>Ga0209290_1000441_pt1 | contig 30599 bp, 30 predicted proteins | sample EN1Hudsemesocosm_2_FD_184632 | JGI IMG/M metagenome (GOLD analysis project Ga0209290, IMG submission 184632) | Methane-oxidizing microbial communities from mesocosms in the Hudson Canyon - EN10B Hudson Canyon (SPAdes) (version 2) | ecosystem: Environmental > Aquatic > Marine > Cold seeps... | reverse complement strand
ATAAAACCAGATAATTCGTTTAGTGGTACGGCTTCACCTAATTGTTGTTGTTCGACACAAAATTCATAAGCTTTTTGGTGAACTTGAGCGGCTTCCTTAGGTTCAACTTGCTTAGTGTATCCGGCAAGTACTTCCATAAGTGTTTCTGTTTCTTTTGCGCTATCGATAGTGCTTTTGAAGGCGCAGGCTTGGGTAAAGGCTTCACCAATTTTCGCTTTACTGCGTGACCGTACCAGGCATAGGTAAGGGCTTTCACTGTCTGAGTCTGATAGCCAGTCATCTAAGTCAACTCTGATGGCAAGATCAAGTTTGGAGGTATTTAAATAATCTACAGTATCAAGCTCCATAGCGTTATTTAGTTTTAAGCCTGAATTTGAGTCGAGGGCGAAAATATACAACCTATTACCGTCCGCACGCTCTTCAAATAAGATCATGATGGTGGCTTCAAATTCTTCGCTGGTTTTATCTACGAGTTCTTTGAGTTGGTTCATATAGAGTAAGCTCAGTTTTTCAAAACTAATCTTCTGGTCTAGATGCTCTTTTAACCAGTTTTGAAGCGGAGCTGAGCTGTAGTCTTCCTCGAAGTGGCCATGGAATTTGCCTGCTTTAAATTGGAAAACTTTTTTTAGTTGGCTGAAAAGTGATTCATGGTCAGCTGTGACCTGTGCAGGTTGTTCGCATAGGCTGATTTCTGAAGGTTTCTCTTCCTGCCAGCGTGTTATGCGATGAAAAATAAGTGAGGTAATCGCCATAATAATATCATCGGGTCAGTGGGTTGAAAGTTTGTTTTATTAACGCAAAAAATAAAGCCAGGCATCAATATTGAATTGATGTCTGGCTGATTAATCTGAGATGTTTTTAGTTTAGCGTTTTAGTCTGCAGGGGGATGTCCGTATCGTTATCTGCTTTCAAGCTAATGTCGGCTAAGTCAGATGCCTTGCTGAGTGAGGTTATTGCAATTAAGCCTGCCTCTTTTAGTGCTTTCGCTATAAGTAACTTCTCTTTATCGCTGTCGGTCATGTGGTTGGTTACTAGTACGGTTGTGCGGCCTAGATTAAATAGCTTTCGTTCTACCGCTTGTGCCAGGATTTCAGCAGCTTCACCCATACAGCTGATAATGGTTGGTGTTTGATGCTCTAGTCGAGCAGCGCGTTCACCTTCACTAACAGGTTCCCAGTTGGAGGACTGATCTTCTGCTATGGCCTCTATCATACCCGCGCCAACGGTGACGTTGGTTAGTCGATCTATGATAATAAATGAGCCAGTTGAGCGGTTCTCGCTGTAAGGGTCAAATGCAATAGTTTGATTGAGATGAATCGTACATAAAGCGATGCTGTTCAGTGCTAAGTGGTCTGTTTTTGACTTATCTAAAGTATTTACATCAATAAGTTGATCAATAGACTGGATAGAGCCTGAGGCCAGTTTGGAGCCTAATTTGAAATCAACCAATTTACCTGGTTTTATTTCTTCTTCAGCCATCCAAACAATGTGTGCTTTGAATGCTGAGCTGGTTGCCGGTTGGTTCTCTGATTTAACAATCATATCGCCACGGCTAATATCAATTTCATCGTTCAGGGTCAGAGTGATGGCTTGACCAACAAAACCTTCTTCTTGTTCTCCTTCAAAGTTGACAATCGCTTTGACTGTGCTGGATTTTCCTGAAGGTAAGGCTGTGATCTTATCGCCTGGACGTATAATGCCGGATGCTACGGTGCCACAGAAGCCACGGAAGTTAAGGTTGGGACGGTTCACATATTGGACGGGTAGGCGGAAGTCTACGAGATTTTTGTCTTTAGAAACCTCTACAGACTCTAGCATCTCCATTAAGGGTTTGCCGGTATACCAAGGTGTTTCTTCGCCCACTTCAATTGTATTTACGCCTTTCAAGGCGGAAAGTGGGGCAAACTGAATGTCGCCAAGGTTGAGTTGCGCAGAAAACTTAAGGTAGTCTTCTTTGATTTCATTAAAACGGTCTTCGCTATAATCCACTAAGTCCATTTTGTTGATTGCAACTATGACATGTTTAATGCCAAGGAGTGATGCGATAAATGAGTGGCGTCTGGTTTGAGTTAAAACGCCATGTCGTGCATCAATCAGGATGATGGCTAGGTCAGCTGTAGAGGCGCCCGTTGCCATGTTGCGCGTATATTGCTCGTGCCCTGGTGTGTCGGCAATGATAAATTTGCGCTTGTCGGTTGAGAAGTAGCGATAAGCAACGTCAATGGTAATGCCTTGCTCTCGTTCTGCCTGAAGTCCATCCACTAATAGTGCTAAATCGATTTCTTCTCCCGTGGTGCCTGATTTAACGCTATCTTTTTTGATGGCTTCAAGTTGGTCTTCGTAGATCATTTGGGCGTCATGTAGAAGGCGTCCAATTAAAGTACTTTTACCGTCGTCTACACTGCCGCAAGTAAGTAGGCGTAGTAGTTGCTTTTGTTCATGTTGCTTTAAGTATTCGTTAATATCTTCACTGATCAGGTCTGACTGGTGTGCCATTGTTCTGTCTCTTCACATTTTGGGTGGTGGCGCGTTAAATATAGGTGCCAGCCACAAGCAATTATTGGTTTCTAGCTTGAAAGCTCAAATGTAGTGATCTCTAAGTATGCTAAAGTCTAGAAGTAGCCTTCACGTTTTTTCTGCTCCATGGAGCCTGCTTGGTCGTGATCGATAACGCGGCCTTGTCTTTCAGATGACGTGGTTAATAGCATCTCCTGAATGATATCAGGCAATGTGGCGGCCTCTGATTCAACAGCTCCCGTGAGGGGATAGCAGCCAAGTGTTCTGAAGCGAACAGACTTCATTTCAACCTTTTCATCTTTGCCGATAGGCATGCGTTCGTCATCGACCATTATCATGACGCCATCTCGTTCAACAACGGGGCGTTTTTTAGAGAAATATAACGGTACGATTTCGATATTTTCAAGGTGGATATATTGCCATATATCTAGCTCGGTCCAGTTAGACAGAGGGAATACACGAATGCTTTCACCTTTGTTTACTTTACCGTTGTAAATATTCCATAACTCAGGGCGTTGGTTCTTAGGATCCCAGCGGTGGTTTTCATCGCGGAAAGAATAAACGCGCTCTTTTGCTCTAGATTTTTCTTCGTCGCGTCGTGCGCCACCAAATGCAGCGTCAAATTCATATTTGTCTAAGGCCTGTTTTAAGCCTTGAGTTTTCATCATGTCGGTGTGTTTTGCGCTACCGTGTGTGAACGGGCCGACACCTTGATCAACACCTTCCTGGTTTATGTGTACGATCAGGTCGAAACCATACTTTGCAACTGTTTTATCTCGAAACTCAATCATTTCCTTGAATTTCCAGGTAGTGTCAACATGCATTAGAGGAAAAGGTAGTTTCCCTGGAGCAAAAGCCTTTCTTGCAAGGTGAAGCATGACTGCGGAATCTTTACCGACAGAATACAGCATAACAGGACGATCAAATTCAGCAGCAACTTCTCGAATGATATGGATGCTTTCGGCTTCCAACTGCTTTAAGTGAGTCAAATTGTATTTCGACATATATAAATAGCTCGTGTCTTGGGTCAAAAAGGTTAAGTGTAAGGCGTTGTTTTTCATATCGATGGATGAAAAAAGGCGCAAAGTATATCAGATAATATAGGGTGAATAACAGCGTCTTGGTTTTTTACATGCTCTAAAAAAGAATGCGCAGGGCTACTTGAATGTATATGTTGCAAGAGCACTACGCTATACTTGCATTTTTTGAGACAGCTTAAGAGATAATGATGGACGTTAAAGGATATATGGTTGAAGTCGGAGTCGCTGCGCGTCAAGCGGCAAGTGTGATGACTTCAGTCAGTACTGAATTAAAAAATAAAGCCCTGTTGGCCACGATTGATGCGTTAAATGACCAGCGAGATATGCTCATAGAGGAAAACCAGAAAGACCTTGAACAAGGGCGTAAAAATGGTTTGGAGCCCGCGATGATAGACCGTCTCGAGCTTACGCCTGGGCGTATCGAAGATATGATAGAGGGTTTGCGACAAGTGGCCGCTTTAGATGACCCTATTGGTATTATCAACGATCTTAAGTATATGCCTTCAGGTATTCAGGTCGGTAAGATGCGTGTGCCTTTAGGTGTCATTGGCATTATTTATGAGTCTCGTCCAAACGTGACTGTTGAGGCTGCCAGTCTCTGTATCAAGTCTGGTAACGCGACAATATTACGTGGTGGTTCCGAAGCTATTTATTCAAATAAGGCTATCGCGAGTTGTATTGCAACTGGCTTGTCGGTTGCGGGCCTGCCTGAATCGGCTGTTCAGGTGGTTTCTACTACTGATCGTGCCGCCGTTGGTGAAATGATCACCATGCCTGAATATATTGATGTTATTGTCCCTCGCGGTGGTAAAGGCTTAATCGAGAGAATTAGTCGGGATGCCAAAGTGACGGTGATAAAGCATCTTGATGGTATTTGTCATGCTTTTATTGATCGGGATGCCGATATACAAAAAGCCAATGATGTTGCTTTAAATTCGAAAACGCAGCGTTATGGTACATGCAATACAATGGAAACATTATTGGTTGATGCGCCTATAGCTGAAGCTGTATTACCTGGTTTAGCAAAATTGTATCGAGGAAAAGGTGTAGAGCTGCGTGGTTGTGACAAGGTGCGTGCTATTCTTCCTGATACCATTGACGCTGTTGAAGAGGATTGGTCTACAGAGTATCTGGCGCCAATATTGTCAATAAAAATTGTTGAAAATATGGATCAAGCAATCAATCATATTAATCATTATGGTTCACATCATACTGATTCAATTATTACTGAAAACTATACGCGCGGACGTGAATTTTTAGCTCGCGTGGATTCCAGTTCGGTGATGATTAATGCCTCTACCCGTTTTGCCGATGGATTTGAGTATGGCTTAGGAGCTGAAATAGGTATTTCGACTGATAAGATTCATGCTAGAGGACCTGTTGGTTTACATGGTTTAACTTCTGAGAAATTTGTCGTATTGGGTGATGGGCATATTCGAAAATGAATGGTTTGATTAGCTGTTATGGGTTTTAAGTGCGGCTAGTATTTGGCGGTACATTTGACCCTGTACATGTGGGGCACTTACAGATGGCGACGGAATTGGCTGGTGTGATGTCTTCGAAGTTTGTTTATTTGATGCCTTGCTATCAGGCTGTGCATAAGCAAGGAGTTGCTGCGAGTGCTGAGCAGCGTTTCGAAATGCTCAAGCTATCATTGAGTTATCATAATAGCCTGCGTTTGGATGAGCGTGAAATAGCACGTGGTAAGCCAAGTTTTACAATTGATTCTTTATTGGAAATTAGAGATGAAATTGCTGATGAATCACTTTGTTTTGTGATGGGGATGGACACGGTTCAGGGGATATCGACGTGGCGGTCTATAGATGAGTTTTCTGCGCTAACTAATTTGATTGTGATTGAACGACCGAACTATCAATATGTAGATGAAATGAATATAGGCAAAAAGCGTGGGGGTGAGGGCGGTTATGAAGCGACACTTCAAACGCTTGGTTTTGAATCAGTATTGTCTTCAGGTGATTTGACGTCAGTTAAAGCAGGTAAGTATTTAACGCTAAAGCTTTCCGCTGTTGATGTCTCAAGCTCTATGATTCGAACGATGCTGGAGCAAGGAAAAAGCATTAGTCAGTATGTGACAGGTGAAGTAAATGAATATATTTGTGATAATGCTTTGTATCGCAGTTAGATTTGCCTGACTTGCTTTGAATAGTCATGTTTTACATGGCTAATATTAAGATTAAGTAAACGCTAAAGTTAATTTATTAGGAAAAATGAAAAAGTATGCAAACTGAAGAATTGAAATCTGTCGTTGTTGAGGCGCTTGAAGAGTTAAAGGCTGATAATATTTGTGTTCTGGATGTGAAAGATAAGACCAGTGTGACAGATTATATGGTGATTGCATCGGGCACATCTAATCGGCATGTTAAGTCGCTGGCTGAAAATTTATTGATGGAAATTAAAGAAAGAGGTGGCAAACCTATAGGTATAGAAGGTGCCGAAGCGAGTGATTGGGTTTTGGTTGATCTGGGTGAGGTTGTTGTTCATGTAATGTTACCGGCAGCGAGAACTTTTTATGATTTAGAAAGTTTTTGGCGTGACGGGCCAGACGAAAGCGCTTCGATGCTTGAGCATTAAGTGATCGTTTGTGATCCATTATCTTTAAAGCATAGCCATTACTTAACATAAATAGATATTTTTTAAAGTATGAAAATAAAAATATTAGCAGTCGGCACCAAAATGCCTGGTTGGGTGAAAGAAGGCTTTAAAGAGTATGAGAAGCGTTTACCTCGGGATATGCCTCTTGAATTAGTGGAAATTTCTCTGGCTACACGTGGGAAGAACGCTAATATTCCTAAAGCTATTGAGAAAGAAAGTGATGCTATTCTTGCTTGTATTCAAAAGCAAGATTATGTGATCGCGCTTGAAGTGAAGGGGCGAAACTGGAGTACTGAAGATCTGGCTGAAAATATGTCGCAATGGCAAATGAATGGGCAGACCATCGTACTGTTAGTTGGAGGGCCAGACGGTTTAAGTGATGCTTGTCGTGCTCGAGCAAATCAGCAGTGGTCATTGTCTGCCCTAACTCTGCCGCATCCTATTGTCAGGGTGCTTCTAGCTGAGCAAATCTATCGCGCATGGTCGGTTACTCAAAACCATCCTTATCATCGTTCATAGTGGTGAGGTGAACACGGCTATCTCATCTCATTGTTATCTTATTCAATACTAAAAATTTATTATATGCTGTACTTGGTTGCTGTCTCTGATTAATGAGCATGACTACTATTATTGTGCCAAATAGAGGGGGCCTGTATTTTTGAAGTCTGATCGTCGCTTAAAAGACTCTAATCGAGAAAAACGTATTTATGCGTTTAGAACAATAGTCGCATTATTATTTGTGACCCTATTGGTCGGTGCATTAGTCTTTCGTTTGTATCACTTGCAGGTCGTTAATCATCAGTATTTTCAGACACTGTCAGATAAAAATAGAATGCAATTGCAGTCAATTGCTCCTACCAGAGGCTTGATATACGATCGAAACGGTATCTTACTGGCAGATAATCAGCCTGTATTTAGTGTCGCGATCATTCCGGAATATAGCGAAGCAATTGAAATTACTATTCAGCAAATTTCCTCTATTATCAATATCAGTGAAGATCAAATATCTCGTTTCAAAAAACGTTTGAAAAGATCCAGAAGGCCCTTTCAGGCTGTTATACTCAGAAGTAAGTTGTCAGAGCAGGAAATTGCTCAGATAGAGGTAAGACGGCATGAGCTGCCCGGTGTAAAAGTGCAGGCAGAGTTAGCTAGACATTATCCAATGGCTAGTGATACAGCTCATTCCATTGGATATGTTGGTCGAATAAATGAAAAAGACCTTAGTGAAGTTGATGAGCAAAATTATTCTGCAACCAATTATATTGGGAAGTTGGGGGTTGAACGTTTTTATGAGAATGAGCTGCATGGAAGAGTTGGGTTTCAGACGATAGAAACCAATGCGAGTAATCGGGTTTTAAGGGTGTTAGATAGAACATCTCCCGTACCGGGACTTGATTTAACACTGCATATGGATTCTAAATTACAGCATAAGGCGGTTGAATTGTTGGGGGGGCGACGAGGTGCTGTGGTGGCTATTGAGCCTGAGACGGGTGGTATCTTGTCTTTAGTTAGCACTCCAAGCTTTGATCCTAATGCTTTTGTGACGGGAATAGATTATAAATCATATGGAGAATTAAGAGATTCTCTTGATTTACCCTTGTTTAACAGGGCTCTTAGGGGGCAGTACCCACCGGGATCAACAATTAAGCCTATTATTGGTTTGGGGGGCTTAGAAAGTAAAGTTGCAACGCGTGAATTTAGTATTTGGGATGAGGGTAAATATCAACTAAAAAATGATGAGCGAATTTACAGAGATTGGAAAAGGCAAGGGCATGGTCGTATTAACCTAAGTTCTGCTATAGCTCAGTCATGCGATATCTACTTTTATGATCTTGCTTTTAAGTTGGGTGTTGATGGAATGTCAAAATATCTCGGTTATTTTGGTTTTGGTAAGAATATGGCCTTAGATATATCTGACGCACGTGAGGGGATATTACCAACCCGAGATTGGAAAAGGGCTTTGAAGGGGAGAACTTGGTATCCAGGAGATTCTCTTAATATGGGGATTGGTCAAGGTTTTATGCTTGCTACACCGCTTCAGCTCGCGACGGCTGTCTCGCTAATCGCTAATCGGGGTGAATGGAAAACGCCGTCTTTATTAAAATCTGTATCAAGTGAGTTGGGGGGCAGCGAAGGCTTAGTTAGATCTCGCCAAGTAGATCATTCTGATATAAAGCTAAACAATCAAGATAATTTAGATTTCATTATTCAGGCTATGACTGAAGTGATGCATGGAAAGCGTGGGTCGGCACGAGGAAGTGGCCGAAATGCAAAATATAGAATGGCTGGAAAAACAGGAACAGCACAGGTTGTGGGAATAAAGCAAGGTGAAAAGTATGACGCAGAGGCGTTGAAAGAGCGGCATCGTGATCATGCCTTGTTCGTTGGTTTTGCTCCAGTAAATGAGCCTAAAATTGCCGTTGCCGTTATTGTTGAAAATGGGGGGGGCGGTAGTAGGGCGGCAGCGCCAATCGCTAGAGCACTGTTCGATGAGTGGTTGTTAGTGCTTAATAAGCAAGATCAAGTGGGTGGTAGTCAATGAGTCAGGACTTTTTACGGCAAATGCCTGGAGCCGAAAACCATTTCCAGAAAAGTTCGGGGCTGGCTTACAAGCTCCACTTGGATCCGGTTCTCTTGGGGTTGTTGTTATTGCTGTGTGGTGTAGGTCTGGCTATTTTATATAGTGCGAGTGGACAGAGTGCAGTTCATGTAGAAAAACAACTTGTTCGATATGGCTTGGCTTTTTTTGTCATGTTCCTTTTTGCGCAATTAGACCCTATTATTTATAAACGTTGGTCTCCATGGCTTTATTTGGTAGGTGTGCTGGCTTTGGTGGGTGTGTTGTTGTTTGGAATTGGTGCTAAAGGTGCGCAGCGTTGGTTGCAGTTACCGGGTTTGCCTCGATTTCAGCCTTCAGAATTTATGAAACTTGTTGTGCCTATGATGGTTGCTTGGTTTCTATCTAGTCGGTATCTGCCACCCAGTTTTAAAGCTGTAATGGGGGCCTTGGTTTTGATTATTTTACCTGTATTGCTCATTGTAAAGCAGCCAGATTTGGGGACGTCTATATTAATTGCTGCCTCGGGTATTTTTGTACTTATGTTTGCAGGCTTAAGTTGGCGTTTGGTTGCAGGTTTTACTGTTCTAGTTGCTTCATTTGCGCCTTTGTATTGGATGTTTTTTATGCGAGAGTATCAAAAACAAAGGGTTTTAACTTTTCTTGATCCAGAGAGTGACCCGCTAGGGGCTGGCTGGAATATTATTCAATCTAAGACTGCGATAGGTTCTGGAGGTGTCTGGGGGAAGGGCTGGCTAGAGGGTACTCAGTCTCAGCTAAATTTTTTACCTGAAAGTCATACTGATTTTATTATTGCTGTTTGCGCGGAAGAGTTTGGTTTTGTAGGTGTGGTAGCACTTTTATTTCTATATGTATTGATAGTTTTTCGAGGCTTGTTTATTGCTGTTAAAGCTCAGGATTCCTATGGACGTATTTTGGCGGGAAGTTTGGTGTTAACATTTTTTATGTACGTTTTTGTTAATATTGGAATGGTAAGCGGTATTTTGCCAGTGGTTGGAGTACCCTTACCTCTAGTAAGTTATGGTGGAACTTCGGCTGTCACATTAATGGCTGCTTTTGGTGTTTTAATGTCTATTCATACTCATAGAAAGATGCTTTCAAGGTAAGTTTCTAGTGAGGCGGATTTTGTAATTTTATTGAAGAATAATAGTCAAAGGAAAGAATTAATATGCATTTTCGGTATCTGGTGAATTGTGCAGTCAGTCTTGCGCTCATGTTTTTTTCGGTCGTCTCACAGGCTGATTATAGTCAAAATGAAAGTACTAAGGCATTTATGGCTGAAATGATAAAAAAACATCAATTTGAACAAAATGAGTTATTGCTGATTTTCACCGAGGCGGAGAAAAAAGACAGTATTTTAAAAGCAATTTCACGTCCAGCTGAAAAACGTTTGGAGTGGGAGGGTTATCGTAAAATATTTTTAACTAAAGATAGGATCAAAAAGGGTAAGGCTTTTTTAAAGGCTAATCAGAGCACTTTAAGCCGAGCAGAGCAAAAGTATGGTGTTCCTGCGCACATAATTACTTCCATAATTGGTGTCGAAACAAGGTATGGTCAACATAAGGGCAACTACAGAGTGGTTGATGCTTTATCGACACTGGCTTTTGATTACCCGCCTAGAAGTAAGTTTTTTAAGTCAGAGTTAGAACAGGCTTTGTTGTTGTCTAAGGAGCAGGGTTTTAAACCTCTAGAGTTAACTGGTTCGTATGCCGGTGCAATGGGGTATGGTCAATTTATTCCTAGTAGCTATAGGCATTATGCTGTTGATTTCGACGGTGATAATGTGGCAGATATCCTAGATAATCCGATTGATGCAATTGGCAGTGTTGCTAACTATTTTGCGAAACATAAATGGCGCTCAGGTCAGGCTGTCACTTTCAAACTAGAGGCTGATATGTTGGGTGGAAAGCATAAAGAAATTCTTCATGATAAGTTGAAGCCTGTTCATACTTTAGGTGAATTGAAAGCGGCTGGACTGTTAATTCCAGAAAATTATGATCTATCGACTAAGGCTAAACTACAAGTGCTACAAGGAAGTGCTGGTACTGAGTATTGGGTGACGCTACATAATTTTTATGTTATTACTCGATATAATCATAGTCATCTTTACGCTATGGCCGTGTATCAGTTAGCTGAAGAGCTTCGTCAGCCTTAAGGCGATTTTTGAATGGAGTATTACTTGTTCCTTTTGAGGTTTTTGGGTTCGCGAATGGGGCGTTTACAAACGAGTGGCGCACTTAAGCTAAATTCTTTAAATTTGCTTATATGCAAAGTATGGACAGGCTTAATATATCTGTTTATTGCGGTGGCTCTAGTTGCTTGTAGTACTTCTCGTTATAGTATGGAACAAGATGTGGGGCCGGTTGGAGAATTTGATGCTTCCAATGTGCCTGATGCGATCCCTGTATGGGAGCCGATGAGTAGGAAGGGGAACAAAAGTCCTTATATTGTGCGAGGTGAAACATATAACTTATTGCCGACTGCTGTGGGTTATGAGGAGGTAGGTGTTGCTTCTTGGTATGGCTTAAAATTTCATGGAGAATTAACTTCAAATGGTGAAATTTATAATATTTATGACTTAACGGCAGCTCATAAAACACTTCCTTTGCCTTCATTTCTTCGAGTGACTAATCTTGGTAATCAAAAAAGCATTGTAGTAAGGGTAAATGATCGAGGTCCTTTTCATTCTGATCGAGTGATAGATTTGTCTTATGCTGCAGCTAAAAAACTAGGTTATGAAAAAAAAGGGACAGCTAAAGTAAAGCTTGAGGCATTGATTGTAGGTCGGTCTCGTGCTGAGGGTCGAAATGCTGATGTGGATGAGAAACTTCTGGGGGTAGATAGAGTTTCAAATTTCATTCAGGTTGGTGCATTTTCAAGCAAGTCATTAGCAGAAGGCCTGGTTTCTAAGTTGAAGTTAGTGTCAGATCGCTATCCAGTTTTTTTTGCGTCCTCCAAAAAGCAGGGAGGTGTCGTGTACAGAGTGCGTATAGGGCCTATTGATGACGATCAGGCTGCGCAGGGTTTACTGTCGAGTGTTAAAGGTGCAGGAAATGATAAATCTATGCTGATTAGGCGAGCTGTTTCAGCGCAGGGGCGTTAGACTTGCTTGTTGTAGATAATAAAGCTGCTTATTAATAATCAGTTAAGTTTATACTTTGATTCTGCTTATGGATGATTCAATGCTTGAAATCAGTTAAACTTTCGAGCCTCAAATATTCCCCTTATTGATAAATTACCAGGTTTTTCGAATGATGATAAAAACGCTTAACAGAGTGTTGCCTCTTTTTGTATTAGTTATGCTTAGTTTTACTGTTTCCATTAATAACGCTATTGCGAAACCTGCACTGATACCAGCCCCACCCCAAGTTTCAGCTAGTTCATATATTTTAATGGATGCTGCAAGTGGCGAAATAATAATTGAGCATGATAGTAATGTGCAATTGCCGCCAGCAAGCCTGACAAAAATGATGACAGCCTATATTGTTGAAAATGAAGTGGCTCAAGGAAATATTAATTTATATGATGAAGTGCCTGTAAGTGTAAAAGCGTGGAAAACGGGTGGTTCTAAAATGTTTATCAAGGAAGGCACAAAAGTGCTGCTTGAGGAACTGTTAAAAGGGGTGATTATACAGTCGGGAAATGATGCAAGTATTGCATTGGCCGAGCATGTAGCAGGAAGTGAAGAGGCTTTTGCTGATGTAATGAATCAACAGGCTACTTTGTTGGGCATGAATTATTCAAATTTCATGAATGCGACGGGATTGCCTTCAGAAGGGCATTACTCTTCAGCATCAGACTTGGCTAAATTAGCTTTAGCAATAATTAATGACTTTCCTGATCAATATCCGCTCTATTCAGAAAAATACTTTACCTATAATAATATTCGTCAACCAAATAGAAATCGTTTGCTGTGGCGTGATAAGTCGGTTGATGGCTTGAAAACGGGCCATACTGATGAGGCTGGTTATTGCCTGGTTGCTTCTGCAGAAAGAAACGGCATGCGTTTGGTGAGTGTGGTTATGGGTACAAAAAGTGAAAATGCGCGTGCTAAAGAGACGCAGAAATTATTAAATTATGGCTTCCGGTATTATCAAACGCATACACTTTATACAGCAGGCCAATCCTTGGAAGAGAGTAAAGTGTGGGGTGGTTCACTAGATTTGCTTCAGTTGGGTTTGGCGAACGATGTTATTGTCACAATTCCTCGAGGCCATAAAAGCGAGCTAAAAGCCGAGCTAAAAGTTGATCATGTTATTGAAGCGCCAGTCAGTGTGGGGCAGGAGTTTGGTCGTTTGGAGGTTAGCCTTGACGGGAAGATTATTGTCAACGAAGCTTTGGTTGCATTGGAACCGATCCCTGAAGGTGGTTTGTTTAAGCGATTATGGGATTTCATCAAGCTATTTTTTATTGGCTTATTCGCTTAAGTTGCAAGGTAAAGTATATGAGTAATCCAGAAGATGTAAAAATAGAGTTTCCTTGTGATTACCCTATAAAAGCAATTGGTGATAACAATGTTGATTTAAGAGCATTAGTTGTCCAAACAGTGAAAAAGTTTGCACCCGATTTAGATGAGTCTCGTATTAAACTGAATCCAAGTCGGAATGGTACGTTTGTGTCGGTTAGGTTCAATATTATGGCTACTGGTAAAGATCAGTTAAAGTTAATTCACGAAGCGCTCATGGCAACAGGGCATGTGAAAATGGTTTTATGATGCTTTTTTTTATGTGCGGCATTTTTAATGCATGTGTTTTTAAATAATAAAGGGGATTATGAGGATGCCTAAATCTAAACTTGATCAACCTGCTAAAGGTCGGCACTTGCAAGTTAAAATGCTTCACGGTCTTCAGCCTTATGAAAATATTTGGCGAGCGATGCAGGCATTTACAGATGAGCGTGGAGAGGAAACGGAGGATGTTCTCTGGATTCTTCAGCATGAGCCTGTTTTTACTCAAGGGCAAGCAGGTAAAGAAGAGCATGTTTTGGCATCAGGCGATATTCCTGTTGTAAATGTCGATCGTGGTGGGCAGGTGACTTATCATGGCCCTGGTCAATTAGTCATTTATTTGATGATCGATATTGCGCGCTTGGATATTGGCGCAAAAGATTTAGTTTCGACGATCGAGCTAGCGTTGATTAAAACTCTTAAATCATATGGTCTTATTGCCGTTGCGAAAGAGGATGCGCCAGGAGTATATGTAGATGATGCTAAAATTGCTTCTTTAGGTTTACGTATTCGAAAAGGCAAATCTTTTCATGGTTTGAGTTTAAATGTTGATATGGATCTAGAGCCTTTCGGGCGAATTAACCCTTGTGGTTATAAGGATCTTAAAATGATTCAGCTTAGTGATTATGTGCCTGATGTCGGTGTCGAACGAGTCGCCGGTATCTTAGTGAATGAAATACAAAGTGCTTTTGGTTATGACGACATTGTTATGGAATATACTGATCAATGAATAACGAAGAATCATTAGCCAAGAGTTAAGTTAATATGTCTAAAAAGGCTAAGCCAGTGGCGGGCAAGACTAAGAATTCGGGAAAAGAAATTGTAACGTCTATCAAGACGGGTAGTTTTGAGCGTCGCTTAAGTTTGACAAAGGCTGGTTTGGTAGTGGGTACCAAAATGGCTGGACATATGACAAGCAGTTTGTTTTCTGGGAAAGAAAAACGTGCACAAAAACGAAAGAAGGTGCTGTCTGAGCAGGCATACTTTCTGGTAAAAGAGCTTGGAAAATTAAAAGGGAGTGTCGTTAAAATTGGTCAAGTAATGGCGCTTTATGGTGAGCACTTTTTACCGCCTGAGGTAACTGAAGCTTTACATACTCTTGAGGAGAGTACGACTGCGCTTGATTGGTCTATCATTCGCGGGGTTCTTTACGAACAGTTGGGTGCGCAGCGAATGTCGGAACTAGATATCGAGGAAGAGCCTATTGGGACAGCTTCACTTGGTCAGGTTCATTGTGCCCGTATCTTAAAAACAGGAGACATTATTTGCCTAAAAGTTCAGTATCCTGGTGTGGCGCAGGCTATAGATGCTGACTTGGATGCTGTTGCTCAATTATTGCGTTTGGCTAGAGTGGTGACATTTGGTCCTGCATTTGATGATTGGCTTGAAGAGGTCAGGGTGATGATGCATCGCGAGGTGGATTATAAGCTAGAGGCCGAAACGACAGAGCATTTCGGTGAGTTGCTTAAGGGGGATGAGAGATATATTGTGCCTAAGGTATATTTCGATTACTCAACAGAGAATGTTATATCAACAAGCTTTGAAGAGGGTGAAAATGTCTCTAGTCCACTTGTTGCGGCTTTATCACAAAATAGAAGAAATAATTTAGCTAAATCTTCGCTAGCGCTTTTCTTGCAAGAGCTTTTTGTTTGGCATGAAATTCAAACAGATCCCAACTTTGGAAACTATCGCATACGGATTGGTCAGAATGAAAAGTTAGATAAAATTGTTCTTTTGGATTTTGGTGCGGTACAAAAATATCCTTCAAGTTTTATTGATCCTATTTGTCAGATGATTAGTGCGGCTTACAATAATGATGTTGGTGGGGTAATAAAAGGCGGCGTGGAACTACAGTTTATGAGTCCGGATTGGCCTCAAGCTGTTTTAAATGAGTTTGCTGAGGTTTGTATTGCTGTGCTTGAGCCTTTAGCGAAAAAACAGGTGGATGCTGGAGTAGAGGCTTTTAATGAGCGAGGGGAGTATTGTTGGCGAGATAGTGACTTACCTTCGCGGATCGCAAAGCGTGCTGCAGTATCTGCTATTAGTCGTTATTTCAAAATACCGCCAAAAGAATTTGTATTTCTAAACAGGAAGCTTGTAGGAGTTTATACCTTTATTTCTGTATTAAATGGTCAATTTAACGGGGGGGATCTATTACTTTCTCACGTAAATAATTATTCTGCTATGTCATAGTAGGGTTCAAAAAAAACATTCATCGCAAAGCAAGCGTAAATCCTTTAAAATGCCCGATTTTGACGTAGCTATAGATGCCTGAATTCAAAATCATGCGCGCCTGTTGTTATATAGACATAAAGCTTGTTATAGAAAGTAGTTGTATGTGTTTACTTTTTTAATGAATTTTATGCTTATTTCGTTTTACTTAACATAGAGTATATAAACCCTGTGAGTGACCTTAAACATATTCGTAATTTTTCCATTATAGCTCATATAGATCATGGGAAATCGACCCTGGCAGATCGTTTTATTCAAGTGTGTGGGGGGCTATCTGAACGTGAAATGGATGTCCAGGTACTTGATTCTATGGATATTGAACGTGAGCGCGGAATAACAATTAAAGCCCAAAGTGTGACCTTGGATTATGAAGCTAAAGATGGTGAAACCTATCAGCTGAATTTTATTGATACGCCTGGGCATGTGGATTTTTCTTACGAAGTTTCGCGATCACTTTCGGCATGTGAAGGTGCGTTGTTAGTCGTAGATGCAGGGCAGGGCGTTGAAGCTCAATCGGTTGCTAATTGTTATACCGCAATTGAACAGGGTCTTGAGGTCTTGCCGATACTCAATAAAATGGATCTTCCTCAAGCTGATCCGACCAAAGTGCAGCAGGAAATAGAAGACATTATCGGGATTGATGCTTCAGAAGCCATTCCATGTAGTGCTAAAAGTGGCATGGGAATAGATGAAGTTCTGGAAGCAATCGTTCAAGTTATTCCTCCCCCTGACGGTGATGTAAATGCGCCCCTGCAGGCATTGATTATAGATTCCTGGTTTGATAACTATTTAGGCGTTGTTTCTTTAGTGCGTGTTAAGCAAGGCACTCTAAGAAAAGGCGACAAACTTTATATCAAATCAACTGGAAAAACTGATCAGGTAGATTCGCTAGGCGTCTTTACCCCAAAGCGTCTTGAAACGGGTATCTTAAGAGCAGGGGAAGTAGGTTTTATTGTTGCTGGGATTAAAGATATTCATGGCGCACCTGTTGGCGATACCATTACGCACGCAAAAACTCAGGAAGTTGATCAGTTACCTGGTTTTAAAAAAGTACAGCCTCAAGTTTATGCTGCTTTATTTCCTGTTAGCTCTGATGATTTTGAAGCTTTCAGAGAAGCATTAGACAAGCTGACACTGAATGATGCTTCATTACATTATGAACCTGAATCATCTGATGCATTGGGCTTTGGTTTCCGTTGTGGCTTCTTGGGTATGCTGCACATGGAAATTATTCAAGAGCGTTTAGAGCGTGAATATGACCTTGACCTGTTAACGACAGCGCCGACAGTAATTTATGAGCTAGCGCTAAAAAATGGGGATGTTATTAAAGTAGATAACCCTTCGCGCCTCCCAGATCCTTCTATTGTGGATGAAATGCGTGAACCTATCGTTGAGGCGAATATTCTTGTTCCCCAGGAATATCTTGGTAATGTGATTAGCCTTTGTGTTGAGAAACGGGGCATACAGAGAGATATGCAATTTTTAGGTGGGCAGGTTTCACTTAAGTATGACCTACCTATGAATGAGGTTGTGCTCGATTTCTTTGATCGTATTAAATCTGTTAGTCGTGGTTTTGCATCATTGGATTATCATTTTGTAAGATTTGAAGCCGCTAGTCTGGTGAAGCTAGATGTATTGATTAACGGTGAAAAAGTAGATGCTTTGGCATTAATTGTACATAAAGATAATGCTCAAAATAAAGGTCGCCTCCTGACAGAGAAAATGAAAGAGCTTATTCCGCGTCAAATGTTTGATGTAGCTATTCAAGCCGCCATTGGTGGGCAAATTGTTGCCCGCCAAACAGTAAAAGCGTTAAGAAAAAATGTAACAGCGAAGTGTTACGGTGGTGATATAAGTCGTAAGAAAAAGCTTTTACAGAAACAGAAAGAGGGTAAGAAGCGAATGAAGCAGGTGGGTAGTGTTGAGATTCCTCAAGAAGCGTTCATGGCGGTCTTGAAGATAGATAGCTAGATGTATGTAAATACGTCGATTAAACCGATTTTTAGTTAATATTAATATTTATGTTACAAAGAGGTCCTTATGGATATCGATTTTCCTCTCATTCTTGTGATTCTGACGTTTGTCACAGGCTTGATTTATTTGCTTGACGTATTGTTTTGGAAGGCAAAGCGTTCAGCGCTTGAAGCAGATGAGAGCGGTAGCCAAATAACTTCATCTAAGTTAGAGGAAACTATTGAGCCAGAAGCACCGTGGTTGATAGAAACTTCAAGGTCATTTTTTCCTGTGTTAGCGATTGTGTTGGTGTTAAGGTCTTTTTTAATTGAGCCTTTTCAAATACCTTCAGGTTCGATGTTGCCGACTCTGGAAGTTGGTGACTTTATTTTGGTTAACAAATTCAGTTACGGCTTAAGGTTACCAGTATTGGGTACCAAGGTTGTTGCTATTAATGACCCTCAACGTGGCGACATTATGGTGTTTAAATATCCTAAAGACAGGAAAACCAACTATATTAAGAGAGTAGTCGGTTTACCTGGAGATATTCTTAAATATGAGAATAAGCAGCTTTGGATAAATGGAGAAAAGGTGCCCGAGAAAATACTAGCCAATTTACCCAGTCAAAAGCTATTTGAAGAAAAATTGGGTGAAGTAATGCACAAGCACTACGAACATAAAGGAAGAGATAATCTTGGTGCTGAAGGGGCTTGGCGAGTACCTGAAAATAGTTATTTTATGATGGGTGATAATCGGGACAATAGTAATGATAGTCGCTTTTGGGGCTTTGTCCCTGATGACCTTGTTGTAGGTAAGGCGTTTGCGATTTGGATGCATTGGCCTACTTTTGGCTCATTACCTAGCTTCTCGCGTGTAGGCGAGATTAAATAAGAGGTTTATTTGATGGTTAAATTAAAACAACAAGGGGCTTCAACACCTTTAGCCCTGATATTTTTAATAATGGCGGCAGTTATATTGACGATATCTTTCAAACTGTACCCGGCATTTTATGATCATTGGCTAATAACGTCAGCTGTGAACTCTTTTAATGATGAGGCTGGTTTAGAAGATATGTCGGAGAAAGAAATTACAAGACGCTTTAATGCCCGTTTGAGCTCGAACAGTGTGCGCGACTTTGACACTAAAGAAAATGTCTTTATTAGTAAAGATGATGGTGTATTGATTATTGAGGTTGAATACGAAGTTAGAGTCCCTATGTATAGAAATATTGATGCCATTATAAAATTCGAAGAATCTCTAGAGAAAACTTATTCACAATAGCTCAGCACTTATAAGCCTTATTTATATCTATCTTGAGACACTAAAGGATATTCCTTGATTATGAAGCTGAATCGTTTAAATGCATTAGAACGGAAAATTGGTTATACCTTTAAGGACCAAGCATTTCTCGACTTAGCTTTAACGCACCGAAGTTATAAAGGTCCAAATAATGAACGTCTTGAGTATCTTGGTGATGCGATATTAAGTTTTGTTGTCGCTGAATACCTTTACCAGCGATTCCCGAAAGCCAAGGAAGGGCAGCTAAGTCGCTTAAGGTCTCTATTAGTTAAAGGTGTGACGCTTGCTGAAATTGGCAAAGAATTTAAATTGGGTGATTATTTAAATTTAGGCGGAGGCGAGTTAAAAAGTGGGGGCTTTAGGCGTGAGTCTATTATTGCCGATGCAGTGGAGGCAGTAATGGGTGCGGTCTACCTTGATAGTGGTCATGATTCTTGCCGTGCAGTCATACTTTCATGGTATGAAGATCGTTTTGCTAACCTCTCTCTAGATGATACAGAAAAAGACCCTAAAACGCGCCTTCAGGAGTATTTACAATCTTTAAAGAAAAGTTTGCCTAAGTATGATGTGACGAAGGTGTCGGGTGAAGCGCACGATCAAACATTTTTTGTTGAATGTTGTATTGACGGATTAGATATAAAAACCAAACATGAAGGGCCTAGCCGCCGAATTGCGGAACAAAAGGCAGCTAAAGAAGCGCTTAAACTTCTCAATCAAAAATAGTTAAAGATGAGTTCAGTTAAATATAAGCGTCGTTGAATGTTAATGTAGTTAAATTCTAGCGTCGCTTAGAAGTAATAAAGTAAATACCTTAAGCAATAATGGAGAGTGATTTTGTCAGAAATAGATTTACCAAGTTTGGAAAGTATAAATACGCGTTGTGGTTACGTGGCTATCGTTGGTCGCCCAAATGTTGGTAAGTCTACTTTATTGAATCATATATTGGGTCAAAAAATTAGTATTACTTCAAAGCGCCCGCAAACAACCCGTCATCAAATTTTAGGCATTAAAACCTTAAATGATACTCAAGTTGTATATGTAGATACGCCCGGCTTGCATTTGAAAGAGCATAAAGCGATAAATCGCTATATGAATAAAGCAGCATCTGACTCCTTAAAGCATGTAGACGTAGTTGTATTTTTAGTCGACCGGACTAAATGGACTGATGAAGATAGTTTTGTTCTTGAAAAAGTTAAAGCCGCGAAGGCGCCTGTAATACTTGCGGTTAACAAAGTGGATAAAACTCCCGATAAAAATGCTTTATTACCCCACCTTAAAGTACTTTCTGAAAAACATTCATTTGATGAGATTATCCCTATATCTGCGACGCAAGGTCATAATGTCGATGCTTTGGAAGCCTTAATAGATAAGCGACTGCCCAATAGTATTCATTACTTTCCAGAAGATCAGATAACAGATCGTAGCCAGCGTTTTCTTGCCGCAGAAATAGTGCGTGAGAAAATAATGCGGCAACTCGGTGATGAGCTGCCTTACTCTGTTACTGTGGAGATTGAAGAGTTTAAGCAAGTGAAGCATATCTTGCATATTAGTGCACTGATACTTGTAGAGCGAAACGGTCAAAAGAAGATTATTATTGGGGATAAGGGTGAGCAGATCAAAATAATTGGTCGTGATGCACGTAAAGATATGGAAAAACTATTTGAGTCTAAAATAATGCTAAACCTGTGGGTAAAGGTGAAAAGCGGTTGGTCTGATGATGAGCGAGCATTAAAAAGTTTAGGCTATCGTGATGAATAGCTGCTTGAGTTGTAATGCCTGGCTAGCCATTAAATAACTCGCTATTCTATATAGATGGTCCAGAGAATAGAGCAGCAAGCAGCATACATTTTAAATAGGCGAGCGTATCAAGAGTCTAGTTTAATTCTTGATGTATTCTCTATTCAGTATGGCAGACTTTCTATTATTGCTAAAGGTGCGATGCGGAGTAAGAAGCAATGGTCTGCATTATTACAGGCCTTTCAACCCTTATTACTTAGCTGGTCTGGACGCTCTTCTCTTAAAACGCTTATAGCTGTAGAGGCACCAAGCTCTGCTCATTTATTAGGCTCTGAACGTTTATTTTGTGCTTATTACCTGAATGAAATATTACTCAAGTTGTTGCCCGAGTCAGAAAAAAATACCGAAATTTTCGTCGCGTATACCGAAGCTCTTCAATCTTTAAAAGATAAAACCATTGAAATGGAGTTAGTGTTAAGGGTATTTGAGGTTGAATTGTTGACTAAACTTGGTTTAGCGCCTGATTTCACGTTCGATTTAAAGGGCGATTTAATACAGGCTCAACAGGTTTATATACTTAAACCTCAAAGTGGTTTTCAGCGAGTAAGTACATGGGCTCAGCAGGCTATGTTATTTGACGGGAAAACTTTGATTAGCTTGAAAGAAAGTCAGTTTGACCAATCTGGGTACTTTTCTTCTGATACAGACCAAATTCAATTTCGTCGTCAGTCTAAAGTGCTTATGCGGCTCTTACTTAATCATGCCTTAGGTGGGCGTGAAATTAAAAGTAGAGAATTGTTTTCAAAGATTAAGTATTAGGAGATTAGCGTGTGAATGATCATGTATCAAGAAGGGTTTTATTAGGTGTTAATGTTGATCATGTTGCAACGTTAAGAGAAGCCAGAGGAACGCGTTACCCTGATCCTGTCCAAGCAGCCTTGTTGGCCGAAGAAGCGGGTGCTGACGGTATTACCATTCATCCTAGAGAGGATCGGCGGCATATTCAAGAAAGAGATGTATTACTTCTAAAAGAGACACTACAAACTCGTATGAATCTTGAAATGGCAGTCACTCCAGCCATGATTGCGCTTGCTAGTCGTGTGAAACCTGAGCATTGTTGCCTTGTGCCCGAAAAAAGGGAAGAGTTGACGACAGAAGGCGGTTTAGATGTTATTTCCCAGGAATCTAAAATAAAAGATGCTTGTGTGCAGCTTATTGCTCACGAAGCTGAGGTCTCTTTATTTATTGATCCTGACCCTAAGCAAATTGATGCGAGTGTGCGCTGTGGCGCGCAGGCAATTGAAATACATACAGGGCACTATGCTGATAGTGCAAACCCATATGAATTAGAAAAAGAACTTGAACGGATTAAATTTGCTGTGGAATATGGTGTTCAGCAGGGTCTTATTGTAAATGCAGGGCATGGCCTAAACTACCATAATACTTTTGAAATAGCGGCTATCAAAGGTATAAATGAATTGAATATAGGGCATAGTATCATCGCAAGGGCTCTATTTACCGGCCTAAAAGATGCGGTCAAAGATATGAATAATATAATTATTCGTGCATCTAAGAAGTAACTTATGACGCAGATGACAAGCATTACTAGCGCGTATCAGGTCAATAGTAAAAATTAACAATCCATTTATGACATTATAATGATAAAAGGTATAGGGACAGACTTAATAAAAATTGAACGCTTAGCTAAATCTTTGGATCGGCATGGCGAACGTTTTGCTAAGCGAATATTGACGGAGCAAGAGTTTAATAGCTTTCAATTAAGCTCTAGAAAAGCTAATTTTTTATCCAAGCGCTTTGCCGTAAAAGAAGCTGTTTCTAAAGCGCTTGGTACCGGAATTGCACTTGGGGTTTCTTGGCAAGATATAGAATTAAGCCATCTAGAGTCAGGTCAGCCTATAGTCAACCTTTACGCAGGTGCAAAACGCCAAGCAGATAAACTTAATGTGGTAAATGTTCACATTAGTTTAAGCGATGAAGCTGGCTTAGTATCTGCTTTTGCTGTTTTGAGTTAGTATATTTTTTAACTAAAATTAGAACTTAAGCTTCATGCCCAAAAATGCACCACTCTCAAATGTGTGGTTCTTATCGATATCTTCTACACCAACATTTAAGTATCGATAGCCTAGTGAAATATCCGCATTTTGAATGATCGTGTAGTTTCCCTGTATGCGAAAGCGTCTAAATTCATCAGAATCTCCGAAAGAAAGAACGCTTGGGGCGTAATGTAAGGCTGTTTCAAAGGATATGCCTGGAGCGCTAGGAATGTTGAGCCTCAAAGACCCACCAATACCAACGGCAGAGCCTTTAAACTCATCTTCTTTGAAGAAATTTCCTTGGAAACCAAGGCCTATTGTCGCAGGTAGGTTTCCAATTGCAGTTTGGCCTTTGGCATGTAAGTTAGCATTAATAATATTGATGGCATTATCGTCATTTTTATAGAAGTAGCCTAAGCCAAATAACGTTTTAGAATCATGCTGAGATAGTGTGAACTCACCGTGTATTGCATCATCACTAATGCGTAGGTCAAGCTCATTTGCAGATACTACAGAGCTTGTTAATGTATTAACAGAGAATGCAAGTAATAGGGTCGGCAAAAGTTTAGTGGTGGTTAATATTTTCTTATAAAACATGGTGTTATAATTTCCTCAAAGTAAGTTGATTTGTTAAAGCTGAAGGCTCATTCCTGTACTAAAGATAACGTCCGGTGCCGACCGTGGTCTTAGGTCTTCGGCTATCATAAAGTCAATTTTGGTATTCTCATTTATAGTGTGGCTACTGGCAACGGTGAACTGAAGTGGAAACCAACCTAGCTCCCTAATTTCAGATTTGAATAAAGGCGAGCTAGTATCCGTTTGTATTTTCAGTTGCCAGGTTGGGCTGAGTTTCCAAGCTAAACCAGAGCGAAAAGTAAATGCAAAAGGGTTTCTGTCCAACAGTTTTAATCCACTTGAACGGCCAATAAAGTTTATTCCAGCACCATACCAAAAAGACAAGGTTATTTCACTTAAGAATCTACGTTCTTTAAACCAAGCGGGGTTAGTGTGAATGGCACTGATACCGAAATCTACATTGCCGCTACCAGTTTGTTTTTCAAAAGATCCACTTGGTAGTTTCAAAAGGGTGCTGAACTGGATGTTATCGTTAAATGCATTACCAGATTGTTCCGGTGACCAGATATATTTCAACTGTATATCGCCTATACCTGATGAATGATTTTTAAAACTCAACACCTCTTCATTGTTTGAGGACAAAAACCACAGCATGCGGTTGTTTTGTTCGAGTGAACGCCCATTCTGAGGAAGTTGCAGGGTATCATGAAAATTGTAGATAAACCTATCCGTTATACCGCCGTTGTGGCTAATCCAAGGAACTATGAAATGGAGTTGAGAGTTTTCAGACAGCTGATATTGAAAAGCGTTACTCAAGTTGAGGCTTTCACCGTCTATAAAGAAGGTCTCATTATTTTTTTGAGTAGCACTGATATAGTTAATGATTTCAAATCTAGACTTCCAAATTACTGAAGCAGGCTTATTAGCTTTAAAATACTCAGCTCTGGAAAGTGAAAAAAGCTGAATAATAGGGCTTCTATTTTCTACTGCCAGGGTTTCAGTTCTATAGGTTTGAGCTGCTTCAATTGTTGACGCGGGAATTGTTATTAAGAGGGAAATAGCAAGGTGACATGCATTACGAGCTGTAAAGAAAGTTAGTAGAGAGTCAACTAAAGCTATTTTCATGTATTTTAAGATGTATGTTGTATTGAAAAAGGAAGTATTGAATAACAATATATGAATGTTTGATTTAAGTATGTTGAGGCTAGCATGCCTCGTGTTTGAGAACGACTTATCTATATTTAATAAAACTTGATTGACACATATTAAAGCACATTCTAAAGGCTATCGGCTTAATCTTTTTTTTGGTAATGTAGCGGTTAATATAATAATCTCCTGAATATATCAGAGTAATTTTTTTGTACCCATCTAATATTTTGCAACAGCTTAACAGAGCTCCGCTTTTAAAGCGTATATGCTTTTATGCTTTTTGTTTTGGTTCGATTTTAGCTGCATTAGTTGTGCTTGTGCAGTCGATTCTAGAATACCAATCTCAAAAGGCGAGTATGGAAACCTGTCTCGATGCTTTAGTAGAGCAGCGTATAGATAGCATTAGTGAGGCTGTTTGGAAAAATGATGTTGTGCAAGTAAAAGCTGTTTTGTCTTCAATGCAGATGTTTTGCCAGCCTTATAATAAGGGTGAGAGAGCGCCGTTATATTTATCAATGACCTTTGATGACGGACGTCGAATTCAAACAGGGAAGATGAGCTTGCAAGGGCCGGATATTAGACAGGTTTATCCCATTAGTAATTGGAAAGAACAGGGCGCCCAAGCATATTGGTTAGGTGAGCTTCGTCTAACTCAAAACCTTTCAAGTCTATACCATAAGGTCAGCTGGCAAGCACTTGTGTCTTTTTTATGTCATGTTTTTGTGTTGGCGTGTACGGCTTTATTGAGTGCTTTGCTTGGTTACTTTATTGTGATTAAACGTGTGCGTATGTTCATGTTAGATATTGCTAATCAGGAGGTAAATGACGCTATTTATGAAATGGTTGAGGAAGAGAATACTGAAGTTTCTGAACTTTGGTTTTATCTCTTGGATTTTAAAAATCAGTTTAATGACAAGTATCAGTTATCACAATCAATGTTGATCAAATGTCAAAATGAACGTGATCATGCGATAAAAATGAGTGAAGTTAAGAGTCAGTTTTTAGCTAAAATGAGTCATGAATTACGAACACCTATGAATGGCTTACTCGGTTTTTCAACCTTGTTACTTGAATCGAAGCTAGAAGATGATCAGAGAGAATATGCGCAAACCATTCAAGCATCATTGGAGTCTCTGCTTTATGTTGTTAATGATGTGCTTGACTTGTCTAGAATTGAATCAGGTGACTTGAATGTCACGAATATACCTTTTAGTTTGCGTAGCGTGGTATCGGGTGTAACCATTTTATTAAAGAATCGTGCAGAAGCCAAGGGCTTGGCATTTGAAAGTCGAATAAGCCCTGAAATACCACAAACACTTCGTGGCGACCCTGTTAGGATTCGTCAGGTTTTGATTAATTTGGTCTCCAATGCTATTCAGCATACTGAACTTGGACATGTGTTAATTAATTTCGAGCTATCAAAGCAGGAGAATGAGAAAGTCCTTATCCGAATGGCTATTGAGGATAGTGGTTCAGTGCCTACTCAACGAGCTAGGCAGGAAAGTACCTCGCTTAAGCAGGGGTTTTCTTCAGAGTTGCGTGATAAGCGCAGTCTTGGATTAGATATCTGTTATCAATTGGTTGAATTAATGGGGAGTCAACTTTTTAATGACTCACGTGTAGAAAGTGGCTCTACATATTGGTTTGAGCTTTCGATGCCGGTTGTAAAGCAAAGTAATGAGCATGAACTTATAGATTTGTCATTGGCTAAAAAGCTACGGGTATTGGTTATTGATTCCTATGAATTAAGTCGAAAAATTACACTGGAACTTCTACAGGAATGGGATATTCAGTTTGAAGCAGTCAGTACGGCTGAAGAAGGAATTCGGGCTCTTCAAAATAATGTATTAGGTGCTACAAATTTTAATATGGTTTTATGTGATGACCTGCTACAAGATCTTTCAGGGATGGAGGCTTGCCGGCGTATTAAAGAGGCTGTTTCAGAGCCATTGCAAATAGTTATTTTATGCTCAAACCCTCAATTGGGTGACGCGGAAGGATTCTTTTTATCAGGTGCGAATGGTTTTCTGAGTAAGCAGATACGTGATCCTTATTTGAAATCTGTAATGTGTCAGGCGTATTCTGAACGCCATAAACATGGGCAGGAAAAGAGGCTAGTGACTCGATATACCGTTAATGATGCAAGTCAGGAGGGAGTTGCGAGTAGTGTGTTGGCTGTGCCTCACAAAGCTTACGTTTTAGTTGTAGAAGATAACATAATCAATCAGCAGCTCGTGATACGAATGCTGGAAAAAAATGCCTGCCAAGTAGATCTAGCTTTAAATGGCTTTGAGTCTATTGAATTATTCAAGCAAAGTAATTATGACTTGGTTCTGATGGATTGCGAAATGCCTGATATGGACGGCTATGAAACAACTCAAATTATGCGAGAGATTGAAAAATCAAGCCCTAATAATCATCGGACTCCTATTGTTGGGCTGACTACAAATGAAATGGAGGATGAAGCTAATCGTTGTTTTAAAGTGGGTATGGACGAGTCAATGACCAAACCTTTTAAAATAGCGCAATTGGAAATGGTTTTGGAGCGCTATATAAACTAAACTTATCAAGAGTATTTTCCTTTGATTTCCCTTTAAATGCGATGTCCTTGAATATTTTGTCATTTGTGTTGTTTTATTTTTGATGGCGTAAAGGGTTTGTTATTAATTTTATAGAAAATGAGCTTCAATTTATGAGAGCTTACATTAGACATCCTGCAGATGTACCGATTGAATTTTCGCCAGTCGAAGAAGTTCAAACGGTGAAAACTGTTGCTCAGGATATTAGTTTGGGAGGCTTGAGTTTCAGTTCTTCACAGCGTTTGCCTGTGGGTTCTATTGTTAAAATTCGCATTCCAATTGTTGAACCTGCCTTTGAAGCGGAAGCAAAAGTTATATGGTGTCTGGCTCGACCTGATCGCTTTGAAGCCGGGATTGAATTTGTTTCAGAACAGGATGCTTATACTGCTAGAATGGTTGAGCAGGTGTGTCATATTGAACACTACCGGATGTGGGTTAAAGAGGTTGAAGGAAGAACAATAGATGGGGAAAATGCAGCAGCGGAATGGATAGGGAAATTCGCTCAAGATTTTCCTGATATTACTTGAGCCTTAACCTGATCCACTACTTACCTTAACTAGATTTACTGCTTTTGTATTTCAATAACTTCAATTAAATCTCCTTCAACCCTCCAGATAATATTCAAATCATATAGACAAACGCCATACTCACGAGAGTCATCTTTGGCTTTGTAAGCAGGGCGAGGGTCATAAGAGAGTGTTTCTACAATTAAACTCTTTAAGCAGTACTCATATTCATTTGCAATAGACTCAAGAGTTCGTTGACTACCTTGGTTGAACTTAACTTGCATTGTGGCGGCAGGGGAGGTGTTTGCGAAACTACATTGAGCATTTAGGACTGAGTCTGAATAAGTTATGTAAGGCTTAATGTCCAATATCGGTGTGCCATCTAAAATATCTGGGCAGTCTATAATTAAATTAGTGGCATTGTTTTCAACATCTACTGCGTGGAGGGCCACTAAAGACAAACCTAAATTATTGGGCCTAAATGGTGAGCGGCTGGCAAAAACGCCCACTTTTTTGTTGCCGCCAAGACGCGGAGGGCGAATCAGTGGGCGCCATGCTTTGTTGTTATTCTGGTGAAATTGAAAGGTGAGCCAAATATGTGAAAATTCATTTAAACCACGTACGGCATCAGGGTTGTTGTAAGGTGGAATCAACTCTAATCTAGCTTTGCAAGATTTTATTAGGCCTGGCTGACGAGGAATGCCAAACTTCTCTTTGAAAGGTGATCGAATAAAACCAATGGTTTGTAGTTCGAAAGTTTGTTGTTCAAATGTCTGATGTTCAATAGTCTGATGTTCAATAGTCTGATTATTCATAATGTCATAGGATATTAGAGGTTTTTCATTAATATATGCAGGCGTGCCGAGTCAAATACTAAGACTATTCTTAAACTAGCTATAAGTGCTGGGCAATTTTTTCGGCTATTTTATCTAAGGTTTTACGAGCGGTTTTTAGGCCAAATAAACCACTAATATGTAGGAGTAATTTTGGGATCGATTTTATTAAATCACCAGACTCTCTAGGAATTAAGTGTAAGTGAAGATGCGGAACGGTTTGATTGGCGGCTTTACCATCATTGATGAGTAAATTTGTACCTTGAACACCTAATCCTGCTTTCTTTTGAGCTTCAATAATTCGGTGAGCCGTGCTGAACAGTTTTGCCCGTTGTCGGCTCTTTAATTCATCAAGGCGTATGTGGTGGGACTTAGGAATAATTAAGCAGTGGCCTTGTGTGAGTGGGTAGGCATCCATAAAAACGACAAGGTCATCATCTTCATATACCTTGCTCGCATATTCCTCCCCAGAGATGATTTTACAAAAAATACAGTGGCTCATTGGAGCTTGTAATTATCTATGTTGTGCTTGTCTTGTGCATCGCTCTGAAGTTCGAATGTATCAGCTCCGCTCCATTGTTCATTGGGTTCTGCTGGTATCGCATAAGACTCGTCAGCCCAAGCACCCAAATCAATTTGTTGGCAACGTTCACTGCAAAAAGGGCGAAATAATGATAACTCATTCCAAGTAACCTTTTTTTGGCAGGTCGGGCAGTTAAGTTCTAAAGATTTACTCATTGGCTAGTTCCAGATAAATTTTGTGTTGTCGCTTAACTGCTTTTTCTAGTGATGATAAGTCAAGTTCGTTGCTAATAATATCATCAGCTTTTTCTATTTTGTATTCCCTGGGTAGTTGATTGGCAATTATTTTTTCGATTTGAGCTGTATTATCATTATCTCTTTTGGTAGCTCGTTTGATTTGCAGTTCAACTGGAACGTCAATTAAGAGTGTTCGGTCAACGAGTAGGTTTTGATCGGTTTCAAATAGCAAGGGCGATACCAGCAGGGTGTATGGAGAGTTGCTAGCTTTAAGTTGATGAATGATTTCATTTCGAATAATCGGGTGTAACAAAGCTTCTAGCCAAGTTTTTTGTTCAGGGTCAGAAAAGATAAGCTGTCGAAGTTTTCCGCGATCCAGCTCATTGTTAGTATCTAAAATGTCCGAGCTGAAATGCGTTATTATTCTTTTTAAGGCAGGCTGGCCTGGTTCAACTACTTTTCTGGAAACAATATCAGCATCGACAATATCAATACCATGTTGTTCAAAGATAGCTGATGCTGCAGACTTCCCGCTACCAATTCCCCCTGTTAATCCGATAGTTAGCATATATTATATCTCACTGGGTCAACCCTCTAGCCAAGCCAAATATGGCGTATCTGATCGCCCCAGATTAGGGTAATCCAGCCTGCTATCGCAAGATAAGGTCCAAATGGAATGGGGATGTTCTTATCTTTTCCTTTAATGAGGATCATGCTGATACCAATGACAGCCCCTACTACAGAGGATAGAAGAATAATAATAGGAAGGGTTTGCCAGCCGAACCATGCTCCAAGGGCGCCTAGTAATTTAAAATCGCCATAACCCATGCCTTCTTTGCCTGTAAGCAGTCTGAATAGGTGGTATACCGACCACAGGCTGAGGTAGCCAAATATCGCACCCCATAAGGCCGACTCTAAGGAGGTAAATACACCAAAGGCATTTAATATGAGTCCTGCCCATAGTAGGGGGAGAGTCATGTTGTCTGGCAGTAATTGAGTGTCTGCATCAATCATGGTTAATGCAATTAAAACCCACGTTAAGCATAGTGCTGCTAGGCCTGCGTAACTTGCACCAAATACTGTAATGACAAAAAGTGAGAGTAAACTCGTGATGAGTTCGATAAGTGGGTATCGAATTGAAATTTTATTCTTACATTGGCTGCAGCGACCTTGTAAAAATAAGTAGCTAATCACAGGGATATTTTCCCAGGGTTTGATCGCGTGTTGGCATTTTGGGCAAGTAGAGTTCGGGGTTGATAATGTCAGCTTTTCTTCTTTGGGAAGGTTTTGTTCGAGCAATACGGCGCATTGACCTTTCCAATCTTGTTCCAGTATTTTAGGTAGACGATAGATCACGACATTTAAAAAGCTGCCAATAAGTAAGCCTAAGATTAGGGTGCTTGTATAAAGTAGTATCGGGTTTTCATTAAGGGTAATAAATAGGGCTG
>Ga0209290_1000436_pt1 | contig 30837 bp, 21 predicted proteins | sample EN1Hudsemesocosm_2_FD_184632 | JGI IMG/M metagenome (GOLD analysis project Ga0209290, IMG submission 184632) | Methane-oxidizing microbial communities from mesocosms in the Hudson Canyon - EN10B Hudson Canyon (SPAdes) (version 2) | ecosystem: Environmental > Aquatic > Marine > Cold seeps... | reverse complement strand
TTTCATCGCCTAAGCCCTCGACCATTTGCATCGCTTCGGCTGAATCATTTTGATACGCCATACCTAAAGCAGTTTCAAACTCATTTTCATCAACTTGTTGAAATATTATCTGGCCAAACGTTAAACGGTTCACTTCTAAAAATGCTTGGGGTGTTAATCCTGGACGATATAGAATCTGATATTGATCATTTTCTCTAAGCAGCACGACACCTTGCTTTTTAGCAAAGTTGAAAGGTAAGCGCTCAAATGGAATTACGACAGAATTTTTATCCGTTTCAGTCTCAGTATTCAAAGACATCACTCCTAAAGTGTACTTTTTATTAGTTAAGATCGTGCTAATAGTAGAGTTTAGCTATTGTAGGGTCTTCTAGACACAAACAATAGGCTATTTAATTAAAACATTTTAATTCATGTAAAGTTTTGTTTATGAGATATAGCTATAACAATTAACATTTTATATAGCCGATAATCTATATCCATACACGTTCGCAGCATTCTTGATTATTGTGCTATATTTGAAAGACTGCTTGGACTACTGCGAATTCAAACAAATATCATTGCGCACTTGAATAAATACCGCGATATACTTGGTAAATAATAGGGGCGTTCAAATTAGCACGCTCCTTTCAACGATAGTTTTGTGTGGTGACTTGCCTTTACGAACGCACACATAAAACGAAAGGTTATAGGTTATGTTACTTTCTCGTCTTCCTTTAATATGCGCCGTACTTTTAGTCGCAATGCTAGCCGGCAGTATTTACTGGCAGACGGCCTCAATATTAAGGCCTGACAAACTTATTAACACCAGCCTTGCGCAAACTAAAGAAACGTCAACTCGCATAAAAAATAGCGCGAAAGAAACACATAACATTGCTAAGTTTAAATTATTTGGTGATGCAAACCTAAAAACAAGCACAGTTGTTACTATAGAAAAAAAACTACCCAAAACAAAATTAAAACTTACACTAACTGGCGTACTCGTTAGTCCGTCTGTCGATGGAGCTGGCGCTTTAATTATGGGCCCAGACAAACAAACTCAACATTATAAGATCAATGATGAGCTACCGGGCGGCGCAACTCTTAAACAAGTTTTTCCAGATCGAGTGATCGTTAATCGGTCTGGCCGCTTAGAAAACTTGTATTTTGCTGAAACCAAATCATTAGGGATTGAACGATTCACTCCCTATGAAGAACCCGAAACTCAACAGCAAACAACACAAACCCTACAAAACCCCGCTCAAGCTAGAAATAATGGTAACCTTAGTAGCTCTCGTAGCCAAAATATCAAAAAACGTTTAAGCAAGCTTAAAAAACGTCTGCTCAAAAACAAGCAATAGAGGCCTATGTGGTAGCACTCTCCAAACATCGCTTTTTCGCCCCTATAAAGCCATCTATTATAACGCTGCTCATTTTATGTATCATTACTTTTAGTGCTACTTCATTAGAGCTTAATGACGAGTTAATTAAGTTTATTCAAAAACGCTTCGGTTCAGAAGCCGTTGATCGCTTACATCAATGGGAAAAAATTTCCAATTTAAATAAAAACATGAAGGATATAAATAAACTTAAAATTGTTAATACATTTTTTAACAGGGCCGAGTTTATTTCTGACATTAAACACTGGGGAAAAGAAGATTATTGGGCGACGCCACTTGAACTTTTAGCCACCAACGGCGGTGACTGCGAAGACTACTCCATAGCAAAATACTTCACCTTACGGGAGATAGGCATTCCTATGGAGAAAATGAAAATCACCTACGTGAAAGCCGTCAAACTTAATCAAGCACATATGGTGCTTGCTTATTACTCAACACCAGAAGCTGAACCACTTATTTTAGACAACCTTATCAATGACATAAAACCCGCATCCATTCGAAATGACTTAGTACCTGTTTACAGCTTTAACGGTGAAGGTTTATGGCTTTCAAAACTTAGAGGTCAAGATGGCAAGCGTATTGGCAATGCAGACAAGCTGAAGAACTGGAAAGATTTATTAACCCGTCACCATAATTTAATGGAATAACAGGCTATACATGCCGCCTATTGGCGCATTCTGCCCACCAACGCGAGCTTTGGTTTATTAAAGCTGCATATTATTAAGATCAAGCACAAATTTATTATAAACTTATAAGTAATCTAATAACGCCTTTCAGTGGACACCCTATTCCACCCTCTTAATTTATTAAGCTTTTCTGAAATTTTCACTTCTAAGCCACGCTCTACAGGGTAATAAAATCTTGCACCATCAAGCTCTTCTGGCAAGTAACTTTCACCCGCGGCGAAAGCGTCAGGCTCATCATGTGCATACCGATAATCCAAACCTAAACCCTGCTCCTTCATTAATTGTGTCGGAGCATTACGCAGATGATTAGGTACTTCATAATCTTGCCCCTCTTTAATCTGTCTCCGACACTCATTAAACGCGCTATAAACCGCATTACTCTTTGGTGCGATAGCGAGATAAATAATCGCTTGAGCTATCGTTAACTCTCCTTCTGGACTCCCTAAACGCTCTTGAACATCCCATGCATTTAAAGCAAGTTGAAGCGCTCTGGGGTCTGCATTACCAATATCCTCACTCGCCATTCTAACAACGCGCCGAGCCACATATAACGGATCACAACCACCATCAATCATCCGCATAAACCAATAAAGTGCAGCATCAGGGTCAGAGCCACGTACAGATTTATGAAGCGCAGAAATTTGCTCGTAAAATATATCACCGCCTTTATCAAAACGTTTTAATGAGCTCTGGAGTACGTCTTCGATGTCTTTTCGGGAAATAGTGCGCGTTTCATCTTCTTGGTTTGCGAGATCAACCGCTAACTCTAAAAAATTTAGTGATTTTCTAGCATCGCCATCTGCAGCCTTGCAAAGAATATCGATTAGATCATGGTTTATTACAACATTAAATTCAGGGAAACCTGCAGGATGTTTAAGTGCACGATGTAAAACTTGCTTTATCTCGTCATGCTCGAGCTTTTTTAGCACATAAACACGTGCTCGAGATAACAAAGCATTATTTAATTCAAAGGATGGATTTTCAGTTGTAGCCCCTACAAAAATAATTGTGCCATCTTCAACATAAGGCAAAAATGCATCTTGCTGCGCTTTATTAAATCGATGAACTTCATCGACAAATAAAATGGTGTCACGACCTGTTTGATCTCTTCGCATCTTTGCTTCATCAACCGCCGCTCTAATATCTTTTACGCCACTTAAGACCGCTGAGATAGAGGTAAAATACACATCAAAGTGATGCGCAAGCAGGTTAGCAAAGGTCGTTTTGCCAACACCTGGCGGCCCCCAAAAAATCATTGAATGTAGCGCGCCTTTTTTTAAGGCTGAAGATAGCGGACGCCCATTTCCAACCAAGTGCGCTTGACCTATGTAGTCACTTAGCTTTTGCGGCCTAACTCTTGCTGCTAAAGGTGCATAAGAAGGGTTTTGTTCAAATAAAGAAGACATAATTCAATGTAAATCTTAATTAGAAATAGTTTGTGGAACTTTAGTAGTAGTTGTTTGTGTAGCGACAGGAATATCTCGAATAATATCCGTACCAATAGGAAAATTAGGCTCAAATGTATCTTCAGGGAAAATCAAGTTTATTTCGCTATAAACGAAACTCAAAGAGCTAACCTGACCAAGTGCGTCGGTTAATTGCATCGCTTTTAAATTCTTTCCCTCAAAACGAATTTTCAAACGTTCAAATAAACTATCCCTTGATTTTGGAGTAAGTAAAAACTGAGAAACTCTATCGTTTATTTCTCGGTATTCAACTTCGAATAAATCACCAATCAGGGTAACATCACCACTAAATAAAATAGCCGGCGTGGTTTGCGACTGGGCGTTAATTTTCTGAATAGTAGCTTGTTCTAGATCAGGATCATAAACAGTCACCTCATTAGCATTTGAATAGACAACTTGCTCTAGGGGTTCTTTCGTATGCCAATAAAATAAACCTGGTCGCTGTGCTTTAAGCTCACCTTTAGACTCTTGTATTCGTCGACCTTTTTGATCAACAGATTCCTGAATAAAGGCACCTGAAAATGTGTGAATTTCACTTAATCTATCCACTAATTTACTTAACCCTAATTCAGGAGATGGGTCTGAAGCTGCAGATACCTGCAGAGTTATAACTAGCAAGCAAATAACCGTAAATTGACAAACAATTAACTTAAAACGACAAAACATACCTAATCCACTTAAAAACAACGAGATCTTAGCACTGTACCACAAGTTTACCGGGGTGAGACGATAAAATGCTTTATTAAACAAATACTAATCTGTAGTATTTATTTTTTTAATTTTATTGGGATAGTGTAATGGGCAGAGCCTACCAGAACCGAAAAGACTCCATGGCAAAAACGGCTGATGCAAAGGCAAAAGTCTACAGCAAGTACGGTCGTGAAATTTACGTTTGCGCTAAATCAGGCGGTTTAGACCCTGATGGAAACCTAGCACTGCGTGGCATGATTGAGCGCGCAAAGAAAGACCAAGTCCCTACCCATGTAATCGATAAAGCAATCGATAAAGCACGTGGTGGTGGTGGTGAAGACTTCTCTACTGCAAGGTATGAAGGCTTTGGGCCTGGAAGCTGCATGGTGATAGTAGACTGTTTAACGGACAACCCAAACCGAACATTTGGCGATGTACGCCAGTGCTTTACTAAAACTAAGTGCAAAATAGGCACTCAAGGCGCTGTTAGCCACATGTTTGATCACAGCGCTATTCTTATGTTTAAGCATGACGATGAAGACGCGGTACTTGAAGCTTTGATGGAAGCCGATGTTGATGTTGCTGATATTGAAAATGAAGGTGGCAAAATCACCATTTTTGCACCACATACAGATTACTTCAAAGCAAAGCAAGCGATAAACGAAACCTTTGGTTCAGCCACCAAGAAAGGTGAAATTGATTTTGATGTCGATGAAATCCAATTCATCCCTCAAAACACAGCACCTGTAGAAGGCGATGATTTAGTATTATTTAATACCTTTATGGATATGCTAAATGACCTTGACGATGTTCAGAATATTTATCATAACGCTGAATTTTAAACCCTAATAAAAGCAGGCCCAGTTAACTGCGCCTGCTTTGTTTCTATTTTTTATAGCCCGCTGCAGAACTAATCACAACCGCACTGCTCATCATTATCACCCAAGCATTCTTTCGTATATTCAGCATAACGCTCCTCTACAGGTAGAAATTTACCAAGTCGCTCATCATATGCATTAATAATCCCCTCTCCAATATCATAAGTCCAAGCATGCAATTGAACTTTATTCGTAGCATGTCGAGCTGCAACATAAGGGTGCGTTTTAAGGTGCTGCAATTGAAGGAGAACATTTTCCTGAATAAGCATTGTTAGCTTTTCATCTTGGCTAGCGTTAGGCGCTTTTTCTTCGACGATGTAATGTGCTGCCTTGGCGTAACTAAGCCATTGTGACACATGAGGCAATGATTCAACTTTTTCAGGATTTAACACTGCCGTTAACGCTCCACAATCGGAATGGCCACAAATAATAATATGCTTCACCTTAAGCACAGCCACTGCATACTCAATCGTTGCAGTAATACCCCCAGTATAATTGCTATGGGGTGGCACGATATTTCCTGCATTCCTACAGATAAAAAGCTCGCCCGGCTCTGTTTGAACCAACAAACTGGGGTCGATTCTTGAATCAGAGCAGGTAATAAATAGCGCTTCGGGATCTTGTCTTTTAGCGAGTCTTTTAAACAATTCTTCTTTCTGAGGGTAAACTTCTGATTTGAAACGAACAATTCCACTTGTGATTTTTGGCATTATTAAACTCAACAAACTAATGATGTTAAAATAATAGCCTTATGTAAAACAAGATGGAAGTAGATATAAGTAAATGTTAGTTGAATTTAAGTATTTGTTAGTTTGTATTGTATTTTTAGCCTGTTAGACTAAATTTAGATATATGGCCTTCGAAGATGAAAGCTTTAATAATATCTAGGATGATAATTTAACATTACCAACAATAATCAATTCAAGGATTTTCCATGAAAAAACTATTACTATGCGCTGTAATCGCTGCTTCTCCATTAACTGCTATGGCAGCAGGCGGTCATGGTCCTGCAGGTTGTGGACTGGGCACCGAAGTGATTTTCAAGCAAGCTAATGAATGGCATGAACATGTACTTGCAGCAACCACAAACGGAACATCAAGCAACCAGACATTTGGTATGACTTCAGGCACTTTAGGCTGTAGAGATGCAAACGGCCCACTTGCTTCAGGTGTTGATTTATTTATTGACAATAACCTTGAGCAAATCGCAGCAGAAAGCTCGACTGGCGAAGGCGAAACAATATCTGCACTTTCAGAACTCATTGGTGTAGATGCTAGTGATGAAGTAGCATTTAAGAACGCTCTTAAAACAAATTTTGATCAGATATTTATTTCTGTTGATACTACATCAAATGACGTATATAGCGCGCTTGTTGATATGATGTCTAACGACACAACACTTGCAAAATACTTAAGCTAATTGACTTAGCTACAGCATTAAAGACGCGTATTATTAATACATAATACGCGTTTTTCTTTTGCCTCAGAATAACAAACTATGAGCATAAGATTTCCCCTCAAAGCACAAAGAATTCTTTAAATGAAACGCAACACAATCATTTCTTTTTTTATATGTCTTATTATTTTAGGTTTATCTGCGCAATCAATATCTAAAGAACTCGCTTTAAATATAAAACAAAAAATTAACACTCATAAGTTAGAATTACTTTCTCAAGACAGCCAGTGGCTTGATCTACTGCATTACCATCGCATTGGGCTGTTCGCATCCTTTGAAAGTCAGGCCGACGATCAAAATTTCTTTTTTTCTAAAAATGGAAAATATAACGCTTATTCTGAAATAAAAGCCACTGTTAATGCTTTTTTACAGGCACAAAAAGACGAACAAACTTCAGCTCAATGCCAATTTCCTGCTCGCTTAAATTGGCTAAAAAATAAACTTGGCACAAACGTTTTCCCAATACACATATGTAAGGAATATGATAAGTGGTTCAAAAAAATTGACGCTAGGTCAATCACCCTCATTTTTCCTGCTGCATATTTGAATAGCCCATCATCAATGTTTGGCCATACATTAATACGAATCAATCGTTTATCCGGTAAAAATTCATTGCTTGATTACAGTGTAAATTATGCGGCAAACGCAGACCCGAATGACAATGAACTCGTCTTTAGCTACAAAGGTTTAACCGGTGGTTATCCTGGAATTTTTACTGTTCTACCCTATTATGAAAAAGTGAACGAGTATAGCTTTCTTGAATCTAGAGATGTTTGGGAGTATGAATTAAAACTTGATAAAGAAGAGGTTGATCAATTTATTCGTCATACTTGGGAGATTCGTAATACTTACTTTGATTATTACTTTTTCGATGAAAATTGCTCCTACCACCTATTAACAATACTCGATGCAGCGAGCCCGCGCATGCGTTTTTCAGATCAATTCAAACTAGCAGCCATACCCGCCGATACAGTTAGAGTAATTTCTGATGCAGACTTAATTGGTTCTGTTAAATATAGACCTTCAACATTAAGCCTAATGAAGGACATGCTAAATCAGGCCAGCAAAGATACTAGAGAAAGAGCCAAAAAACTTGCACAACCATCGAGCGATATTACTAAGAACACGCATAGTTTATCCGATATTGAAAAAGCACAAACACTCGAACTAGCCTACCAATATAGTCGCTATTTAAGCGTGCGTAAAAAACAACAAACAAAAGCACTAAACAAACAAGCTGTTGCCTTGTTATCAGCAAGAAGTAAGGTTGCAGATAAAAATGTATATAAGCTTTATCCCACACCTGAATTTAGAGATGATCAAGGTCATTTTTCAAAACGATTAGCCACAACGTTTGGTAGCGAAAAACCAAACAAAGGCGATAAAAGTGAATATATACAACTAGGCTTACGAATGGCCTACCATGACCTACTCGACCCAATTCCTGGCTATATTAAAGGTGCAAAACTTGAGATGTTTAACTTTGAGTTTCGTCAAAACCTTGATCATGATAAAACACGTATCCAAAGCATCCGATTTATAGATATCGCATCATTGAGCCCTAGAAATGACCTCGTTACACCAACATCTTGGCATGTGTCTACAGGGTTTAAGCGGCCAGATAGCGCTAAAGATGAATTAACTGCCTTTTTAACAAGCGGCGCTGGCGCAAGCTACGAATGGAAAAATCAGCTATTTTATACTTTATTTAATGGTGAATTAAACCTAGATAACGACATAAGTAATGGCTTCCGGATTGCTTCAGGCCCACGTATTGGTTGGTTGACACAAAATAATAAGTGGAGCGCAGGCATTGAAGCTAATTATTTATACGATGCATTTGGGGCAGAATTTAAAGAACATAATGCGAATATCAGTTTTTCATATAACCTTATTAAAAATTGGCAAATAAGAGTTGAATCAGGCTACAAACAATATTTTATAGATAAAGCACGTAAAACGAACTATGAACATGAAAACGTACTTTCGATCATGCATTATTTTTAACTTAATCAAGCTTACGCTACAACAATCGGTTCCAAGCAAGTAATTTCAATTCTCCCACCTAAGCTAGCCTAAAGGATCCAGATCCTGTAAGCTGCGTGCCCTCCTTGGCATCTAGCTATTAGATTAAGTAAGACAAACTTGCTGGTGCTGACACCTCTTATTATTTCGAGTCACTTTATGAGTTTTGCTTCTTTAGGTTTATCTGCCCCCATTCTCAAATCAGTATCTGAACAAGGTTACGAAAAAGCTTCACCGATTCAAGAACAAGCGATCCCCCTTATTCTTGAGGGTAAAGATATTATGGCGGCGGCACAGACTGGCACAGGTAAAACAGCAGGCTTCACACTTCCAGTTCTAGAATTACTCTCAAAAGGGAAGCGCCCTGAAAGCAACCAGGTACGGGCACTTATTCTTACCCCGACGCGTGAGTTAGCCGCTCAAGTGGGTGCAAGCGCTGAGCTCTACGGTAAGCATCTTCCATTAAGTACCGCAGTCGTTTTTGGTGGTGTTAAAATCAACCCACAGATGATAAAGCTTCGCAAAGGTATTGATATTTTAGTTGCCACACCCGGAAGGCTATTAGACCTTTGTAATCAAAATGCGGTTAAATTCGATCAGCTAGAAATTTTAATTTTAGATGAAGCCGATAGAATGCTAGATATGGGCTTTGTGCGTGATATTCGAAAAATCATTCAATTATTACCATCAAAGCGTCAGAACTTATTATTTTCAGCAACATTCTCTGCTGAAATTAGAAAGCTAGCACAAGAGTTTGTAAATAACCCTACTGAAATATCAGTTACCCCTAGAAATGCGGCTGCTAAATCCGTTGAGCAGTGGGTTTATCCTGCTGATAAAAAGAAAAAGTCTGCTTTATTAGCGAAGCTCATACACGATAACAACTGGCAACAGGTTTTGGTTTTTAGCAGAACCAAACACGGAGCCAACCGCCTAACTAGATTTTTAGAGGCAGAAGGAATCAAAGCCGCTGCAATTCATGGAAATAAAAGCCAAGGGGCGCGTACACGAGCGCTTGCAGAGTTCAAAGACGGGACTGTTCGAATACTTGTAGCAACCGATATTGCGGCACGAGGTTTAGACATAGAACAACTACCACAGGTTGTTAATTTCGACCTGCCAAATGTTGCTGAAGATTATGTTCATAGAATTGGTAGAACAGGGAGAGCTGGGGCAACCGGACAAGCAATTTCCTTAGTCTGCGCTGATGAGTTCGATGATCTTTCAGGTATTGAAAGGTTAATAAAGGAAGTTATACCTCGTAAAGATATTGACGGATTCAAACCTGTAATCCCCTTACCTGAGTCTCGATTGGATATGCGCCCAATCAGAACAAAGAAACCCAAAAAACCTCAAAAGCCAAGAAAGAATCATCAAGATGGGCAACGTTCAGGCGAGTCATCTAAAGGCAATAAGCCTAATGATAAAAACAACCAGCATATATGGAAAAACTCATCAATTAAAAAATAGCTCTTCGATTATAAGCGAGTAAATTCAACGATCCACATTTGCTATGTGGATCGAAAATAACTTAAGGTTCTTTGCTTAGCATTTTACCTTCAGACGAAAATGCAGATACTCGATAAGTTAATAGGCCGTTTTCATTAGTATGGTCTTCACTCCAAAGCACCAAAAATTTATTTTCGCTCACAGACTCTACATCAATCACCTTATCATTCCCTTCAGTACCAAACTGCAGCGTTGTAACAGTGTCTTCTTCACCCCGAATAAAAGTAGAAATAAAAGCATCAATCCCGGTCACTCCTTTCTGTTGATTTTCTTCAAACTCGCCTTCTGTATACCCCCCAACTACAGTTACATCAGAATTAGTGATATTTTCAATAACTACAGAAAAGTCATCTTGGTTAGTTCCAATACTTTTAATTAGACCTTCAGAACCCTCTGCATTAAAACTAACAATATTGATATCTCGCGTAAAACTTTGTGTCGGGTCACCGTCGGATAATGAGTACCGACTATCTACCAAAGCAAAAAAGGAACTACCATTATGATCAAACGTAACAGATGTTCCAATATCTAGATCTAAAGTAGAGATACTCATGTCATCAATATTTTTAATATCCTTTCCATCGTCTAAAGATAGTTTTTTTAAAAAAGCATCTATATCGATATTTTCTTTTTCTGCTAACAAAATAAAGTCACTTCGACCAACATCAAGCGCGACTACGCCATCATTTTCATCTGTACCTATAAAACGTGGTGAATCCCAATTCGGTAGGAGCGTGTTAGTTGTTACATTGATTCCATAAACAAAACCATCTAAACGTTCGCCATTAACTCCACCATGATTTTCTTCTGTACCTGGTACGCCATCAAATTCAAGGCCATTAGTTTGACCAAATACATAGACATTACCCTGACTATCAAACGAAGCGCCATTTGCCACATCATTACCATCACTTCCATACTGCCTGACGGACTCCTGTGTATAAAAACCAAAATCACTACTATTCTCATCATAATCCAGTTTGTATACTGCGACTATAAAGTCACCTAAACCTCGATGAGTATTTGAGTACAAACCGTCCACATTCGAAACTACCGTCAAATAACTGTCTACAACAGCGTCAGATATAGAAACATAAGACCCGATCGCTACAGGCTCCACGCTTACCCCCTGCTTACCTAACATTAAAGTGTCGGATGTTCTAGAAAGCTTATAATCAGAGCCGTCATGATTTTTAGCAATTACGACAGTTTGCTTTTCATTAAAACCTGACATTGATTCAAGTAAAATTGAAGTTAAGCCTTGTGAATTGACGTTCAATGCTAGGGCCTTTTGATTTAGTGACTCTGACTCCGATGCAACAATTTCATTTTCACTTACTCTTGGCCATTCATTTATTGTGATCGTTAATGGGTCGATATTTAACAGATTGTCAATATCTGTAACAATAGAAATTACATCATCATCTGCGATACTTGCATCATCGTCATTATTCAATAAGGAAACAGTAAACGAAGCCTCTAATTGTCCGGGCTCTATCGTAATCACGCCACTTTCTGGCCTGAGTAAATAGTCATCTGCTGACGCTGTCGTTTTAGACATATCTGCAGAAAAGTTGATAGCAATTGGAAGCGTGTATGCTTTTTGTAAAGAAATTGTACTAATGATCACTTCACCCTCATTACTAACCACGCTCTTGCTTTCATAGATAGGTAAAGGTTCATTATCTTGGATAGATATCTCTATGTTATTAGAACTCAGTTGCGTCAAAGCCCCCTCAGAATCATAAAACTCTAACCGTACCACCTCGGTATCTTCATAAACAGCGTCATCTAACACATTAAGATATATAACACAATTTGATTTTCCAACCTCAAATACAACTGAGCGACTTTCGTCTAAAAAATCAACATTTGCTCGTGCAGCCCCATTATTGGATTTATGCCTCTCAGGAAGATCATCATTGTAACTTGAAGTAAATCGATAAAAAAATTCAACTCGTTCAATGACGGGCTGGTCAAGGTATACATTTATCACTAATGGATAAACAGTAACACCACTGGCTAACGTTTTCTTTTCATAGCTATTGGTTTTTACATCATCACAAATTGTTGTGTTACCTATTCGATCAGCATTTCTTAAAGTGTCAGCCTTACTATTATTTACAAAACCTTCACTTACAACCAAACTTCCTGACTGTAAGTTTAAACGATTAACTTTAAGTTCTAGCTGAAATGTTTCTACTTTGACACTTTTACCATCTGTAACCTCTATCTGAAATGAGAACGAGCCCTGCGGTAAATCTTCAAGGCTAACTCCGTCTTCTGGCCTGTGGAGTCCACTGAGTATAAAAGAAGGTTTCGGGCCATCTATTTTTGTAACCGTTAATTCAACAGGATTAAATCTAAAATCAGGGTCTAGATCATCAGAATCCTCCGGATTCTGAATATATCGATACCTATGAACACCATCACCTCCTGAAGCACCAAATATTACTGTAGCTGACGTATCGTAGTATATAATAATTTTATCCGCACCTATGATATCAAGACTATCTGGCTCTATTTTAGAACCAGTATTAATTTCATCACTACACGCTGATAATAAAATAAGCAGTAACAAGCCTTTAATCATTAAACTAATATATTGTTTATAATCCATTTTGATCTCATTCGGTTTATTTCTTGATAGCTAGTGCTACGAACAGAAATTTAGATATAGCCAAATGATAGAGAAATAATAGTGAGAGTAGTAGCGATAGATTTTGGAAATGTTCTTCTTGTCACATTTCTGGAGATGAAATATGCATTAGGGCTAAAGCTTGCTCTTCATTCAGGATTTCTACGCCCAACCCTTTAGCTTTTAATAACTTGGAGCCAGCCGATTCACCCGCAACAAGGTAGGTGGTTTTCTTTGAAACACTACCAGACACTTTAGCGCCCCTTTCTAGCAATAGTTTCTTCATTTCATCACGGGACATATTAGGCAGTGCGCCAGTTAGAACAAATATTTGGCCACCCAAGTCATTAGTTTGGGCGTTATTCGTTTCAACTGGAGTAAATAAAACACCTAACTTTACCAGTTCATTTATTTTTTCTTGGTTTTCCTCTGCTGAAAAAAATGAATAAATATTATTGGCCATTATTGGCCCGACATCAGGCAAATCTTCTAGCGTGTCCTTACTAGCACTTAATATATTTTCTACATTTTCGAAGTTTTTTGCTAACAGCACAGCAGTAGTCTCACCAACTTCACGTATACCCAAAGCAAAAATAAATTTTGCTAGATTAGTTTCTTTCGAAACTTCTATTGCTTGAATCAGCTTTTTGGCTGATTTCTCAGCCATTCGCTCAAGCAGAGCGAGGTCATTTGCCCGTAAACGATATAAGTCTGCGATATTTCGAACAAGCTCTTTCTCAACCAATTGATCAATTAGTTTATCCCCTAAGCCATCAATATCCATTGCTTTGCGTGAAGCATAATGCTTTATGGACTCTTTTAACTGAGCAGGACAGACCAAAGCACCTGTGCAACGTGCAACTGCTTCTCCTACCAGTATGACAACAGCCGAACCACACACAGGACAAATCTCAGGTAGCTCAATTCGGCCTGCGTCATCAGGTCGATTTTCTACAACTACTTTTACAATTTTGGGAATCACATCCCCAGCACGACGAATAATAACCGCGTCACCAATACGAACACCTAAACGGTTAATTTCATCCATATTATGAAGCGTTGCATTACTAACCGTGACTCCGCCCACAAAAACAGGCTGTAAGCGTGCAACCGGAGTCAACGCGCCTGTTCTACCGACCTGAAAATCAACACTCTTTAATATTGTCAGCTCTTCTTGAGCAGGAAACTTATAAGCAATTGCCCATCGTGGTGAGCGTGAGACAAAACCTAGATCCGCCTGTTGTGAAAATGCATTAACCTTAAAGACAATACCATCGATTTCATATTTTAAATCATTACGACGAGTAGTCAGTGATCGATAGTACTGAATACAGCCTTCTGCGCCCTTTACAATCGCCATTTCATTATTGATAGCCAAGCCCCACACACTGAGTTTATTCAGCATTTCATAATGGGTACTAGGCAGTTCGTAGCCTTCAGTAAAGCCAATTGAATAAGCACACATACTTAAAGAACGATCTGCCGTCACCTTTGAGTCTAATTGCCTTAAACTCCCTGCCGCTGCATTTCGAGGATTAACAAAGGCTTTTTCGTCTCGCTTTATTGCTCTTGCATTTAAAGCGTTAAATGCAGCTTTGGGCATAAATATTTCGCCACGGACCTCCAATACTTTCGGATAATTATTACCGATTAGCGTTAAAGGTATTGACTTTATAGTACGCACATTCTGAGTGATATCTTCGCCCGTTTCACCATCCCCACGGGTAGCGCCATAAATCAAAAGGCCATTTTCATAGAATAAGCTAACCGCCACGCCATCTAACTTTGGCTCTGCGACAAACTCTACAACCCTCTCTCCCGTGTTATTATCGAGCTTAAGACGGTCCAACAGTCGGTTCTCAAAACCTTTAAGGTCTTCATCATTAAAGGCATTACTAAGCGATAGCATTGGGAGTTTATGCTTTATTTGCTTAAATTTGGCAAGTGGGGCTGCACCTACTCGCTGAGTTGGCGAGTCAGTAGTAATTAATTGAGGGTCTTTTTGCTCGATTACCTGAAGTTGGCGGAACAATCGATCATATTCAACATCTGGGATAGCAGGATCATCGAGGACATAATAATTATAATTATGCTGATTAAGTCGGGCCTTTAAAGATTCAAGTAAAGTAAGTGATTCAACTTCTGGCTCATTCATAATTCATTGTCTTATAGGCATTTTTATACACGGCTTTTTGATAGCTGCTTGCGTTCAAACTCTTTTACCTGCTGGCGGCAATGTTCAATAGTCTGAGCCGTCATAATGCTTCGATCTTGGTCTTTTAAATCACCTTTCAAGTTACGAGCAAAGCACTGCGCTGTTTCCAGCATATAGTCGAACGCTTTCATATAATTTTTTGGCCCAGGTAAGCTCATAAAAAAACTAACACCGGGCGTCGCTATTTCATCTAGCGTGTCTGGGTCGAAGTATCCGGGTTCTACCGCATTTGCTACACTAAACTGAATAGGACTTAACAGATCATCTTCTTCATGCCGATGAAATATTGACATTTCACCATGATCCAAACCACATGCTTCGAGTAATTTTTTAATTTCCAAACCTGGAAAGCTGCCTTCTTGGGAATGTACATTCAGTACAATAACAAGCTGATCAGCATCGGAATTTATTTTAACTTGTTTTGCTTTACCTGCTTTAGCAACCTGCTTAACATCTATTTTCTTTATGGGCTTTTCTATATTATTACTTTTGAATGCCGCTTCACTCGCTTTCACCTCTATTCGGCTATTAACATCAGCTACTAGCGGCTCTTCTGAAGGAGTTGAGCTTAATTCATGATGCTCACTCGTAAGAATTAGATTATCTTCGACACCGCCCCTTAAGTGATTTACCGATTCACCAAGAGAGTCTTCTGAGGAAATATGAGGCTCAACCTTTGCTTCACATGATAATTCATCAATTGAAGCTTGTTCATCAACATCCGTCTTAACAACTCTTGCACCACCGCCTGGCAGCTCTGGATTGAACCCATCATCTAATGGACTTGTATCAATATCCCCCACCATCTCAAGGGACATTTTTATCGAGTCCTTCTTTGTAAGACGCATGCGACGATAGCCATCAAGTAAAATTCCGACAATAATGACAACACCAACAACAATTAACCAATCTCTTAAATTCATTTCAACTCTTTTTAATACTTTGCAGGATAATAAAGTATATAGAAATACATCCGATGTGATAATTAAATACTAGCCTAAAACGCTAAATTTCACTTAAATCTTTAAATCATTTTAATGCAACGAGCCTTCTATTTAAACAGGCTATTATTACCATATAGATAGCATTACTTTTTAAAGTCATAAAATCAAACATCCACCATGGCAACCGCCTCATCGACATCAACAGAAACTAGCCTAGAAACGCCTAATTCATGCATCGTTACTCCCATTAATTGATCAGCTTTTTCCATCGATACTTTATTGTGAGTAATGTAAATAAACTGCACATGCTCTGACATTTCTTTTACCATATTTGCAAAACGAGCAACATTGGCATCATCCAAAGGCGCATCAACCTCATCAAGCATACAAAAAGGCGCTGGGTTTAATTCAAATATAGCAAAAACCAACGCGATAGCAGTTAAGGATTTTTCGCCGCCTGAAAGCAGATGAATTGTCGCATTTTTTTTACCTGGTGGACGGGCAATGATTGTTATACCTGTTTCCAAAAGGTCGTCACCGGTTAACTCTAAGTAAGCATGGCCTCCTCCAAAAATTTTTGGAAATAAGCGCTGCAACCCCTCATTTACCTTATCGTAAGTTTCTTTAAAACGAGCGCGCGTCTCTTTATCTATTTTTCGTATGGCGCTTAGCAATGTATCAAGCGCTTCTACCAGCTCAGCATCTTGAGCATCTAGATAATCTTTTCGTTCACTTTGTGCTTTAAATTCTTCAATCGCCGCTAAATTAATTGCACCAAGTCGCTGAGCCTTTGACTCAAGAGATACCAATATGGAATTAAGAGTACTATCGGAGTCTTCAGGCGCTAGCATTGAGAGCACTACATTAATGGAAAAGTCATCACGTTCAACCAATTCAACCAAATTTTCACGCTTTATTTGCAAAGCCTGAGCATCCATCCTAATTAAACCCAATTCATCACGTGACACTTGAATTAGAGATTCTACACGTTCACGAGACGCCTCTGCTTCTCTCAACTTTTTTGCAACCTCTTCAAGGCCAAGCCTTACTGAAGAAACACGCCTATCATTCTCTAACTGCGTTTCTAACAAGCCTTCAAGCTGGAGCGACATATCACCAAGTGCTTCATCATCGATACTTTCTGATGAATTGTGTTCAAGTACTTTATTCTTATTAAGCACCAATTGCTCATTTGTACGAGAGATAGACTGAGTAAGCATGCTCTTCTGATTATGCTGCTTTTGCTGGTCCAGCTGTAATTGATGAAATTTAGCTTGTAGAGACCGTAACATTAGACGCTGCTCATCAACACTTAATTGAAGCGTCTCTCGTGTTTCTACAAACACATCCTTTTCTTGGCAAAGGTCATCAAAAGTGGTTAGCCCTATCGCTAACTCTTCTTGCCCATTAGCTAGGTTTTCATTCTGTTCATTTATCCCTCTTACGACCTCTTCAAACTCTTCTTGATTTGAAACAATCCGCTGCTGGTACTGTTCATGCATCGCCAATTGAGTATTTATAACAGACGAGAGCTGTGCTTGCTCTTTAATCCAGCCCTTTAATTGCTGATTTAACTCTCTAGACTTACTTTCCTGTTCGCCTAATAACGATTTAAGCTGCACAATATTACTTTCTTCTTTTAAAACTTGGGTTTCAATTTTCGGTATTTCTGTTTCAAGAACCATAATTTGATTTGCTCTTAAAACCAACCCATCTTGCCCGTCAACGGGCTTAAAATACCTAAACCACCGTTCACTCAACCAAACCCCTTCGGGCGTGATAACTGACTCACCTTCAGCTAATGCAGGCAACGCCATCATAGCCTCATCAAAGGTGTTAACAGCTTTAATATAACAAAGTATAGAAAATAATGCGTCAGCACCTTTTACATGCGCTGCCAAAGTATTTTCTTTAGCAACACATGACTGAACAACCCCTACAGAAACGAGCGTTAGACTACTCTCTAATGATTTTATATTTTCGTACAGTAGATTTTTGATTGATGTTTTACCTGAGTCTACTGTAATCGCTGGTAAGTAAAACCCTAACACTTGCTCAATTGCGAGCTCCCAACCTTCGTCGACGGACAACACATCCATTAAATGTTTTGCTTTATCTAAACCATTTGAGGAAAGCCACTTATCTTTTGCCTCACCGCACGTGCCCAAGCTTGCATTTTGCAATGTAAGTAATGAAGTTAGTACCGCTTTTTTTTCACTCAACTCATTAAATAGTTGAGACTTATTTTTAAAGCTTAATTCGATTTCATCACGAAGTTTGCTAATATCAGGATATAAAGAATCACTTTCTTCTTGAACTTGATGAATTTTCAAATCAAGCACTTCTTTTTCTTCAAGCGCCTGACCATCTTTGGTTATCTCAACCTGTTCAACCAGTTCATTTGCAGCGACTGCTAACTTATCTTTACGCTCACCTAGCTGTTTGATCTGTAGCTCACTTTGCCTTAATTGGTGCTGTGAAAGTTCTGTATTTCTTTGTGATTCAGCAAGCTTTGCTGCCAATTGATCCCATTTATTTTGCCAGACACGTAATTCACTCTCTTTCGCACTTAGGTCTGATTCAAAATTGCTAGCGCTCTCTTCTGCCTCTTCCAACAAAGGAAAACTTTCTTCAAGCTGAAATAAAACCGATTCTAAGTCTTGGGTATCTTTCTTAAGAGATTCATTTATTGCAACACACTCCACAGATAAAGCGACAAGCGACTTTTCTTTTTCTATTAAGCGTTCTCGCTGAAACTTTAACCGCTGTTCAAGTGAAGCAACATCTGCACCCGACTGATAATATTTTGCTTGCGCCGTATTCAAAAGCTCTTGCTTCTCGTCTAATGAAATTCGAGATAATTCAATTGCATTTTCATTAGTTGTTTTTGAAAAAAGTGATTGTTCAATTTTTTCTTCAAGTGACTTAATGGCTAACTGCTTACCTGACAAGTCGTTTTCAATCAGCCGCCAATTAAAAACATTCAGCTTGGCGAACACTAAGCGCTGTTCTTTTTTATAAACGGCATATCGCTCGGCGGCGGCGGCTTGACGCTTTAGGTGCTGCAACTGCTTCCCTAGCTCTTCACGTATATCTGACAGGCGATCCAAATTTTCTTGCGTACGCTTCATCCTGTTTTCAGTTTCTCTACGCCGCTCTTTATACTTCGAGATACCGGCAGCTTCTTCAAGATAAACCCGTAGTTCTTCTGGCTTTGACTCAATCAACTTTGAAATCATACCTTGCTCAATTATGGCATAACTTCTAGGACCCATACCTGTACCAAGAAAGATATCTGTCACATCTCTTCGCCGGCATTTTGTCCCATTAAGATAGTATTGCGATACGCCGTCGCGCGTTACTTTTCTTTTTATTGAAATTTCTGAAAAATTAGAAAACTCTCCCTTTAATTTACCTTCGTTATTATCGAATAATAATTCAATCGTAGCTTGCCCTACTGGTTGCCTGCCCCCTGAACCATTAAAAATAACATCTGTCATTGATTCGCCACGTAGATTTTTTGCCGAACTTTCACCCATAACCCATCTAACAGCATCAATGACATTGGATTTTCCACACCCATTCGGGCCAACGACAGAGGTCATATTACCTACAAAAGTAACGGTCGTAGCATCAACAAAGGATTTAAATCCAGCTAATTTAATGGATTTCAAGCGCATGAAAACATCTCAATTTAGGTACAAATATAAATAAACAAAAGTGGCTGCATTATCCCGATTGAGCAGTGTTAAATCTAGTGCGTCACTTTTTTGGCTAATTCATCAAAATAACCCAATAAAAACCGGCAATAAAGTGCCAAAAAAAACTAACACAGCCACATCTTATTGTATTAATTGAAGTTTACAACACTGGCACAGTAATCGCTTTATTAAAATAAATGAAATAAAAATGCATGCAGTAACATTACATTTTTATCTAGGAGATAAATATGAACAACAACGACACAGAGTTTCGAACTATTGACTTCAATAAAGCCAAAATAGTTTCGACTTATAAAAACCTGAATCGTTTAATATCTGACAACAACGATGTTATATCTCGTTTAACGCGTAAACTTCAAACAACATTAAATGCGTCCGATATCATTCATATATTTGCTAAAGAACTCAAAACACTTGTTGATTACAAACAACTAAGTTTTAGTAGTGATGATAAAGATATTGTTACATTTGGCGATCAGTCTGGCCCACACTCTTGTCAATACAATTTAACAATAGATGATATAAACCTAGGTTCAATTGCGTTCTCAAGACAAAAACGATTCATTGAAGAAGAATTAGCCATAATAGAACGTCTTGCAAGCACATTAATCTTCCCATTAAGAAATGCTAAACTGTATCAGTCTGCACTTCAATCAGCTCTTAGAGATGATTTAACAGGTTTCGGTAATAAGCGAGCATTAGATGCAGGCCTACATCGTGAAGCCGAACTTTCTGTAAGGCATAAAACCCCTTTATCAATATTAATGTTAGACGTAGATCACTTCAAAAGAATAAATGACACTCTAGGGCATATAGCAGGCGATAAGATTTTAAAAGACTTAGCAGCAACCATTAAAAAATGTGCACGCCAAAGTGATTTATGCTTTCGGTATGGAGGTGAAGAGTTTATGGTTATTTTAGATGACTCAGATACAGTACAAGCAATTAATATTGCTGAGCGAATTAGACAAAGCGTCGAACAATATGCATATAACTATAAAGGTAAAATAGTTCCTGTAACAATTAGTCTTGGCACTGCTACATTTGAAAAAGATGAAACCTTAGACACTTTTAAAGATAGGGCAGACAAAGCATTATATAAAGCTAAAGGACAAGGAAGAAACCTCGTCGTATCAAGCGAATTAGACATTATTGACTCACATGTAAGACCAATAGCTCATCGAATATAGGGCTACGCCCAATTAAAGATACTTCTCCAACATACACCCGCCCAACAGATATTTAACAAGGGTATTAAAACCAATAGAGCTGTTACTTTTACCAGAAAAACACTTCTAATTGATCTTATTTAAGAATAGATACCTTAGCAAACAACTAAGGCACTACTTATATCTTTTATCCATAGCCACTTAGATGAACATCAATTGCTTATAAACACTTAAAACGGCAAAGCTTAGAAATATAGAATTGATAAAAGCTTAGTCAGAAAACAACGCGCTAACAAGGTTAAAGGTGCCATTTTGAAATTGAGTCCAAATACTTATAAATCTACCATCTTGTAATATAGGCACCAACACTGCCGACTGAGCTCTGTTATCCACAAACACTTGCCCTACCTGCCCACTCCATGTTGAGGTTAAAACAGAGTAACGCGCTTTCCTTATATTTCCTTTATTTGTCCACACCGCTACCGCATTACCTTCAAAATCAAATGTGATTTTAGGTTTGGATATAGACTCACCAGTATCAAGTTCCTCGATCTCACTCCAAGCAGTTTCTGATGATGAATGACTAAAGTTTAGTACATTCAATGGCTTACCAAACTCCTCTGATGCTTGAACCCAAGCAGCAAATACTTCGTTTTTTGGGCCAAAAACAATGAATGGGTCAAACGCATTCCCGACATTATCACTTTCTATTTTGAATGCTTCACCCCAAACGCCTCCTGAAAAACGATTAACCCATACATTCTCTCGCTTACCGTCATGCTGCTGCCATATAGCAACAACATCTTTAGTTTCACTTATTGAAATTGTTGGATTACTGGCACCACTTGATTCACCAATATGCGAAGTTATTAAGTTAAGTTTTTTCGGTTCCCCCCATGCCTCCGCTATAAAAGGGCTAGCATATATTTCATAAACACCTGAATCCTGTTGAGACCACGCTACCATTGCGACCCCATCAGGGGAAAAACTCAAAGTTGGCTGCTTAGCATCACCTACCAATGAAGTATTTAAAGTAAACGGCTCATCAAGCCATTTTCCGGTATCTACATCATAGTAATTTGATTTTAAACGCTTAACCCCCTCTACTAGTTCGAGCCATACAGAAAGAATATTCCCTTCATCATCAATACCAATCTCCGGAGACGATGCATCAGAACCGAGCACATTTGCACTAATAGTTTGTACGCAGCCCCGCTGATAACTGTCGGCATCATCCTTATAAGGCTTATCAAAAACATATAACTTGATAGATGTTTCCTCTCCATCAAGTGAAGCTTGATACCATACTGCTACTGCATCTCCATGTTTATTTATCGCTATTTTTGGCCCAAAGGCATTAGTCGTTAGTGAAGGATTATCAATTCGCAGAGTATTATACTCTGCGTCTCCATTTACCAAGCTCCACTTTTTGTCTAAAGGTTCGTAGCGACTTGTCCAAATACCCATAACATCATTAGTTCCACCTTGGTTATTTTGTCGCCATACAGCAAAAATATCACCAGAGTCATTTGATGCTATATTAGATTCAAACTGATCCCCTTCAACATCTACTGGGTCTACTGGGTCTACTGGGTCTACTGGGTCTACTGATGCATCACAATCAGTATTCTCAGTACTAATAACATTACTGCTTGTCAGTTGAATAGTTTTGTCTTCTTTCCAGCCTCCATCCTCCGTTGTAAACACAAGCACTTCCTCTGCACCTAGTTTATTTCCACCAGTACCATCATCTTTTTTAGCATAAGCTGCCAAATCTTGTACACCCTCAGATATAATAACTGAATAATCAGTATTAAGCGCAAAACGCCCACTTTCATGACGAAGCGAAAATGCAGTTACATTCACATCTATTTTATTATTTGTAACAGGGTCAATGCCCTCACCAAGCATCTCTGTATATTCAATTTTAAAAGGGCGTTCATCGAAAACTTGCAATAGCACCGGTCCTGACTTCTTACCTGAATAGAGCTTAATTCCTACTGGAATCTCGACACCATCTTCTGTCTCGCCACCGCTTAAGGAGCGAATATCCATTAACTCACTAAAGGTAAAACGCACAACAGAATCTACATCTATATCTTTTGAGTCAGGCTCAGGAAAAGAATTTGTTAGTGTAGGAGGTACGACATCAAGACTTGCATCCGGCAGTTCATCGCCTCCTGAGTCGGATGTAAAGCTGCCACATGCAGTTAAACCAAGACAAATATATAAAAGAAAAAGCAGTGCTCGCAGTTTCTGAAGCAGCATCTGAACTCCGTGTCAGTAAAGTTAAAACAAAAATAATTAAAGAGTAATATGCTATGAGATTATCATAATACAACCCCGGCTAACCACGGCCGATGCACAATAGTGTGCGACAGGTAACAGCTTGCACTTTTGATTCGTTACCTGCATACCATTTTAGATATAAGAATATTTAATTACAGACATAAAAAAAGGCTAATAAATAGCCTTTTTGGGTATTTCATCAAACCATAAAGCCTCGACGCCACAGAAACTTTAAATTGTAACCTGCCGATCTATGAAATTTTAGGCGCCAAACTACCCGACTGATAAAGGTCAAACATCTTATCTAAGCTATGAACTTTGATCTTATCCGCATTACCCGCTGTACCAAAAGCTTCATATCTAGCAACAACAATTTCTTTCATTGCTTTGACTGTTTCATTCAAATATTTACGAGGATCAAATTCAGCAGGATTCTGAGCCATAAAGCGTCTAACCGCTCCTGTTGAGGCTAATCTTAAATCTGTATCAATATTGACCTTTCTTACACCAAACTTGATTCCTTCACAGATCTGCTCGACTGGCACACCGTAAGTTTCAGGGATTTCACCACCAAATTCATTAATCACCGCCAACCACTCCTGAGGAACTGATGACGAACCATGCATTACAAGATGTGTATCTGGAATACGCTCATGTATCTCTTTAATTCGGTCAATGGCTAAAATATCGCCAGTCGGTGGACGTGTAAACTTATAAGCTCCGTGACTAGTTCCGCAAGCAATCGCCAAAGCATCTACACCAGTCTTTTTAACAAAATCAGCGGCTTCTTCAGGGTTTGTAAGCATTTGTTCTGCGGTTAAAATACCTTCAGCTCCAACACCATCTTCTTCACCAGCTTGACCCGTTTCAAGAGAACCAAGACAACCTAACTCACCCTCTACAGACACGCCACACGCATGCGCCATTTCAACCGTACGCCGAGTCACATCTACATTATACTCATAATCTGAAGGTGTCTTGCCATCTTCACGCAGAGAACCATCCATCATGACCGATGAAAAACCTAATTGAATTGAGCGCTGACAAATAGTTGGAGAAGTACCGTGATCCTGGTGCATACAAACAGGTATATGCGGAAATTCTTCAATAGCCGCTAGAATCAAATGCCGTAAAAATGGCGCGCCTGCGTATTTTCGAGCACCAGCAGAAGCCTGTACAATTACAGGGCTATTAGTTTGATCGGCAGCCTCCATAATGGCACGCATCTGTTCCAGATTGTTCACATTAAAAGCTGGAACGCCATAACCAAACTCTGCAGCATGGTCCAATATTTGTCTCATTGAAATAAGTGCCATTATCTTTCTCCTTCGAAAAACTTCAGTAATCTAAATTTTGAATATAGTACATGTAAACTTAAAACTAATTAGCTAAACACTTTTTGCTCGCTCCATTAGCATTGCAACAGCTGGAAGTGTTTTACCCTCTACAAACTCTAGAAATGCACCACCACCCGTTGAAATATAAGAAATTTTGTCTGCTATTTCATACTTATCAACGGCAGCTAAAGTATCACCACCACCGGCTATTGAGAATGCATCGCTATCTGCTATCGCCTCTGCTATCGCCTTTGTTCCTTCTCCAAATTGGTCGAACTCAAATACGCCAACCGGACCATTCCAAATAATTGTGCCGGCATTTTTTAATATTGCTGCTAACTGCTTTGACGTATCAGGCCCTATATCGAAAATCATGTCATCATCTTCGACCGCTGTAGACAACTTAAGAGTTGCTTCAGCACTTTCTGAAAATTCTTTTCCTGTCACTACATCGTCAGGTATTGGTATATTCGTTGCTTTAGATAATTTTGAAGCTTTATCAAGCAAGTCTGCTTCATATAGAGATTTTCCTACGTTATTTCCCGCCGCAGCTAAAAATGTATTCGCTATGCCGCCACCAACAATTAACTGGTCAGCAATTTTAGACAACGATTCAAGTACCGTTAATTTGGTTGATACTTTTGAGCCACCCACTATCGCTACCAAAGGACGTTTAGGGGCATCTAACGCACTCGCTAGCGCTTCTAGTTCTGCTGCTAATAAAGGGCCTGCACACGATACGGGTGCAAACTTACCTACACCATGAGTTGACGCCTGCGCTCGATGCGCTGTTCCAAATGCATCCATAACATAGATATCACAAAGCTCAGCATAAGCTTTAGATAAAGACTCTTCGTCTTTTTTCTCGCCAATATTAAACCTTACATTTTCAAACATCACGACTTCGCCATCACTCAAATCACAGCCATTGCGCCATTCTGCTAAGAGCTCAACAGGCTTGCCTAGTAAGTCTGACAAATGTGCCGCGACGGGTTTTAGCGAAAATTCTTCTGAGTATTCTCCTTCTGTAGGTCGACCAAGGTGAGACATAATCATAACTTTTGCGCCAGCATTGATTGCATGCTGAATTGTTGGTAAAGAGGCTCTAATCCGTGCGTCACTGCTTACTTGTCCATTCTTTATTGGCACATTCAAATCTTCTCGGATCAGCACCCGCTTACCGCGTAAATCCAAATCAGTCATTTTTACTATGCTCATTAAAACTCCTATAACCTACAAACATTTAAGATTAATACAAAACTACTACAGCGAAGACCAATGCTTAGCAACATCCAGCATACGATTAGCAAACGCCCATTCATTATCAAACCACGTTAAAACCTTTATTAATTTCTGACCACTAACACAAGTTTGGCTGCCATCTACAATCCCAGAATGCACATCATGATTAAAATCAGATGATGCTAATGGCTCCTCAGTATAAGCAAGTACTCCATAAAACTCTGATTTCGCAACGTTTTGAAGTACCTGGTTGACCTGCGACACTGTCGTCGACGCTTTTACATATACAGTTAGATCTATAGCCGACACATTAATTGTGGGTACTCGCATAGCAACAGCAGACAAACGACCGGCCATTTCTGGCAATATTCGCTCAATACCTTTAGCTAATGCTGTATTAACAGGCACCATGTTTTGCATTGCACTACGAGTACGTCTTAGGTCCTGGTGATGGTATGCATCAATAGTTGGCTGATCATTCATTGCTGAATGAATGGTGGTTAAAGTACCTTGCTGAATATTAAAAGCATCATGCAATGATTTAATGACAGGAATAATTGCATTTGTTGTACATGACGCATTAGAAACAATACGATCTTGAGCCGTTAACGCAGTGTGATTCACTCCATAAACTATTGTTTTATCGACACTTAAATCTGCTGGTTGTGAAAACAAAACTTTTTGGGCGCCAGATGACAAATGCTTTTCTGCATCAGAACGCGCACCATACACTCCTGTGCATTCCATTACCAAATCAATCCCTTCTGCTTTCCAAGGTAAATCAGCCAAAGACTCAGAACGATAAACAGAAATACTATCATTCAGAATCTTTAGCTTCTTTTCACTCTCAGAATTAGAGCAAATGCTCACTGGATATGGAAACCGTCCATGCGTTGTATCATAACGTGTTAGATATGATATTGTTTCGATATCAGAAAGTTCATTAATTGCAACGATTTCAAGCTGCTCACGATACTGGCCTTCATATAAAGCACGTAGAACTGATTGCCCTATCCTGCCGTAGCCATTTATAGCAATTCGACAAGTCATAGGGCGTAATTCATCCTAATGCTAATATTGAAACAATACATAGATAGAGTCTCTTTAAACTTATAAAAGCTCTTCCGAAACACTCACTACATTTTCAACAGTAAAACCAAACTCTTCAAACAATAAATTAGCAGGCGCTGACTCACCAAAGGTATTCATTCCAACAATACGTCCATCTATACCGACATATTTATACCAAAAATCAGCAATTGATGCTTCTATTGCAACTCGTGCAGTTACTTCAAGCGGTAAAACCGACTGACGGTATTCCGCACTCTGTCGATCAAACACATTCGTTGAAGGCATAGAAACAACACGAACTTTATGCCCTTTCTGGCTTAATTCAGTAGCTGCTTGTTGCGCTAGGCCGATTTCCGAACCTGTCGCGATCAAAATCAAATCAGGGGTACCTTCGCAATCTTTAAGAACATAGCCTCCTTTTTCAATATTCTTTACCTGCGCTGTAACACGATCTTGATGTGGCAGGTTTTGACGCGAGAAGATTAACGATGAAGGACCGTCATTTCTTTCTAACGAAAATTTCCAAGCAACTGCCGACTCAACGGTATCGCAAGGACGCCATAAGTCCATATTAGGCGTCATACGAAGGCTAGCCATCTGTTCAATAGGTTGATGTGTCGGGCCATCTTCTCCTAAGCCAATCGAATCATGCGTAAAAACGTAAATTGCACGCTGTTTCATTAGCGCAGACATTCGTACCGCATTACGTGCATATTCCATAAATATAAGGAAGGTCGCGCCATAAGGAATAAAGCCCCCATGCAACGCTACTCCATTCATGATCGCAGCCATGCCAAACTCACGAACACCATAATAAATGTAGTTTCCATTGGCATCATCAGCGGTAACACCCTTACAACCACTCCAAATTGTTAAATTAGAGCCCGCTAGATCAGCTGAACCACCTAGTAATTCGGGCAATAGTGGCCCAAACTGATTCAAGGTGTTTTGAGAGGCTTTTCGGCTTGCTACAGTTACTTCACCACGCTGACAATCTGCGATGTATTGATTTGCTTGTTCTGCGAAATCTACGGGTAAATCTCCAGCTAAGCGACGCTTTAACTCTCCAGCAAGCTCAGGGAAAGCTTCTTTATAAGAGGCAAAATCTTCATTCCACTGCTGCTCTAATTGAGCACCTTTATTTTTTGCATTCCAATCATTGTAAATATCATCAGGTATTTCAAAAGGTCCATGATCCCAGCCTAACTTCTTACGTGTTGCAATGATTTCTTCATCACCCAAAGGTGCGCCATGACAATCTTCTTTCCCTTCTTTATTTGGTGAGCCAAAGCCAATGACCGTTTTACAGCAAATTAGTGTCGGCTGGGTAGTATTTGCTTTCGCTGCTTCTACCGCCTCTATGAGTGCTTCAGAGTTATGGCCATCTACATTAGGAATGACTTGCCAGCCATAGGCTTCAAATCTTTTTGGTGTATCATCTGTAAACCAACCTTCAACCTCGCCATCAATCGAGATACCATTATCATCATAGAAAACAACAAGCTTGCCTAAACCGAGTGTTCCGGCCAATGAGCAGACTTCATGCGAAATCCCTTCCATTAAACAACCGTCACCACAAAATGCGTAAGTACGATGATTAACAATATCATGTCCATCTCGGTTGAATTGGGCTGCAAGTGTTTTTTCTGCCAAAGCCATACCGATTGCATTGGCAATACCTTGACCTAAAGGACCTGTGGTCGTTTCAATACCTGGTGCATAACCTAGCTCAGGGTGCCCTGGCGTTCTGGAATGCAATTGACGGAAGTTTTTAAGGTCTTCAATCGTCAAGTCATAACCCGTTAAGTGCAATAATGAATAAATCAGCATAGAACCATGACCGTTTGATAAAACAAAGCGATCACGATTTTCCCAGCTTGGGTTTTCAGGGTTGTGTTGTAAATAACCGTTCCATAATACTTCGGCTATATCTGCCATTCCCATTGGGGCACCAGGGTGGCCAGATTTAGCTTTTTGCACAGCATCCATACTGAGTGCACGAATAGCATTAGCAAGTTCACGACGAGACGGCATTCATTTTCTCCAAAGAAGGTCTAAAAAGTGCTGCATTTTCCCCTATATCGAGGTATTGAGCAAATAAAAATAAGTTATACGACATTATATAGAACAAAACATATAAAGAGTCGTTCTAGCTAAAACTTCCAAGCTATAAAACGACTCATTTTATTACCTTGCGCCATATTAATCACTGAAACATCTTTTGCCCCGAGACGCTTAAGTAAATCTTGTAATTTTGGAACATTTTCTTGCTTTGATAGTAGCGAACTAAACCATGTAACCTGATCTTTAAAAAGAACACTCTCTTCGGCCATTGATGATACAAATTTAAGTTCGCCCCCCTGGCACCATAATTCAGTATTTTGACCGCCAAAATTTCGCTCTTTCTCTTGATACAATGGTTTATGATATGAACGCCCACTTCGCTTTATTTGATTCTTTATTAAATTATTCTGCTTGCGCTGATTATTTTCTTGAGCTTGCTGCATTGATTCATAAAAAGGAGGGTTGCACATTGTGAGATCAAAATATTCATTTGGCTTAATGACACCTTTAAATATATTGCCCGCATCCCGCTGCTGCACAAGTTTTATTTTATTTTTTAATGAAGCATTACTTTTTACTATATTTTTAGCACAATTTACTGCCACTAGATCTATATCTGCCCCCACAAACTGCCAACCATAAGTCTGCGAACCGATAATGGGATAAATACAATTCGCCCCACAACCGACATCCAGCACTCGAACCTGTTTGCCACGAGGCACTTCTCTATTATTAGCCGCTGCCAACAAGTCGGCCAAGTAGTGAATATAGTCAGCCCGCCCAGGTATTGGAGGACACAAGTAACCTTCTGGAATCAGCCATAAATCAACATTATAATAATAGGCCAATAACGCTTGGTTCAGCGCAAGAACTGCATTAGGGTCATTAAAATTGATTGTTTCATCACCCTTAACATTTTTCGTAATAAAGGGCTTTAGTAGAGGCGCGCGCTGACTAAGCACTGACAAATCATAACGACCTTGATGAAGGTTGCGATCATGAAGCTTTGAAACCGAAAGTGTTGTAGCTTTAACAGTACTAACTTTAGCGCTATGCTTTTCGACAACTTTTTTACTGACCATAATTCTACTCTTAGTAAAAATCGACCAGTTAAACTGGCAGACCGCATTCTGTCATAAGCAGCCGACCAAACAAAAATTATATTTTAATACTTACAATATAATTTCTTTATTTCCTTCTCATAAAGCTTCTCAGCCAAGGGGACAATCAATTTAAAATGACGAGATACGATTTCGCGATAAACAATATAGTCACACCAGCTCGACTTTTCTTCTGGCATCCACTCGCTTGCTGAACGACCATTTCGCGCTTTTTTTTGCGCAGCTGAAACAGGCACGAGATTCATTGGGTGATTTGCAAATGCCATTCGCCGAGCTCTGGTCCAGAAAGCACCGCCATAAAAATGCGCCTCTTTTAAACTTATCCGTTGATCAACCGCTATATTGCTCATCCCTTCGATAGGCTTTCCCGTATAAGTATCAAGCCACTCACCAGTTCTGATCAACTTACATCCGTTTTTATTCCTAAAAAAACGCACTTCAGATAAGCTAGTATTCTCTAGCATATCAGTATAAGCATTTTGACACGCCCATTGCCCCCCCTGCCTTGGTAGCCACTCTCTAACTTCAAAGGGCCTGACTCTAGCCGAGGCCGCTCCTTTTCCTTTATGAAGACTAAAGCACGGCTCCGAATAACATCGATATTCACCATCAACATACCCGCCACCAATAAAGTCCAGTTTTTTAGAAGGAGTGTCGGCAAAAGAAAAGTGACTAACCAACAAAAGACAAACCAAGCATAAGACACACTTGAACTTTATAACAACTCCAAACTCTTTCATTTATACAGCCTTCCATGTAAATAAAAAGCCGTAATTTACATAGGCTCAATACAAAAGATAAATTTATTCAAAGGACGCCAACATATACTTTTATTCCAACATTGTTAAGTTCTTTTAATAATAGGTGTGACATACGTTTTGCTTCAACAACACAACTTAATAATATAAGGCTTACTGAGAAATCTGACTACTTTTCACA
>Ga0209290_1000435_pt1 | contig 30907 bp, 28 predicted proteins | sample EN1Hudsemesocosm_2_FD_184632 | JGI IMG/M metagenome (GOLD analysis project Ga0209290, IMG submission 184632) | Methane-oxidizing microbial communities from mesocosms in the Hudson Canyon - EN10B Hudson Canyon (SPAdes) (version 2) | ecosystem: Environmental > Aquatic > Marine > Cold seeps... | reverse complement strand
CGGAATCATGATGGTATAGGGCGTGGCGCCTTCTTTATTAGACGGTTTGAAATAACCGTTATCTTCCCAAGTTTTGTACCAAGATTGTTCGATTTCGCTAGGCTGGTAGGTTTTTTCCATGGTCGCTGTTTACTTGCTCGTAGTTGATGAAAAAGTTTAGGTTGTTAAAAATAACCGCCATTATACATGCAGTGTGATTCAAGGGGTTAGAATTTTAGTGCTTATCGTAACTCATTCCGCATATCGTGAATATTCACTTTCAAGCCTTGTTTTTTAAAATGCTTGTATTGTTCACGAGCAAGTTGAATATCATTTTTCTGATTAGGAATAATGACACACATGCGATCAAAGTTATGATGATTTCGAGGGATTTCTGTGCATAAAAGGATGAGTAAGTCCTTTTGTGTGTTATTTTTTTGCTCAAGCGCTTGAGAGTCGATGGTGATGGGGTAGTCTTGATGCTGACTTTGTCCGATTGCGTGTGGTAAAAAGCTATCAGCTTTGAATGACCAGAGCGCCTCATTCAAAGCGTCGCTCTGAATGGTGTCTTTTGTCTGAATATGAATTTTGTTTTGCTGCGCAAGCGCCTTCTCAGACAATCGGCAGCAAAAGCCAATTTGGTCTGAGAAAGTACTGCTTTTTAGCAAGTAAAAATCAACTCGGTTCATGAAGCTACTTTCTTTAAAAGGTAGGTTAAAAGTAAAGGGACAGGTCGGCCTGTAGCGCCTTTATCTTTACCTCCAGAAACCCATGCTGTGCCAGCAACATCTAAGTGCGCCCAGGGGAACTCTTTCGTAAAGCGAGATAAGAAACATGCGGCAGTGATACTTCCAGCACCTTTACCACCAATGTTTTGAATGTCGGCAAATGGGCTGTCGATTTGGCTTTGGTAATCATCCCAAATAGGTAATTGCCAAGCTTTGTCGTTGGCTTGTTTGCCAGCATCTAATAGCTCATTGATGACGCTGTCATCATTACCCATTACGGCAGAGGTGCAGTGGCCTAACGCTACAATACATGCACCGGTTAGGGTTGCAATATCAACGACTGATGCAGGTTTATATTGTTCTGCATAGGTTAATGCATCGCATAAAACTAATCGGCCTTCTGCATCGGTATTAAGTATTTCAATAGTGATGCCAGAGGCGGATGTCACAATGTCTCCAGGTTTAGAGGCATTACCCGCAGGCATGTTCTCTGCGCTGGCAATAATACTTACGACGTTTAGTTTTGGTTGTAAGTCAGCAATAGCGGTCATGGTGCCTAGTACGCTTGCAGCGCCACACATATCATATTTCATTTCATCCATTGATGCGCCGGGCTTTAAGCTAATGCCGCCGGTATCAAACGTGATGCCTTTTCCAACTAAAACATGAGGTGCTTCATCTTTTGTGCCACCTTTATATTCAAGAATGATGAGCTTTCCGGGTTCAGTACTTCCTTTTGATACAGAAAGAAATGCCCCCATATTTAGCGCTTCTAAATCGGATTCTTCTAGTATCTTAACGCTGATGTTTTCGCTATTTACCGCAAGTAACTGTGCTTGTTCAGCTAGGTAGGTAGGTGTGCAAATATTTCCGGGTAGGTTGCCTAAATCTTTTGCTGTATTCATGCCTTTTACTTGTGCTTGGGTCTGTAAAATGGCGGTGTTACCCGAAGCTTGTTGTGATTCATCGCTGTGGAAGATGATTTCTGATAATGAGCTCTCGGGTGTTTTTTTAGTTTTGAATCGATCAAAACTATAACGGCTACTTTCGATTGCTACCATCGACTCCTGAATGATTTGTGTTGCGCTTATGTCGCTAGAAATTTCATCTAAAGCAATGCAAAGGCTTTTAATATTGGTGTCTTTTATTTGCGCTTTTAATGCATTAACGGCTTTTTTTAGTGTATCAGTATCGACCTTTTTTGCATCACCAAAACCGATGAGTAAAATACGGCTAAAGTTTTGGTTGTCGATCGGTAGTGTGAAAGCTTTACCTGCTTCGCTTGAAATTTCATAGCGAATAATCGCTTGTGTTAGAGCATTCTCACAAGCTTCGTCAATTTGTAAGCCTAACTTACATAATGCAGAAACCTCATGCTGGATATCGTCCTTCTTATTAAAAATTGGAAGGCAAATGCAGTCACTTTTTGTATCAACTAAGTTGTTTGTTTGTAAGGAGTAATTCATTGTATTTATGGTTTCCTTTAATATATGTACTTTATAGTGTTCTTTGAAGTAGATTTTAGTGTTTTCTATATCAATTAGCATGGAGTTTACGGTATTAAGAATGCAGTACTCAAATCTTTTCTATCACTTAGTGGTTTGTGTTGGCTTAACAGCTTAGAATGCGGGCTGTTCTAGCTCTAATTAAATACATTGTTTATTTTTATTTTATATACTTACACAACAGGGTCTGTTCATTGATCATCTTTAGATATCTTGCCAAACAAGTGCTCGTTTCTATGCTGGCTGTGACGTTTATTCTCTTATTAGTTTTTATGAGTGGGCGTTTTATTAAATACTTGGCAAAGGCCGCTTCGGGTGGGATTTCGCCTGACATCCTATTTTCTATCATGGCTTATCGCCTGCCTGGTTTTCTAGAACTGATCCTGCCTTTAGGTTTTTTTATCGGTATTTTACTTGCCTATGGGCGAATGTATCTCGAGAGTGAGATGACGGTATTACATGCTTGTGGTTATAGTAATCGTAAGTTGTTGATGGTTACCTTGGGTTATTCATGTGTGGTGGCTGTTTTTGTTGGGGCTTTAAGTTTGTTTTTTACGCCATGGGGGATGCAAAAAGTAGAGTCGTTACTGTATGAGCAGTCAAAAGTGACTGAATTTGAAATGCTTTTTCCGGGTAAATTTCAAAGTTTTAAGTCAGGCGCTGGTGCGACATACACTGAGTCGCTCAGTGATGATAAAAAAACGATGTTTAATGTGTTTATTTCAGAAAAATCAGAAAAAAATAATACGCTTAATTTAGTTTATGCAGAATCAGGTACGCAGCGTATTGATGTTTTGACTGGGGAACGGTTTCTAGAGCTTCATAATGGCACGAGTTATGAGGGGCTCCCCGGAGCGCTTGATTATCAAGTGGTCAAGTTTGAGTCTTATGGTGTGCTAATAGAAGAGTCTAATGAGGAGCAAGGTGCTGTAAAAGAAGAGGCGATTCCCACAAGTGACTTATGGCAGGCGACTGATTTGGAGTCTAGGGCTTTGCTGCAGTGGCGAATATCGTTGCCGTTACTAGTGCCTATTGTGACTTTGCTCGCTGTATCGGTAAGTCGTGTTAATCCAAGGCAGGGGCGGTTCTTTCACCTTTTTCCTGCGATGATGATGTATGTCGGGTATTTGGGTTTGTTAATCGTTGCGCGTAAAAGTGTGGGTAAAGGTGAATTTCCTGACTGGTTAGGGCTTTGGGCGGTGCATTTATTATTCTTTATGCTCTCATTAGTTTTATTGACGAAAGATAAGTGGTTGAGCCGTTTTAGACGCAAACGACTTATGGTGGAGGATGAAAGTGCGTAGAATTGATCGTTATATTGTATCAAGCGTTGCAGCCTCTATGTTATTGGTGATGGCGATTGTGTTATCACTGGATTTTTTGTTTGCGTTTATTGGTGAAATGGATGAACTGAAGAATAATTACCAAATAATGGATGCTTTGTTGTTTATTTTGATGACCTTGCCGCGCCGTATCTATGATTACTTACCCTTAGCGGCGTTTATGGGTAGTTTGGTAGGTTTGGGAGCTATGGCCAAAAATAGTGAGTTAGTTGTGATTCGGGCGGCTGGGGTTTCAACTGGGCGAATTATTTTGATAGCGATGAAACCAGCTGTTGTTGTTGTTTGTATTGGTTTGATATTAGGGGAGTACGTTGCGCCTTATACTGAAAAAATAGCACAAAGTCAGAAAGCGGTTGTGTTGGGGGCAGGGTCAAAAGTTGTGTCGCAAAAAGGCTTGTGGCACAGGGAAGGTTCAGTTTTTATGCATTTTAATGCAGTTGAGCCCAATGGCGTGCTTCATGGGGTTTCATTGCATTTTTATGATGACTCCAAAAAATTGATTCGATCACGTTTTGCCAAGCGTGCCATCTATCAACGTGAGCAGTGGTTGTTAGAGGATGTGGCAGAAACTAATTTATTAAGTGATAAAACAGAGGTTTCTTATTTTCCGGTGCTAGTTTGGGAAACAGAGCTGTCACCTTCTGTATTAAGTGTGTTGATTGTGAAACCTGAAAACTTGTCCATTACAGGGCTATATACTTACTCAGAGTATTTAGATGAGCAGGATTTGAGTGCAGCAGAATATCGAATGGCTTTTTGGAAAAAAGTGCTGCAGCCTGTTTCTACGGGTGTTTTGGTTTTGGTTGCGATTTCGTTTGTTTTTGGGCCGCTTCGCTCTGTAACGATGGGTTTTAGGGTTTTTTCGGGGGTTGTAGTCGGCTTGTTGTTTAAATATGCGCAGGATTTATTAGGGCCATCTAGCTTGGTTTTTGGATTTAATCCCATTTACGCAACGATAATACCTATTGTAGTTTGTTTAATTGTGGGTTTTTGGTTGCTGCGTCGTGTGCGTTGAGTCTCTAACTTAGAAGCAAATTCTTTAACTGTGTAGTTTTATAGATTAAAATAGTAGATAAATGAGTCTACAGGATGTTGAATAAGGTGGCGGATAGACTATCTTAATAAGTATGCTTTATTGGAATGAAAATAATATTAAATGGAGAGTTTTTATGGCTGCTTTTAAACGTTTGGCGCTAGCAAGTGCGGTCTCGCTTATATCTGTAGGAGTTTGTGCGGAGACTAAGTTGCTAGGTGACTCTGAATTACAGGGTGTTACAGGTCAGGCAGGTTTAACTATTGATGTTGAAACTCAGTGGGAAATAGGTGAGTTTGCGTATCGTGATGCCGGGTATTTGTTAATTCAAGGCATGCGCATGGGTGGTAATTCCATGGGGAATGGCACTGGTACTGGTGGTGATCTATTAGATAATCTTAGGTTAGATATTGATATCGCTGGTGATGGAACAGTCGCGGGCGACAATACGCTGACTTATGGTTTTTCAGCGATGAGAGAAATTGCGCAGAAGTATGTGGATGAAGGCAACTTTGATGGAAATTTTGCTAGTGTCGCTTCGGGAGTTGATGCCTCGCGTGATGGTGTGATTGTAGATGACAAAAAAGTCTACAATGATGGTGACTTGGTTATTCATTTTGATTTTACAGATGGTTGGGCGAATGAAGGTGGCTTAAGTGCTTATCAAGCGGCTAATCGTTTTTCTACGGATGATTATACTACTGCTGAAGGAATTTTAGAGCACTCCGTTGATTTTCGTCTTGAAATTGATGCGATTGGTTTGGCTCGTTCAGATTATGAAGTTGGTTCTGCTGGCTTGGATATTGATTCCGGTGGGCCTAGTGAGGGTGCGGTTGGTACCACAACGCTTATTAGCCAACTGGGTATTCAAGGCTATTTAGGGCCAGAAGATCTTCATATACAAAATAATGGTAACGGTTTTGATGGAACTGGGCCATTAGGTGCGGGTTCTGGTGACGCTGACTCTAAAATCTATTGGAGTTCGTATACAAAAGTTACCGATCTAGATATGTATATTGATATAGCGGGTGTACAAATTTCGGATATGGAGATCCATAATGAGCGTGGTGATCGAACCGGTTTGGATGGTACTTCATCGTTTGATTTTGCGCATTCTATACGTGAAATATATGCCGTAAAAGATGCAGTATTAAATATGCATCCAACCAGTAACGCACTTGCCGATAATTATGTAGATGGCATTGCGATTAATACGCGTTTTAAAGGTGATATTGATATTGGTGCAATATCTTTTGGCGATACAGGTAAAAGTATCGGCTCTTTTTATATAACAGACCTTGAATCTACAACTAATTGGACTATTTCGGCTCACTAGTTTTTATATTTTGTTGTTAAAAAAACCCAGCCTTTAGCTGGGTTTTTTGTATTTTAAGGTTTGTGAGGTTTTTATCTTGAGCTTATTTTTTTGGAATACGTACGATTTCAGTTTCAGATAATATGCATTGCCAAGTCCTATCTTTTTTATCTATTAACATCCACAAATAACCTAAGCCTCCAGTACCAATTGAAATGATGGCCATTAAGAAGCGTAATAGTGCTTGGGTTAGGCTTATATGTGTGTGATTGTTATTCTGGATGCGAAGGTGCCAAGCTTGCATGCCAAGAGTTTGTCCGTTTTTAGTCCAAAAATAAGCAAAAAAGCTAAACAGCGAAATGAATAATATTGAGGAGAGTAGAGGGTCGTGAGTCGTTTTTCCTGCGTCTGTGATTGCTTGATACTGTTCTGTGCCGATAACTAAATTGTGAGTGATCATGTAAAGGCCTGTGACGCACATCATTAAGGCTGCTGAAACGAGTATGTCGTATAAAAGTGCGGCAAGTCTACGAGTTAAAAACGCAGGCATGAGTTGGTCGTGTGGTCCTGGGAATTCATTTTTCATTAAGTTGTTGGCGCCTATATTTCCGGTAAAGGGTTGTTTGTGGGGAAGGGATATTTAGAGTAAGTAAATATAGCAAAATTGAGCTTGGCTGCCCATATGAAATATCTATTTGTTGTTTATGTGAAAATGTGCGCTTAAGCAAATTTTTTTGTAGCCGGTAGTGAGAAGTACAAAGTAATTTTAAATGAGGCGGGTAAGTTAATGCATAATAATATTGGAGGAAGTAATTTTTTGTCGTCTGATGGGTATGGCTTGTTGCGAATGAAGTCTACGGCGATTGGTGAGGCTAGTTCTGCTTTCATGCAGGCTACTTCTTTACCATTTAAGCCTCTCACCACTTGATGGTGCTCAGCAAAATGGGGAGCTAGAGGGGGTTATATTTAGCTAGTAGATAAATCGATAGATCAGTCAGTAGGTTAGCTGGTAGATCAGGCTGTAGATCAGTCTGGTGCGTTGGCTAAGGGCGGATGTTTCAGGGGTGCAAACTTATTAGAGGTAGCTACTCATTCTGCTGGGGTGGCAGAAGGTAAGGGGAGATCTGGTCGTTCTTCGTATGTGAACGGTTCTGAATTCTCGCTTAAAAACAAGATGGCGACACCATTATAATTCGTTATGGCGATGCGGTTCGGGGGTATTCAAGTGGGCAAGGAATGGCTTGTCTTTTGAGTAAAGTCGGTTTCAAGGTTATCAGCTAGAGGTGAATGGCGAGCTAGATGAGGGGGGACTTGCCGCAATAGCTGATTTATTTTCTCAGCTTGATAGTGAGAGTTCGCTTTTCTTTGTGGGCGTTTTGAAGATGCTTTCGCTTCAGCATTAGAGGTCGGGTTTGATGCGTCAGAAATAGCGAGCTTTTCTCTGATTTTATCCAAAGCGCATCGCAGGAGGTTAGTACCTATTCAAATCCTGGTGCTGTATATGATCAAGGAGCTATTGATCTGGGGGCAATAAAGACGAATCAGCCGTTAATAGACGTGGTGGAGTTGTTTGAGAGGTCTCTTGAATTACTGAAGAAATTTGATAGTCAGCAGTTTGACTTACGTGAGCTTGTTTTAGGATCAATTTCTATAAAAGCAGATGAAAAAGATATTTCGACGAAAGTGCCTCAAAATAACTTTTCTGATTTCACGGGTGAGCTGTTTGAGTTGCTGGCTGAATGATGCGGTGACCGTTTGAAGAGGTCGTGATATGTTGTATGTATAAAGAGGATTGTGGCTCTCTTTTTTATTGAACGCAAAAACTTGTAAATCCCTCAGTAAGTCATATTTTGGCGTCGGCTATATTGTGTTAGAGTACCGCATCTTCTGACTGGCTCAGAAAAATTCCTATAGATAAGTAAAAAAACAGGTGATAGTTGTGATGAAGACGGCAGAGATCCGTAATACATTTTTAAATTACTTTGGCCAAAAAGGGCATGAAGTCGTCGATAGTAGCTCTCTTGTACCTGCTGATGATCCAACCCTGTTGTTTACTAATGCGGGAATGAATCAATTTAAAGATACTTTTCTAGGGAAAGAGGTTCGGTCTTATTCGCGCGCAACTACATCGCAAAAATGTGTGCGAGCAGGCGGGAAGCATAATGATCTCGAGAATGTTGGTTATACCGCTCGTCATCATACGTTTTTTGAAATGTTGGGTAATTTTAGTTTTGGTGATTATTTTAAAAAAGAAGCTATTCAGTATGCGTGGGAATTTCTGACAGTTGTACTTAAGATTCCTGCTGAAAAGCTATGGGTAACGGTTTATAAAGACGATAAAGAAGCTGAGGAAATTTGGTTTAACGAAATTGGTATCGATCAAAAAAGGTTTTCACGTTTAGGTGATGCGGATAATTTTTGGTCGATGGGTGATACCGGGCCATGCGGCCCTTGTACTGAAATTTTTTATGATCACGGCGAAGATATTGCGGGTGATCCCCCTGGTGGCCCTAATGATGATGGTGATCGTTATATTGAAATCTGGAATCTTGTTTTCATGCAGTACAATCGTACATCGGACGGTCAAACACTAGATCTGCCTAAGCCTTCCGTTGATACCGGTATGGGCTTAGAGCGTGTCGCGGCTGTAATGCAGGGGGTGCATAGTAATTATGAAATCGACTTATTTCAAACGCTTTTAAGGGGGGCGTCTAATGTTTTAGGTGGGGTGTCTCTTGAAGAAAAATCATTGCGTGTGATTGTTGATCATATACGTTCAGCTACTTTTTTGATTACAGATGGTGTGATGCCGTCAAATGAAGGTCGAGGTTACACCTTAAGAAGAATTATTAGGCGTGCTGTTCGGCATGGAAATAAGCTGGGCGCGAGTGAATCGTTCTTTCATGAGCTCGTTGCGGTGCTTGTTGATGTGATGGGTGAGGCGTACCCTGAAATAAAAGTGTCACAGCCACAAGTCGAGAGGATTCTTCAGCAAGAAGAAGGGCAGTTCGCAAAAACACTCGATAAGGGGATGAAGGTTTTAGAGCAGGATATTGCGAGCCTAAAAGGTTTAGTAATTCCGGGTGAAACGGTTTTTACCTTATATGATACCTATGGCTTTCCGGTTGATTTAACCAATGATATTGCTCGAGAAAGAGGTTTGTCGCTTGATTATGATGGTTATGAGCGGGCGATGGAGGCGCAACGTGAAAGAGCGCGTGCATCAAGTAAGTTTGGTGTGGATTATAATGAAGGTCTTGATATAGAAGGCCTTACAAACTTTACTGGCTATGAAGCGTTTTCTGGTAAGTCAAAAGTTTTGGCTGTTTTGGTTGCGGGTAAAGAGGGTGAAGCAAAAAAAGGGGATGATTGCGTTGTGATCTTGGAAGAGACGCCTTTTTATGCTGAGTCTGGTGGGCAAGCGGGCGATACAGGTAAACTTTTTTGGGATGGCGGCTCTATTGAAATTAGGGATACTCAAAAAGAAGGTGCGCATTTTCTACATATAGGGACGGTTGAAGAGGGCGTTTTATCGAAAGGTGTATGTATATCGACAGCAGTGAATGAGGCCTTTCGTGGTGCGACAGCTTTGAACCATTCTGCTACGCATATTTTACATGCGACACTTAGGCAGGTTTTGGGTGAGCATGTTGTTCAGAAAGGTTCGTTGGTAAATGCGGATCGGCTTCGTTTTGATTTCGCTCATTATGAGTCAATTAAACCTGAGCAGCTTGAAGAAATTGAATCTATTGTTAATCGGCACGTTAGGGAAAATACGGAAGTGCTTACACGATTGACTAATATCAAAACTGCGAAAGAATTGGGGGCGATGGCGCTATTTGGTGAGAAGTACGGTGAAAATGTACGAGTATTGACCATGGGGTGTGATAATTTTTCTGTAGAACTTTGCGGCGGTACTCATGTGCAAAGAACGGGTGATATTGGCTCGGTCGTGATTGTGTCGGAAGGTGGTATTTCATCGGGAGTTAGAAGAATTGAAGCCCTAACAGGAGGGGCGGCAGAGTCATGGAATAGAGATTCCATGCGCCAGCTTAAAGAAATATCAGGTTTGCTTAAGTGTAATCGAGATGTGTTGTTGGATAAAACACATGCTTTTTTTGATAAAGCTAAAGTTTTAGAAAAAGAGTTGGAAAAATTAAAAGCTAAAGTAGCGTCAAATGCTGGAGCTGATTTGGTATCTCAGGCTGTAGACGTTGGCGACATCAAGGTGGTGTCTGTGCAGTTGGATGGATTCAATGTTAAGGGCTTAAAGGATGCAGTTGATAAACTTAAAAACCAATTAGGAAAATCGGTTGTTTTGTTGTCTACCATTGATCAGGATAAGGTTGTTCTGGTGGCGGGAGTGACGAAGGAGATTTCTAAACAGTTTCCGGCGGGGGAGTTAATAAAAGAGACTGCCGCTATACTCGGTGGTAAAGGTGGTGGGCGGCCAGATATGGCGCAAGGCGGTGGTCCTGAACTTGAAAAGCTGCCTCAAGCGCTAGAAAAGGTTCAAATTTGGGTTGAAAGTAAGTTATAATCGCCCATTTTTTGGTGTGGCGATTGAATGGTTGGCTTATGTGGTCAGTTTTTGGTGTCGAAATGATGCTATACCTTTTTTGTTTATAGTATAAGGAATTGAATTGAATGGCTTTGCTAGTACAAAAATACGGTGGAACCTCAGTTGGTACAACTGAGCGTATAAAGGCAGTTGCTGACAAGATAAAGCGATTTAAAGAAAAAGGCGATGATGTCGTTGTTGTAGTTTCTGCTATGAGCGGTGAGACGAATAGATTGATTGGTCTCTCTAAAGATATTATGGAGGAGCCGACGCCTCGTGAAATGGATGTGTTGGTTTCTACGGGCGAGCAAGTTACCATTGCTTTATTGACGATGGCGTTGAATCATCTTGATTGTGAGGCGGTTTCATATACGGGCTCTCAAGTTAGAATTACTACCAATACTGCGCATACTAAAGCTAGAATAGTGAGTATTGATGAGCATAATATGCGGTCTGACCTAAATGCGGGGCGAGTTATCGTTGTTGCAGGTTTTCAGGGGGTTGATGAGGCAGGTAATATTACAACGCTTGGTCGTGGTGGTTCTGATACGACAGCAGTTGCTTTAGCTGCGGCCTTGAAAGCTGATGAGTGCCAGATTTATACCGATGTCGATGGTGTGTATACAACTGATCCACGGGTGGTTGATAGTGCGCGTCGAATGGAAAAGATAACGTTTGAAGAAATGCTTGAAATGGCTAGTTTGGGGTCAAAGGTGCTTCAAATTAGAGCGGTTGAATTCGCGGGTAAATATGCGGTGCCTTTGAGGGTTTTATCTAGCTTTAAAGAAGGGCCGGGTACACTAATTACAATTGAGGATGATGGAAGTATGGAGCAGCCAGCGGTTTCAGGTATTGCGTTTAATAGAGATGAAGCAAAACTGACTTTAGTTGGTGTTCCTGATATTCCAGGGATTGCCTCAAAAATATTAAGGCCTATTAGTGATCAAAATATCGAAGTAGATATGATTGTTCAGAATGTTGGGCTTGATAAAAAAACTGACTTTACGTTTACCATTCATCGTGATGACTATAAGCGAGCGAAAGCAGTGTTGGGTGATGTTTGTGTTAACCTTCAGGCAGATCGAGTGGTTGGTGATAGTGATATCGCTAAGGTCTCAATTGTTGGAGTAGGGATGCGTTCGCATGCAGGGGTGGCGACTAAGATGTTTGAATCGTTATCTGAGGAAGGGATAAATATACAGATGATATCAACGTCTGAAATTAAAATTTCAGTCGTGATAGATGAAAAATATTTGGAATTAGCAGTAAGGACGTTGCATAGTGCTTTTGATCTTGATGATACAGTGACCGTAAAAGAGTCGTAGTATTAGAGGGAAAAAAGGCTTCTTGGTTCGTTTGAATACTAAGAAATTGAATTTTGATAACTAAAATATGCAAAAAAGCTTTCTTTTTTTGAGTTTTAGATGATACTCGTTACCTATGAGTTTTCCAGAGATGGTCTCTGGGTGGTGAGTCTGGATTTATATTTCTGTTCGGACGAAACGTTTTAGAAAAAATTATAAATTAAGGGGCTAATAATGCTTATATTGACTCGACGTGTTGGTGAAACGCTAATGGTTGGTGATGATGTCACCGTGACTGTGCTTGGTGTTAAGGGTAATCAGGTTCGTATTGGTGTAAATGCACCAAAGGATATATCTGTTCATAGAGAGGAGATCTATCAAAGAATCCAGAAAGAAAAGGCTGAAGCTCAGCAATCTGGCGAATAAATATACAACTTTTTAAATTAATTAAAATAAATGCATATGGCGCTTTGCATTTCGAAAAAGTGTGTTAATATGCGTCGCGTCTTAGGGAGAGATGGCCGAGCGGCTGAAGGCGCGCCCCTGCTAAGGGCGTATGGGTTTGCGCCCATCGAGGGTTCGAATCCCTCTCTCTCCGCCATTTGATTTGTTCAAATGGTGACTGTAGGTTTAAAGTAATGTGCGGCTGTAGCTCAGCTGGATAGAGTACCTGGCTACGAACCAGGCGGTCGGAGGTTCGACTCCTCCCAGCCGCACCACTTTAAAACTTAGTATCAAATTTCTTCTGCGGCTGTAGCTCAGCTGGATAGAGTATCTGGCTTCGAACCAGGTGGTCGCAGGTTCGAATCCTGCCAGCCGCACCATAATATTTAGAACATCCCTCCAAAGAATCAAAATTTCGTTTAAATCTTCATTTTAATGTATTATTCGTGTTGCCTATAAAAGTTAATAAAGGTAAATTACGCTGCCATAATTGCGTGTGCAATTTGGTTGTCGCTTTCAGACTTTTAAGTCTGATAGTAAATACAGAATCAAACAGTAGGTAATCAGAATATGTCTGAATTAATGTCTGATGCAATTAATCTGATGATGGTTGGAATGGGCTTTGTTTTCGTGTTTTTAGTTATTTTGGTTGTGGTGACCATGGTAATGTCAAAACTCGTTGCTAAATATGCTCCTGAGCCTGAACCCGTTGCTCCGGGTGCATCGAATACAAATAGTAATGCATCGAATGATGCCCAGCTGCTAGCAGTACTCTCTGCTGCAGTTGCTAAGTACCGCTCAAACCAAAAGAAGTGAGCGGGATCAAAGATTTGAACCTTTAAAAGAAGGCTTGATAAACAATGACTGACATGAAGAAAAAATTGGGTATTACTGATGTTGTGTTACGTGACGCACATCAATCTATACTTGCAACACGCATGCGTATTGACGACATGCTTCCCATTGCAGAAAAATTAGATCAAGTAGGCTATTGGTCACTTGAGTCATGGGGTGGTGCAACATTTGACTCCTGTATTCGGTTTATTGGTGAAGATCCTTGGGATCGTATCCGTGAACTTAAAAAGGTAATGCCTAAAACTAAACAGCAAATGCTATTAAGAGGTCAGAACCTTTTAGGTTATAGACATTATGCTGATGATGTTGTTGATAAGTTTGTTGAGCGTGCAGTTAAAAATGGCGTTGAGGTTTTCCGTGTTTTTGATGCAATGAATGACCCGCGTAACCTTGATCGTGCGATGAAAGCTGTTAAAGCGAATGGCGCACACGCACAAGGTACGCTTTCTTATACGACTAGTCCTTATCACACCTTAGAAAACTGGATAAGCCTAGCGAAGCAAATAGAAGACTTAGGCGCTGACTCTATCTGTATTAAAGATATGGCCGGTACGCTAACGCCTTATGCTGCTTTTGAACTAGTAAGTCGTTTAAAGGCACAAACAAATCTTGAGGTTCAACTTCATTCGCACGCGACTTCAGGGTTGTCAGATATGACAATTTTGAAAGCGGTAGAAGCAGGTATTGACCGTGTAGATACAGCAATCTCTTCAATGTCGATGACTTATGGCCATACTGCAACAGAAAGTGTAGTGGCTGCATTGCAAGGGACTGAGCGTGATACCGGTCTTGATATGACCTTGTTGGAAGAAATTTCAGCATACTTCCGTGAAGTGCGTAAAAAATATGTGAAATTTGAAGGGTCATTACGTGGTACTGATTCAAGAATTTTGATTGCTCAGGTTCCAGGTGGCATGTTAACAAACATGGAAAACCAGCTGAAAGAGCAGGGTGCAGCAGACAAATTTGATGCTGTATTAGAAGAGATTCCACGTGTTCGTGAAGATCTAGGTTTTATTCCGTTAGTAACACCAACTTCTCAAATTGTTGGTACTCAGGCAGTGCTTAATGTATTGACTGGAGAGCGTTATAAGTCTATTTCTAAAGAAACAGCTGGAATTCTTAAAGGGGAGTATGGGGCGGCGCCTTCAGATTTCAATAAAGAATTGCAGGATCGTGTATTAGACGGTGCTGAGGTCATTACTTGTAGGCCTGCTGATTTACTTGAGTCTGAATTAGATAAGCTGACTGAAGAAGTTAAAGTCGCGTCAGCTGATAAAGGCTTTAAGTTAGCTGAAGATATGATTGATGATGTACTAACGTATGCATTGTTTCCCCAAATTGGACTTAAGTTTCTAGAGAATCGTGGAAACAAAGATGCTTTTGAGCCTATGCCGAGTGCTGATGATGTTAAAAAATCAGATGGCGGGAAAGAAGTGTTTACAGTTGAAGTTAGTGGTCAGTCTTATGTTGTTGAGGTTGAAGGTGGTGGTGACATTACTGGAATGGTGCCCGTTAACGGCGCGGCCCCATTGACAGCAAGTTCTGGTGCTGCAGCTGTACCGGTTGGTGGTGGAGATCCTGTAGCAGCACCGCTTGCGGGTAATATCTTCAAGATTGTTGTGTCTGCTGGTCAGGCTATTCAGGAAGGTGACGTGTTGATCATTCTTGAAGCCATGAAAATGGAAACCGAAGTTCGAGCAGCTAAAGCTGGTACAGTCGGTTCAATTAATGTAGCTGTTGGTGACTCTGTCTCCGTCGGCGACACGTTATTGACTCTATAACCTAAGGCTTACGATTCATGGAGAATATACTTAATCTCTGGACCGGTAGTGGTCTATATAATCTCACGATGGGGCAGGCTGCGATGATTATCGTTTGCCTTTTCCTTTTATTTTTGGCTATTAAGAAAGGTTTTGAGCCTTTACTTCTAATACCTATCGGGTTTGGCGGTATTTTGGCTAATATTCCGGAAGCAGGCTTGGCGCTTTCTGCTGTAGAAAATGCGATCCATTTTCAAAAGCCAGAAGTGCTAGCCGCTTTGGCTGCAGTATTGGAAGTTCCATATGAGCTTGGGCAGCAAATTACCCAAGAAACCTTATATGCTTTTAAAGATGCTTATAAACATGCTGATAGCGCTACGTATGCGGTGGCGCAAAATATTGCCGCTGATAGCGGTTATGCAAACGGTATGTTGGCTAACTTTTACAATGTTGTAATTGCTAGTGGCGTAGGCCCTCTGCTTATCTTTATGGGTGTTGGGGCGATGACTGATTTTGGTCCAATGCTAGCTAATCCAAAAACTATCTTGCTAGGTGCAGCGGCTCAATTTGGTATATTTAGTACCGTTTTAGGTGCGGCATTTCTAACTAGTCTTGGCATTGATGGTATGGCCTTTACGATTGAAGAGGCAGCAACCATTGGTATTATTGGTGGTGCTGATGGGCCAACATCGATTTTTGTATCTAGTGTTCTGGCTCCTCACTTGTTGGGAGCGATTGCTGTTGCTGCATACTCGTACATGGCTCTGGTTCCTGTTATTCAGCCGCCTATTATGAAAGCTTTAACAACTGAAGCTGAACGTAAGATCACGATGGTTCAACTACGAGTTGTTGGACAGCTAGAAAAAATACTGTTTCCAATTGCAGTGCTTGTCTTGGTGGCTTTATGTTTGCCTGATGCAGCGCCTCTTTTAGGTATGTTTTGTTTTGGTAATTTAATGAAAGAGTCTGGGGTTGTTGATCGTCTTTCTGATACGGCTCAAAATGCTTTAATCAATATCGTGACAATCTTTCTAGGTCTATCTGTCGGCTCTAAGTTAGGTGCTGATAAGTTCTTGGACCTTCAGACATTAGGTATTCTTGTTCTAGGTATGGCTGCGTTTGCAGTGGGTACTGGGACAGGGGTATTAATGGCTAAATTTATGAACTTGTTTAGTAAGCAAAAGATTAACCCATTGATTGGTTCGGCAGGAGTTTCTGCAGTACCAATGGCTGCGCGAGTGTCAAATAAAGTTGGTTTGGATGCAAATCCGCATAACTTCTTGTTGATGCATGCGATGGGGCCTAACGTTGCTGGCGTGATTGGTTCTGCTGTCGCAGCGGGTGTGATGATTAAATTCTTAGGCGGGTAATAATCCTAAGAATTTATTTTGAATAAAAAACCCAGCAATTGCTGGGTTTTTTTATTTAAAGCTAAGCTATTATTACTCTATCCATCTCTTAAAGAGCTGTAATCATGATAAAGAAAAAGTTAGGTGTTGCTGAGAAACTGTTCTGGTCTGTTTTGAATGGCGTGGAACAGCATGTATTTACTGAAAACTTTATCATTTCTAATCTAAGTGATTATGATGAAATTTATGCCGATAGAATTATGTCTGTACGGCGGTATCATGCATTAAATGATGATGAGATTGAAATATCGGGAAAAAAAATAGCCGTCGAAAAAAATAAACACAAAACGCCTCTATTATTAGTGCCTCCCTTGGCTGCTACATCGATGATTTTTGATTTAATGCCTCATCGTAGTATTGTTAGGTATTTTTTGGCGCTAGGGTATGATGTTTATTTAGTTGACTGGGGTGAGGTGACGGCTGATCACACTGACTTATCGCTTGAAACTTATGTTCTAGAATGGATGCCTCAGGTTATAGCTAGTGTGAAAGAAAGCAGTGGTAGTGAAGAGGTCTCAGTCTTTTCATATTGTATGGGCGGCTTGATCGCTTTAATGTACTTGGCAACTTCTGGTGATCAGAGTGTACGCAACTTGATTACCGTTGCTAGCCCTGTAGATATGCATCAGAGTGGTGTTGCTGGTAAGGTTTTATCAGCTATTTATCGTCCAGCGCAGACTATCTCTAGTATTTTAAATGTGTCGCTGTTAGATCTGCCTGCTCGTTATTTTCATGTGCCTGGCTGGACCTCTTCTCTGATGTTTAAACTCACAAACCCGATAGGCTCGATGATTAATAGCTTTGATAAATTTTTAAATTTATGGGACCGAGAGTATCTTGAAGAAAGTTTAACAATGAGTAAGTGGTTCGATGATATGGTTGATTACCCTGGAGAGACCATTAAAGATATGGCTGTTCATATGATGCTGAATAACAAGATAGCTAGTGGAAAAATGAGAATAGGGAAGTCAAACGCAGAGTTTAAGGCGGTTAATTGTTCGATCCTTGCGTTTGCCGGAGAGTCGGATAATTTGGTAAGTGCGAGTGCGGCGAGAAAAGTTTTGGATATTGTTTCATCAGAAGATAAAACGTTCTGCCTGGTTCCTGGAGGGCATGCAGGGGTATTTGCTGGAAGTCGTGCATCAGAAAGTACGTGGAAAATTAGTAGTGATTGGCTTGAAAGTCGGTCTGCATAATAATGTTGTCGCTTAATTTAGGAAATTAGAATGACAGATAAATTAGTATATGTTTTGAATTATTGGTTAAAAAATGCTGAAGATGTTGTGGTAGATACATCTGAGGGTGGTGTGCCAATGATGTTTATGCAAGGTAGTAAAAATATAATACAAGGCATTCAGGATGCTGTAATCGGGCGAGTTGCCGGCGATAGAATTGAAGCAATTATTCCGTCTCAGCTAGCGTATGGTGAGCATAATCCTGAGTTGGTATCGACTGTTCAGCAAAGTGTGTTTGACGGTGTTGAACAGGTCTCTGTTGGAATGAAGTTTCAGACGAATGCCGGTGGCGATGCGCAAGTTGTTAAGGTTGTAGCGGTTAAAAATGATGAGGTTACTATTGATTCGAATCATCCATTAGCAGGTTTAACGCTTAAATTTGAGCTAGAAATTGTTGATGTGCGTGCAGCAACTGAGGAGGAGTTGTTGTCTGGTAAGGTAATTTCGGCATAAATGGCTAAAAAAGTAATAAATGATTAAATTCATTCATTATTTTCATGTGATTTCTGAAACACCATATATACTAAATGTTACAAGTAGTAATTTTTGACGGTTAAGTTCTTAATTTTTAAAGACCTAACCTCTTTGATCCACACATTAAGATAAGAAAATTCCGATGGAAGTTGAAGAGCATAGTGAAGCATGGCGAATATTGATCGTCGAAGATGATGAGCGTTTGGCTGATCTTACAAAAGAGTACTTAGAAAGTAATGGGCTTGTTGTTTCTGTTGAAGGAAATGGTACTCATGCTGTCGAAAGAATTCTTACTGAGAAGCCAGACCTTGTTGTATTGGATTTAATGTTACCTGGTGAAGATGGTTTATCTATTTGTCGGAAGGTTCGTCCGACATATAATGGTCCCATTTTAATGTTAACCGCTAGAACAGATGATCTTGATCAAGTACTTGGTTTAGAGATGGGGGCGGATGATTATATGTCTAAACCTGTTAGGCCTAGAGTATTGCTTGCAAGAATTAGAGCGCTTCTGCGGCGTATAAAAGAAATGTCGGGTAATGCTGCAGCGAGTGAAAGCGATGTAGATTCGAAGGGTTCAACGCGTTTGGTGTTCAATAACCTTACTGTTGATAGTTCTATGCGAGAAGCGTGGTTAAACGATGAAAGTATTGATCTAACGAGCGCTGAGTTCGATCTACTTTGGTTACTTTCAAGTAATGCGGGTACGGTGCTTAGTCGTGAAGAAATATTTACTGCGCTAAGGGGGATTGAGTACGACGGTCAAGATCGTTCTATTGATGTGCGTGTTTCACGTATAAGACCTAAAATCGGTGATGACCCAGTGCATCCTCGGCGCATAAAAACGGTTAGAAGTAAGGGTTACCTGTTTGTAAAAGAAGCATAGCAGGTACTTTTTAAGATAAATGTTTTTGGTTGTCTATTTTGAGTAAATTATTAGTTAAAATTCTTATTGGTCTAGTAACAGTTATTTCTGTACTAGGCCTTTTTAGTTTTACGGTCGTAAAACTATCGAATCAAGTGCGCTTCGAGCATTACTGGGCAGCGTTAATTTCACCTCCGTTAACTTATTTAGCGGTACAAAAGAAAGAGCTACAGCTTCACGACTTTGAAGGTGTAGTTGTGGTAAGTGTGCAAGATGAAACGTTGTCAGAACTTCATAGATCTAGATTGGATTTAGGTCAGGTGGTATTTGAAGTAGGTGATGAGGCTTTGTATGCTTGGTCTGCGTATGGTGTGGATCGTTTAATCTCGTTCAAATCTGAAATAAATGGAGAGGCTGTTTATCGTGTCTATTTAGATTTAATTGAAAGTGAGCTGAATGCATTTTCAGAAGAGTCTAGGCAATTAGATGTGAAGGTAAATGAACTTTCAGAGTCTTTAGGGCTTCGGATAAAAAGTGCTTTCATTGAAGGTGAAGATTGGGCTGGTTTTAAATCAAGATTAACAGATGATTCAGAACAAAGTTCTTATTTACTCAGATCTAAAGATCGCGTTAAAGGGCTGGTTAAGTTACAAAATAATCAAAGCTTTGTTGTTTTATTCCCATCATATTATTCGCCTTTTTCATGGCCTATTTTATTATTTTTACTCTTTGTTGTTGTGGGTATGCTTACGCTGTTGAGTTACCTGCTAATTCAGAATGTAGAGCGTAGGCTGCGCAATATTGAAACGGCTGCAAGCAGGATTTCGCGCGGAGAGCTTGATGCTCGTGTAAGTAATGCGGGTGATGAAGATTCGATTAGTCGGTTAGGGATTGCTTTTAATAGTATGGCTGACCATATTCAGCGATTAATGCTAGTTCAAAAAGAAATGATACACGCCGTGTCCCATGAGTTGCGAACGCCGGTCGCCAGAATTCGATTTGGCGTGCAAATGATAGAGGATTGTCCTGGTCAGGAGGAGTTAGAAAAGCAGGTGCGAGGCATAGATGGGGATATTCAAGAGCTTGATGAGTTGATTGATGAAATTCTGACTTATGCAAGATTGGAGCAGGGTGGGCCAATCTTGGCATTTCAAGAGGCTGATGTGAGTGCGATTGTCGAACAGGTTGTTTCTGAGCAAAGCAGTGTTAAGCCTGAGATGAGTATTTTTTCTGAGTATAAAAAAGGCTCAGAAATATGGAAAATATCTGAAGTAGAAGCGAGATATATTCATCGTTCGATTCAAAACCTGGTAGGTAATGCAACGCGCTATGCAGACTCTAAGGTGAAGGTTGTTTGTGTGTTTGATTCTGAGACGTGCAGGATAGATGTTGAAGATAATGGTCCTGGCATACCTGAATCTGATTGGGAGTCTGTTTTCACACCTTTTGCTCGCTTGGATGATAGTCGGACGCGTAGCTCTGGAGGTTATGGTTTAGGGTTGTCAATCGTTAGGCGTATTCTCTATTGGCATGGTGGTCAAGCATTTCTTGGGCGAAGTGAAATGGGAGGGGCGAAATTTAGTCTTGTATGGCCGCGTAAACAAGCAAAACACTAAGGCGTGTTTTGCTTATTGGGTGGGGTTATACCGCTACTTTATCTAGCGTCTTAAGCATATTACTTTTCACACTTAAATTCATTTTTTCTTGTATATAAAATTCAACTTGCATGATTTGTTCGGTGGTTAAGAATAAACCAAGCTTTGTTCTTCTCCATAGAACATCATTTGCGCATGTTGCCCATTCATGCTCGATTAGATAGTCGATTTCAGTCTGGTATAAATCAGCGCCAAAATTAACACCAAGCGATGCGGTTGATGTTTTGTTTGATAGAAATCCTAAACACATTAGCCCGTAACTTTTGCTAAATCGTGTTAGAAGCTTGCTGTCTAACCAAGGGTGTTGGGTGCTAATTAGACGTTGGATCTCATCAAGTGTTTGACCATATTTTGCTGAGCCAGGTAAGGGGCTGTTGATTGTCCATGATTTTGTTGCTTTAGGTAAAAATGGCTTGAGCTTTAATAATACAGATTCCGATAATTTTCTGTATGTCGTTATTTTTCCGCCGTAAATTGAAATAAGTGCGTTATTCTCGCTAAAGCTCTGGAGTTCCAGTGTGTAGTCGCGTGTAATGGCCGATGGGTCAGAAGATTCATCATCACATAAAGGTCTGACACCAGAGTAAGTTGAAATTATATCTGTTTTTACTAAATCTGTTTTGAAATGTTGGTTATACACATTTATGAGATAGTCTACTTCCCAATCGTCAATTGATACGGATTCTGGGGTTCCTGTAAATTCCTTGTCTGTTGTGCCAATGATAGAAAAATCATCTAAATAAGGTAAAACGAATATAATGCGTTTGTCTTCATTTTGAAGAATGTAAGCGCCTTCGTGATTTTGGTTGCGAGGCACAATTATATGGCTTCCCTTAATTAGTCTAATCTTTCGAGTAGGTTTTATATCTGGTAGTGCAGTTTCTAAAAATTGGTTTAGCCATGGGCCGGATGCATTTACGATGTTTTTGGCAGTGATTTCATATTCTCTATCAGAAATTTTGTCGTAAAGTGAAACTGTCCAAAGCTGGTCTTTCTGTGAAAACTCAATTGATTTACATTCAGTTTGCGTTTTTATTTCTGCGCCTTTTTTCTTAGCTTCAAGCGCGTTTGTGATCACAAGCCTGGCATCGTCTACCCAGCAATCGTAGTATTCAAAGCCTCTTGTGATACCTGCTTTAAAGGGTGATTGATGATCTAGTTTGACCTTTCTGGCTTTAGGAAGCGTGTTTCTTTTTGATAGGTGATCATATAAAAACAAGCCGCAACGAATCATCCATGCTGGGCGTAGGTGTGGTCTGTGAGGCATAATGAATTTTAAAGGGGTAACAAGGTGCGGTGCTTTATTTAAAAGAACTTCCCTTTCTGCAAGTGCTTCTTTGACTAAGCGAAATTCATAATGTTCCAAGTAGCGTAAACCGCCATGGATTAGTTTACTGCTTGACGAAGAGGTGCCTGATGCAAGATCGTTTTGTTCGCATAAAAAAACGTTTAGATTTCTACCAGAAGCATCCGCAGCAATACCTGTTCCATTAATGCCTCCGCCAATGATGGCGAGGTCAAATATTTGCTTGTCTGTGTTCATAATATTCGCTCAAAGTCACATAATGAAAATATTATGTCATAAAATGAACATAAATGTTGAAAAATGTACATTTTAATTTAAAATTCGGCTACAACTTAATTGTGGCCGAAAGGGTGTCTTTTAACAAATAGTCAACTCAATATTATTTGCATTGAGTATGTTTTGGATAGCATTTGATGGGGTAGTGCTGGTAAAGACATGGTGGACTTCTGAAATATTACCTAGTCTTGTCATGGCATCTCTACCAAATTTTGAATGATCAGCGGCTAAAAATATATTGCGGGAGTTTTCAATGATTGCTTTCGATACACGTACTTCCTGGTAATCGAAGTCTAACAGGTCGCCTGTATCATCAATGCCGCTGATCCCAATAATGGCGTAGTCAACTTTAAATTGACTCACAAAGTCGATTGTTGCTTCACCCATGACGCCGCCATCTCTATTTCTGACGACGCCGCCAGCGATGATAATTTTAAAGTTATCTTTTGTGCTTAAAATACTGGCAACATGAAGATTATTGGTGATGATAGTTAAATTTTGATGATTTAATAATGCTTGTGCAATTGCTTCAGTTGTTGTGCCAATATTGATAAATAAAGAGGCATTATCAGGTATGGCTTTGGCGACTTCTTTTGCAATATGTTGTTTTTCTTTTAGAAAACTTACTTTTCGGTTGGAATAGGAAGTATTTAATGTAGAGGAGTTAAGCCCAGCACCACCATGGAACCGCTGAATTTTATTCTCATTATCGAGCTCTTTTAGATCTCGTCTAATGGTTTGTTGTGTAACATTGAATTGGTTGGCTAATTCTTCAATGGTCGCAAAGCCAGAATTAGTGACTATTTCGATAATTCGAGCGTGGCGTTCTGTTTGTTTCATAGTAAATGACTTACAGTTGTTTGCAGAATAAAGAATGATAGCACTAGAGCTTTAAATTGTAATGCTAAGACTTCTAGGAGTACGAAGGATGCGCACTTATGTGGTCTTTTTTACACATAAAGACGATAAAGGTAATAATATTTTTTAATAAATATTAGCAACATGACTATGCTCAATCTTAAAAAATTAAGGTAAATGATATGACTCAATATATTCTTTCTATAGACCAAGGGACAACAAGTTCACGTGCTTTGTTGTTTGATACTGTGGGAGGGCATAAGGCAACGTCGCAATGCGAGTTCGAACAATTTTTTCCTAATGATGGTTGGGTTGAGCATGACCCTGAAGAAATTTGGGCGACAACATTAGATGTTTGTAGAAAAGTGATTGCAAAGGAGTCGGGAAGTCTTGATAAAATTGTAGGGCTTGGAATTACAAATCAAAGAGAAACAACGATTGTTTGGGATCGGTGTACGGGAACTCCTATCTATAGAGCGATTGTGTGGCAGGACAGGCGCACGGCTGAGTTTTGTCAGCAACTTAAAGTGCGCGGTTTGGAGCAAAAAATATCTGAAAAAACAGGGCTGTTAGTGGACCCTTATTTTTCAGCAAGTAAAGTTCGCTGGATATTAGAGAATGTAGAAGGCGCTAGAGAAAGAGCGGAGCGTGGTGAATTGGCGTTCGGAACTGTAGATAGTTTCCTATTGTGGCGACTTACAGGAGGGCAGTCCCATGCAACAGATGCGACGAATGCATCAAGAACATCATTGTTTAATATCCATACACAAGAGTGGGATGATGAACTGCTTGAAATGTTTGATATTCCGCGTTCAATGCTTCCTGAGGTAAAAGATTGTAGTGCTGAGTTTGGAATGACTGAGCAGAGCTTGTTCGGTTTGTCTATACCTATACTGGGGATGATAGGTGACCAGCAATCTGCGTTAGTGGGTCAAGCTTGTTTCGCGCCTGGAATGGTAAAAAGCACCTATGGCACAGGCTGCTTTATGATCGTAAATACGGGCGATCAGCCGCTAGTATCAACAAATAGACTGCTTACGACGGTTGCATATCGTTTAAATGGGAAAGCTTGTTATGCTTTAGAAGGGAGTATTTTTGTTGCGGGTGCGGCTGTTCAATGGTTAAGAGATGGTGTAAAGCTTATAAAGCATGCGAGTGAAACAGCTGAGCTTGCTAAAGAGGTTGGTTATAACAATAAGGTTTATTTGGTGCCGGCATTTACCGGTTTAGGGGCACCTTATTGGGATCCTAATGCAAGAGGGGCTTTGTTTGGTTTAACGCGTGATACGGGGATTGCTGAAATTGTAACGGCTGGCCTTCAGTCGGTGTGTTATCAAACGCGTGATTTACTGGTTGCCATGGAGAAAGATGGTGCATCAGTTAATTCCTTACGTGTTGATGGTGGTATGGTAATCAATGACTGGGTGATGCAGTTTTTATCAGATATCTTAAGTGTGCGTGTTGATCGGCCAAAGGTTGTTGAAACCACAGCTTTAGGTGCGGCTTTTATGGCAGGGCTTCAGGCTGGTGTTTATTCAAGTACAGATGAGATCTCTGCATTGTGGCAGCTTGAGCATCGATTTTTACCTGAAATTGGCGAAAAAGAAGGGCAAGGTTTGTATGACGGTTGGCTTGACGCTGTGAGGCGGGTCATTTTAGAGTAACTACATTTTACGTGGGTCTTTAGTTTGTCTGATAAGCGATTAGGTGCTCGGCATCGATAGCAAAATTGATTTGTTCTCCTATGTTGAAGTCTTGATGACTTGGAAAAATGGCTTCAATCTTTTTTCCTGAGTTGAGCTGCAGTAAGTATTGAGTTGATGTGCCTGCGAATATTTTGCTTGTTACTTTAGCGCTTAAGTTTGAATTAGCGTCATAAATGATATCGTCGGGTCGTAATAATATCTCAACAGCCGTATTTTGAGGCCACTTATAAGCCCTGTTGCCTTGTATTGATCCTAGTTCGCTTGAAAATGTGTCAGGCGTTAAAGTGTGTCCTTTAATGAAAGAGCCTCTGCCAATAAAACAGGCAACAAATCGATTGACGGGCTCATGGTATAGTTCATAAGGCTTCCCCCATTGTTGTATTGTTCCACTGTCAATCACGCCAATGTTATCGCACATGGCAAAGGCTTCTTTTTGATCATGAGTAACAAGGATTGCGCTGATGTTTAGCTCTTTAAGTATTGCTCTAATATCAATGCTTAGTCTGCTTCTTAGTTCGGCATCAAGATTTGAAAAAGGCTCATCCAGTAATATTAAGGAGGGCTCCGGTGCTAGTGCTCTGGCTAAAGCTACGCGCTGTTGTTGGCCTCCTGAAAGTTCATGAGGGTAGCGTTTTTCGTAACCATTAAGGTCAACAAGCTCTATTAGTTCGGAGGTTTTCTTTTGATTGTTTTTTTCTTTTTTATTCTTTAGCCCGAATGTAATGTTTTCCGCGATGGTGAGGTGCGGGAACAGGGCGTAATCTTGAAAGACCATGCCTATGTGTCGTTTTTCGGGAGCAAGTATGTTTTTGTTTGAAGAAATGGTATGTTGGTTTAAAGAAATTGAGCCATTTACGAGGGGTTCGAAGCCCGCGATTGCTCTTAAAATTGTACTTTTTCCACAACCGCTTGGGCCTAATAAACAGCCAATATCTCCTTGTGATAGAGTAAGGGATAGGTCTTTGATAATTACTTGCTTATCGTAATTACACTGTATCTTATCAAGTGTTAGTAGGCCTTGCATTAATTGTTAATTTCTCTTTATTTGAGTCGCTTGATTAATCAAAAAGCGGCTCGTTGGGTTGTGAGTTACTCGGCTGTACCTTGCAGTATTAATGTTAAGTTGCTATGCGTTGCAAAGTAGAAATTCAAGCAGAGATTTTTGAGAATGAAGTCTGTTTTCTGCTTCATCCCAAACAACTGATGAAGGGTGCTCAAGCATATCTTCACTTATTTCTTCACCGCGGTGTGCTGGTAGGCAATGCATGAAAAGTGCGTCTGAGTTAGCGTGTGACATTAATTCTGGATTAACCTGGTAGTCTTTAAAATCATTGATTCGCTTGTTTTGCTCTTCTTCTTGCCCCATTGATGCCCATACATCTGTTACAACTAGGTCAGCATTTTTAACTGCCGCAGTTGGGTCACGAATAATATGAGCATTTTTGGCATTGGCTTTCAGTAGTGTGTCAGCAGGGTCGTAGCCTAGAGGTGATGCGATAACTAATTCAAAGTTAAGTAGCTTGGCGGCATTAATGAATGAGTTGCACATGTTGTTACCATCACCAACCCAAACAACTTTTTTGCCTTCAATGGAGCCTCTGTGCTCTTGGTAGGTTTGCATATCTGCTAATAGTTGGCAGGGGTGGAAATCGTCGGTTAATGCGTTGATAACCGGTACCGAAGAATGCTCTGCAAAGAGTGCGAGCTTTTTGTGTTCAAATGTTCTGATTGTAATGGCATCGACCATTCTAGAGAGGACTTTGGCGCTATCTTCAATGGGCTCACCACGTCCTAGTTGGGTGTCTCTTGGAGACAAGAATAATGAAGAGCCACCAAATTGGGCCATGCCTGATTCAAATGATACGCGTGTTCGTGTGGATGATTTTTCAAAAATTAAGGCGAGTACTCTGTTTTTAAGCGGCTCATAAATATTGCCTTGCTTGTGTTCGCTTTTTAATTTTATTGCTCGTTTAATAATTTGCTGTAGCTCGTGGCTAGATAGATCAGTGAGCGTTAAGAAATGTCGTAATGCCATGGTTTTCTCTAATATTGGTCTTGCTGGAGTAGGGCTTGTTTAGTAATGAAGCGAACGGCCTAGAGCTGATTATTCAGTTCTAGGTTTTCCTCGGTCGTCTGCTGCATATAAACGAATTATTTGTGTGACCGCATCAATTAGAAACTCACACTCTTCATCTGTCATATTAAGAGGTGGGAGTAGTCTGATCACGTTGTCAGAAGTAACATTGAGTAATAAGCCTTTGGCTTTTGCTAGCGGTACGAGCTCTGTGCAGGATTCTTTGAGTTCGATACCAATCATTAATCCTGAGCCGCGAATATCTTTAATATAATTGGCGCTTAGAAGCTCTTCTTTAAGAGTTGATATGATTCTTTCGCCTAATATACTTGCTCTTTTGCAAAGGTCGTTCGATTTAATTTGTTCAATTGTTGCGAGTGCTGCAGCACAACCTAGCGGGTTGCCACCAAAAGTAGACCCATGAGAGCCAGGTGTTAGTACTTTGCTAGCGTCTCCCTTTGCTAGGCAGGCCCCTATGGGGTAACCATTAGCTAAGCCTTTTGCAAGTGTCACAACGTCAGGCGTGATACCAAGTTGTTGATAGGCAAAGTAGCTGCCCGTTCTACCGTTACCTGTTTGAACTTCATCTAAAATAAGGAGCCAGTTGTTTTGATCGCAAACGTCTCTTACTGATTTAAGATAGCTCTCTTCAGCTAAAGTTAAGCCGCCTTCCCCTTGTATGGGTTCAAGCATAATTGCGACAACGTCAGGGTTTGAGGCTGCAATTTTGTTAATTGCTTCAATATCATTAAATGGTGCTCTTGCAAAACCGCTCAAAAGTGGTTCGAAGCCAGCATGCACTTTTCGGTTGCCAGTTGCTGTTAACGTTGCCATGGTTCTGCCGTGAAAGGATTGTTCCATGACAATAATTGTTGGCGCTTGAATGCCTTTATCATGGCCATATTTTCTGGCGATTTTAATGGCTGCTTCGTTTGCTTCTGCACCGGAGTTAGAAAAAAATACGTTATCCATTCCAGATAAGTTACAGAGCTCTTGAGCTAGCTTAACTTGAAGTGGTGTATGGTAAAGGTTTGAACAATGAACTAAGCGGCCGGCTTGGTCTTTAATGGCTTTGGTGACAGCGGGGTGTGTATGCCCTAAGCCGCAAACAGCAATGCCGCAAAAGGTGTCGAAGTATTTATTGCCATCAGTATCGTAAAGCCAAACGCCATCACCGCTTTCAAATGCAACGGGTAGACGACCATAGGTATTCATTATAGGTTGTTCAATGCTCATTTTGATCTCTTAAAAACGCAAAAAGGCAGCCATAGTGCTACCTGTTAAGTAGTTAATGTTAGCGTGAAAACTGGTGTTTATCAAATAGATTATGCGTTGCTTAATATTAATAGATCTTGGATAAGTGTTAAAAAATAGTTGACTGATATGGTTGGTTATATAAAAAGCGAGTAAACTAGGGTTTTTAGCAATAGAATTAATAGGTGTTGTGTATATGTCAATTATGGATACGATCAAAGAGCAAATTGAAGGTAATGATATTCTTCTTTATATGAAAGGGTCGCCTCAACAGCCTCAGTGTGGCTTTTCTGCTAAAACTTCTCAGGCGTTAATGGCTTGTGAAGAGCGTTTTGCTTATATAAATATTTTAGATAACGCTGAGCTTAGAGAAAATTTGAAAGTGTATTCAAATTGGCCAACATTTCCTCAGCTTTATATTAAAGGTGAGTTAGTGGGTGGTTGCGATATAATTTCTGAATTGTATGAGTCTGGTGAGTTAAAGAAGATGGTTTCTGCGGCAACGCCGTCAGAAAGCTAAAATATTTTTAGACCTGTTAAAAGTCCTATGTGTTAGTTTGGAATTATTTCTGGCTGATAGATAGGGTTTTTTTTGTTTAAAATTTGAGAGTGTGTTTGGTTTTGGTTGAGCTAGGTGTGGGGCTTGTTGAAAATGAAGTTGTAGCAATAAAGGAGGGCAGTAAGAAAATGGCTCCCCGAGCTGGGCTCGAACCAGCGACAAACGGATTAACAGTCCGTTGCTCTACCAACTGAGCTATCGGGGAATGGTAGGCGTGGTCAGATGACCAAGGCCGCGTATACTAATGAGCTATGCGGTCTTGGTCAAGTGTTAACTTACTTATATTAATACTTTTTTTAAGCGAGCGATGGCTTCTTGTAAAATCTCCATGCTAGTCGCGAAACTAAGACGCATGCATCCTGGGGCGCCGAAGGCAGATCCCGGAACTAAAGCGACACCTGCTTCGCTTAATAAAAGCTCGGCCATTGCGATGTCGTCATCTGTTTTTGGGTGAGCGTCAATCGCTGCTTGAAAGTTAGGGAAGGCGTAGAAAGTGCCATCACTATTAATGCATTCAACGCCGGGTAATTCATTCAATGCGGTCACTAGGTAGTCATGGCGCTTTTTGAATTCGGTTACCATTTCTTTAACGCATGCTTGTGGGCCATTTAGGGCTGCTGTTGCGGCAGCTTGTGAAATAGAGCATGGGTTTGAGGTGCTTTGGGATTGTATTTTTTTCATTGCTGCTATGACTTTGGTTGGTCCGGCAGCATAGCCTATACGCCAGCCTGTCATGGAGTAGGCTTTTGAAACTCCGTTTAATATAAAGGTGCGATCATATAGGTCTGGGCAGACATTCAAAATATTAGTGAACGGCTCATCTGTCCATAAGATATGTTCATACATGTCGTCAGTAGCGATCATGACATGAGGATGTTTGCGCAAGACTTCGCCAAGTGAGGTAAGTTCTGCTTTGGTGTAAGAAACACCTGTCGGGTTTGACGGGCTGTTTAAAACAAGCAATCGTGTTTTATTTGTAATGGCGGCTTCAAGCTGTTGAGCATTAATTTTAAATCTGTTTGACTGCTCTGTTTCTACAATGACAGGGATGCCTTCAGAAATTTTAACCATATCAGGGTATGACACCCAGTATGGAGCAGGAATGATAACTTCATCCCCGGGGTTTAGTAGTGCGAGGGATAAGTTAAAAAAGCTTTGCTTTCCACCAGAGGAAACCAGTATTTGGTTTGCCTCATACTCAAGATTGTTATCTTGTTTAAATTTTTTGATGATAGCTTGCTTTAATTCTGGAGTACCATCGACAGCTGTGTATTTTGTTTTCCCTGCATCAATTGCGTCAATAGCCGCTTGCTTAATGTGTGAGGGGGTGTCGAAGTCGGGTTCACCTGCGCCTAGGCCGATAATGTCTTTGCCTGAAGCCCTTAGCTCATTGGCTTTATTTGTCACGGCCAATGTGGGTGAAGGTTTTATTAGTTGTACTCGTTTGGAAAGTTGTGCGTCCAAGTCTATTTCCTCAATCAGGGGTGAATAAGTCACCTCAGATGGCGTTTAGGGAGGTTATTTTTATCGCTTAATTTGCTACTGTAGCAAACGGTTAAATAAGCCTTCTATTCAGTTTACCTAGCTAATTTTACCTAGATAAATTATTGGTCTTTAATCAAACCGGTAAATTTTACCACTTTTAAACAGTATTCGGAATAATGATGTCGAAGGAATTTAAAGTTAAATCTCGATTTGAGCCTGCAGGTGATCAGCCAAAGGCAATTGAAGGCTTGATTGAAGGTATTAATGATGGGCTTTTACATCAGACTTTGCTTGGCGTAACAGGGTCTGGGAAAACATTTACGATTGCAAAGGTAATAGAAAACGTTCAACGACCCACTATTGTTATGGCGCATAACAAAACGTTGGCGGCGCAGTTGTACGGTGAGTTTAAAGAATTTTTTCCGAATAATGCTGTTGAGTACTTTGTTTCTTATTATGATTATTATCAGCCTGAAGCTTATGTTCCTTCTTCTAATACCTTTATAGAGAAAGATGCATCGGTTAATGAGCACATTGAACAAATGCGACTGTCTGCAACAAAAGCATTAATGGAGCGCTCTGATGTAATTATTGTCGCAACAGTTTCTGCTATTTATGGTTTGGGTGATCCGGAGTCTTATTTAAAAATGATGCTCCACTTAGATAGAGGGGACCAGGTTGATCAGCGTTTTATCTTGAAGCGTTTGTCTGAAATTCAATATACGCGAAATGATGTTGAGCTTCATCGGGCTACTTATCGAGTTCGCGGTGATGTCATCGATGTATTCCCTGCCGAATCAGAGCGTGAGGCAGTTCGAATTGAGTTGTTTGATGATGAGGTTGAAAATCTTAGCTATTTTGACCCTTTGACGGGGGAGGTGTTGCGTCGAGTTCCTCGAATAACAATTTATCCAAAATCAC
>Ga0209290_1000430_pt1 | contig 31087 bp, 22 predicted proteins | sample EN1Hudsemesocosm_2_FD_184632 | JGI IMG/M metagenome (GOLD analysis project Ga0209290, IMG submission 184632) | Methane-oxidizing microbial communities from mesocosms in the Hudson Canyon - EN10B Hudson Canyon (SPAdes) (version 2) | ecosystem: Environmental > Aquatic > Marine > Cold seeps... | reverse complement strand
AAATCTACACACAAGCTCAAGGCTTAAGGTTGGGACGGCTTCCCCAGAAAATCAGTTATCTACTATAAACAAGTGGGTTAAATAATTCTGTGTTTTTAGAGATGCATTTAATATACAAGGTTGGGTTCGGAAAAAAGTCAGGTGCCAATTTTTGCTGTGTCTGGTTATGATGATGTGGCTCGTCGGTTGGAGCTGTATCATTTAGGCGTTAACGACTATATGGCTAAGCCAATTATCGGTGAGGAGCTGATTTATCGTATGGCTAACTTGATTAAGCAACACCGCTTGACGCTTGAGTTAGAGCAAGAGCGGGATAGCCTTAAGAAATTGGCGATGATTGATATGACTAGCGGGTTATATAACCGCACTGCATTTAATCTGTTAGCTCCAAAGCAGTTAGCGCAAGCAGAACGCAGTGAGCAGCCGATTAGTTTGGTTGTAATGGATATTGATTTCTTTAAGAGAGTTAATGACACTTACGGTCATGATGTTGGTGACGAGGTATTACATGATGTGGGCGTTTGGTTAAGAGGTACTTTGCGCCAAGGGGATATGGTTTTTCGTTGGGGTGGCGAGGAATTTTTGTTATTGTTTAATAACTGTACGGCGGAGTTTGGGAAGCAGGTGGTTGAAAAATTACGGCAACGTTTTATATTACGTGAGATGGGAAGGGTAAAAATTACCGCCAGTTTTGGTATTAGTGCGATAGAAAGTTATCCTACCAATAAGTCACTGGATGATTGTTTTAAGGAAGCAGATCAAGCTTTGTATAAAGCTAAAGAAGGTGGGCGCAATAGGGTGGAGGTTTTTACAGAAATATAAGCCAAAAAAGTAATATTATGTGTCGGGTTAGGTAGTCCAACCCGACAATTTATCAGCTACTTAATAAACATCTCTTACATAACGTTTATCTTTTTTCATTTGATTGACGTATTCTGCCGCTTGTTCACCTGACTTATTGCCATGTGTCGCAATGACATCATGTAATGCTTTGTCGACATCTTTGGCCATACGATAAGCATCACCACAAACGAAGAAATAACCGCCTTGTTCTAGTAGGGAAAATAGTTCTGCACCTTTTTCACGCATACGATCTTGTACGTAGATTTTTTCTTCTTGGTCTCTGGAAAAGGCTAAATCTAATTTACTTAATACTTTGTTGTTTTGCAGAGCTTCGATTTCATCTTGATAGATATAATCAGTTGCGGCATTACGATCACCAAAGAATAGCCAATTAATACCTTTTGCTTGCCTGAATTCGCGTTCTTGTAAGAAGGCACGGAAAGGTGCAATACCTGTGCCTGGGCCGACCATAATCATCGGTAAGTCGTTATCTTCAGGTACGCGGAATACTTTATTAGGACTAAAGAAACAACGGACTGCGCTGTTTTCATCGGCTAAATCAGCAAGATAGGTTGAGCAGACACCTTTATGCTCACGATCAAAGCTGTTGTAGCGGACGCTGCCGATAGTTAAATGTACGGTTTCAGGGTTGGCTTTACCGCTAGACGAAATAGAGTAAGCTCTATGTTGCAGTGGTTTTAGTAAGGCGAGGAATTCAGCCGCTGAAAATTGCATATCAGGGAAAGGCAGTAATAAATCTAAAGTATCGCGCCCCCATAGATATTTAGCTAGTTTATCTTTATCGCCAGAAGCTAATGCGCTATTAAGATCTTGACTGCCCGAGCGTTTAGCAATTTCATCTAATAGCTCTTTGCTCGGTAATTTGATTTCAAAATGTTCGCGTAGCGCAGTGCTAAATGGCATTAATTCGCCATGTACTGGTTCTTCTTCATCGCCAGTACAGCCAATCGTTTTAATCATATCAGCAACGAGTTCAGGGCAGTTAGTCGGTACGACATTAAGTGCGTCGCCCGCTTCATAGCTTAACCCTGAGCCGGCTATAGAAATCTCATAATGGCGGGTTTCTTTGGATGAATTAGGGCTAGTCAATAGACGGTTAGCCACTAATTTACCTGGGAAAGGATTTTTACGGCCGTAGGTGGGGGCTTTTGCTGTGTCATTGCTATCCACCGTCATGGTGGCGGCGCCATTACTCATCAGAGGAATAGCATTGCTAATCCAGCTCTCAGCGGCTTCATCAAAATCGACATCACAATCAACGCGTTCAACAAGGCAAGTTGCACCTAGTTTAGTTAAACATTGATCCCAATCGATACCCGCTTTGCAAAATAAATCATAACTAGTATCACCTAAAGCTAGTACTGAATATTTCATATTCGCTAAGCTAATACTCTCATCTGAGCTAATGGCTTCCCATAGCATTTGAGCATTATCCGGCATGTCGCCTTCGCCATAAGTACTGGTAATAATCAGTAAATATTCAAGATCAATAAAAGCATCGCGCTCGATTTCATCCATGCCTAAAACTTTAGCATTTAAGCCGTGCGCTTTAGCTGCTTGAGCGGCATCATTGGCAACAGATTCGGAGTTGCCTGTTTGTGAGCCGTATAAAATTGTGATGGTGCGTGCATTAGCTGCATCACCAGAACCAGCACTTTGTAAAATGTGCGAGTGCATGCCGGCAAAAAAACCACCTAACCAAGCTTGTTGTGCCTCATTGAAAGGTATGTTTTGAGTATTGTTCGCTGTTGTCATGGGCTACTCTTAAAAAGGTCTCTATTTAGTCGTATTAGAATAAGAAGAGGTAGGTACATGATTCATGCGCCTACCTTTGAGCATTTATGCAGCTTCTTTCGTTTTTATCATGTCTTGAATAACCGTTTGGCTATTCAGCGCGGCTAAATATTCGTCTACGCTAGGAATATCAATAAGTGCCTGAGTATTAATCGCTGATTGCTCAATAATCCAGTTAGTTGAGCCTAGCGAATAAGTACTTTGTACATCACGTAAAATCAAGGCTTGTTTGTAATCATTTAAACGCTTGTTGGCTAATAGAATAGCCAGTTGAGCGTCATCATAGTTAGCATAAGCTTCGCGCGCTTCTTTGACTAAAATATCTTGTAACTTTCTTGCTTTAGTGATGATTAAGCGTTGCGCAGCAGCTTCCGTTTCTGCTTCATTTTGTACTTGTGTGGCAGCAATCTGGGTTGCTTTATTCAATACTGCAAAGCTATTAATCAATTTAAACGATAGCGAGCTATCAGTCTCGCCATAAGGTGGCGTTAAGCCATCAAATAGAACGGCGTTATGCAAGTAAGCTTGCTGCACTTGATTGATTTGTTGCTGAGATTGGTCTACGGCTAACTCTTCAATCATAGCTTTACGGTCGACTGATTTTGCTAGGTATTCTGCTGTTTGCGTTTTGTATAACCACAGAGGGACAGCGAATTTAAAATTTTCACGTTCCGTAGCCCAGTTATCCAATAAGTGTTGTGCAACACTTGATTGTGCATGTTCTGCATGCTGTTCTAGCATGTAGATGACAAATTGCTCATGTGCACGTGCAGTATCGCTATCTTCTGCTAAAGCTCTGATTTCCACTGAAGACGCATCGTAAAGATGTTCTAGTTTATTCTCAGGGTCATACTGGTAAGCATTACCGCCCGACATGCCATTACAGAAACCTTTGCCAAAAGTACCGATATTAAGTACTGCGCCGTTAGTCATATATTCGCAGGCAAAATCCCCCACGCCTTCGACAACCGCCATAGCACCAGAATTACGCACAGCAAATCGATCACCCGCTTCGCCGTTAATAAAGGTTTTACCGCCAGTAGCGCCGAATAAAGTGAAGTTACCGACCAAAACGTTTTCGCCTGGTACTTTATGGCCGCCACCGGGAGACAATACAACAATCGTACCACCAGAAGCTGTTTTACCGACACCGTCGTTACAAGTACCGGTATGTTCCATACGCATACCATCGTTGTTGAATGCGCCATAGCTTTGTCCAGCAGAGCCATGTGTGCGTACAATCAAGGTATCGGCGGATAAATAACGGCGCTTATGTTGGTTGGTGTAAATATGTGGGTGTTGCGCAATTTCTTGATCATTTAGCTGATAAGCTAACAAACGCTCTATATCAATTGCCGCCTGTCCACCGACTGTTTTATTGCAGTTGTTGAGTTTAAATTCGGAACCTTCAACAATTACTTGTTGCTGCTTGCCATCAATAAAGCCCGCTTTAAACTGTTCGATGATTTTATCATCAATAGAAAAATTGGCTTCTAGGTAAACAGGGTTAGCTATTTTAACCACATCAACGTGATGTAATAATTTAGTGAAGTCCAGTTGGCCGACCATACATTCGTGATTAATCAAATGCAATAAGTGCGTTTGTCCGCGAATTTCGGCAAGGTTTTGATAACCTAAAGCGGCAAGAATCTCACGAACCTCATGCGCCAAGTTCATAAAATATTGCGCTAAAACGCGTGGGTCGCCTTTAAACTCTTCATGAATTGTAGTTAAACCCGCTGGGCAGCGAATATTACAGTTTTTCGCCATCACGCAACGTAGCATCATGAGTGCAGTCGTGCCGAACTCGAAAGAGTCACCACCTAAGATCGCTGATTTAACAACGTCAGAGCCATTTTGGTGTGCTGCACTGCAACGAAGAATCACTTTGTCGCGCAAGCCATTAGTAGCAAGTGCCTGATGTACTTCGGCAATACCAATTTCTGGTGAACGACCGGTGTTTTTCAAGCTAGTTACCGCAGCTGCACCTGTGCCGCCCGTGTTGCCGGCGACGTTAATGACATCTGCGCCCGCTTTAGCAACACCGACCGCAATCGTGCCTATACCTTCTGAAGAAACCAGTTTAACGACAACTCTTACTCGAGCTGCTTTAGCATCGTGAATCAATTGGCCTAAATCTTCAATTGAATAAGTATCATGATGTGGAGGAGGGCTGATTAACTCAACTTTCGGTGTGCCGCCTCGTGCTGCTGCAATTTCTACGGAAACTTTAGCGGCAGGTAGTTGACCGCCTTCGCCTGGTTTCGCACCTTGAGCAATTTTAATTTCGATTTCTTCGATATTTAAGTCGGCTAAATAACCAACCCAAACGCCAAAGCGACCCGAAGCAAATTGTTTTATTTTGCTCGACTTAATGGTGTTGTAACGGCTGGAGTGCTCGCCACCTTCGCCCGAGTTACTCATTGCACCGGCAATATTAGTCCCTTGTGCTACTGCTTCATGCGCTTCAGCTAATAATGCACCATGACTCATCGCGCCAGATGCTAAAGTCGCCGTGACTTCATGCGCTGGCTGTACGTCACTTAGTGAAATAGCTTCGCGAGTGCTAACAATGTTTTTGAAATAATGAGCAACAATACTATTAGTATCGCTAAAGCTCACTTCAACACTGTCCTTCGACTCTTTTAGTGTGATCGCATCAGCAAAGCGCGCTGTAAAGTGCGTTGCTAAGTTATCTAAGCGTTGTTTAGAGCTGTCATTAGTTAAACTAATGATAACGCTGTTTTCTTTTTGTTCGGTGCTTAAGCCACGAATACTGAAATTGATATTTCCATGGATATTTTGCTTGCCTAAAATTGCATCAAATTCAGTGCTTTCTTTGGCGCGAGAAATATCCGCAGGGTAGCTCATGACATCACGTAAAGCGGCAGGGCGACTATCGCGCTCTTCCATTAAAATACGTGTGAAATTACGATATGCTGGTGTAATACCAAAATTATCAATTTGTGCTGGCGTACGTTTTTCATAGCCAAAATCAGCATAAGCTTTATCGCTAACTTCTGGCGATTTTTCTTGATTGATATACAGAATATCTTCGTCGGTCATGTGGATGTATTCACGTACCGAGGTATTACCAAAGGTATGTCCCGCACCTTCGTTGCGTTCTTTAAACAAGCCTAAGAAAGGAATGTCGCTTTCGGCATTTACCGTTAATGCTTTGTGGTGCCATTCTGTTGCGCTCGCTGCAATATCAGCAAAACGTATGCCGCCCACAGAGGAGTTAATATTTGGGAAATAAGCTTTTAGTAGTGCTTCGTCCGTATCAATATAATTAGACTCGAAGAATTCGCCGCCTATATAACTTTCCGCAGTACATAAGCCAAATTTACCCATGGTTTTCATCAACGATTTTTCGACCGCTTTTTGATAACTATCTAGGGCTGTTTGTTGTTTATCTTCGCTGTATTGCGAGATAACGCGGTTATGTACGCTTAATGGGCAGATCGCTGAGGCACCAAAACCTAAAGCTGTAGCAATATCATGTGCGCTGACTGCTTGTCCTGTTTCGGAGACCAGTGAAGAATTAAAGCGCAGACCTTCTCTTACTAAGTGTTGGTTGGCTGCAGAAATTAATAATAGTGCTGGGATGGCAGCCTTTTCTTGGCTGATATTAATATCGCTAAGAATAATGATGCCAGTATTTGCTTTGGCAGCTTCACCGACTTGATTGCAAACTTCGGTTAAGGCTTGTATCAGGTTTTGTTTATTTTGTGCTGCATTTTCTGAGTCTGGCGTATACAAAGCATCAAGCGTGACGACACTAACAGTGTTTTGTTTGCGCAGAGACTCTAGTTGCGTGCGCTGTAATATCGGTGAATTAATCACTAATTGCTTGCTTGTTGCAGCAGAGAAGGTTGGTTTCGCACCTAAGGCAACGCGTAAAGTCATGCCATCGCTTTCACGTAATGAGTCTAACGGTGGGTTAGTGACTTGAGCAAAACGCTGGCTAAAATAACGCGACATCCCGCCTTCTGCGCCAGATAATGCATTAGGCGTAATGCCGTAACCCATAGCAGAAATTTTCTCTAAACCTGTGCTGAGCATAGGATCAAGTAAGAACTTGAAGCTTTCTTGGTTGAGTGAATAAGCCGTGTGCTGTTGGTCGATATTGAGCGGGTGCTGATTGTCCAGTGTAGAAAAATCAACAGGCTCTACGTCATCTAAATGAATTGCGCGTGTTTTTAATAAAGCATGGTAATTCGTTTCTTTTGCCAAACGCTCCATTACTTCATGGCTGTCGTAAGATTTGCCTGTTTCATGATCAAAATAGATCATTCCGCCTGCTTCAATACGGCCACGTTTTAATACGTCTTTAGAAGGGAAATCGATTTGACCGGCTTCGGACATAACCGCTAAATATTCTGTTGTTTCGACTGAGCGTAATGGACGTAGGCCTAAACGATCAAGACGCGCGCCTACGCGAATGCCATCGTTAAAAATTAGCGCAGCGGGGCCGTCATTTTTTTCTTCGTATAAGCTGAAATATTCCAGCATTGCTTTGACATCGGCTGAAAGTGTGGTGTCATTTTCCCATGCAGGCGGCATCATTGCTAAGATTGCGGTAACGATATCCAGTTTATCTTCATGAATGCGGCGCGATAAAGTTTGGTCTAAGCGGCTTGAATCTGATTGACCCATTGGGAAAACTAGATGTTTGCCATGTTGCCTAGCAATCGCTTGCTCGCTTAAACGGTTTTTCTTATCCGTGTTTAATTCGCCGTTGTGCGCCATATAACGAAATGGCTGAGCCATCATGGTTGCAGGTGCGGTATTGGTAGAAAATCGCGTGTGGAAAAACAGTGTGCTGATTTCGTGGTCTTTATCGTATAAATCGGTGAAGTAAGGGATAACTTCAAATGAATTTAAGCGACCCTTGTAGACTTGCGTGCGCGAACTCATTGATAAAGGGTAAAAGCCGTCTAGTTCATGACGAGTGAAACCTTCTTCTTCAATAGTCAGCAGTACATCTTGGATGTAGCGCTCAAATTCAGCATGGCTGGCATCTTTTAAAGAAGTTGCCGGGCGGCCAAAAATAACCTGTTTAATCGGTAATTGGGCTTTAACCGAAGCGGCATTCAAGACACTGTTATCAACAGGAACATCGCGCCATTTGATAATAGGTAAGCCGTATTCTTTTAAATGTTCTTCTACTAAATTAAGTGCAGCAGAATCGTAGTGACTATGATCTTCTGGGAAGAAAAAGTTAGCTACACCGAATTGACCTAACTCAAGGTCTGCTTGCCCAGTCACTTTACGGAAAAACTTAAGGGATAAGTCAATGTTCACCCCCGCACCATCACCAATACCTTCGGCACTCATGCCGCCGCGATGAGGAATTGTGCAAAGTGCTTCGTGTGATTTACTTAATAAATCGTGAGTTTGTTTGCTTTGTTTGTGGGTAATAAAGCCCACGCCACAGCTGTCTTGTGAAGATTCAGCGTTATAAAGCATTTGATTTGATTTATTTAATGGGGAGTTTTTGTTCATCCATCCAGCCCGTTTAAGCAACAATGATAGTTAGTTTTAACCGTCCAATTTTATATTGCAAATTATTGAATCAGTAAAAGTAATTTTAGGGTAATAACTGTATGAAATTTGCGGCCTGCTTTAGTCTATTAGTGCTTTAAAGGTACACCGTTTTAGAAAGTAGCTTGATTGCCTCTATTATAGTGATATTTTCATACAGAGAAACTTGTCAATGCTAGCATGAAAAAGTTATTTTGTCATTCGTGGTGTGTGGAAATTACCTTTAAGAAGCTTATATAAAGAGTTGCTGCTCTTGGCTTGCACCTTCTCCAGAGGGAGAGGTTGGATGAGGGGGGTAGATAAAGCTTTGGTTTTATTCTCCTCATCCCACTCATCTCCAACATGGGTGGATATCCTAGGCTGTGAAAAAGTGAGTTGTCAGGAGCGTTATGGCTCTATATAAAATAAAATCCATAGGCTGTGCTTTATCCATAAACAAGGAAAGTAAATCGGGTATACAATGCTTGATTTCGATAGCCTAGAGCTATTGCCAAGCATAGATTCCCGATAAAAATGTCTCGGGAATGGCGATACCTTATAGGCTGTTGCCCGTGGGTAATGAGAAGTTGCTATCCTGATTTACGGTTTATTGTATTTTAATGTCAGAAAGTTGTGTGGATACCTATGTTGCTGGAGAAGTCTCCTGTTTTAAGTCTTGTTGTGTTATTTGAATTGTATAGTTTTTCCTTGTTCTGCTGATTGCAAGGCGGCAGTGATAATTGCGCAATTATCTTTTGCGTCTTGTAGTGAAAGTTTTGGAGGGTGTTGCTTGAGTATGCAGTCTGAAAAGTGCTCCACTTCGAGTTGAAAATGATTGGCACAGTCGAGGGTTTCAGTATGCTGTTCACCAGAATCAGTCCACCAGGAAATAATAGGCTCTTCAGTTTGCTTTGCCCATACGTTATGGCATTTTAACCCGCCCTTGGTGCCGATAATTTCGTATTCGGCGCGGCGTGAGTGTTCAAAGCTAAAGCTGAACTGTGCGTATTTGCCATCGCCAAAATCAATAATTCCGCTGCTGCTAACATCTGCGCTATTTGCATTATATTTGGCCAGAGAAGTAACGGCTTGTGCTTGAGTGTTGCCAAAATAAAGTCGAGCGGCATGTATCGCATAGCAGCCGATGTCCCACATAGCGCCGCCGCCTTGAGAAATATCTCGGTCTATACGATATAGGCGTGCTGGTTGCATAGGGTAGGCAAAGCAAGTGCGTACTGAGCGTATTGCGCCAATTGTGCCGGCGTTGATGATTTCTTGAATGCGCTGATGTTGCGGGTGAAAGCGATACATAAAGCCTTCCATAACGTAAACATTATGTTTTTTAGCGGCGGCCTCTATTGCTTCTATATCAGTAACGCTAAGCGCCATAGGTTTTTCACAGAGTACGTGCTTGCCGTGTTCGATGGCGCGTAAAGTCCATTGGGCGTGATCTTGGCTGGCGAGCGGTATATAGACAACATCTATGCTCGGGTCTTTGAGTAATTCGGCAGGATTATTGTAGATGCGTACTTGTTCGACTTGAGGTGCGTATTCTTTAAGGACGGTCTCGGCTGCGCCTGCTCTGCGACTGGAAATGGCGCTCAGTTCGCTGTTTTTTGCACCGACTATCGCGGGCATAAGTTGCTGGTTGATGCGAGCTGCGCCAAGTATTCCCCAGCGTAATTTATTTGATGTAGGCATAATGAGTCCTTGTGAGTGAAGGGTTATGCAAGTATATACGGTGTTGTGAAGGATTTGTAGTGCGTTGGCGAAGGACTGGATTTTAGGCAAAAAAATACCAGATCAGCCTAAAAAGACTGTCTGGTATTTTATTAATCCGAGAAGGGCTTAATTAAGCCATTGCGCGGATTTTGTTGTTTAATCTGCTTTTGTTTCTTGCAGCTTTATTCTTGTGAATAAGGCCTTTGTTAACTGCTGAGTCGATAATTGGAACAGCTGTAGCATAAGCCGCTGTTGCTTTTTCTACGTCACCAGCTTCTACTGCAGCAAGAATTCTTTTGATGAATGTACGTAGGTTGCTACGTTGTCCAGTGTTACGGACGCGACTGACTTCTGCCTGACGTGCACGTTTTTTTGCTTGAGCTGTATTAGCCATGATGCCTCGGTTGTTACGTTAAATATTTTTAAGCTCTCCATTTTCCTGTTAAATGATATGATTGTCAAATATTTAATCACAGGGATTTGAGTCTTGAGTCGTAAACTTTTTAAATCAACCGCTATCGTCAGTAGTATGACGATGATTTCACGTATTTTAGGTTTTATTCGAGACATGATGTTTGCCCGATTTTTTGGGGCTGATTCGGGGACGGATGCCTTTTTTGTTGCCTTTAAAATTCCTAATTTTTTGCGTCGTTTATTTGCCGAAGGAGCGTTTTCTCAAGCTTTTGTACCGGTGCTATCTGATTATAAAGAGCAAGGAAGTAAGCAAGCTTTACGTAATTTTATCGACCGTACTGCGGGAACGCTAGCGATAATTTTGATGGTCACTACTATAATAGGAATGCTAGCTGCACCCTATTTGATTATGCTGTTTGCGCCAGGATTTGCTTGGGAAGGTGAGCAGTATGATTTAGCGGTGCAAATGTTACGTATTACCTTCCCGTATTTGTTTTTTATTTCTTCGGTGGCTTTTGCAGGAGGGATTTTAAATTCCTTTGGTAAATTTGCTGTGCCTGCGTTTACGCCCGTATTCCTTAATCTGTGTTTGATTGCCGCGGCAATTTGGCTCGCACCATTAATGGATAAGCCTGTGGTTGCCTTGGCTTGGGGGGTTTTTTTTGCAGGTGCAGTGCAATTGGTATTTCAGTTTCCTGCTTTACGCCGTTTGGGTTTGGTGCCGCGTTTACGCTTTGGTTTTAAAGATTCTGGAGTAAAACATATTTTAAAATTGATGGTGCCGGCTTTATTTGGCGTGTCGATTACGCAAATCAATTTATTATTAGATACCTTAATTGCTTCATTTTTAGCGACTGGTAGCGTGTCTTGGTTGTATTATTCGGATCGCTTGGTGGAATTCCCCTTAGGGCTCTTCGGTATCGCCTTGGCGACAGTAATTTTGCCTAGCTTATCTAAGAATCACGCAGCTGATGATATGGAGTCTTTTTCTAAATCATTAGATTGGGGCTTGAAATTAGTGATTTTAATTGGTGCACCAGCTTCTTTGGGCTTAATGATGTTGGCTGAGCCGATGATTTCAACCTTGTTTCAATATAATGAGTTTGGCGTGCATGACGTGGCAATGGCGGGACGCAGTTTAATGGCTTATTCACTGGGTTTGCTTGGTTTTATTTTGGTGAAAGTCTTAGTGCCAGGCTTTACCTCACGTAAAGATATGAAAACGCCAGTACGTTTTGGTATTTACGCCATGATTGCCAATATGGGGTTGAATATTGCTTTAGTATTTCCTTTGGCCCATGCGGGGTTGGCTTTGGCGACTTCTCTAGGGGCTTTTTTTAATGCCAGTTTGCTGTTATTTGCTTTGTTAAAGTCGGGTGTTTATTTGCCCTCAATGGGGTGGCGTATCTATATATTACGTATTATTTTGGCTACCGCCTCAATGACTGCCTTGTTATATCATTTTGTTGATGCCAGCTTGTGGCTGGATTGGGGGATAGTTGATCGTGCGGTTAATTTAGCTATGTGGATTGGTTTAGGTGGGGCTTTGTATGCCGCTGTTTTGTTATTCTCTGGATTGAGATTTAGGCATTTATCGGCTTAAAGGTATAGGTTCTACATAAGTCTTAAGTTTTCTCCAGAGGAGCTATTCGGAGTAACTTCTCATTACTATAGGGTACAGGCAGTTTTTTCAGTTCGTCATCCTGCACGCTGTTAGCAGGAATCTATGCTCAACGTAGATTCCCGATAAAAGCACTCGGGAATGACGGTATTTTTGGAGGTATTTGCCCATGAATAATGAGAGCTTACCTATTCGGATTTTCAACTCATTGTATTTTAATGTCAAAAAGTTGTGTAGATGCCTATGCTTAAAGGTCGGGACTATTATTTCTTATTTAATAGTTCCTGATTACGTATAACTTTCAGCTCCCTTTTGTAGCCCGCATTCCGTAAACTTCATGCGGGCTACAATGGTAGCTCATTTGATTTAAAAATATTTTTCAAGGTAGCTGAAGCTTATGGGTAATCAGGTAATAGTTTGATGAATTCGTCAGCAGGGACTGGCCTAGAAAATAAATAACCTTGGCCAAAGTCACAGCCAGCTTCTAATAATAGCTGGCGCTGTTCTTCTGTTTCTATGCCTTCGGCAATGACTTTTAAACCTAGTTTCTGAGCCATGACAATAATAGCTTCAGATAATGCTAAATCATTGGAGTTAGGTGCCAAATTATGGGTAAAGGATTGATCTATTTTTAAATAGTCGATATCAAACTTATTCAGGTAGGATAGTGAGGAATAGCCCGTGCCAAAATCATCGATGGACACTTGAATGCCCGCGTCTCGGTACTGTAAGAGTTGTTCGATAATATGCTCCGAAGTCTCCATTAATAAGCCCTCAGTAATTTCAATAACGATATTTTTTCCTGATAAGCCGAGCTCTTGTAAATAAGCTAACCAAGAGCTTTGGTCATTAGCTGCATGAAATTGCACAGGAGACTTGTTAATGCTGATTTGTATGGTTTGACCGTGCATATCAATCCATTGTTTAGCTTGTTGAGCGGCTTCTTTAAATACCCAGTTACCGATCTCAATAATTAAACCTGAGTCCTCGGCAATGGGGATGAAATCGGCAGGACTGATCATGCCGTGAGTGGGATGAATCCAGCGAATCAATGCTTCTGCCTTATGTATTTCTCCCGTAGCTAGATCGACAATAGGTTGGTAGTACAGTTGTAGTTGTTGTTCTGATAATGCGTTGCGCAAATCGTTTAGAATTTGCAGGTGTTTTTGAGCGGCTTCTTGCATTGCTGAGGTAAAATAACTAGAGCGATTACGGCCTAAGTTTTTGGCGCGATACATCGCTTGATCCGCATTTTTAAGTAATTGGGTCAAGGTGTCGCCATCGTCAGGGTATAAAGTAATACCGATACTGGCTGAAATATAAGCTTGCTGCTCGTTGAGCGGAAAAGGCTGGGCTAGTGCATCAATAATAGCGTTAGCTATACGCTCTATGTGAGAACCGTCATGTATCTCGGGCAGAATAACGGTAAACTCATCGCCACCGAGTCGGGCGACGGTATCTGATTCGCGTATGCAGCTAGTAATGCGCTGTGCGGCTTGAATAAGTAATAAATCACCTATTTCATGACCGAGCGTATCATTAACTTCTTTAAAGCGATCTAAATCAATAAAAAGCAAGGCCAGAGGCTGCTTTTCTCTATGGGATTTGATTAGTTCTTGTTCTAGGCGATCATGAAACATATGGCGGTTAGGCAGGTGCGTAAGCACGTCAAAATTGGCTTGTTGCCAAATCAACTCATCAGATTTCTTCTTTTCAGTGACATCTGAAAATAGCGTAACACGCTGTTTGACCTCGCCTGCATCGCTAAAAATAGTGTTAATGGTCATTTGTTCCGCAAAATGATGGCCGTTTTTATGACGGTTCCATATTTCACCTTGCCACGTACCTGTAGTTTTGAGTATCTGCCACATTTCTTGGTAAAACAGGGCATCTTGTCGGCCTGATTGGAGTAATTTTGGTTGCTGACCTATCGCTTCTGCGGCGGTATAGCCAGTTATTGTGGTAAATGCAGGGTTAACCGCAAGGATGCGATTATTGGCATCCGTGAGCATCATCGCTTCACTGGTATGCTCATAAACTGTGGCAGAAAGCTGTAAGGAAGCTTCCATTTCTTTGTGTTCGGTAATATCAAAACAAGAGCCAATATAGCCTTCAAATTGATTATTAGCATCAAAGCGTGGCATGCCGTTATCTAAAATCCAGCGATATTCGCCATCATGGCGTTTCAGGCGGTATTCCATGGAAAAAGGTTCATGGCGATCGAAGTGCTCTATATAGTAATCAAAGCATCTTTGTAGATCATCTGGGTGCACCCCTTCAACCCAGCCATTACCATACTCTTGTTCCATAGTGCGTCCAGTAAAATCTAACCAGACTTTATTAAACCAGAAACACAGTTTATCGGTATTAGCCAACCAAATAAGTGCCTGAGCTGACTCTGCGACAAAACGAAAATGTGCTTCACTCTGTTGTAACTTTAAATCGGCTTGCTGGCGTTCAGTTATATCCATGGACACACCAATAATCCCTACTGTTTTGCCGTCCGCATCTCGAAATTTAGTTTTGGTTATTTCTAAAGTGTGTTCCTTGTTATCAACAAAGGGCAGCGTTTCTTGAGAAACGTAAGGGGTATCTTGCGCTAAGCAGGCTTGGTCTGAGGCTAAACAATTGCTTGCCATCTCATCGCCCACTAAGCTGTGCAAATCAGTGCAGTTAATAAAGTCATTTTCGGCAATACCTACAGACTTGCAAAAGGTATCATTAACAAAGGTGTAGCTACTATCTTTATCAGAGAGCCAAATGCCGACGGGTGCATTATCAAGTACAGCATGCAGCTTTGCTTCGCTATTTTTGCGTGCTTGTTCTGAGCGCTTCAAGCGATAAACCCAGTAAGCAAAGAGTATAAAGAGTGCCAACATAGCCAAGCTATATTGAACGGCAGTGTTGTAGCTGATGCCTTGGGTGATTTTTAAATTGTTCCATCGATCATAAATACTCGCTCTTTCTTGCTCAGTAATACTGGCCAGCGCTTTTTGCATAATGCCGTAGAGCTCAGGATGCTGTTTAGAGGAGCCTAGGCTAAACTGGCTCTGAAACGAGGTTTGCCCTGCGAGTGATAAATTAAGTAAATTTGCATTTTTTATGGCATAACTTGCCGCCATAACATCTCCTACAAAGGCATCGGCCTTTCCTATTGCAACAAGTTGTAGGGCTTCAGGAATGTTTTTAGCGAGAATTAAGGATATTTGAGGGTGATGCCGAATAAGGAGTTCTTGTACGTAATGACCTTTAGAAATAGCGACTTGCTTACCGGCAAGTTGCTGTAATGTTGAAACCTGAGTATTGCCTTGCTCTGTAATGATAACTGCCGAACTAGAGATATACGGAGGAGTAAAGTTAAGGTATTGCGCACGCTCTGGTGTTTTTACTAGGCAGGAAAGCATATCTAGCTCACCATTTTTTGCAGCATCAAGCACGTCATTCCAGGTGTCTTTGTTTTTTATGATATTAAATTTAATGTTTAAACGCTGCTCGATTAAGCGCATAAAATCAGCAGCAAAACCTTGGTAGTTATTGTCTTTATCTAACCATTCATAAGGCGGGAAGGTACGATCGATGCCTAAGTTAATGACGGGGTGTTGTTTGAGCCAGCTGTACTCTTGAGGTGTTAGGTTTGGCTCTGGCGTTGTGTTGGTGGCGGGTATGGCATGGCTTAAGCTGGTAAATAACAGCAAAAATAATGGTAGGAAAAGTGTGGCGCGTAATATCATGAACTATGGAATTCCAGTGAAATTAGCCGTATTTAATGGCGAAATGACAAAAGCATTGTCTAGATTTAGGCTATTCTAACAGGTAGTGTAATTAAAGAGTGTTAGCTTATAGTGATTTTGAATGTAAGCGTAAGATATGTAATTTAATTACCGAGAACGCCTTTAATGTTATTGCCTGTGTTTTCTGTGCCTTTATAAAATGCTAAGCTATTTCTAATTAATATCGAATTCAACAGGCCCAGCGAATATGACTGATGTAAAACTAAGCGATGAACAATGGCGTGAAAAATTAACGCCAGAGCAATTTGAAGTGTGCCGTTGTAGTGCCACAGAGCCGCCTTTTACCGGTAAATATGTCGATTGTAAAACAGACGGTGTGTATCAATGTAGTTGTTGTGGGCAGGGTTTATTTGATTCTAGCAGTAAATATAATTCAGGTACTGGCTGGCCTAGTTTTTCGGATATTTTGTCGGAAAATACTGTCAAAGAAGTCGTCGATAGTTCACACGGCATGCGTCGCGTGGAGGTCGTGTGCAGTGCCTGTGATGCACATTTGGGTCATGTTTTTGAAGATGGGCCTGAGCCAACGGGTTTACGTTATTGTATTAATTCAGCCTCTTTGGGTTTAAAAGAACGATGAGTGATCAGCAGCAAGTTCAACAATTATTAGATTTTATTGATGCCAGCCCTAGTCCTTGGCATGCCGTGGCAACCATGGAGCAGCAATTATTAGGCGCATCATTTAGCCGTATTAATGAAACGGAGCAATGGGCATTAAAGCCTAATGGCCGTTATTATGTGATTCGTGATGATTCTTCGATTATTGCTTTCGTGTTTGGCAGTAAAACACTACCTGAGCATGGCTATAAAATTATCGGGGCGCATACGGATTCACCGGGATTAAGGATTAAACCGCATGCTTTGCATAAGTCAGGTGAATTATTACGCATGGGGGTTGAAGTTTATGGTGGGCCAATTTTAGCGACCTTTACTGACCGAGATTTAAGCTTTGCTGGGCGAGTTAGTTATCGTACTGACTCTGGCGAAATTGCCACCCAATTAGTGCGTTTTGAACAGCCTTTGTTGCGTTTGCCTAATTTAGCTATTCATATGAATAGAATGGTTAATGAAGAGGGTTTAAAGTTAAATAAACAAACTGAATTACCTCTGTTATTTGCCATGAATAGCAAGGAGCAATTGCCTGATACGCTGTTTTCGGAATTAGTAGCCAAGCAATGTAACCTTGCGGCCGAGCAAATTTTATCTTGGGAATTTAATGTCTACGATACGCAAAAAGGAATGTTTTGGGGTGTGGATCAAGAATTTTATGCTGACAGTCAGCTGGATAATTTAGCCTCTTGTCATGCAGGGTTATCCGCGTTACTGGATGAAACGGTATTGCAATCAGGGCATACCTTGGTTTGTGCTTTTTTTGACCATGAAGAAGTCGGTAGTGAAAGCACTAAGGGCGCTGATGGTAGTTTCTTGCCCGATATTTTAGAGCGTATTGCTTTAGTCGGCGGCTTAAATACAGAGGATTATAAGCGTGCTTTAGCCAGTAGTTTTATGCTCAGTGTCGATATGGCGCATGCTTATCAGCCGAACTTCCCTGCGGCTTATGAAGCTGAACATCAGGTTTATGTTAATAAAGGGCCGGTGATTAAACTTAATGCGAATCAGCGTTATAGTTCTGAAAGTGTCTCCGAAGCGATGTTTATGACTTGGTGTCAGCAAGCGAATGTGCCTTTTCAAAAATATGCCCATAGAACGGACATCCCTTGCGGTAGCACTATTGGTCCTATGACTTCGGCTAAATTAGGTATTCGTACCGTGGATGTAGGTTGTGCGATGTGGGCAATGCACAGTATTAGGGAAAGTGCAGGAGTGCTTGATCACCGTTATATGATTGATGTTATGCGTTGCTTTTTTAAGGCTTAAGCGCTGTAATATCACCTCAGCTTTGAGATAAAAAACTCTATGACTACACAGTACAAAATTACTTTCAGTTTTTCCGTAATGATTTTTCTTCTGGCCTTAGGTGGCGGGACTGCTATTTTTAATGCGGTCAAGCTAGCAAACCTGACGGAGGATATGTACAAGGATCCTTTTGTAGTCAGTAATACGGTTAGAGATATTAATATCAAGTTGCTTACGATGCATCGAGATATGAAGGATGTAGTCTTATCGGGTAATGAACGTGAATTACATGATGCGATAGAAGCCGTTAATGATATGGAAAAGCAGATATTAAGTGATTTAGATAGTATAGCTGTGCAGTTTCTTGGTGATACGGCAATGATGCAGACCGCCTCTCAATCGGTATTAGAATGGCGACCGATACGCGAGGAAGTGATTATTTTGATGCTTGCTGGTAATCAATCTGAAGCGGTATTAATTAATAAAGGTAAAGGTGCGGATCAAGTTCAGCATATCAATGACGCGACTCAAGCATTAATACACTTCGCCAATACACAGGCTGCTGCATTTCATGATGAAGCAGAAATGAATAAAAAAACCACTTTGTTTCTACTGTCAGTACTGCTGTTTTTTTCCATTTTGACTGCTGTCGTTATTTATTTTTATGTCGTTAGAATGTTTACTAAAGTTAACTTGGAATTAATGAGCTATAAGCATCTTATCGATCAAAATATGATGATTAAAACTCTTAATTCAGAAGGCAAAACAACTGAGATTAGTAGTGCGTTTTGTCGCTATACAGGATATTTGAAAGAAGAGGTTATAAGGCAGAAGAATAATTTTTTCTTGGCCGAAGACAATCAAGCGTTAGCCACTAGAATTTGGCGTTCCATACAAACAGGACATGCATGGGAAGGCGAATATGCGCTGCACAGTGCTGATGGTGAAGATAAGTGGGTGAGTGCCGTGATCGAACCTATTTTAGATGTTGACTATAACCCCGTTGCGTACCGCAGTATTGTTCGAGATATTAGTGATAGAAAAGAAGTTGAGGCACTCACTATTACTGATAACTTAACTTCTTTATATAATCGTCAGTATTTTGAGATAGCTATTAAGCAACAGGTCAGCCTAGCGCGTAGAAATAAACAATATCTAACCTTGGCTATTTTGGATATGGATTATTTCAAAAAGTATAACGAAAAATATGGGCATGAAGCGGGCGATGAAGTATTAGCCGAAGTGGCTGTGTTTTTAAAGCAAACTCTAAGGCGACCTAGTGATTATGTATTTAGAATGGGTGGCGAAGAATTTGGCATATTGATGACGGGAATGAATGAGCAAGAGTCATTGAGTTTTTTAGGGACCATTAGAGCAGGTGTAGAGGCTTTAAATATTGCTCATGAATTAAGTTATATTGGCGATCATGTTACGGTTTCTATAGGCTTTCGGGCTTATGCCGGTGCTGATATTCCAGCGGATGAGCAGATTTTTATTCAAGCAGATAAAGCACTTTATAGCGCTAAAGAACACAGAAATACTGTTAGAGGCAGTGGTAGAGAAGAGATCAATGAAGCAGAGCTTGAAAGTGTAAGTGCTGAAGTTTGAGGGATTAATTTTATGTGTGTCTTAGATATACAAATAAATAGATAAACGGAGAAATCTGATATGGAAGCGAAAGTTATTTCTTTACGTCCAGAATATGATGTTACCACCGAACAAGCTGGGAAATTACTCGCACTGCAGCGTGAAATCTTAGAGCAAGTAGCTTTAGATGTGGATTATCGAGAAATTCTAGATGCTTTATGTAAGTCCGCAGAGCAGATAGTCGCTAATGCGGTTGCTTCTATCATGGTTTATGACCAAGCGGGCGAGTCACTTTCTGTGTTAGCTGCACCTTCTATTCCACCTGAGGCGGTGGCGCTTCTAAATGGTTTGGTACCAGGTGAAAGGGCTGGTTCTTGTGGTACTGCGGTTTATCAGAATGAAGCGCAGTATGTAGTGAATACTAGAACTGATGGTAGGTGGTGTGATTTACAGGCCTTTGCCCATGACTTTTCTATTGGTGCCTGTTGGTCTAGTCCGGTCAAAATAGAGAAAGATAAAGCGGTTGGATCTTTTGCCTTATCGAGTTTTGAAGAGAGATCTCCCTCGGTATTTTACAAGCAGTTACTAGAAACCTGCGCACATATTGTTGGTATTTTGCTTATAAGACAAGAAAAAGAGCAGTCACTTTTTCACTTGGCACATTATGATCCTTTAACTGGGTTGATTAACCGTGCTTTATTTAAACAAAAACTCAGCTCAGCCATTGAATACGCAGTCACTCAGAATCAGCAGTTGGCTGTATTAGTGTTGGATTTAGATGGCTTTAAAGATGTTAATGATTCGCAAGGGCATGAAGTTGGTGACAAAGTACTGCAGCAGGTAGCCAAGAATATACAAGAGGATTTAGGTGAGGGGCATGTTTTTTCTCGTTTAAATAGCGATGAGTTTGTTATTTTAGCGGGTAGCTTAGGTCAGTCCCTATCAGTTCAGTTGCTTATCGGTAAAATATTAGCGTTATTTAAGAAAAAGATACTTGTTGAAGGTCATGAATTTACCTTATCTATCAGCATAGGTGTCAGTTTATTCCCGGAAGATGGCTTGTCGGCAAGTGATTTAATGCGTAATGCCGATACAGCAATGCATGCAGCAAAAGTAGCTGGGCGAGGTTGCGCACGCTTTTATAATGAAGATTTAACTAATTCTGTTAAATATAAAATGGATTTAATAACGGATATGCACTCTGCGTTAGCGAGGGGCGATTTTTTACTGCATTATCAGCCTCAGTATTGTCAAAGGTCCAATAAACTTGCTGGGGTTGAAGCCTTAGTTCGCTGGCAGCACCCAGAAAAAGGACTTATCCCACCGAATGACTTTATTCCCATTGCTGAAGACAGTGGCTTTATTCAAGAGTTGGGCTTATGGATATTTACTCAGGCCTGTCAGCAGTGTAAGGCTTGGTGGGATCGCGGTATTCCTGAGTTTTCTTTGGCGGTTAATTTATCTGTGAAACAACTCGATGCAGATAATATTCAAAAGTTTCAGGAGATTTTATTAGCGATGGAATTTCCTATTCATAATTTGGAACTTGAAGTTACAGAAAGTTTAATTATGCACCAAGAAAGCCTTGTAGCACTTCATAAGTTAGAGGCTTTAGGTATTCGTATTTCCATGGATGATTTTGGTACAGGTCATTCTTCTTTAGCTCAACTCAAACACCTCCCTATTTCTAAATTAAAAATCGACCGGTCTTTTGTCAAGGATTTATCCGAAGATGAGAATGATAGAGTCATTGCTAAAACGATTATCGCGATGGGGCATAGTTTGGGGCTGAAAGTACTAGCAGAAGGTGTTGAAACAGTCGAGCAGCAAGGATTTTTAGTGCAAGAAGGCTGTGATTTAATACAAGGCTACTTATTAAGTCGTCCATTGACCGTAGAGCAGTTTAGCGATTTATTTAAGGCAGTATAATAGACGACAATATAGGCTGATGCAGCCTAATAAATTTGAACAATAGATACCGAGGGCGTAAGATTTATAACGTCTTTCCAGAATTAAGAGGAATTGTTATGCAGTTAACTACAAAGCTATTGAGTGGTATTTTTTTAGGTTTATTGTTTGCCGGTTCAGCGCTTGCCGCACCTGATATTAATGCTGGCAAAGAAAGTGCAGGGATGTGTTTTAACTGCCATGGCGCCGAAGGAAATAGTACAAACTCAAATTTTCCAACACTAGCAGGACAAAAGCCCGCCTATTTGGCCAACCAACTCCGAGCTTTTCGTGATGGTACGCGTGACAATGGCATGATGAAAAACATGACATCCTCACTATCTAATGAAGACATCAATAATTTAGCCGCTTATTTTTCCTCATTAAAAAATAAAAGTGCGGGTGGCAATGAGGAATTAGCGAAACAAGGAAAGTCCAAAGCCCCGATGTGTTTCGGTTGTCACGGAAATGGTGCAAAAGGCATGGGTGTTACGCCTCGATTAGCAGGCCAACATCCGGCATATTTGCAGCGCCAACTACATGCCTTTAAAGATGGCACACGTAAAAATGGCCCGATGCGCGGTATAGCAGGGATGTTATCTGATGAAGGTATTAGTGCCGTTACCGAATATATGGGCAGTTTGAAATAGTCTATTTAGCCTTCAAGTAGGGCGGACTTCAGTCCGCTATAGGTCAGACTACATTTTCGCTAGGACATATTGACAGCGGTAGGGCGTGGCTTCAATGCTGTGCCTTAAGAATAAACTCCTTCTCCAGAGGGAGAAGGCTGGGATGAGGGGATTTAAATGCATGGTTTTATTCTCCTCACCCAACCCTCTCCAGCAAGAGAGGGCTAAGAGCAAAAGCATTTAACCACAGAGAACATAGAGTACGCAGAGGAAAAAATCGAAAGTAAAAGTAGGGCGAACTTTAGTCCGCTATGCGCGCTGCGGCTACGCACGTAAAATGGAGCAGTGACATGTTTTAGCTATTGTACTCCTGCATGGTATTCTGCTTCCCTTGTCCCATCTTAAGTATGTAGTCAGCACTTCTTAATACGTTAATCGACTTTTCTCTGTGAGCTCTGTGTTCTCTGTGGTAAATAAGTCTTACTGTTCTTTGAAAATCAACGCCACACCCTCTACAATACCCCTATTATTGCTGTTCCTCGGACTTTTTACACACCATGCTCAATACATCAACTCGCTCAGAACGTAGCCTTTCTTTGATCCTCGTATTTGCAGGCACGCTTTTTGTTAGCGCCACCCTGATGTTTATCTTGCAACCCCTATTTGGCAAGCTCATGCTGCCATTGCTTGGAGGCTCGCCAGCCGTGTGGAATACCTGCATGGTGTTTTACCAGATGCTCCTGTTTTTGGGTTATTTATACGCGCATTTTATCTCCACACGTTTTAAGCCTTTACGCCAAATCCAAGTGCATGGCGCATTTATATTAATCAGCTTAATTGCTCTGCCTGTTGGCCTACCAGAGATTATGGCCCCGCCAACCGAAAGCAATCCAACGCTTTGGCTAGTCTGGGTGCTGTTTGTTTCTATCGGCTTGCCGTTCTTCGTGCTTTCAACCACTTCGCCCTTAATTCAAAAATGGTTTTCGCATGTTGGCCACCATACCAGTCACGACCCTTATTATCTTTATGCAGCCAGTAATTTCGGTAGCCTATTAGCACTACTTAGTTATCCCTTTATTATTGAGCCTAATATAGGATTAAGTGCGCAAAAAACCACTTGGAGCGCAAGTTATATTGGTCTTATTTTATTAATAACCGCCTGTGCTTGGTTGTTTATGCGCTTCTATCAAAGCAGTGCCAATACAGAAACAGAGGAACTAGAAACAGCGCAAACCGAACCTACTTTATTAACCAAGCTACACTGGCTCGCGCTTGCTTTTGTTCCCTCCAGCCTACTATTAGGTTTAACCAACTTTGTCAGTACTGATATAGCCGCAGTGCCGTTATTGTGGATTATCCCACTGACTTTATACCTCTTATCTTTTGTCTTAGTTTTCTCGCGCTGGGAGAAAAGTATTCATCGCGTATCAGTGTGGCTGCAGCCGGTCGTTTTATTGCCTTTTATTGCCTATTCCTTTATAAATCCTGCTGTATTGCCGTTTTGGGTTGATTTAGCCTTACATTTAAGTGTGTTTTTTCTAGCCGTCATGGTCTGTCATGGAGAGCTGGCTAAATACCGCCCGCACACAAGGTATCTCACTTTATACTATTTAATTATGTCCTTTGCCGGCATGTTAGGGGGCATGTTCAATACCTTCGTTGCGCCATTTATCTTTAATGGTATTTATGAGTACCCGATAATGATTGTCGCTGCCTTATTATTACGACCTGCCGATAAAATTTGGCAGAATCAGCAATGGCAAGTCTGGGCTAAACAGGCTGTATTTCCACTGCTAATTTTTGTTTTAGGTTGGGTTATTTATTTGGGAGTTTCTGATTTAGGCGTATATATGGATAATATCGGTACAGCGCTGATACTATTCGCAGGTTTAACTTATGCCTTCCGTAAGCAAGCTTTAAGCTTAGCCTTATTCACAGGTACCATTATTTTCTTTATTGTTGGCTTGCGTGCCATCATGTCTAATACTGTTTATCAAGAACGAACCTTCTTTGGGGTGGTATCAGTGCGTGATAGTGTCTTATTAAATGAGCAGGGCAGGCCCGAAAAATACAAAGAATTATTTCACGGCACAACTAAACACGGCGCGCAGCGATTAGGCGCGCATGAACAAGAGCCGTTAACTTATTACAGTCGCCCCGGGCCGATGGGGCAACTATTTAAAGAATTTGATAGTAGCAATCAAAACTGGCAAGTAGCTGTCGTAGGCTTAGGGGCAGGAGCTTTGGCTTGTTATGCTAAACCCCAACAGGCATGGACATTCTATGAAATTGATCCAGTCATTGTCGATATTGCAAAAAATACACATTATTTTAGTTATTTACAACGATGCACACCAAAAGCTGCAATGATTATTGGCGATGCGCGCTTATCTTTACAATCAGAAGCGGATGCTAAATTTAACTTATTAGTGATTGATGCTTTTAGCTCAGACTCAGTACCGACCCATTTATTAACTCAAGAAGCGATACAGCTTTATCTGAGAAAAGTAACCGATAATGGCATTTTAGCGTTTCATATTACCAATCGACACTTAGCCTTGAAGAAAGTTTTATCTGATCATGCCAAGCAATTAGGTTATGCCGCATTGATACAAGAGTTTAAACCGCAGCAAGAAATCCCGTTAGTCGTCGCAACCGATTGGTTTGTTTTAGCCAAAAACGAGCAAGCCTTAGCGCCTTTATACAAAAAGGGCTTAGGTCTGTGGCAGAAACCCGCCTTGTATTTTGATATGAAACCGTGGACAGATGACTTCACTAATATAGTGAGTATTTGGAAGTAATTAGGGTAGCCTGCATGCTGTTTGTGTAATACAGGAGTCGTGTTGATTCCCGTATTCCGCAAGCTGCATACGGGCTTGCAAGTTTGCTTTAGGCGTGTAGAAACAAGTGAAATAACCTATTGAAGATGCAAAAATAAGTGATATAACCTTATTTCCGTAGCAAAAATAAATGCAATCCTAGGTAATAAACGGTTCAGCTTAAAATGGCGTGATTTTTGCTTAATCATGGGAATGGAGAAAAATTATGCGTGAACACGCAACACTGCTTGTTATTCTAATCAAGTTACTGGACTGGTCACTAATATTGAGTGGTGGAGCGCTTAGTTTTTATTTACTCGAAGCAAGCAAAAACTTCCCTGCCTATCAAGGGTTCATGCCCAACTCTTATTTAAATGCACTTGGCATTGCCTTTTTATTCAGTGCTTGGTGGTTTCCTGCATTTAATGTTTATAAAAGCTGGCGTGGTGAGAGTTTATTTGAAGAAGTTCGTACACTACTGTTGAGTTGGGGCGTCTCAATGATGGCGTTGCTCGTGTTTATGGTCTTCACTAAAACCACGACAGAATTTTCAAGACACTGGTTAGGGTTATGGTTTGGACTAGTGTTTGTTGGGCTCGTCTTATCACGTATTTGTTTGCGTCTTGTCCTGCGTTATTTACGTAAAAAAGGTTTAAATCAGCGGCATATTATACTTGTCGGTAGTAGCGCTTTAACTGCTCAAGTTGCTGCGCGCGTGCAAGTCTCAGACTGGATGGGGTTGGAAATATCAGGGTTTTTCAGTGATGAAAAGAGCGCAATTGACGGACTCAATAAATTAGGCGATTTAAGCAAGGTCGTTGACTATGTTGAACAGCATGAGGTCGACCAAGTCTGGCTGACCTTATCCTTAAAAGACATGGATAAAATTGAAACAATCTGTCGCCAGCTACATTCTGTTTCTGTAGAGGTGCTTTTAATTCCTGATATTAGCAGTCTGCGATTACTGAATCACTCTATCTCGCAAATCGATGGTATGCCGGTGATTAATATGTCGGTATCACCGATGAAAGGCGCCAATGCAATTGTAAAATGGCTAGAAGACAAGCTACTATCTATTTTTATTTTATTGCTAATTAGCCCACTTATGCTGATTATTGCGTTTGTCGTTAAACTAAGCTCATCAGGTCCAGTATTTTATCGTCAGGAACGGATTAGTTGGAATGGCAAGCGGTTTCAAATGTTAAAGTTTCGCTCCATGCCTACCGATAGTGATAAAGATATCGTCTGGGGCCAAGCAAAAAACAAACGCCCAACACGAGTGGGGCAGTTTCTACGTAAAACCAGTTTAGATGAACTGCCGCAATTTATAAATGTACTAAAAGGTGACATGTCTATCGTCGGCCCGCGCCCCGAGCGCACAGTATTTGTCGAACAATTTAAGCATGAAATTGACAGTTACATGCAAAAACATTTAGTCCAGGCAGGTATTACCGGTTGGGCGCAAGTTAACGGTTGGCGTGGTGATACTTGCCTACAAACACGGGTAAAATATGACTTATACTATGTTGAGCATTGGTCCCTATGGTTTGATTTAAAAATTATATTTATGACATTATTTAAAGGCTTTAATCATGGAGAGACTAGTTAAAGCCTGTAGTAGGAGAAGCAGGGCTGTATCAATCTCGAGCGATGTCGTGTGTTCAGCCTATCGAACTTAACTAAATAAAATGCGCATAACAGAACAGCAAAAACAAAAAATCAAGCAGGTTGTAGCAGCGCTCGTTGATGGTGACGCCAAGGTTATTTTGTTTGGATCTAGGGTTGATGATACAAAAAAAGGCGGAGATATTGACTTGCTGATAATGCTATCACAGCGAGTGGAGCATCCCGCCCAATTATCAGCTAAAATAAGTGCGCAACTGATAAGGCAGTTTCACGGTAGAAAAGTGGACGTATTATTATCGGCTCCAAATTTAATGACCTTACCCATTCATATAATTGCACAGCAAAAAGGAATTACGCTATGAGGCGGTTTGTCGACCACCAGGATAAGCGGGAGCGACTCGGTTTTTTATGTCGAGTCGTAAAAAAAGAAATTCAACATCTGCAGTATTCCGCGGGAAAAGTTTTTAAAGACGGTTTTACTGAAGAACGAGCAAGACAAATAGCTAATGATGAAGAGTTTGCCGAACAGGTTGAAGCATTCACAAGTCGTTTTTGTCGATTACAAGACACTATTGGCGATAAACTTCTACCTGCATGGTTAGATATGCTAGGCGAAAAAAAAGGTGTCGCAATTGAAAATTTAGATAAAGCGGAAAGTATTGGTGTGCTACCGTCCGTGGAACAGTGGCTGGAGTTGCGGCAATTAAGAAGCCAAATGATTCATGAATATATCGAAGATCTAGCAATTCTAACCGATGCACTGCAAACTGCTTATCAACACCTTAGTTTTATAGTGGATGTTGCAGAGTCAATAATCAAAGACCTAGAGAAAAGGTCTCTGATTTAGTGATTGTGATGATAGTCCGTAGGGTGTTAGTGAGGTACGACCGCATCAATCGCGAAGGATGCGCGTTTCACTGGGCTAATTACAAAGGTAAAATTAAATGAAATTTCTTGATGTAAAAACTGATTTTGCTTTTAAAAAAGTCTTTGGCAGTGCCGACTCAAAAGATTTACTGATCAGTTTTTTAAATTCAGTCATTGAGTTTGAAAACAAGCAGACTATCACTGATTTAACGATTGTTGATCCGTATAACATTCCGATGTTAAAAGGGATGAAAGACACTTTTGTTGATGTTAAGGCACAATTAGATGACGGTAGCCGGGTGATTATTGAAATGCAAGTGCTCAATTACGAAGGGTTTGAAAAGCGAGTTTTATATAACGCAGCAAAAAATTATTCGGTTCAACTAACAAAAGGTGATGCTTATCATTTGCTTAATCCAGTGATTGCATTAACGATTACAGACTTTATTCTTTTTGACGAAAATCCTGAGTTAATTAGCAACTTTAAATTGCTGGAAAAGAAAAAATTTATTGAATACAGTGATGATATCGAACTGATTTTTATTGAATTACCAAAATTCAATAAAGAAGAAACTGAACTAGAAACGATACAAGATAAATGGCTGTATTTTATCAAAAATGCAGGCGATTTAGATTACATCCCGCATAACCTTGAGCAAGAATTAGAAAAGGCATTTAGTATAGCCAACGAAGCTAATTTGAGTGCAGAAGAATTGGAGCTTCAGCATAAAAAAAGAGACTGGATTTATATCCAAAAAAGTTCGATAGAGCTGGCAACAAAAACAGGATTGAAACAAGGGCTAGAGCAGGGCATTGAAAAAGGCCTAGAGCAAGGCGAATGGAATGCAAAAGTCGCGATGATTATAAATGCTCATCAATTAGGCTTGCCCATGCAAACTATCAGTGAATTAACAGGCGTTGATGAAGATAAAATATCGGCAGTTGTACAGAACAGGCTGTAGAGTGAGGTATGAACCGTATCAATCGCGAGCGATACGCTTTACTTTACTGCGCTCATACTAAAACTGCCTATCAACACCTTGAGATTGTAAGTGCCGAGGCATAATTACAAAACGTTTTTTATAGGTTCGAATTTATTCGTACCTTGTGCTTAATGGGCTTTTTCGGTGCGAATAAATTCGAACCTACGGGCATACCATTCAGCTGATTCATAAAAAATAACCATGAATTTTAAACAATTAAAAACCCAGTTAATTCAGTTAGCTAAAGAAAATAACGATATAGAGTTACTCTGGCTATACGGGTCGCATGCTAAAGGAACCGAGCATGAAAAAAGTGATATTGATTTAGCTGTTGCTTTTAAATCGTGGGAAAAAGAGGTCATTGAACGTCGATTAAGGCCGGAGCTACTTGCTATAGAGTGGCAAAATAAGTTAAATTTGAGTGAAGGACAATTAAGTATTTTAGATATAAATAATGCGCCTATCCCAATTGCCATGTCCGTTTTACAAAATGGTGAATTATTACTCAGTAAAAATACGTCTCGACAGCTGCAAGAGCAGCAACGCATCATGTCGAAATGGGAAATAGATTACTTATACCATTACCAACACCAGGCGGCCATGAATGGATAATACCTATATTTTCTCAATGCGGGAACATCTCGGCGAGTTAAAAAGTGAGTTACAAGGCTTAACTGACATTATTCACGAACGGGATTTAAGTCGATATGAATATCGAGCAGCCGAGCGAACTTTACAAGTATTAATAGAAGCTTGTATCGGCATTGCCAAGCACTGGAATTACGCTTTATATAAAACAGCACCTGCTGATGCCTATTCTGCTTTCGAAAAACTATCTCAGCAAGGAATAGAGGGAGTTAATGAAATAGAGTGGCGTAAAATTATAGGCATGAGAAATGCTCTGGTACATGACTACCTGAATATTGAGCCAGAAATTATTCGGGCGCTAATAAAAAATACAGTGTATCAGGGATTGTTTAAATTCGCAGATAAAGGCTTAATTGCCTTACAAGCAATATAAAAATAAAGCCATCGCGATTGATGTGGTTCGAGCTTTACCATCTTACGGGCTGTTCCATAATTTAACAGAAGCAAATATATGCGTTTAAGTTTATCTGAAATCGAATTAATTGTAAGAGAAACAGAAAAAATATTTGGCGATAGCTCAAAGATATACTTGTTTGGTAGCCGTGTTGATGACCAACAAAAAGGAGGAGATATTGATTTATATCTTATTCCTGAAAATAAAGATGACCTGTACACAAAAAAAATACAGCTAAAAACGGCTATTTCAGAAAGGCTAGGAGATCAAAAAATAGATCTCGTTATTCAAAAAGATAAAGAAAGGTTGGTCGAACTAGAAGCACAGAATAAAGGACTTGAATTGAATATAGCAAAAATAACATTACAAAAATATTTTAGCGAATGTGATAAGCATGTACAGAGAATACAAGAAGCCTATTCCGACTTGCAAAGCATTATTCCGATTAATGCAGCAAAATACAAAACACTCACAAAGCAAGAAGTTCAAGCGCTAGATCAATACCTTTTTCGTTTTTCTAAGTTACAAGACACGATGGGTGACAAGTTATTTAAACTTATTGTTGAGCAATACCAACAAAGTATCGAACAACTATCATTTATCGATATGCTAAATAAATTAGAAAAACTTGAATACATAAATAGCGCAAAAGAATGGATTTACTTACGCAAAGTAAGAAATGAAATAGCTCATCAATATGATGATGAAGCGGAAGAAATGAGTCAGGCAATCAATAATATATTGCACCAGAAAAGCATCATTATTAGCATTTATCAAAAAGTGAAAGATAAATATCAATTAAGCTAGCCCGACGGGTGTGGTGAGGAACGAACCCAATGCTGTTGACGTAAGAACAATACCAATCTCAATAAATAAGCACTGTAGTAGCCGTCATTCCCGAAATCTTTAATTGGGAATCCATGCAGTCACTATAGATTCCTGCTAAAGCTTGTGCCCTCGCTTGACTGGGTAGCAGTCAGGAGTGACGTTTTCTCTTGGTTATATGAGTTTATGTATAAATCTATTGGACTGGTATAAGCTCCTTCTCCAGCAGGAGAGGGCTAAAATCAACAGTATTGAGGCACGAACCGCACCGATCTAAAATACAGTAAAAACTGAATGAATAAGCAAGCAACTCAAAAGCAAAACCTGATTAATATAATACAACTAGCAAAAACTAATGCAGAGGTAGAGGTGCTTTGGTTATATGGCTCACGAGCAAGAAACAAGGCTAATAGTGATAGTGATTATGATTTGGCGGTGGCATTTAAAACTTATATTGAAGATCCCGTAGAATACCGTTTGAGACCAGAATTACTCGCCTTAGAATGGCATGAAAAGCTTAACATACCCCTGTCAATCGTGGATATTAATCAAGCACCATTGGCGTTAGCTTATACTGTTGTCTTGGACAACACCCTGCTTTATAGTAAAAATGACTATCGAAGAATGACGGAAGAACAGAAAATTATGTCAAAATGGGAAATAGACCACTGCTATCACAGAAAACATTATGCTTAATATCTATGTTGACGCAATTCAACAGCATGTGAACGAAAGTGTAGAGGATTTAGATACACTTTACGACATATTAAAACAACGTTCATGGACCAGAGTTGAGAGAAAAGGAGCAGAAAGATTGCTGCAAACTTTAGTGGAAGCATGTATTGGGGTATCCAAACACTGGTTGAAACAGCAAAATAAAGTGCTACCAACGGATGCTTATTCAGTATTTAAGAAATTAATGGAGTTGCAATTAATACCTGCTGAGGATGCACTGGAATGGCAAAGAATTATCGGCATGAGAAATGCAATTGTGCATGACTATCTGAATTTAGATGAAAAAATAATCAAAACAATTGTAGTTAATAACTGATGTTACGCAAAAATATGAAAAGTGACTCAAGAAGGATTAAACTTCTAACAACCTGATTATTTTTTTATCCTGCCTTCAGGTAAGTTAATGAGGTGAAGAAGATGAAAACAGATATGCTAGAT
>Ga0209290_1000428_pt1 | contig 31159 bp, 26 predicted proteins | sample EN1Hudsemesocosm_2_FD_184632 | JGI IMG/M metagenome (GOLD analysis project Ga0209290, IMG submission 184632) | Methane-oxidizing microbial communities from mesocosms in the Hudson Canyon - EN10B Hudson Canyon (SPAdes) (version 2) | ecosystem: Environmental > Aquatic > Marine > Cold seeps... | reverse complement strand
CCTGTGTATTCCTTTAATTAGTCGGTTTGAAATGGATTGATTTTAAGGCGTCAAATTCTTAATACCCTGTGAACTATGCTGCACAGGCTGTGCCTTTATAGAAAGTGTAGTTAAGTTTTTTAAAACAAGTGTGTGAATGATCGGAGAAATAATGAGGGAGGGTGGCGCAGGGCCATAAACGGCAAGGGCTGCCGCTTTACCCCTATTTTTTTAGTTGGTACTTAAGACTAGGCTTAAATTTAGGCTTGCTGGCTTTTGGCCAGTTCAGACATGAATAACTTACGGAACCACACATGATCGGCGGGTAAATTTTGACGCTGGTGCCAAATGAACTTCATGGTGTACTTGGGGGCTGACAGCTCTTTGGGCACTGGAATAGTGGTGAGGCCCATTTGATCGTACATTTTATTGGCAGGACCCTTGGCGCCCAGCATAATATAGTCGGTATTTACTAGGCTTTGCAGGGCACAATTGGCGTTACTGGTTTCAAACACAATTTTACGTTCCTTGCCCAAGGCCGCCAGGATTTGTTGGTCCTTTTGATGGTTCTCGTTAAATTCGGGAATGATCACCTTCATGAAGGAGTACTTAAGAAAATCATCCAGCAGTACCGTGGTTTTTCCTGCCAACGGATGACCCTGACGCACTACGGCGCACACTTGAATGTCACCCAGTTTTAGTTGATAAAAATTGGCGCGATCCACCTCCACCACATTCATGGCCAAGTCCAGTTGTCCGCTGGCCAACTCATCAAAGGAATGACGGCTCCAGGGTTTGAGCTGAATTTTCACTAATGGCGCTTGTTTACTAAGGGTGTGCAACAAGCCCGGAATGACCCGGTTGGCAATGTTGTCCAACATGGAAATACGAAAGGTACGTTCACATTGTGCTGGTTTGAAAATCGGTGGGGTGAGCAACGTGCTCAGTGTATCCAGCGCATCGGCTAGCGGCGTTTTTAATGCCAATGCGCGGTCGGTGGGCTGAATGCCATGGCTAGTGCGAATAAACAGTTCTTCACCAAAGGTTTCTTTTAAACGTGCCAGCATTTTGCTCATGGCCGATTGAGTCACAAACAGACGTTCTGCGGCCCGGGAAACATTTTCTTCTTCAAGCAATACCTGCAAGGCAACCAATAATTTGATGTCGTAACGGGCCAGTTGCTCAAGTTTCATGAATCTTTTTATCTTAAATAAGGGAAGCGAGCAGTTTAACGAGAAATAACGGACTTGGGCAGGTTTAAAGCTAAGAGAGCTAAAAAGCACCGGCGCATCACGTGAGGGAATCGCCGGTGAAAAGGACAACACATAGAAAGGGGTTAGATAAAGCCAGAATACTTTTTCCGGGTAAACTTGTGGTTAAAAGCGGTAGTTCACCGAGAATGACGCGGCCACCGCACTGTTATCAAACTCGCCGCTTGGGGCGGAAAAGTCGTTATTGTCTTCAGACTCTGTGCTTGGCGTGCCCAGGTCGGCGTATTCCAGGCCAAAGGCCAGCTCGGTATCCGTGGTGACTGTGTACAAGGCGCCCACTGTGTAGCGTTGAATTTCATCCAAGGGGATGTCTACGTTACGGTCTGCGTCATCAACGGTGCTTTCTTCGAATGCATAACCCGCCTGTAAGATAACCTTGTTGTTTAGCTGGTAGTGAGTACCCACGGCATAGCGGTTGGCGTCTTTCCAATTACGCTCCAATGTTAGGGGGAGATCGGAAGGCGGGTCACCGGGTAGTAAACCTTTTACCAGAACCTGTGTTTCATTGAAGGCACTGTAAAAAGTACGGCCCAGATCCCACATTACGCTCACGTCATCATTTAACTGGTGAACACCACTGATCACTATGCTGGCCGGGTTGACCCAGCTAAGTTCAGTGTCATAGCTGCCATCAAGGGATGCGATGTTGCTGTTCGATAAGGTACCTGTACCGGTTAAGTCGCTGTTCACTTCTGAACGATACACAAAGCCGATTCTGTTTTGCCCATCCATTTCAAATAGGCCACCTAGGGTCCAACCATAATCCAGGCTATCCGCTTCCAGGGCTACGTCTGTATTCACTGGAAATGGCACACCCTCCAGACTCATGTTCATCTTTAACCCTTGCTCAACACTGGTGTGATTGGCGGTCATACCAAAACCCACAGAGAATTGGTCGTTAATACGGTAGGCAATGGACGGCATGGCTTGCAGGGTTTCAAGGCTAACGCTGTTGGCGACGTTTTCCCCTTCCCAGCCTTCGTTGTAATCTAGTGAGTTACCAAAAGGCACCACAAACGAGAAACCCACACTTAACTGCTCGTTAATGCTGTTCACATAGGCAAAAGACGGAATGATGATGTCGCCACCCGCGTTGCCACCGCTATCGACTGTTGAGTCGTCTGCTTCAAATTCAATATCGGTTTGCGCCATTATCACGCCAAATCCAACTTGTTGGCCTTCCACCAATACCATAGTGGCCGGGTTGGCCCAGGCGGAACCGGCACCCATGCCAATGGCGGTGTGACCTGCGCCGGCGGTACCAAAATTGGGGGAGCCAGGCATCAGTTGTAAACCGGCCCCTTGGGCGCTCATGGATAGCAAAGGGGTGGCTAATATGGCCAGAGCCAAGGTATTAAGGGCTAGCTGGGTCTTCATCATATTTTTGTTAACGTTGTTGTTCATAGTCAGAATCCTTTTTTTGAATCGGTTGTTGATTAAGATGGCGCCAATTTACCGCTCAATTCCCTCCCTGAATAATGAAGCTGGAGACTAGCTGTTATTCCTATTTGGACTTTTCATTGTTAAATGGTATGGCTGGTGGGAATATAGCCAGGTCAATCAATAAGGCCCAAATGTCCATGGACATAGGCCGCTTCAACGGGAGGCTAAGGGCCCCAAAAGGAGAGTGAATATGATGAAAATTGCTCAGTTGCCACTGATCATTGCCTTGAGCTTTTTGGTTATTGCATGTACCTCGGATGAGGATGATGAATTGCTAGAGGTGGAATACAGCGAAGAGGCGTTTCCTGATGGGGTGGTGGATCCATCTTCCAGGTATGCGTTTACGTTATCGGACGATGGCGTCACTAATATCGTTTTAAAAGGCGAAATTGGCGAAATTACAATCGCAGGGTCCCTTAATTGGATCGTCATAGAAGAAGATACTTATATAGAAAGACTGACCATTCTGGGTGACACCAATATGATTGAGGAAGACGGTTTGGATGTTACCATCGAAGTGGTAAAAATCGTGGGGGATGGAAATGCCATTTATGTTTCCGAATGCATTGAATGGTCTGCCACCGGTGAAGGAAATGCGGCACCAATTGCCGTAAACTGTGACACCAGCGAACTTTGAGCTAGAATTTGCATGTGAAACATAGTCCGTACAAATTAAAAGCAAAGAAAAAGTACGGTTATGAAATCAACATATGGGACAACATATGACGTTAAATATTTACAAAACAACGATGGCATTCATGGCCCTAGGGTTCACTGCCATGGTAAGCCATGCTACGTCGGCCACATTGGATGCTGGAATGGATCTATCTATTCCCAAAGATTTGGCCATGGGAATAAAACACCACACTTATGACAGCGCCTCCATTGAAGATGGGGCCGAGAAAATGGCCATGGACTATACCCAAGTGAAGGTGCCCCTAGGTAAATTTGATGTGATGAATCAAATGCTAGTGCCTACCATTTCATTGGAAAGAACGGCGTTTCGTTTTCAAAATACCGCCGCCAGTGACCAAACTCTGTACACCTTAAAATCGCAATTCATGTTCATTGAAAAGCAGGATGAAAAGTGGACGCGGATTCTACAGGTCACCCCAAGTTTTCACAGTGATACCGATGCCATGGATGAAAAGGCATTTTCATTAATGGGCCTAGCCATCTGGCGCTTTCAATCCACGGATAACAGTGCCTGGACCATGGGTTTTGGTGTCAACCACCTGTTTGGTGAATATAAGCCCATTCCTTTGTTGTCTTATCAGTACCTGGTAAATGATCGTTTGCAATTGGATGTGGGTTTTCCCATTACCAAAGCAGAATATCGTTGGCAATCTAACTGGACCGGTTTCGCCTCTTTTGCACCCGCTGGGGGAAATTGGCGCGTAGATACCCAAAATAATGACAAGATAAATGTGGCCTACAGTAGCTGGTTAGCCAGCACCGGGGTGCGTTACCAGTTTAAACCCAAGATGTGGGCCACCCTGGCTTTAACCCAAAGTGTGGCGCGTAAATTTAATTTGGATGACAGTGATTCTTCACAGGAAGTAGATGTGGATAACGGTGGGGCGATTATTCTCTCCATTGGTTTTCACCCCTAACTATTACAAATAGCTCTTATAACATGCGTGCAACGCCACACAATCGAATTCGTTTAAGGAAAAAACAATGACCCCCAAGACACTGTTGAAATTATCCTGTGCCAGCTTGGCTTTTTTAACACTCATTGCATGCAGTAAAGAAGAGGTGGCAAACCAGGTAACAGAGGCGCCGTTAAAGCCAGTACGAACTATGACGGTAAGTTTAGGCAGTGTATCGGAAAAGTCGTTTGCCGGCGTAGTGGATGCTGTTAGAGCGGCGGAGCTGGGTTTTCGTGTGAGTGGTGAATTAACCTCGGTGACGAGTAAAGAGGGAGACTTTGTTGAGAAAGGGCAGGTTTTAGCCACGCTGGATCAAACCGATTTTAAAATTGCCCTGGATGCCAATCAGGCCGAGTTTGATCGTGCTAGTGCCGAATTTAAACGGGCACAAAGCCTTATTACCCAAGGCGCCATTAGCACGGCAGATTTTGAAAAACTAAAAGCACAAAAAAGTAACGCCACCGCACAACTGAACAGTGCCAAGCAAAACTTAAAATACACAGTCTTAAAAGCCCCTTTTGAAGGGGTGATTGCCAAACAGTATTTGTCCAACTTTGAAAAAATTTCTTCTTCTATGAGCTTTGCGATTATTCAGGATATTTCTGCCTTTGAAGTGCAAATAAACATTCCTGAAAGCGTGATGATTAAGTTAAAGCGTGACGAAGAGGATCGTCCCGTATATGCGGTGTTTGACGGCAATCAAGATAAACACTATCCACTAGCGTTTAAAGAAGTCTCAACTCGCGCCGACGAAAAAACTCAAACCTACGCAGTTAAATTTGTCATGGACGTACCTAAGGATATTAATCTGTTACCGGGTATGAGTGCGCGAGTATATGCCCAACTTAATATTCATGATAAAGACATTAAAGAAATATTTGTACCGGCACATTCGGTGTTAGAAGACAGCCAAGGCCGATTTGTTTATGTGGTAAATGAAGTATCTGAAACTAAGGGTGAAATTGAACGTCGTGCGGTGGTAGTGGGTGAGTTAAACGAAAATGGCATTCTAATTTTACAAGGGTTGGATTTGGGGGATCGCGTGGTAACTGCCGGCATGAGTAAAATGTCGGTGGGCCTAATGGTTCGCTTAATGGCTGAAGGGTAATTATTAATGAATATAACGCGTTTAGCCATACAAAATAACCGTACCACCTTAGTATTTTTAGCAGTGCTAATTTTGCTGGGGATTCAGGCGTTTAATGAAATCCCCCGTGCCTATGACCCGGGATTTATTATTCGTTCTGCTCAGGTGATTACCTATTTTCCTGGTGGAAGTCCGCAACGGGTGGAAAAACTCATATCAGATAAAATTGAAAAGGTGGTGCAAGAAATTCCCGAGCTGGACTTTGTTAAAAGCGAATCCCGCACCGGCATCAGCATAGTGACGGTGAACATCAAAGAAAGTTACTCGAATATGCGCCCTATTTGGGACAACGTGAGACGTAAGGTTGATAAGGTTAAAGGTGACTTACCAGAGGGTGCCATTGGGCCCAACGTCAATGATGAATTTGGTGACGTATTTGGCGTGGTTATGACCATCACAGGTGAAGGGTATAGTTATACCGAATTAAAAGATGTAGCCGATGCGGCCCGTGACGAATTACTGCGCATCTCCGAAGTGGCCAAGGTAGAAATTCATGGCACTCAGGATGAGCGAGTGTATGTGGAATACAACGATGCACGCTTGTCCGAGTTAAACCTGTCTCCGTTACAGTTAAGTCAAATTCTTGCTCAGCAAAATGTAGTGATGCCAGGTGGTTCAGTACGAGTGGGTAAAGAGCGAATTGAGCTCGAGCCTTCCGGTAACTTTGAATCCATTGAGGATATTAGTCGCGCCACCATTTTGTTGCCCGGGTCCAGTGATGTGATTTATCTGGAAGACATTGCCCAAGTTAAACGTTCATACAAAGACCCTAAAAGCAGCCTAGTACGCAGCTCCGGTATACCTGCCTTGGCGGTGGCGGTTAGCATGCGTGAAGGGGGTAATAACATAGAGATGGGTCGCCAAGTGTTGGCCACCATTAATCGCTTTGAAGCTCAGCTTCCCATTGGGGTTGAATTTGAAATGCTCAACTTCTCTCCCAAAGAAGTTGAAGACAAGGTTAACGATTTCATCAACAACCTAGTACAAGCCATCGCCGTAGTAGCGGCGGTAATGCTGTTCAGCTTGGGCCTGCGCACCGGTTTAGTGGTGTCTACTTTGATTCCTGCCAGCATGATAGCCACCATCTTTGTGATGAACTATTTCAACATCGGTTTAGATCAAATTTCCTTGGCAGCGTTAATCATTGCTTTAGGCATGTTGGTGGATAACGGCATCGTTATGTCGGAAAGCATTATGGTGGAGATGAATGAAGGTAAGAGCCCCATGGATGCCGCCATCACCTCGGCTAGCGAATTAAAGGTGCCCCTGTTAACCTCGTCGCTCACCACCTCGGCGGCTTTTCTACCTATCTATTTGGCCGAGTCAGCCATGGGTGAATACACAGCAGCCTTGTTTCAAGTGGTGACCATTACCTTGTTATGTTCTTGGTTATTAAGCCTCACTATGATTCCCATGATGTGCATGCTGATTCTGAAAGTGAAAAAAAGCAAAGCAGATACCAATGAATTTGAAAAAGGATTTTATCCCTATTACCGCCGTTTCCTGGTGCTGTTACTTAAGAACCGCACTATCACAGTAGTGAGTGTCATAATCTTATTTTTTGGCAGCCTGCAGGCATTAAAACTGGTACCCAGCATATTTTTTCCACCCTCGGATCGGCCGTTTTTTAAACTGGATATTGAATTACCCATTGGCACCGCCATCGAGCAAACCGATTGGGTGGTGAAAGACGTGGAGCAATATCTTCAAACTCTTAAAGTGAGCGATGAAAATCCCGAGGGCATTCGTAGCTGGATTACGTACATAGGTTCAGGCGGCGCCCGTTATTTACTGACTCACAGTCCTAAACCGGCCAGTCCCGGTTATGGCCTAATCATCATCAATACCACAGGGCCAGCCGCCAACGGTGAGCTTATGGCCAAGGTTGAAAACTACATCAATCAACATCACCCGGATGCACAAGCCACCGCTCGTTTAATTGAAAACGGCAAGGCTATTAATAATCCGGTAGAAGTACGTGTTTATGGTAATGATGTGGATAAACTGTTTGCCATCGTGGATGAGGTTAAACAAAAGCTATCTGGCATCAATGGTTTAAAAAATGTAAGTGATGACTGGGGGCAAAGAATCAAGAAGCTCACGGTGGACATCAATCAAGAAAAAGCCAAGCGTGCTGGCATTACTAGCCAAGACATAGCTGTCTCTTTACAGACCGGTTTAAGCGGTTATGAAATGACAGAGTATCGTGAAGGCACTACTTCTATTCCGGTTATTTTGCGCACCGAGGCAGCCGACCGTCAGGATTTAGGTAAAATTGAATCACTTACTGTGTTCTCCCAAGCAACCGGTAACGCGGTGCCCTTAGTGCAAGTGGCCGACATAAATGTAACCTGGGAGCCTGCAAAAATATTGCGCCGTGATCGCTTAAAAACCGTGGCTGTGGGGGCGCAACTGGATGGCAGTATCACTGCCGCCCAAGGTTTTGATCAGCTTGGTCCTTGGTTAGAGCAAAGCAGTAAAAACTGGCCCATTGGTTTCTACTTTGAGTACGGTGGTGAGCGAGAATCATCCGGTGAATCTAGTCAAGCCATTGGCGATAAACTGCCCATTGCCATTTTTATAATCGTGATCTTGTTGGTAATGCAATTTAATTCATTGCGTAAACCTTTTATTATTTTGTCGACTATTCCTCTAGGTATTATCGGTGTAGTTTGGGGGTTAATTGCCGCCAATAGCTTTTTTGGTTTCATGACCTTACTAGGTATTATTTCCTTGGCAGGTATTGTGATTAACAATGCCATTGTACTGTTGGAGCGTATTAAGTTTGAAACAGAAGTGAATGGGTTGGCGCCACAATTGGCCATAGTCGAGGCGGCCCAGCGCCGCATGCGTCCTATTCTTTTAACCACAGCCACCACAGTATTTGGCTTGTTGCCTTTATATTTAGGCGGCGGCGAAATGTGGGAACCCATGGCGGTGGGCATTATGGCTGGCTTGATGTTTTCAACGCTGTTAACACTGGGGTTTATTCCCGTGTTGTATGCTTGTTTATACAAGGTGAGCTATGGTGAGTTTCAGCTTAATAAATAGCCGCTAAAAAAATAGCTAACTTTAAAACCCAATGGTTAATAATCATTGGGTTTTTTTATGAAAAAATATTTATTAAATCAGCTAACAAGTGTTTTTATTTCGGATTAAATTATTTACTAATCCGAGCAGGTTGCACCAGAATGAGACGGAGTACGTTAAATATAGCCCCCAGTAATAACAGATGCGCTTTTAATACATAGAAATATTACGGTATTGACCCAATAATGTGCATAAGTCTATAATTCCTGCACTCCTATAATAAAAATTAAAAATGAACTCAGACAACACCTGTATTTCTTCGTCTGTTCTGATTCCGTTAGTATCGTATGCCGAGGAGCATGGCCTTGAAATCAGGACGATTTTTGACGATGCCGGCATTGAAGTCTCACAGATAAAAGATGCAAATTCGCGCATTGAACTTAGGCTTGTGGATAAACTCATTGAGAGTGTGTCCAGGTTAACCGACGAGCCCATGCTGGGCGTTAAGGTGGGTTATCGTTTGGGCACCCGCAGTTATAATTTATTGCAGCATCTGTTGATGGTGTGCCCCAACTTAATGGAGTCCATTCATAAACAGCAGGAATACCATATTCTGTTTTCAGATGAGCCGGTACCCACATTCGAAAGCAGCAAAACAGCCTGTATTAAATTTAACTTCCTAAACACAGAATATCAGGCTGGCAGCAAGATACGTATGTTGATTGGTGTGTGTGCCCAGCGATTTTGGATGTCGTATAAATGTGGTCGTACCTTTGTGCCTAATTTTATTGAATTAAGCATGCCCCACCCGGGGGAACAGGCCCAGTTGTTAGAGCAGGCGTTGGGTTGCCCGGTGGTATTCGACAGCTCAAATGATGGCATTCATTTTGATAATAAATGGCTGCACATGGACAGTGCTTTTTATAATGAATCTCTATTGATGTTAATGGAGAAAGAGACACTGGCCATGAAGCTCATGTTGGGCAGCCAAAGCACTAGGGTGGCCAATAGCATACGTGACGCGCTCAAAGAAGGTCGCTTAAGTTACCGATTAGGAATAGAGCAGGCGGCACAATATATAGGGGTGAGCGGGCGTACGCTAAATCGCTACCTGGGCAATGAAGGCATTAATTTTAAAAATTTGCTCAATCAGGAGCGCATTGCTTTGGCCAATAAGCTGCTTATTGAGGGCAATAGCAGTCTGGAGGATGTCGCCCTGGAAGTGGGCTATTCAAGTCGACGCTCGTTTGACCGAGCCTTCACACTTAGCGTGGGTTACAGCCCTGCCCAGGCCCGCAATAAAGTATTATCGGTTTCCTAGTCTAGGCCTGTACAAACCCAATCTGAGTTATCTGGTATTTTTGTGCCAAATCCCCCCGCATGGCTGCTTACTCTGCTTTAAATTACTAAACCCGTTTAAACACCCTATTGGCTTTATTTACCCCTCACTTGTCTCCAATTGACCCAAGCTGTCATGGAATGTCCTTCAAGGTTAAGGGCCCGAGCATTAAGCTGTCTGAGCAAATAGAGGCGGTGTATCTGGCCTAAATAACAGAAATCCATTGTTATCATAATCAATGGGCTTGAGGCATAAAAATGATGCGACCTATACCTTTAATTATTTCAATCTGTGTGGGTGTTTTTATATGCTTTTCTATTCTCATGTGGATGCAACAAGACTCAACCCCTGAGTTAGCTGTACAAAATGCACCAGAGAAAAGTTTGAAGCCTCACAAAGTGCTAAAGACTATCTCACCAAAACCTGATGCCATTGTTCCCATGACTGAGGACTTCAAGCAAAGCATTAAAGGCATCGCCAAATCATTCGCCAGTCAATCACGTTTCCCCGCCACGTCTATGCCTATTCAAAGTGAAGAGGCTTTGCAAAAGTACATTCCCAATCAAACGGTTGGTGCTTCATTACCCTATGAAGGGCCCGATGGCGAATCCCTTCGTTTTGGTTTGCGTACCGATAAATTTCGATATTTTGAAGATGAAACAATAGAAATTATTGTGAACTTGATGGGCGGCAATGAGCCTATAGAGGCTGACATTGTGGTCTCTGTGGTGGCCGATCGTGAAGAAATATACCGGGTGGCGAATGGCCCCTTAAGTTTAGGGGCCTTTAAAGCGGCTATAAATACTCAAGAAATTAATACTGATAACTGGCCTAAGGAATTGCACCTGCAAGCGGTGGCCATGATAAATGGTGAAACCATGCAAGTGGTGGAGACCATTCGTTTTGAGGCACAAATTGCCAGCGTTAAGTCGGTGGGTAAGGGTTCCATAGAGGATGATTATCTGGTGATTCCAGTGGCCATAGATACGGATGCTAAAGGTTATTTCAGGGTGACCGCTGTGTTGTTCAGTGAAGAGGCAGATAAACCCTTGGTGCACCTGGAAGGTAAATCAAAAATTAGCATCAACAACGATACCGTTAACCTCAAGGCTCAGTTGCGTTCTTTGCAAGTGAGTGACGATGAAGGCCCGTATCAACTAAAACATTTATGGTTGGAAAAAATGCCTGGACCGCCAGATTACGAAATGGCCTATGGGGTGGCGGATGAAGATGCCTATCCTGTGGCTAAACATAGCTTTGATGAATATTCCGACAACGATTTTGAGGACCCTGCTGCCCAGCGCAGCTTGGAATTTTTACAAAAAATAGGAGGTGATACTCACCAGGATTAAACTTACGCTACTTTTGTACTCACCCAAAACATCTCTTTAAATTCAGATATTTGAATAAAAAGAAAATATGGCCAAATGCAGCAGTATGAACTTTGGCTATGTTAATTAAAAACAAAAATAATAAATTTGGATAAATCATGAAAAAAATAACGGCCCTATTGGGGGCTTTAGTATTAACCTTACCTATGATGGCCAGTGCGCAAATATCAGGCTATGACGTACTGCTGGTTAGTGGTTTTCAAATGAACCAGCTCACCAATCAACCGGCCAATGCCAATGTGGTTTATGACGACTCGGTAGAATATTGGTCGCAGAAGTATTGGGGCGACAAAGCAGAAGGGTATTTGGCCTGGGATTCCAGTGACCGTTTAGAAGGTGCAAACGGCGCAGCGGTTGAAGCGGCTTCCTGGTTGGCCTATTACGTGGGGCAGGAAGGTCGTTGTGTGTCTTCTAATCCGTGTGTATTGGTGACCCATTCAACGGGGGACCTTTTGGTTCGTTACGTTTTAGCCAACAAAGAATCGTTGTTGGATGGGAAACTAACTGAAGCACAAATTGCCGATATTGATGTGGTTTCCATTTTGGATTTCGCCGGTGCCGGCGGTGGTACTGAATTGGCCTCGGCCGCGGTAACTGTGTTTGATGGTGCCAGCTCGGCTCTCACCGCTTTGGATAGCATGATTAAACTGGTGTCTGGCTGGTCCTTAAATGATGCCTTAAGCAGCTGGTTGGGTGCCGATGTGTCCAGCGTGAATGCATTGGGTATCATGAATGACTTACAGCCTTCTACGGCTCGCTCTCATGCTACCAGCAGCATAGATGCTACGCCGCGTCTGCGCTTTGTGGGCACGGGTGAGTATTCCGGTTATGGCTGGATTGCCAACCTTATTCTTAAGGGCTCGGGTGATAGCACGGTTCCCTTGCACAGCGCTTGTGGATCGGCTTCTTCTGGCAATTACGCCTCTTGTGCCAAGAACGTGAGCATCGAAGGGGAAAGTGTGTCGGTATCGGCACCCAACAACTTGTGGGATTACCATTACCCAACGCTTATGGGTGAGAACGTAGACCACTCACAAATTGTGGGCACCACCACAGGTAAATCTTTGGTGTATTTAAGCACATTACCGGGCAGCAACGTGGGCGGTATGAATACCAACTTTGATACTTATACTCAAACCAAAACCGTTAAGTTTCAGGTTACCTCTAGTAACTGGTGGAAGTTTTGGACCTGGTGGGATACTAGCTATTACTATTACGAAAAAGTTCAAAATACTTCCGACCGCTCTGTGTCGGGTGTGGTGTACGATACTTTAAACGGGTAGTTCTCTACAAAAAAAACGCACCTAAGGGTGCGTTTTTTTGTATCTTAAATTAATATTTAAAAGTTAATATTTGCTAGGTATTTACTACAAAAAGAGAAACCAGTTACCGGCAACGTTCAATTAGCCCTGGGAAACATCATCCGGCTGGCTAACCTTGAATAGCTCAAACCCACCGTCCAGACTATACACTTCACGAAAGCCTTGCTGCGATAAATAGTCTGCGGCCCCCTGGCTTGAATTACCGTGATAACAACACACCACTAAGGGCTCTTCAAACGGGGTATCGTTAATGAACTGGGCCAAGCTGTCATTATCTAGGTGTACAGCGTTGCTAATGTGGCCGGTGTCATAACTTTGTTTGTCACGGGTGTCGGCAATATTCACGTTTTTTTGGGCACGCAACTCACGCAACTGTTGAATATCTATGTGCTTAAACATTTTCTATCTCCAGGGGCAGCCATTACAGCTTGGCCGTATAGCGCTTGCCCGTTTCAATGTGTTCCAGGGTAAGCGGTCCGCCCCACACACAGCCAGTATCTAAGCCAGTAATTTGCGGGTGGTCAAACATGCCTTCCAAGGCGGCCCAATGGCCAAACAGTAATCGGTTTTTTTTCAATTTATGGGGATAGTGAAACCAGGGTTGTAAGTCGCTTTTGCCAGACTCTATGCTGCTTTTATTTTCTAAATCCAGTTCACCGTTGGGCCCTAAAAAACGCATACGGGTAAAATAGTTAATAATGACCTTTAGGCGTTCCATACCTTTTAAGTCGTCACTCCAAAGCTCGGGGGTATTGCCATACATGGCGCGATAAAGGTAAATGTGGCGAGAACTTTTTAATACCAACTGCACTTCTTTGGATAACGCCTTAGCCGTTTTTAAATCCCACATGGGCGGGATGCCAGCGTGACACATGGCCAGTTTTTTATCTTTATCCCACTGTAGTAAGGGTTGTTTGCGTAACCAGTTTAATAACTGGCTGGCGTTTTCGCTTTCAATGATGCGGCTGAGATCATTGTCGTGTTTAATTTTCTTTTCACCATGGGCCACCGCCAATAAGTGCAGGTCGTGATTACCCAGTACCACTTTAATACTGTCGCGAATGCTGTATAGAAACTCCAAGGTGCCCAAACTGTCTGGGCCGCGATTTACTAAGTCTCCGGCACACCATAATGTGTCTTTGCTTTCATCGAAGTTTACTCGATCTAATAGGCGCAATAACGGATCTAAACACCCTTGAATGTCACCCACAGCAAAAGTTCTTGGCATATTATTCTTTATTAGTTGAGTTGGTTGGGAACGGCTAGGGTAAAGGGGTCGATCACCACATCAAAATATTCCCCTTGTGTATCCAGCATGCGGTAGCTGCCTTGCATGATGCCCACCGCCGAGTCCATTACTGTGCCGCTGGTATAGGTAAAGTGCTCGCCCGGCTGAATGTTAGGCTGCTGACCAATCACACCGTCACCGTTAACCTCTTGGGTTTTAAGGGTTTCACCGCTGGTGATGACCCAGTGGCGGCTTAGTAGCTGCGCCGCTAACTCCCCGTCATTTTTTATGGTGATGGTGTAGCTGTATACAAAACGCTTTTTGTCGGGCCGTGACTCACTTCTCATGAAGTGAGTTTTAACACTGACCGTGACATTGGGTTTATGCATTTTTTGTCGAGTCCATGGGGTGCTCAAACACATAGTCGCTAATGGCTACAAAGTCGGCCAGTGCCAAACGCTCTGGGCGCAAGGATGGGTCTATGCCCAGTATTTCCAGTTGCTCGCTGGAGATCACTTTTTTCAAGTTGTTACGCAAAGTTTTACGGCGCATGGAGAAGCTGGTGCGTACCACGTTTTCAAGGGTTCTATGATCTTTTACCGGATGAGGCAGGGTTTCGTAGGGCACCAACCGTACGATGGCGCTGTCCACCTTAGGGGCCGGGTGGAAGGCTTCTGGGCCCACATCAAACAAATGCTGCACATCACAAAAATACTGGGCCATGATGGACAGACGTCCGTAGTTATTTTCACCGGCTCCGGCCGCCATGCGCTGTACCACTTCTTTTTGCAGCATGAAGTGCATGTCTTTAACGGTGCCCGCGTAACTTAATAGGTGAAAGATAAGTGGGGTAGAAATGTTGTACGGCAGGTTACCCACAATGCGCAAGGGGCGTTCATCGGTTTTAAGTTGTTCAAAGTCAAACTGCAGGGCGTCTGCCTCATGTATTTTAAAACCGGGGTGGTTAAAAAATTTAACTTTTAGGCCTGGAATCAAATCTCGGTCCAGCTCCACTACGTTTAGGTAGCCTTCGGTGGCGTCCAGTAATTGCTCGGTAATCGCACCCATGCCTGGGCCAATCTCCACAATGTTTTCACCCACTTTGGGGCGGATGCTTTTAACAATATTGCGAATGATATTGTCGTCGTGCAAAAAGTTTTGACCAAAACGTTTACGGGCCTGGTGACCCATGTGTTGACGGCTCATTATTTTGTTCCTGTTTGTTGGCGGCAGGCAGACATATGCAGGGCGTAGTCTATGGCCGTTTGCAAGCTACCGGGATTTGCTTTACCTGTGCCTACTAAGTCCAGGGCGGTGCCGTGATCGACCGAAGTGCGAATGATGGGCAGCCCCAGAGTGATGTTGGCTGCTTGACCAAAACCTTTAAATTTTAAAACCGGCAGACCCTGATCATGATACATGGCCAGCACCACATCCCCTTGCTCTAATACCTTGTTGGTGAACAGGGTATCGGCCGGTAATGGACCGGTAAGGGTAATACCTTGTTCACGTAGTTGGTAGAGGCAAGGCTCGATCACGTCTATTTCCTCGCGACCCATATGGCCTCCTTCCCCTGCGTGAGGGTTGAGTCCACACACCAGTATGTTGGCATTGGGCAAGGCAAAATATTGTTTTAAGTCTTTATCTAATACGTTAACGATTTGGCTAAGCCTTTCATCTGTAATGGCGGCGGCCACATCTTTTAACGGCAAGTGTGTGGTTACCAGAGCCACCATCAGGCCTTTAGTGGCCAGCATCATGACAACTCGTTCGCTGTGGGTGTAGTCTTCTAAAAATTCAGTATGGCCGGTAAATGGAATGCCGGCTTCGTTGATGATGCCTTTATGAACCGGTGCGGTAACCATGGCATGGTAGATGCCATCCAGGCAGCCTTGGGCGGCATGGCTTAAGGTATCCAATACATACTGGCCGTTGGCCTGGTTTAATTCCCCGGCCACTTCTGCTTGCGCCAGTTTAATGGGCTGTACCCAAATCTCACCGGCCTTGGCCACTTGCTCGCTTGCGCCGTCAAAAATTTTAACGGTGAGTTCTTTATCTAGCAGCTGAGCGCGACGCTTTAATAAATCAGGGTCACATATGGCAATGATCTGATGTGGGTGCTCGCTTTGTGCCAGCATCACAGTTAAGTCAGGGCCTATGCCACCAGGTTCACCCACGGTAAGTGCCAATCTATAAGTCATAATGAATTTCCAGAATAATTAAATCTGGACTCATCATGGCCAGCGGGTTCTCCAACAATAAGGGCAAGCCTATACAGCATGTTGTATATCCACAATTAGGTTAATCATAGTTTGTTTATAGTTTACTTTTTATTTCCACATAGGCGTCGCTGCGAATTTGACGCAACCATATTGGCAATTCTTCTTCGAATCGGCGGGTATATAGCAACTGACGCGCCTGGTTACGTTGAATCTCTCCGCCCATGTCTTTGTTACGGTAGCCGGTAACTTCTAATATGTGCCAACCAAAACGGGATTTAAACGGCTTACTAAGCTGGCCTTTTTTGGTGCTTTTCATAACTTTTTCAAAGGCGGCTACCATGTCGCCATCGTTTACCCAACCAAGATCACCACCACTCACTTTACTTCCTGGGTCATCACTGAACTCTTTGGCCAGCGTGGCAAAGTCTTCACCCTTGTTGATGCGCGCATATACTTTTTTGATGAGGGCTTTACTTTGTGCATCGTTACGAATTTCATTTTCACGAACCAAAATATGGCGCGCCGCTGTTTGCTTAACCAGCTTAGTAGCGCCACCACGTTTGTTGTTTACCTTGATAATGTGAAATCCACTGGCGCTGCGAATTGGGTCACTCACATCACCCTTGTTTAGACTAGGCACTACGTTAGCAAATAAAGACGGCAATTCTGCATCTTTACGCCAGCCCAGGTCGCCACCTTTTAGAGCATTACGCCCTTCGGATTGGGCGATGGCCATTTGTGAAAAGTCGCTGCCAGAGCGTAATTTTTTCACAAGCCCCTTGGCCTTGTTTTCAGCTTTCTTAATTTGATCGCGCTTGGCTTGGCTAGGTAGCTGAATAAGAATGTGACCCAAACGATATTCTTCGCCGGTGGCGGTTTTACCGCGCTTGCTGTTTAGAAACCCGTCTATGTCTTGTTCACTAATTTGAATCTTGTTGCCCACGCGATAACGTTGCACTTCTGACAGTAAACGCTCACGACGAATCTGATCACGGGCCTGGCTGTATTCAATGCCGTCTTTTTGTAAGGCTTTTTTAAAGTTTTTAAGGCTCATGCCATTTTGCTTGGCAATATTTTCGATGGTTTTATTAAGTTGTTGATCGCTGATGCGAATGCCAGAGCGCTCTGCCATTTGCATTTGAATGCTTTCGTCAATTAACTTGTCCAGTACTTGCTGACGTAAAACAGACTCGGGCGGCAAACGCATTTTTGAACTTTGTTTTTTTATAACTCCCACACGCTCGGTAAGTTCGCTGTGCATGATGATTTCGTCATCAACAACGGCAGCGATGCTGTCCACGGGAGTAAGTTGTGCTTGGGTGAAGCTGCTGGCGGCAAAGAGCCCGGCCAGCAGTACAGTACGAAGGGTCATGGAGTTTCCTCTGCTATTTAGCGTATTCTTTTTATTTGTTTGTTTAATAGTCATGAATGTCTCTGTTCTCATAACCGAAAATTCGATCTTGTAAAATCTTATCGCTGTCTGTACCTAAGATGCCCAAGCCTTTTAAGTGCAGCTGGAACATATATTGGTAATCTTTGGTGTCGTCACTACGTGTGTGTTCTTCGTAGGTCACTTGAACGCGCCAGCAGCAGTTTTGGTATTCGATACCCAGCAAGCCTTCGATGCTTTCAAAGTGCTCTTCTTCATCTTCTTTTAAAACTCTGTCGGCTTGGCTGTAGGGCCAGATATCCTGTTTCTTTTGACCGTAAAAAGCCCAGCGATCGTTAATAGGAGCAAAAAATGCTACCCCTATCTGCTTTTGGCTCTCTTCTTCCACATGGCTGAAGTTTAGGTCGAATACCCAGTCATTGTCACTTTGGAAGTTTAATTGCGCGCTGGCTTTCTCAATGGGTTCTACATCATCGTCAGCGTGGGGGTCATACTGAATGTCGGCTTTGGCGCGCCAACCGGGTGAGAATAGCCATTGCACTTCGCCGGCAAGGGAGGAGCTACTGAGTAACTCTTCGTCACCATCACTTGGCGCCTCTATGCCAGGAGCCAGCAGCACAGTGCGGTCTTGTAGATATCGAATTTGGCCAAGGCTAGTGCGGAACACTTCGGTCCCGGTGTCGTTTAAGAAGCGACTGGTTAACCCTAGGCTAATTTGCTGAGTATCGCCCACCCGGTCTATGCCGGTAAAACGGTTAGGGTTAAATAGTTGGCCATAGCTAAAGGATGTTTGTGTGGTATCAAATAAAGGGATTTGGCTTTGATTCACATAAGGAATGTGAGCAAGCATGATCCTGGGCTCAAGGGTTTGAATGAAGCTGTCACCAAACCATTGCAAGTTTCGTTCAAAAAAGAGGCCGCTGTCTAAGCTGGCAATGTGAATGTTGCGGTCCACTTCATCTTGATAACCACCATCTGTATCTACATTTTGGAAGCTATACAAAGTATGCATAACAGTAAGTTCAGGTTTGATGAAGCCGTAACTTTTTTCAAGTGGGTAGCTTAGGGTCACTTCGCTATGAAAGCGTTCGCCATCCATTTTCGCCACGCCGGTGAGGTCTTCATGGTCGCGGGTAAAACGGGTGGCTTCCACATCTATCTCATAATTGAATTGGTTTACGTCATAACTGCCTAAGCGAGACAGTTGAACCTGAGGTAATCGATGATAGGGTTTAACGGTGATGGTTTCGTCTGGTGTTTGGTATTGCTCCATAAGGGTGAGCAATTTCCAAGTGCCATCGTTGTATTCCACTTCAACATTTTGTTTGAGGTGGCTGCTGCGATTAATTAACCCAAGTGAGCTAAAGTCATCAGTGTAATCGCTGTCGCTTACCTCTTCGTAATGAATGCGATCCTGCCAGTATTGGCCAAATGTACCTGAGTGATAGAGGGCCTTGGACCAACGCTCTTTTGGGCGTTGTTCTGTTAGTTCTTCAGTTGTGGGAGCGCTAATGTGGGCGCTGTCATTGCCAATAAAGCCAACATTAAATTCACCTTCACCCAGTATATTTAAATAGCGAAATTCATTTTCTACCAGTAACCCGTGGCCATCCAAGTATCTTGGGGTAAGTGTGTCGTCGTAGTTTGGGGCAATATTGAAATAAATGGGTGTGGCAAAATGCTCCAGGTTTACCACTGTATTTTCAAGGGTAAGATTGCCATCATTGCTGATGCCTTTTGCGCTTAGGCTAATTTGCGGACTCAAAAAACCTGTTAAACGGTCCTTGCCCAGGGGAAATCGAAAATAGGGTAAGTATAAGACTGGGACGTCTTTAATGCGCAAACGGGCGTGGTAGGCCTCACCGTAGCTTTTGGCTTGGTGTAGGTTAATCTCGCTGGCCAAAATATCCCAGTCATTCTGGCCTGGTTCACAAAAGGTGTAGCTGGAGTTAATCAAAAAGACGCTGTTGTCGGCATTAATGGTGAGACTTTGGGCATTGCCTCGCATGTGCAGCGGCGCGATCACATATTTTGCCCGCTCCAGTTTGGCCAAGCCGGTTTGAGTGTTGTAGTTCAACTGTTGGGTGCCCATGGATATCTCACCATTACGAAACACCACGTTGCCATTAAACCGCGCGGCCCCGTTTTGCTGATTATAGCTGGCTTGGTCGGCCTTCACTTGTTGCCCAGACTGCTGTAACAGAACATTGCCATTAAAGGTCGCGCCCACCGTCTCTTTAAAGTCGGCGCTGTCACTCTCAACGTGCAAGGCATTGCCATCAGTAATGGTTAAAGAGGGGGGCAGGTAATCACCGCTGCAAAAACTAGGCAGCTGCATTTGATGATCCAGGGGTAGCAGGTCTCGTGTGACCCAATCCAGCTGATCAAAATTTGTACTTGAAACGGCCTGTGCGGGTAAAGCCACTATGGCAAAAAAGAGAAGCCCCAAGCGTGGCATATGGCTGAAATTCCTAATCAAATCTAAAACTTATGGTATTGTGCCGAATAAGTGCAAAATTGTACGTTTTATCCGGACTAAGGGCCAGTGTTCATCATGGATGTACGCCAACAATTGTTACAAAACTGGGTTGAAAAAACACTCATCAGTCAGAACCTGGCAGCGCCACTTGGTTCCCTCAGTGTGGTATCTGGGGATGCCAGTTTTCGCCGTTATTTTCGCCAGAGCGTGGATGGCGGCAGCTACATTGCCGTGGATGCCCCGCCAGAGAAGGAGGATAGCCATAGTTTCGTGAATATTGCTAAGGCCTGGTTTGCTCAGGGCATTGCCGTACCACAGGTTTTAGAGGCGGATTTTGAACTGGGTTTTATGCTGTTATCGGATATGGGGGATCAATTGCTGCTGCCCCTGTTAAATGAAGATTCCGCCGATGTTCTTTATTCACAGGCCATGACCAGTCTCATTGGCATCGCTCAAAGTCCCAATCAAATCGCCGAAGCGCCGTTACCAAATTATGATCAAACTTTGCTCGACAGGGAAATGGCCCTGTTTAGAGACTGGTTTTTAATTAAGCATTTAAAGCTTGAATTGAACTCTCAAGATGAACGTATTTTACGGCAAACCTTTGAGTTGTTGCGGGAAAGTGCCCAGGGGCAAATTCAAGTACCGGTACACAGGGATTATCACAGCCGTAATATCATGATGTTGGAGGATAAGTCCCTGGGCATTATCGATTTTCAGGACGCGGTACTGGGCCCCATCACCTATGACTTGGTGAGCTTGCTACGAGACTGTTATGTAGCCTGGCCAGTGGCAAAAGTGGAGGCCTGGGTCACGGAATACTTTGCCCTGGCCAAGCAGGCGGGATTGATTGGTGCCATAAGTCCCATGCAGTTTATGCTGTGGTTCGACTGGATGGGGCTGCAGCGCCACATTAAGGTGGCGGGTATTTTCTCGCGGTTGAGTATTCGCGATGGCAAATCTGCCTACCTGGATGATATTCCCATGACGTTAAATTACATTTTGCAGGTGAGCGCACAATACGAAGGCTTGTCTGAGTTTCATACCTGGTTACAGCAGCGCGTTTTGCCATTATTAGATTATGATTTGCCAGCAGTGGAAACTCAGCCATGAAGGCCATGATACTGGCAGCGGGCTTGGGTACGCGTATGCGACCACTTACCAACCATACTCCCAAACCCATGTTAAAAGTGGCTGGCCTGCCCTTAATTGAGCATCAGGTACAGCGCCTGGTGGCCGCAGGGATCACAGATATAGTGATTAACCATGCGTACTTGGGAGAGCAAATCGAAGCATATTTAAAGGATGGCCGTGATTTTAATTGCGCCATTCAATACAGCTGTGAGTCTGAACCGTTAGAGACCGGAGGTGGTATCTATAAAGCTTTGCCCTTGTTGGCTGGAGAGGGCGGCGATGAGCCTTTTTTACTGGTGAACGCAGATGTGTGGCTGGACATGGATTATGCCAGTGTTATCCACACCCCCATGACCGGACTGGCCCACTTGGTCATGGTAAGTAACCCTGATTTTAATCCACAGGGGGATTTTTATTTAGACAGTGGTTTACTGGCAAGCGACGGGAGTGGTAACGCCTTAACGTTTAGCGGGGTTAGTGTTTTGCACCCGCACTTATTTAAGGGGTGTTCCCCTGGCATCTTTAAATTGGCGCCGTTACTTAAAGAGGCTATGACAAAACAACAAGTAAGTGGCGAATTATATGAGGGTTTTTGGTTGGACGTGGGCACCCCCGAAAGGTTGCAGCAGTTAATTAGCCATGTCACTCAAAGCGTCAACCCGCATCAAGTTAGGAGTAATACATGAATTTTTCGGGCTATACCGGAAAAATATTGGGCGCCGCACTGGGGTTATTCAGTGGCGGCCCTTTTGGTTTATTTTTGGGTCTATTGGTGGGCAACGCCTTTGACCAGATGTATGCCAAGCAAAAAACAAAAATTGGTGGCCGCGGGGCCAGTCAAAATGTGTTTTTTAGAGTTACTTTTTTGGTCATGGGGCAGTTGGCGAAAAGCGATGGACGAGTCAGTGAAGAAGAGATTAGCCAAGCGCGTTTTATCATGGACCAGATGGGGTTAAACGAGAACCAACGTAAAGAAGCCATAGGTTACTTTAGTGAAGGAAAAAGCCCTCACTTTGATTTAAACCACGAGCTTAAACAGTTTATGCGTGCAGTAGGGCACAGGGGCTCTTTGATTCAAATGTTTTTGGAAATTCAGCTTAGCATGGCTTATGCCGATGGTAAGTTGAGTCTGCAAGAGAAGCACCTGCTGGATAAAGTGTGTCGTATATTGGGCATCAGTGCTTTGCAGTTTGAACTTATTCACGCGCGAGTGCGTGCCAGCACCGAACAGTTTCGTGGGCAATTTAATCAGTCTTTTGGTAGTTCAGGCGATGAGTTAAAAACCGCTTATGCCGTACTGGGGGTGAAGCCTGAAGTGACGAATGGCGAACTTAAGAAAGCCTATCGACGCCTCATGAGTCAGCATCACCCGGATAAGCTAGTGGCCAAAGGTTTGCCGGAAGAGATGATGAAGATGGCCAAGGAAAAAACTCAGGAAATTCAAACTGCTTACGACAAGGTGAGTAAAGCGCGTAAAAAATAATGGGTCAAAGTTTATAAAATAGGCAAGCTCAGAGTTCAGCCCAATCACCTTGAGACCGCCGTAGACCCATCCTTGGGGGCTTGCTTCGGCATCCATGCCTTAGACACATCAAGGTGATTGGGCTAAATTCTAAGCTAATTCTAGGTGCTTTCTACTCTTTTGAATTTAATAGAGTTAGCTGCTGAAATGATTTTGCTTGTAGCTAGGAGTACTGTTATTGAGGTGTTTGAGGCATCGTTATATGGAGGTAACTTATTAGGGCAATGCAGGAGCTATTGTCGATGGATGCCGATGCAAGCGTACATGGAAGTATTCATAGCGGCCTCAAGAACAGTACTTCTAGCTACGTGCAGGCAGAAGTAAAAACATGCCTGTTTCTAGTTACTGGACTTTGGGAAGGGACTTGGTTAACTCAACACATTCCGCTTCAATAAGCTTACGACAACGCACCGCTAAATCCACCACATCATCCTGCGTCATGCCCTGAGTACTAATAGGCTCCAAACATTTCATTTTTACGGTACCTGAACGCCATTTATTATAATTCATAGTGTGTTTTCGCATGGATATACACACCGGCTGAATAGGGGTTTGGGCTTCTATGGCCAGTCTAAAAGCGCCTAACTTAAACGGTAACGGGGTGCCGTTGTTACGAGTGCCTTCAGGGAAAATCAGTAAGGATAAGTTATCGTCGCGCATTTTTTTGGCGGCCAGGCTTAATGCTTGCTGCGCCTTCTCTTTTTGAGTGCGCTTAATGGCGATATTACCGGCCAGAAAAAACAGCCAGCCAATGAACGGAATATACACCAGCTCCCATTTGCCCATGGCCACGGTGCCATTACGAACCATGGCTTCAGCAAAAAACATGTCCTGAGTATCTTGGTGATTGCTAATAATGATGGTGGGTTGCGTGGTGTTGAGGCGCGCTTCGTTTTCTATCTCAAGCTTAGCGCCCCAATAGAAGTACATGACCTTAGTCACCACACCACAAATAAAGCCCATATTATTACGGTGAAGCGGGCGCAGCAGGGCCACAGGCAGCATGAGCCCTGCCAAAAGGGCCAGTAAGATAAATGCAAAAACAACACGAATAGGGTACATCTTCATCACCGATGTGTGAGTTCACTTGTTGAGGGCACCTCTATTAATTGCTTGCGGCCTCTGGCTTTACGTCTAATTCACTTCTCAATTAAAAGAAGGAAGACGGACTTTCGAGGAAATGCTTATTACCTTTCAAGGAAGTCCAACGCAGAGGCTACAATCAATTAATAGAGGTGCCCTTAAGTGTAGGTGGTTAAAAACAGCCGCGCAGGGTAAACAAATTAGATTTCAAAATCAAAGGACTGAGCCGAAAGTGTGATGTTTACATTAAATACGCCCAACCTCGGCGCAATTGGACTAAATATGTGTTGCCAGCTGGCAACACTGGGGCCGGATTAGGCTACAATGCAGCCAATTAAATGCGCAGCCGCCTTGGGCCATGAAACCACAGGGGCCCGGGTACGCACTCTTAATTCGCCAATAGAGAAACATCATGAGTCAAATTGATAAAAAAGCGCCACTGATTGCTCCATCCATACTGTCTGCCAATTTCGCTTGTCTTGGGCAAGAAGTAGATAACGTATTGGCCGCTGGCGCGGATATTGTGCACTTCGATGTGATGGATAATCACTATGTGCCTAACCTTACCATTGGGCCCATGGTGTGTAAGGCGTTACGTGACCACGGGGTGACGGCGCCCATTGATGTTCATCTAATGGTGAGTCCAGTAGATCGCATGATTACTGATTTCATCGAAGCCGGTGCCACTTATATTACCTTTCACCCGGACGCCACTAATCACATTGACCGTTCGTTGCAGCTCATTAAAGACGGTGGCTGCAAGGCTGGTTTAGTATTTAATCCGGCAACCCCTCTGCATTACATGGACTATGTGATGGATAAGCTGGATATGGTGTTGTTGATGTCGGTGAACCCAGGGTTTGGTGGTCAAAGCTTTATTCCGTCTACCTTGCAAAAGCTTAAAGAAGTACGCGCCAAGATTGACGCCAGCGGCCATGATATTCGCCTGGAAGTAGATGGTGGTGTGAAGATTGATAACATTGGTGAAATTGCCGCCGCCGGTGCCGATACCTTTGTGGCGGGTTCTGCCATCTTTAACAGCGATAATTACCAGCAAACCATCGCTAAAATGCAGGCCGAGATCGCTAAAGCGACTTAAAGGTTAGGGTCGCAATGTTTAAATCCTTTTTCCCCCAAGCCTTCGTTTTTGACCTAGATGGTACCCTGGTGGATAGTGTGCCGGATTTAAACTGGGCGCTTAATGCTGCCTTGGCTGAGATGGCGTTACCCCAGGTTACTGAAGCGCAAGTACGCACGTGGGTGGGTAATGGCAGTGTGAAACTGGTGGAGCGGGCGGTAATGTCATTACCCAGTATTGACGATTCAGAAGCGCTTACCAATGCCCTGCATGCAGGGTTTCTAAAGCATTATAAAGCGGCAGTTTGCCAGCAAAGCTGCTTGTATCCAGGTGTGCTTAGTCTGTTGGAGCATATTCAGCAATTGAACCTGCCCATGGTGCTGGTGACCAATAAGCCGTTTGCCTTTGTGCCCCCCTTGTTAAAAGCCCTGGGTATCGAGCATTTTTTCAGCCTAATGCTGGGGGGCGATAGCTTGCATGAGAAAAAACCCAGTGCCTTACCCTTATTGCATGCCGCCCAACATATGGGGGTATCACCTGACCAGTGCCTCATGGTGGGGGATAGCTTGTCTGACTTTAAGTCGGCGCGCTCTGCCAATATGCCTGTCTTGCTCTTGGAGCAGGGGTATAACCAGGGGGTAAATCTGTCAGATTTGCAGCCAGATTATCTGCTGGCGGATATCAATCAATTGAATGTCCTAATTAAACCTATCTAAAGCCTCACCTTTTTGCCGTAGCAACAGATTGTCCTAAAATCAGCACCTCTCTAGAGTAAAGTGTCTATATTGGCCCAAGCCCTTTATTTATGGGGCCTGCGGGCAATTGGAATTATTAAGCCAGATTTGGGTTTAATTGTTCCATTTTCATCTGTATTAACTGCGGATCTTATCTTATTAAATGCGCTCCATTAACTGTCAGCTTCTTTTTGATCAGAAAAGCAGCGAACAGAGCGAAATTTAAAAGAGATAAGGTGACATGAAAATTCAGCGAATAGCCATTTTATTGTTATTGACCTTTGGCCTAGCCCAAGGGGCCAATGCCGTCTTTGTGGATCTGCAATCCGGTTCCCTCATGGGGATGGTGCACGCATCGGTGGGTGGCACGTTTGCCGACAATCACCATGTGAGTGCCGGTGTGGGCTATGTACCCAAGTTGGATAACCATGAAGAAATGAGTATGGTCAGCCTGAGGTACCGTTATCAAAATCCTTATCAATTTAATTTTAGTGTTAAAGAAAAAGAGTACGGCATCAGCCCTGTGAATTTTGGTATGGGAGTATTGGTGGGCAGTCATAAAGATTTATTTGTGGAATTGCCCGATAAATACCCCAGTGGCTATTACAACCCCACCGCTATTCGGCTGGTTTTTAATTACCAGAGTATTTTACATTTAAGTAAACAAACCGAAGTGTATTTTGATATTTCGGTGCTGGATGTGGGCTTGATTAGTTATGTTCGTGAACCCGAGTTTTTTATGGATAACTACGATTATCTGGGGTTAGAGGGCATTACCAACTGGGGTTTTGGCATGCGCCACCAGTTTTAATTAAACAAGATAGGTTAAGTGGAGAAACAAAATGAAAAACATATTCTTTTTATTATTTGCCGTCTTGTTGTCAGGCTGTGAATACGAATTAAGCCCTTGGCAAACCGATGCCCACTGCCCAGGTGTGTCGGTAGAAGAAAACCTAGCTAAGTTGGCTGCGTTTGAGCAATCCATTGGCAAGGTAGATTTTTACCAAGTGGCCATTATTGGTGACCCTCAGCAATATCCAGGCAGTTTTGAAAACACCATAGAGCACGTGAATACGTTGGATGACGTGCACTTTATTTTATTGGTGGGTGACCTAGCGGAAACCGGTGTGAAGGCCGAGTTTGAATGGATGTGTAAAGCCATGTCTAAATCAAACAAGCCCATTATTTCAGTGATTGGAAACCACGATAGCCTGTCGTTTGGTAAAGATATTTGGCTGGATGTATTTGGTCCCTATGATTTTGCCTTTACCTATCAAGATAGCCGCTTTGTGGCTTACAACGATAACAAGTACGAATTTGATAATGTGCCTGACCGTGATTGGTTAGCCGAGCAAGCAAAGCCGGTTAATGGCCAGGAATGGGATCACGTGATTGGTGTAAGTCATATTCCACCTTGGGAAGCCGATGTGGGTTTTGATACGCACCTGAAAGACAGTGGTTATGAGTTAACTCTGCATGGTCATGAATCGAGCTTTGATTATTGGCAGTGGGAAGATGACTTATTACCTCACTATATCACCACACAAAACCGAGACCCTGGCTTTGGTATTTTAAATGTTTACCCTGGGGTGTTGGAGCTAGATGATTGTTCTCGGGATTGTGAAAAGACCATTCCTAGAACGGTGCCTAAGCCAAAGTCGTTATTGCTATTGGTTGAGGAAGAAGAGCAGGCTTAGTTGAACAATTTGTAAAAAGGTTTCACCCAAAATGTTGTGATTGGGTGGCCTCGTACAAGTTTCGACTTGTATGAGGTCACCATTTTTTACTGTTCAATATTGGGCACTTGTTAAGGGTTTTTCTGTAAGCTAAACACACCCGCTGTGTGTTTATTATTTTCATCTGCGGTACTTAAATTATAGCCACCGGCAAACACGGTTCCCGGCTTAACAAAAATTCCCCCCACGCTGCCTATTACCTTATTGGAAATGGCATTACCGGCGCCATCCTGGATGGTGCCAGAAACGTTAGTAGTTTGAAATTCAGGGGCCATCGTGCCGTCGGTGTTGTTGCTTAGTTGGCCGCTAAAATTTACCTGCCAGTTGGACAGTATAGTGGCGTCGGGTTTAGTGATGTCAGAGCCGGCGGTTTCCACTCTTAACAAGCCATTACTAATGGCACCGTTATTAAAGTTCACGTCAAACTGCCCATTAACATTTTTCACCCCGCCGTCGTCGGCAAACCCTATGCATTGGCCATAGTCGGTGCAGTCGGTTAAACCTGCACTGGCAAAACTGGCGGTACCGGTGAGGGTATTAATATCGGCTCGCTCGGCGGCTATCCAAAAGGCCAGAGTGGTTTCTTCTTGCTTGGTGAGGGTATCCAAAAAGCCCAGTTCATCTTCGTTTACTTCATGAATGGTGATGGGCTCGCCGGTATGATTTGGGTCCCCAGGAATAGCAGGTTCGGCCAGCCAGGCTCCCCAGCGTATATTAATGCCGGCAGTCACGTTATCTTTTTGAATGTCGCAAATAATGCCGCTGTCCCCACACAGGGCCAATGCTGCTAAAGAACTCACGGTTTGCGCGGAGTCGGCTTCTTTATGAACTATCTGAGTGCGATCAAACACTTGCCCGTCTTTTTCTTCCTGCTCGTTGGAGATAAATATGGGGGTGTTGCTGGCTGTATCCCAGGAACCTATGGCCACTAACAAATCCGTTTCAACCCGTGCCCGCCAGTCATCCTGGACATTGGCGCTGGAGCCCAATTGGCTCAATAACATGAGTTCAGCCGGAGAGCCGTCCTCAGCAAAGTTAAGCCCCATTTCAGTTATAAATTCATCGGTTCCTGAGTTGGGTTTAAATTCAAAGCGGCTTTCCCCCGTGCCTGGGTCGGTGATCAAATTAAACTGTACATGTATGGGGCTGCCAGGAGGCAAAGGTGTGCCTTCCACATAAACATCGGCTAACGGAATGGCGGCAGCGATGGCAGCCTCTAGGTCCGTTACGGCACTGATGTTATTGTTGATCACTAGGTTTAATTCATAGTGAGTAGTGGTGTTGGACGTGGTGTCGAGCAATTCATAGTACAAACTCACGGCCGTTTCATTGCCGGCGGCACTGTAGTCAAAGGCACTGAAGCTGGCGGGGGCAATGGCGATGGCAGAGCTTAGCTGGGGCTCTAAACTAGAGAAAGTTGGGCGCTTGGCGGCACTGATGCTGTAATCGAGCGGCACCACTAACATGGCTAACTTTTCAGAAGTGGCCAAGTTAAACTCATCTTCACTGATGATGGTATTCGGGATATCGGTAGCCTGGTTATTTAAACCCACATAGGCATTTTCAAATTCGAACAAACCCAAGGGGTTAGGGTCGGGTTCTGGCTCAGGCTCGGGGTCGGGGTCAACAACAGGGGCTGGGTCCACCAGCACCACATCGGGAAGTGTACCGTCGTTTACAGCCTCTTCAACAGCGCCGTCAGCCTCTACATCTACTCCCCCTAATATGGCGTCTTTTAGTTGATCAAGGTCGCCCAATAGAGCCAAGTTATCTTTAAGTGCTTCACCGGCATCACTTAAATCTTCACCTTCTTCTAAAAAACCGCCACTTACTAACTCATCGACAATTTTCACTTCTAAATCGTCGCCACTTTTTTGCAGGGTTTTAGTGAGTTTTTGGTCCATAGCGGTGGATACATCAGTGTTAGCATCGGTGGTTCCCTCGTCTAATACAACTAATGCTTGCTGGGCCTCCGTTACCGGGCCATCGTCGCCACTGTCTGCGTCACCCTCTCCAGAGTCTGCAGTAGCAGTGCTATCGTCCTCTGAATCTTCGCCATCGGTTTCATCATCACCAGAGGCAGCTTGCTCTGCGTCACTGGCCTCTTCTTGTTCTTCCTTCTGACTATCATCTGTGGCGGCATTTACACTTAAAGACTCTGGCGCTTCCAGTAACCCCTGGGGGGCCGCATCGGGGGAAACTCGCGTAAAATTAAAGTCGGCCCCTAACCCTAAGTCTATAGTGCCTGAGTCGTTGGCCACGCTAATGCCACCGCTGTAAACCGCCATCACAAAGGCACCACCCGATTCTTGTTGTACCTCATAGTTAGTACCGCGAATACCAATGGAGGCGGCCGGTGTGCTCACCTTATAGGCTTCCTTGTCACCCTTACCAATGGAGCCGGTGATGGTTCTAAAGCCCCCTTTTACCAGCTTCATTAATACTTGTTCTTTGCCAGCACTAGCATCCTGCTTAAACAGGTAATTGGTGATGTCCATCTGGGTGCTGGCTTTAATGGTCATTAAAGCCTTATCCACAAAACGCAATTGTACCGAGCCCTTGGGGCCGGTATTAATGATGTCGCCGCTAAAAACTTTAGAGCGTCGCTTAAGGGGACGCACTTTTCCTTCCAAGGTGGTGGCGGTGGCCACCCCCTTGCTTAATATAACGTGGGCGGCCAGGCTGGCAGCGTTTACAGGTAAGCAGATGAGTGTGAGTATCAAACTGCATACCAGGCTGAGTGTCTTAATGTGTAGCATATTCTCCCCCTGAAACTTGATCCTTTATCGTTATGGTTTGCGCTCATAGAGCGCGGTTAAAAGCTGTAGGTTAATCCAAATTCCAGTTTGGCCCGTTTGTAGGTGTTGGCAACAATGGTGCTGTCGGTGTAGCTCAAGCTGTAATCGTTACGCACGCTAAAGCTGGAGCTAAAGGCGTAGCGCCAACCCACCCCCAATACGGTAGCCAGATCTTTACGGATTTCATCTTGGGTGGGATTAATGGCATCGTATTCACTGGCGATGAGGTTAAATAACCAGTAACGACTGCCCCTTTGCCCCCACAAATACGTGCTTTGATAGGTAAAACCCTGGTAGCTCTTGGCGTTGTATTCGTTGATGCTTTCGCTGGCGGTGTCACCACCAAATATTAAGGCAAACATCCAGCTGCGTTTTTTAGGGGCAGACGTATAAGACAGGTTATAAGTTTGTTGGGTTAAATCCCCATCTGGGTTGTCCGGGTAGCTGGATTGGCCGATGTTCATGGTGAACCCATACATGGCGCCGCGCCGTAACAGGTATTGCGATTGCACGATGGCGGAGGTGGTATTTAAAAATTCTTCGCTGTTGAGTTGTACATATTGATAACGGCCAGCGGTGCGCCAGCGAATACGACCGGTAAAAAAGCTAAAGCCCACTTCGGCCATGGCGGTGTCTAGGTTGTAAAGCTCGGTTTCGCTGTTGGTGCGGTTGCTATAGATAACACGTAAGTCGTAAGAGCTGGTTTTGGTGAGCGGGCTTAGGTAGCCAAAGTTTAATAGGGTGCTCCAATAGCTGCTGGCGGTTTCTCGGGAGTCATCGTCCAGGGGCACATTCTGAAATAAAACATCGTCGATAATTAAATCCAGAGCCAGTTCATCTGTGGCGCTGTTGATGTTGCTGTCAAAACCGCCGGCCATGTCCATGGCAAACATGAACCTAGGCTGCACCTGATGCTGGAGATCTTCTATCTGTTCTAAAAATTTCGTCACATTCAGCACCACTGCTGCTGGTGGCTTTTGCGCCAGTACTTTTTCAAATTCAATTTTGGCCCGTACCAGGTTTTGTAAATAAAAGTGCGTGCGCGCCAACTCAGCCCGATATCTGGCTTGCTCGGGGGCGCCTATGACCAGGCGTTCGAAGGCAAACAGGGCTTCATCAAAGTGACGGGTTTCCACGGCCGCCATGCCATATTGAAAGTCAAAGGTGGCATTCCCTTCGTA
>Ga0209290_1000427_pt1 | contig 31178 bp, 28 predicted proteins | sample EN1Hudsemesocosm_2_FD_184632 | JGI IMG/M metagenome (GOLD analysis project Ga0209290, IMG submission 184632) | Methane-oxidizing microbial communities from mesocosms in the Hudson Canyon - EN10B Hudson Canyon (SPAdes) (version 2) | ecosystem: Environmental > Aquatic > Marine > Cold seeps... | reverse complement strand
CGTAAGTTCGTAAGTTCGTAAGTTCGTAAACTCAGTAAGATCACTTGAATTTATTCCAGAGCTTTGCTCATTCCAAGACGCCAAATAGTCCGAAGTATTAACACCCGAATCGGTGGATCTGTTTTCATAAGTAATGACAGAAGCCGACACAGTCGTACTAGCAAGAAGCAGAGCACGCGATAAAATCACTTTGCGGTGTTTTTTCCTAAGAGAAAAACACCAAAGGGTACACAATAGGTTAAGAATGCGGCTAGGATACGAAAAGGCTGGTTACCAAAAATGGCATCATATTGGTTGATCAATAAGAGAATACTACCTACAACAAGCGCAACTTTAAGCGCTTGTTGTAGGTTTGAAATATTCATACTGCCGCGCGATCTAATGCTATCGAGCTATCCGGTACTATCGAGCTACCCGAAACTACATGCTGCTGAATAGTTAGTTCGGCTAGGCTCTTGAGCTTTTCATGCGCATCACGAAATGCCGTACGCACACCTTCTTCAATCACGGGGTGATAAAAAGGCATGTCGAGTATGTCACTCACACTCAGCTTCTGTTGCACAGCCCAGGCGAGTAAATGGCCAATATGTTCAGCAGAAGGCCCAAACATCTCAGCCCCTAAGAACAAGCCACTTCCTTGTTCGGCATAGACTTTCAATATACCTTTGTTCTTAGCCATCACCCGGCTTCGGCCCTGATTCTCAAAACTGACCTGCCCCACCACATAAGCATAATCAGCTTCAATTTCATTCAAACCCAAGCCAAAAGAGGCAATCTGAGGCTCCGTAAACACCACACCTAAGGGCGTTCTACGATGCCCGTTCCGGATATGTGGAAAACGCCCAGCATTATCCCCAGCGATGTTGCCTTCATCGGCCGCTTCATGCAGTAAAGGCAATTCACTGTTTGCATCACCCGCGATAAAAATATGCGCGCTAGACGTTTGCATCGTGGCAGCATCGAACACTGGCATGCCTTTCTGGTTTAGTTTAAGCGAGGTATGCGCCAAGCCTAATTTATCCACATTCGCCTTTCTACCTGTCGCGGCCAGAAGGTAACTATAAACAGATTGAACCTGCTCACCAGCTTCGTTTGTATAGCTCACTTCGACACCTTCAGCCACACGTCGTACGCTTTCTAGTTTGGCATTCAATTGTAAATCGAACTCTTGCTGAAAGGTGTTTTTTGCATAAGCATTAATCGTCGGGTCCTTCAAACCACCGACCCTGTCGCCACGACCAATGACCGTGACGTTTACACCCAAGCGGCTAAGTGCCTGACCGAGTTCAAGGCCAATCACGCCAGGACCAAATACCACCACAGATTCAGGAAGATCCTGCCACTCAAAAATATCATCATTGATCACTAATCTATCTTCAGCTAAAGCCAATAACTCAGGCACATGAGGGCGTGAGCCCGTCGCAATAACAATTCGATCTGCGATTATCTCAATTTTCTCCTCAGTCTGAGGGTCATTAATGATCAGCGAGTGATCGTCCTTAAAGGTGGCAAATCCTCTGACTCGATGCTCAGGATTGAAGCTTTCAACAGACTCAACAACAAAACCAACAAAACGGTCTCTTTCAGATCTGACTCTTTGCATTACAGCTTTACCATCGACTTCAACCTGCGCCACATTCACCCCAAACTGGGCGGTATGTCGTGCATGATGAGCGGCATCCGCGGCCGCTATAAGCAACTTACTCGGCATGCAACCGACTCGTGCACAAGTGGTGCCATATGACCCGCCTTCTATTAAGGCAATACTGTCGGTGTGTTTAAGTGCCGCTCGGTAAGCCCCCATACCTGCTGTACCTGCACCAATAATGGCAATATCTACATGTTGTTTTTTCATATTATACTCGCTAGCTTAATAAACTAAGCACTGGCCTTTAAGGTCTGTGCATACACATTCAGGTAATGGATAATATCTCTGGATTCATAGAGCCAACGGCTGCTACCATTTTCACCTTCGATTTTTAAACAAGGCACTTGAGGTTTACCGCCACCTTGAATCAATTCTTTTCGATAGTGAGGCTCTTTAAGGGTGTCTCGTTGTGCAATGTCTAAATCAAGAGCCCTAATCGCTTCGCGGGTAATGCCACAATAGGGACAAGCCCGATAGTGATACAAGGAAATGTTTTGTACTTGCTCATTCAACATGATGATTTCTCCGAATAGTGGTTTTGCTTGCAACTCAGTCGATGAAAGCTATTATCCGGATATCAACAAAACAAAATATGACATTATTACCTTAGTTACTGTCATTATGACGTGTTTTATTAAAGATTCATTTTTCAGGATATAGTTCATGGATGTTTTGGCAGATATACTAAAAACCATTCGGCTGCATACCAGTACCTATTTCTGTCGTGATTTCAATACCCCTTGGGGCATGAATATCCCACATAGCTCAAACGGTTTATTTCATGTCATTGTCGAAGGAGAGTGCTGGTTAAAGATAATGAATCGCGATGAGCCAATACATATGTCTGAAGGTGACATTGTTGCTTTTCCGACAGGCGGCGCGCATTGGATCAGCGATCACCCCGATAGTGAAAGACGGGCAGGCCGAGAAGTCGTTGACGAAATCATTCATGGCAAGAACCCTTTTTACAGCCCTGAGGCAAATGAGTCGACAAGACAAACACTTTTGTGTGGCGCATTTGATTATGACTCGTCTATCTCTCACCCATTTTTACGCGACCTGCCCTGCTTTATTCATATTCATGCAGATAACAGCCCTGAGCTAGGGTGGCTGCGTGAGTTAGTCAAAGTATTATCGAGCGAGTCAAAATCACCTTCACCCGGCTCCAGTGTCATTGTTGATCGCTTAACCGAGGTGCTTTTCATTCAAATACTACGCAGCCATGTTCAGAGAGAAAGTAGCGTGCAGGGAGAAGGCTCAAGTTTCGGCTACCTTTCAGCCTTAAGTGATGTGAAAATCGGTCGTGCACTTAATCTGATTCATGGTGAAGAGCAGGCAGAAAAATCGGTAGAAGCACTCGCGAATGAGGTCGCACTTTCAAGAAGCGCTTTTACTGAACGCTTCAATAAACTGGTGGGCGAATCACCTAAAACCTATTTGGTTAATTGGCGTATGCAGAAGGCGAAATCAAAACTTGAACAAACTAAACTCAGCATGCACAACATTGCTGAAGCAGCGGGTTACGCCTCAGAGGCGGCTTTTAGCAAAGCCTTCAAACAGCACTTTAAGGTCACACCCGGTTCAACACGCAAAATCTAGCTTAGACCTAGTGCCATTGTTGTAAGCGGAGTATAAAGCGCTGGCAAGCCTTCAAAAATAATGGCCAGCCATGTATACAAGGTGTCTATCTCTGGCTTTTAAAGCCGTTAAATAAGAGTCGCATAATATTGTCATAGCTTTGTTTTGTGCCCGTAGGCCAAAAGTGTTTACCCCAGTCGCTAATCGAGGGTAGAGTATCTGGTTTGGGATAAAACAAACGATATCGAGTTCATCAAGGCCAGTAAGCAAAAAGTCACATGCGTGATAAAAATCAGCCAACAGGATATAGAGGAAATTAAACAAGACACCCTTAACGGCGATAAGTATTTACCGGTATTCACCGTTGAGGTGAGAGATGAAGCTAATGACCTTGTCGCGCGAGTAAAAAAGACTATCTACATCAGGAAAAAACAAGTGGCGCCCGCACCAATAACAGATTAACTCGACGACCCTGCTTTAACGACAAAATAGTAACAAGTAAAAGTGAGTCTTCGACTCACCTTTTTCACTTACAATTCTCTCATGCCTGAATGAATAACAGTCATTATCGAAGTAAACGTTTATGCTCTATTAGCGGCATCGCCGACTGTATTTTCTGTTGGTTTTCAAAGTCTAAATCAGCCAATGCAACGCCCGGCTTATCGCCTTCAACCTGCGTTAATATTTCACCTTCGGGTGAAATGATCATGCTTTGTCCCCATGTTTTGCGCCCATCTTCATGAGTGCCAACCTGATTGGCCGCCAGGATAAAGCTTTGTGTTTCAATCGCGCGCGCGCGCAGTAAAATCTCCCAATGTTTTTGCCCGGTCTGATAAGTGAAAGCAGAGGGAACAGTAATGACGTTGCAGGATTTTGCCTGGTAGAATTGATATAACTCCGGAAAGCGTAAGTCATAGCAAACACTCATACCCAATAAAGCATCATCCACTTGAAATACTTTAGGCTCATCACCAGGTAAAAAAGTATCGGATTCACGATAGCTACCTTTTTCGTCGCCGACAGTTACATCAAATAAATGAATTTTATCGTAGCGCGTCAGAGTCGTACCTTCAGGTGAGATCAAAAAGCTCGAGGCATACACTTTATCGGAGCCTTCTTCGTCAGGATAAGGCAAGGAACCCGCGACGATATAAAGATGATATTCTCGCGCCCAGCGCGCTAGCTCACCTTCAACCAAGCTGTCTTTTTCGAGAGAATTTTCAGCCAAACTAACTTCAAACAAACGGGTTTTACCGTGGCTATTTTTACCGAGACGACCTTTACCGAGCTTATTTTTTCCAAAAGAGGCACTTGGAAAAAACTGCCTTGCTAAGTCAGACTGATTCTTTACCCCCATGCATAAAAACATCTCAGGTAACACAACCATTCTAGCGCCTTTCTTTGCGGCTTCTTGCACATACAAATGCGCATCCCGTAGATTTTTTTCAATACTTTTAGCGCTATTCATTTGTATCACGGCAACTTTCATTTAAGCCTCCAGCGTAAGAAAGTAGAACGAGGACACAAGTATATTCCCACATCTGGTGCACTAACAAAACCTTGCAGCTCAACCATTGTTGCACCTGAACAGGTAAGAAAAATTTATATCATTTACCTCTTAAGTATTCACATCATAAAAAGGCGAAGTTTTTTTCTTCGATTTGCATAAGGTTTTTCGCGCCTGACATCATGGCCGCATAGTGAGTTTTAGTACGCGGCAATATGCGTGCAAAATAAAATTCAGCAGTTTGAATCTTCGCTTGATAGAAGCCTTCTTCCCCCGAACTAACACCAGACGCACTAACACCAGAATCTGCACCTTCAGCCAAGGTTTCATACGCTTTTTCGGCCATCATTGCCCAGAAGTACCCCATCACGATGTAACCTGAGTACATCAAAAAATCGACCGATGCAGCACCCACTTCATCTTTATTACGCATGGCATTAAATACTAAACGCACAGCTACATACTTCCATTGCAGGTTTAAGGAGCTTAACTCACGGGTCATGGACTTCATTTTTCCACGCTGTTTTCCTGTTACATAAGGTGATTTACCTTTGCAATATTGACTAAGCTCTTTGCTGAATCGACGGAAAGCCACGCCTTTATCTAAGAGAATTTTTCGACCTAAAAGATCTAGAGCCTGAATACCCGTGGTACCTTCATACAGTGTTGAGATGCGGGTATCACGCACAATTTGCTCCATGCCCCACTCTTTGATGTAACCATGCCCGCCAAAAATCTGAACCCCCAAATTGGCCGCCTCACAACCTGTTTCTGTCAGAAAGGCCTTCAAGATGGGTGTTAAAAAACCCAAATCATCATCCGCCCGTAATTTTTGCTCTTCGGTTTCAGCGCTCATTAAGAAGTCAGCTTTATGTGCTGCGTAATACAGCATGGCCCGCCCGCCTTCGGCAATGGCTTTCTGGGTCAGTAGCATTCGACGCACATCGGGATGAACAATAATCGGGTCAGCATTTTTTTCAGGCGCCTTTTTACCACTCAAGGAACGCATTGAGAGTCGATCCTTGGCATACCTTAAGGCCCCCTGAAAGGATAATTCAGCAGCACAAGAGCCTTGCAGGCCGGTGCCAATTCTGGCGGTATTCATAAAGGTGAACATGCAGTTCAAGCCTTGATTAAGCTCACCGATTAAATACCCACGCGACTCATCAAAATTCATCACACAGGTTGATGAGCCTTTTATGCCCATTTTGTCTTCCAACGAGCCCACGGTAACGTGATTAAACTCGCCAGCATTACCTTGCGCATCTGGCGTGAATTTAGGCACAATAAACAATGAAATACCGCGTGTACCTTTAGGTGCATCCGGTAGTCTCGCCAACACGATATGAATGATATTATCGGTTAAGTCGTGATCTCCGGCAGAAATAAAGATTTTGGTACCACTGATATTATATGAGCCGTCTTCATTCGGTAGCGCTTTGGTGGTGATTCGCCCAAGATCCGTACCGCATTGTGGTTCAGTCAAACACATGGTGCCCGTCCACGTACCTTCTGTCAGTTTAGTCAGATAGGTTTGCTTTTGCGCTTCATCCCCGTGCATATAAACCGTATTCATCGCCCCCATACTGAGACCTGGATACATACCCCACGACCAGTTGGCGGTACTCACCATTTCAGACTTAAGTATGCCAAGCGATAAAGGCAAACCCTGACCGCCGTATTCAACAGGGTGAGACATACCTTGCCAGCCACCCGCAATATACTCATCATAAGCGTCTTTAAAACCCGAAGGGGTAATCACTTTGCCATCTTTCATGTGGCAACCTTCTTTATCACCACTTTGATATAAAGGTGATAAAACTTCCTCACAGAGCTTTGCACACTCTTCAAGAATAGCATTGACCATATCAGGACTCGCTTCTTTACCTGCGTCAAAAGCCTCATAATGTTTTTGAGAATTTAACAGCTCATTAAAGACGAACTTCATATCTCGTAGTGGCGTTTTATATTGCGGCATAAATCAGTTTCCCTGTTTATTTCAAATGAGTTGAATTCGAAGCGTTATCACATACGCGCCTTAAAATTCGCATTCTAAACGTTGGTGTAAATGAGTATCGCGCTGGCTGCCTTAAAAGGCATTGGCTCCGAGGCCAAGAGGAGTGGTCTGAACGGTCAATATGATGAAATGCTTAAATGAAAAAAGGCATGCTAAGCATGCCTTTTGAGGGAGAGACTAAAAAATGTGGACCCCACGGGCTTGCAACAAAAGCTGATTACGGCCTTTCTAAAATAGCGGTGACACCTTGACCACCGGCGGCACAAATTGAGATTAAACCTCGACCAGAGCCTTTTTCTTCAAGCATTTTAGCCAGCGTTGAAACGATACGCCCGCCGGTAGCTGCAAAGGGATGACCCACGGCGATAGAACTACCGTTCACATTGAGTTTAGCGCGATCTATCGTGCCCCATTTTTTCTTACGGCCAAGACGTTCTTGACAGAATTTGTCATCATCCAAGGCCGCTAAAGTCGTTAGTACGACGCCCGCAAAAGCCTCATGGATTTCATAATAGTCAAAGTCTTGCAGCCTTAGATTGGCCCGATCTAACATCTTAGAAATCGCATAGGTAGGCGCCATTAACAGACCTTCTTTGGTCGCGCTTTCTTTACCTAAGAAATCCACCGACGCGGTTTCGTAAAACGTAAGGTAGGCTTGAACAGGTAAGTTCTTCGCCTTCGCCCACTCTTCACTCGCCAATAACACGCCTGACGCGCCGTCGGTCAAACCAGAACTGTTGCCAGCGGTTAATGTACCCTGACCACTTTTCTTATCGAAAGCTGGTTTCAGCGCCGCTAGTCGCGCCATTGAAACGTCTGGACGCATCAAATTATCTTGCTCTAAACCCTTAAACGGCACCACCAAGTCATCAAAGAATCCACGTTCATAAGCTGCAGCTAAATTCTTCTGGCTGTTGTAAGCAATTTCATCTTGCGCTTCACGACTCACATTCCATTCCTTAACCGTTACTTCACAATGCTGTCCCATCGACATTTTTGTACGCGGCTCACCGTTAGCAGGTAACAAAGGCGCGAGATGTCTTGGTCGTATCTTCGCCGCTAACTTTAACTTATCACCTGTGGTTTTAGCGCGATTCAAATCCAACAATATTTTACGTAAGCCTTCACTCACCCCTATAGGCGCGTCAGAGGTGGTATCTGAGCCACCGGCAATACCACATTCAATTTGACCCAGTGCAATTTTATTTGCCACTAACATTGCCGCTTGCAAACCCGTACCGCAGGCTTGCTGAACATCTAAACAAGGCGTATTGGCATCCAGCGCGGTGCCTAATACACATTCACGTGTTAAGTTAAAGTCACGGCTATGCTTAATGACCGCACCGGCAACGACTTCACCTAAACGTTCACCCTGCAAATTAAATTTATTCACAAGCCCATTAATCGCGGCCGTTAACATATCCTGATTACTTGCATGAGAGTATGCGGTATTTGAACGCGCAAAAGGAATGCGAGAACCACCAATAATGGCCACCTTTCTAATCTGTTGAGTCATGAAACTACCTGCTGTTGGAGTCAAAGAATCCAGTCTATCGCTTTTATCAGCACTTCCATTGGCTCAAGTGACAAAACTGCATTATCATTTAACCAATTTTTTATCTCTTTGGCTCTGATTTAATCATCCAAACTCTGATTTAATCTTCCAAACAATATAGATCATACTTATGATCTGAACTAACTCCCCCCAAAATGTGGTCAAACTTCAAGGAAATCTCTGGTATGAGCGAATTTTATGAAACAATGCTAAAGAACAATACTGGCCGTAAAATATTGCACGGTATGGGTTTACCCACCCCTATCGAATTGAATCGCTTTCATGGGCAACCGGTTTTTTTTGAAGGTAATATTTTAATTGGTGCGACAAAAGGCGCCAGCGCATTAGATTCACTTGCAAGCAACCTTAAAGAGGCTAATGCCAAGATATTTTTTCCGGCCAACGCCCACGCAGCCAGTGACATTAAAACGGCCATTGAGAGGTCTGGCCTTAACGCCACGCAAACCTGCTGCGAAAAAGGCGCTGTTAACGAAAAATTTGATGCCCTAGTCTTCGATGCCACCGGTCTTAAAACAACCAAAGAGCTCAAGGCGCTCTATACTTTTTTTAGCCCGGTCATGCGTAATCTGAACAAGAACGGCCGTATCCTTATTCTTGGTCGACCACATATGAAGTCGCAATCTGCTGAACAAGCAGCCAGCATGCGCGCACTAGAAGGATTCAGCCGTTCACTTTCAAAAGAAATCGGCAAAAAGAGTGCGACCTCACAGGTCATTTATATCGAGAAAGGCGCTGAACCTCTCGCTCAATCAGCTATTCGTTTCGTGTTATCGCCTAAATCTGCCTATGTGAACGGTCAAACAGTTGAAGTATCCAAATCAGGCAAGCCAGTAGAGATTGATTGGCGTTTACCACTTGAAGGTAAAACAGCCCTTGTCACAGGCGGCTCACGCGGTATTGGTGAATCAATTGCTCAGACACTCGCTCGCGATGGTGCGAAGGTTTTTGTGCTAGATATAGAACCCATGAAGAATGAACTGGAAAAGGTCGCCACTGCCATTGGCGGAGAAGCCATTGTCGCCGATATTACTGCCGAAGAAACCCCGGCCTTAATTGCTAAAACGCTTAAAAAATCTGGTGGACTCGACATCATCGTACACAATGCTGGTGTGACACGTGACAAGATGCTGGCGAATATGCCAGAGCATTGGTGGGATATGACCCTTGATATCAACCTGACAGCCGAAGAAACCATCAACGACTATCTAATGGAAAATGATGCGCTAAATAGTGGTGGTCGAATCGTCTGTGTTTCGTCTATGAACGGCATTGCCGGGCAAGTCGGGCAAGCTAACTATTCAGCCTCAAAAGCAGGTGTCATTGGCTATGTTGAATTTATGGCGAAGACTTTACGTTCTAAAAAGTGGGCTGAAAAAGGCATTACTATTAATGCAGTGGCACCCGGTTTTATCGAAACAGCCATGACAGAAGCCATTCCTTTCATGACCCGTGAAATTGGTCGACGCATGAACTCTTTAAGCCAAGGTGGCAAACCTGTCGATGTAGCTGAAACAATTAGCTTCTTCGCGGCCCCTGACTCAAACGGCGTATCAGGAAATGTGGTACGCGTCTGTGGCCAGTGCTTAATCGGCGCCTAGTGTCTTTTTAAGAGTCTGTCTTTTTAAGAGTCAGTGTCGATTTATAAGAGGCAAGCTTAAATTCAAAAAGGTGGCTACTGTTTTTTAGTCGCCCTTTTAGCCTCCATTTATGCTGCTATTAACTGCTTTGCTTTGCGATACTCCACTGGTGTGGTATCTGTCCAACGTTTAAATGCTCGATAGAAAGTACTCGGTTCAGAGAAGCCCGTCAGGTAGACGATCTCATCAATACTTTCATTAGTACACGCCAGTAAACGTTTTGCTAAGTGACAGCGGTAATTCGACAATAACTGATTAAAATTGGTATCTGCTTTGCTTAGCTGGGCACGCAATGCGCGCGGCTTTATATTCAGCCTATCAGATATCAAGTCAATACCTATTTCACCGGTTTCGAGTAGTTCGCCAATGACTTTATTGACGCGCGACACCATATCCTCACGCTCTAACTTAGCGACGTATTTATCGGCCAGCTGCTCATGTAATTTTAATAACTCAGGTTCAGCATGCAAAGAGTTTCGTTTGAGTACCGCCATATCAAAATAAATACGGTTACTGCTCTGCCCAAAGCTAACCGGACAACCAAAAACCCGCTGGTACTCAGCCAGTATCTCATCTGAACTAAGCTCAGGCAGTGCGGATACCAAATGCACCTCAGAGAGTTTAAACTCCCCCTCGGTCACATAAGCGAAAAATTTGCTCAGAACCACGATGGTGCATTCATTATAGTGACGCAGACTACGCACCAAATCATTCGAGGTGTCTGCCACTAAGCAGGCAGTATTGCTTTCTAGGTCTAATTCTAATGATCCACTGGCGGCATCGGTCAGTAAGCGCTGATAACTCAAAGCCCGCTCAAGCCCTTCCCTGAAGTTGGCGCTACTTAGAAACAAATACTCCAGCACCTGCCCTTTAAACACGGGCATGTGCTCAGCTAAATGCAAGCCAACAAGCACATCCTGAGTCACCTCTTCAACAGCCTGCCAAAAGATCAAGTTACCTTCATGCGGCGTTCGTAATTGCACATCATCGAGGTGGGCCTGTGTAATACCACAGCGTTGATAGACCGTTTCTACATCAACGCCCATACTGATCATGGCCTGATTCATTAAGCGAATTAATATTCCCGCATCTTTCAAGTGCACTATTCCCTTAACGTTAGCGGTATAAAACCGAACTTTAAAAAACCAATTTCAGAAGAGCAATTGACCGAAATGACACGCCACTTTACAAGATACCGCCATTCAAAATAAACCACTTTATTCTTACTATGGGCAACTCAATTGTTTTACATCGATCATCAGGTATCAACACTTGGCAAATAAGATTTCCTTCAGCCCTAAAATACCCGACAGTAAGGCTAAGAAAGTTAAGTCGTTAAGCCCGTTATCCGTAATAAGGGTGTCGCTAGAAAAACGATCAAGGCCACCAAGGTAAAGTTGCTAAGGGCAAACAAACTAAGGCGATGAATTACCCCATTATAAGTGAGGTGGCACACACTATGGAGGATGCGTAAACCGACATAGATCCAAGCTAAAACCAACACAGTACTGGAGGTCAGTTCAACAATATAGAATGTTAAGCACACCAAATAAAACAAAACCGGAACTTCTAGTAAATTCATAAAGTTTCGATTGGGCAAAGTAACATAGTCAGGCACCCGCTCAGACTCACCCCGTTTAAAGTCATCCCTAGTCAGCTCGCCTTTGAAGATAGCTTTAAACCTGGAATAAGGTATCAATAAAAGCACCAGCATGGTCCAGAAAGCCAAAAAAACGACCGGTAACAAAATCAATTCTTGCGTGAGTGTGTTCAATGCTCAACCCTTTGAAAATTAGTGAGATGCATACTTACAAGTTAAGCAACTGATAATGCACAAGATTTTAACCATAAACCAGAGAAAAAAATAATTCTTAGGCTTATTGTGAAACACGCTCTGTTTTTGCTGATATATGCTTCTGATGCTATAAAGAGTCACGATCTTAACTTCATCATGAAACGGTCTTTAGCGCTTCATTTAAAAATCATTTGATGTTACGCCAGACCGCCTGCGTTAATATAAAGGCATTATATTTCACCTTCATTCAGGCAAAAAATATGCTTAATCAAGTTCAAGCACTCAATAACCAGTTACAAAGTACCGTTAAGAACTGGGTAAATCAGGTATCTCAGGTACAAGAAAGCGGGTCGACTTTCGATAAGTTAAAAATGTCGGCCGCACTTAAGTTACTGACGCAATTTGTTGGCAAAGCTATTCCTTTCGCCTCCCGAAATGGCTTCAAGGTCATCGATTACAGACCGGGTTATGTGAAAGCTTTCATTCCCTTTAAACCGAATAAGAACCACTTTAATGCGATGTATGCCGGCGCTTTGTTTACGGTTGCTGAGTTACCTGGCGGCATTATCTCGATTCTGAGTTTTGATGATCGTTTCTTCCCGATACTGAAAGATCTAAAAATTGAATTTCTTAAAATGGCCAAAACCGATGTCACCGTGGAATTTGAAATATCGGAAAAAAAGCTTAAAAAATTAGAAAGTGACACGATCAAAAATGGTCGTTGTGCTTTTGTATTGGAAGGCGAAATTAAGGATATGGCAGGCGAGGTAGTCGCTAAGAGTTATGCTAACTACCAAGTTCGCTTACGCTAGGTTTTTAGAATTTACTAAAGACTATTAAAGAACGATAAAAACCAAACATGACTAATCCATTTTAATAATGGTGGTGATCTGTATTGGAGACTGAACCAGTCGTTCTTTACCTTCAATCATTGGATAATAGACGTAGTAGCCCTTATCAGGCACGGAGGTGACTTTGCCATTGGTAACAATGAAAGGGTTTTCGATGCCTTGCACGTAAACTTCAAAGTCACCGCCTAACATGGTGTCCATAGCACGGCTCGCATTATTAATTTTATCACAAGCGCTTAAAAAAAGTGACGCTATAAATAGTGTCAATAAGCCAAATTTCTTCATACTGTCCTCTTCATCAGTCGTAGTTGTTGAATCTCGTACGTAGTCAAAACAACTAGAGTAATTTACACTCATGCCACAGCAATTTGAAAGCTCTAGAAAAAGCCTCAACCAGTTGTTTTTCGTACAATAGTGTAATGTTCTCTTCGTTGTTTGTTGAAGCGCTACGTGTCCAATTAAAGCTGCCGTTAATAAGAAGGCGTTGATCAAATAAGGCGAATTTATGGTGCATATGATAAGCACTTTTATCTAACTTAACGGGTACGCCGCGCTTAGCAAGATAATGAATATCACTGCCCATGTCATTTGATTTATCATTATCACTGACGATTCGAACCTTCACTTCTGCTTGATGCGCCTCCAAAAGCGCTTCACTTATCCGGTCATCCGAAATAGTGAACACACACACATCGATTGAATCGCGTGCCTCTGAAATTGAGTTGATAATTTGATTAGCGCACTGTGTACCCGGACTAAAACAGGCTGACGAACGGTGGGGTAAATGTTCACACCTCACCTTATCAATGACCTTGATCACTCTCTCAAGCCAGTTTGCAGCGTATATAAAGTTCTCTGGATGCCTGACATGATGAACCCGAAAAAGATCAAAGGCTTTGTTTCGAGTGAAAGCAAGCATTTCCTCTTGATCCTGAATACCATCAAGAAGCAAACGCAAAGAGTTTTTTTCATCTTTTGAAAGTTTCTCATCTTTAAGTGACTCCGATAAGAAGTATTCAATTTTATGTTGATCAGACATTCATTATTGGTCCACTTAATTAGACTTTATTCAACGCGATACCTGCACACTCACCGCGAGCCAAACAATTCACTTATAGTGCAGTCGATAACCGTATGAAGTTCAGCCTCATCAATGGGCTTAGATAAGAAGGTGTCCATACCTGCCGCCATATATTGCGCACGATCTTCATCACTTATATTCGCCGTCAGCCCGACAATTTTGATAAGCGTCTGCTGAATAGTCTTATCTTGCCAAAGACCACTACGAATAAAACGGCTTACTTCTAGCCCATCCATTTCTGGCATGCGACCATCCATAAATATCATATCAAAATGACTACTACTCACTAAATGCTCCAAAGCAGCTTTGCCATTTTCGGCGATAATGACTTCATGCCCCATGTTTTCCAGCATGGTTCGTATAATTATTTGATTGGTTTCAACATCTTCAGCACATAATATACGAAGCCGTCGGCGATGAGGGCTGAGCGTTTTAGTTTCTAACTGACATTTTTTTGCACTTCCCCGCCCCATGGGAAGTTCAAAGAAGAAGTGCGTGCCTTTGCCGGGCACACTGGTCACGCCTATCACGCCATACATTGCTTCAACCAGGTCTTTGGAAATCGATAAACCTAAACCTGTTCCACCAAATTGGCGAGTGGTGGAAGTATCGGCTTGTTCAAACTTCTGAAAGAGTTTTGCTATGTCTTCTTCTGGTATACCAATGCCCGTATCACGGACAGAAAACTCCAGACGTACCCGGTACTTGGAAAGCTGCAGCATGCTGATCTGAACATCGACACCTCCAGAGGTCGTGAATTTTATTGCATTGCCAATCAAGTTAACTAAAACCTGACGAATACGTGTTGGATCACAATTCACAAATTGAGGTACATCATCGTCAATATGTACCTTGAAATATAAGTCTTTGGCTTTGGCCATATTGTCAAAAATAGCCACGGCATCTTTAACTTCTTTATACAGATCGAAGTCAAGCATTTCTATATTCAGCTTACCCGCTTCCATCTTGGAGTAATCGAGAATGTCATTAATAATTGTGAGCAGCGCAGTAGCATTACTCTTGGCAATATCCAGTTGCTCTCGGGTTTTGTCATGAATCGAGGTATCTTTCAAGGCGAAGCCTAACATTCCCAAGACCCCTGATAAGGGAGTACGAATTTCGTGGCTCATGGTCGCCAAAAAATTACTTTTAACTTCGGCGGCCTTCTCAGCGTCAACTTTAGCCAGCTCCAGATTATTTTGCACGTCCTGCATTTCTACTTGCAGTTTACGCTCAATTTTAAAGGCCGCATTGGTTTCATCGAGCAGTTCATTAAAACCATCGACCAAAACACCAATTTCATTTTCCTTTAAGTGATCAGGTAGAAAAAGGCGTTCCTCGCTGTCTGCATGTATATCCTTAAGAGCACGTCTAAGTTTTACCAGGGGTTGAGACAGTCTTATTTTCAAGGCTTGAGCGGAAACAAAACAAGAAACGAAAATAACGAAGATAAGTCCAATAATAGTGGGAATAGAGGTGTCATGAGTCCGTTGGCTAACCCATGTCTCATTCGGGGCAACCCGCAGCTCACCTAATAGCTGCTCAGCATCAAAGATCGATTCCAGTTTCATTGAAATCGTTTTCATCGGCGCCCCGCCCTCTTTATGTACGCCAGATAGTTTCATCCCCTGGCTAAATTCATCAGCAAAACCTTCGAGGGTCACTGAATACACAACGTCGGTACCTAGTAGACCATTTATAGCATCCATACCCACTGTTTCATTTGCTGAGAAGAGCGCTGCTGAGGCGGTATTTTTAACGGCCGCCATCAGGTCTTTCACCTGACTTTCACTTTCTTCCTCAGCAATACGTTGGTTAATTTGATAGGCAATTAGGCTAAAAACAGTCGATAAAACTAAAGCACTGCTCACCATAATCATGGCGACATAATGCTGTAAATGACGAAAACGCATTAATGTTTACCTAGGGTATAAACCACAACAATTCCCTTTTTAGCGAGTGCTTCAGGATCCTGCTCAGTTACATAAGCAATCGAGTGTTTGTTGCTCATGACTTCTTTTAAGACTGCATCAACATCGTCTAGCTCCTTAGGTGGAGAGGCTCTACCTGAATAACGTAACCGCGCCCAATAGGCATCAATATCTGATATTGCCTTACCCGTTAATTCTTCAAAGAAGCGTTTTCGAATATCTGAATCGACTTGATGGTCATAGGCCTTTGCTATTTGCCCATTAGAAAAATTTCTGGATCGCCCTAAAAACAAACTCATTACCTGCTTACGGCTTAATGAACTAAGCTCAGCCTGAGCATTAGTAATAACTTGAATAGCGCCTGTTTGAACATCGCTGCCAGCCCATGAAAAAGGGGCGATTATCAGACTTAAAAAGACGACATATATTCTAATAATCTGCATATTAAAACACCCAATCAAAGGTGGCAGAGCACCAGGTTCGAGAGTCTTTTTGCCAATTTCTAGTACCCACCTCCGGCGTATCAGGTGTAGGATAAATACCTAAAGAGTTATCGCCAATGGTGGCATAATCACATTGAAGCTTAAGTGCTTTACGAGAAGCAAAATCCCATCGCACACCCAGACTCACTGATTGCTGATCAATCAGACCAGAGCTCAAGTTATCCTTTAACACAGCATATAAGCCTTGCAAAATGGGGTCTAAAGCAGGCGAAACAGGTGCGGGCGGATCATAAGGAAATTCCCGTTCATCCCATGAATAGGAATAAGTAATATACGGTAGAAAGTCACCAAAACGATGCCCAACTTGTAAGTAGGCGCGCTGTCCGTCGTAGCTGCCGAAATAGTCTCCTGAAACATCACTGAACTCGCCCTGGAAAAACCAAGCCCCCGGCGTCCATTCAAAACCAATTGAGCCATAAGTCACTTTCGCATCTTCGATACTATAAGCTTCTGCAATTTGAACACTTTCAGGCCAAAAGCCTTTAATAGGCTCAACGTAGGCCAATAAAGCTTTAATCGCTTCGGTATTCTCGGTAAAACGAAATCGGGCGATATAAGCGCGCAACAAGAAATCATCCATTTCCCATGTCACGCCGCCTCCCATGATAGGCGCTGATTTCACATAGTTATTTGAAGTTTCATCATCTTTATAGCCAATGTTCACGGTGGCTTTGGTTTTCCCGACAAACGCTTCCAGACGAACAGAACTATCAAAATCGCCAAACTCAAACACCGTTTTAAGACCGTCGTAATTACTATAAGGAATCCAACCATAAAACTCATTTTGAGGCCGAACTGAATGGTACGAGTAACCGACATCGCGATGGTCAGAAAGCAAGAAAGTATCAAGAACCATACGACCAAACTGAAAACTCCATCTATCATCGGACTGATATCTAAAAAAAGCCATTTCAACCGAATTATCAACGCTATTATTTGCCCGCTCTTTTGCCACAATTTGCCCGACAAGGTCAAAGTGTGCGTCCAGCTCTTTCCTCACTTGTAATCCCAGCACAGAGTCAACCAACCAACCATGATCCTCAATTTTCTGACTTCGTTGCGTGATGTTTCTTTTCAGAATCAAGTCATCGTACTTACCTGACTCGGCATAACCAAAAGTACCAAAACCTGTTAATTCCCAATCAGTAAATAAACTACCCTGAGCATGCACAAGCTGCCCAAAGCAAAACAGAAGAAAAAAGATAGATAGTTGAGATATTCGTTTGATATAAGGATGGTGTCGATAGCTGCTTCGGTTTTTCATTAAAAATAGATGTCCGTTACGAAGTACAAAAAACGCATAACAATAGAGGCTCAATTGAGTTTAGGTCAGTAAGTTGAAAGTTCAAGGGCGTCCCTTCAGCCTTAAACTCAGGGACACCTCTTCATCAAAGAAAATAAGCTCTAAATTTTAGACCTTTTACTCTAATCAATTAAGGCCTACGCATACCGGAAACACTAGGCTTAACAGCATTTTTCATTTTCCTGAAAGTTTACATTTCAATGCTTACATTTTGTTTAAACTTCATGTACCTTCCGCACATCTATGTAGTCCATATTAGGTATTTCTCGAATTGGAACAAAATACCTAAACAACAGATTTAATATTCAAAAGGATGGTTGGTATGAGTAAAAAGTTCTGGAGCCTGACAGGCGCATCAATAATTGGCGCGGTTGCGCTGTTTCATTTTGCGACTTTACCACCTGCACCTCCCGGCATCCCACCCGTACCGGACCATATAGCCATTCCTGATGTACCTGCTTTAACACCTTATGATATGCCAACAGGTCAGGTTGAAGTGTCAAATGAACCTTACCAAGCGACCTTTCGTAGCGTCTCGATCCCCGACTTAGTTGAACGAGACTTAACGACCGGCGTCTATAAAGGTACTCCCTACTGGTTAGAAAGAGCTGAGTGGTTCGATGAGCATTATTACGACACCCTAGCGGCTCGCAAAATATGGCCTGAGGGCAAGTCACCTGAAACACATGAACGTGGTGATCCGGTCAGCTGGTCCATTGAACCTATCCCGCAATATGTACCGCCACCTTGCGATCAAACTCAACCAACAGGTTATGATGCTGAAGGCTGTCGCTATGTCATGGCACTGTTTAAAGATGTCGAAGCTCAAGACCCTGAAAAAGCCAAAGCATTACGCGAGCAAGCCCGTCGCGGACGAGATGTCTGGTTCAAAGGCACCTTTGGTAACCAGGATGAAAACATACTTCATCAAACCCGTATCGTAGGCAAAGAAAACATGAACTACCCGTGGTTAGACACGCGGACTAGACCCTATCGTTTTACCAAATGGGGCCTAATCAACGACCCTGACTGCGAGCAGGGCGACGCGTCAACTAATTGGTATGATAAATGTCAGGACCCTCACTCTTCAGGTGTTCTGGGATATCGTAAGTATTATCAAGAACCCACTAAAGATGAATCGGGAGTGGTTGTTTATAACGCCCGTACCGCTGCATATGATGAAAACGAAGTTAAAGAAAACAAACGTTTTGCCATTGGCCACCCCTGTGTTCAATGCCATGTCGCGTTTGACCCAACCAACCCTCCAAAGGACCCTAATGAGCCTGAGTGGAATAACCTTAGCGCAACCATAGGTAATCAGCATACTCGCCAGCCAATGGCCTTTTTCCAAGGCGTGCCGGAAGAGCATCTCGCTAACCAAGCGCTTATGGGTGGCCGTTTAGGCACCATCGACACCTCCATTGTGGCCTCTGACTGGAGCCACAACCCCGGCACCCAGAACAAGATTATGGACTTTCAGAACAAACGAATTTTTGAACATGTGATGAAAGATCCGGTTACGGGTGAAATATCTACGGCGCAAACTCGCCACGTACTCAAGGGTGGAGAAGACAGCGTGGGTGAACACTTGGCGCTGATTCGCGTGTATATCAATATCGGCATGTGTACTGAAGAGTGTTGGGTGCCTAATTTCAGCTACCCGGGCCAACTAATTGGACAAGGCACAGAACAAAGCCCTATGCGCATTATGCAGTGCGCCAATGAATGTGATGCCTGGAACTATGCCGATGCTAAAATGGATGACCTGGCTGCATTTTTAATCACAGGTGGCCCGACTTACCTTCTCGCCTCTAAAGATCTGGACGGCAAAAAAGGCAAAGACTATATCGACACCACGAAAGTGCCGGCAGGCAAAAAAGTCTTCGCCCGCGAATGTGCCGGTTGTCATAGCTCAAAAATGGCCCCTGAAAATATTCGTGCCGATAAAAATGCACTCGGTCAATTTTATGAAGGTCATATCTTCGGAAAAGAAGATTACTGGCAGTATGAGTTTACTGAGGCTGAGCGAAATGACCCAGCGTTCATTGCTAAATTCCTGACTACCGATGTACAAGGTATGACGCGTCCTAAGCAGTTTGCAGACGACGGCGTATTTGGTCAGGACTGGTTATCAAACGATGAACTAATCCCTTTCAATATTATTGGCACAAACAGCTGCCGAGCACTGCACGACAACCATAATGAAGGCCATATCTTTGAAGAGTTCTCCTCGGAAACTTACAAAAATGCAAGCTCTCCTGGCAGCGTGCCGCGTATTCTAAACCGTTTAGCACCGGGTATTGGCGGCATGCAAGTAGGCGAGAAAAAGATTGAAGGCGGCCCTGGCTATCTTCGAAACTTCTCACTATTGTCTGCTTGGGCAACAGCGCCGTTCTTACATAACAATGCTATTGGTGAAGTCACTTTCCTCGAAGACGGCTCGCCTGATTACACGGTTAAAGGGCGTATCGAGCAGTTTGAATTGGCCTTTGATGAGTTGATGAAATCAGATGACCCCTTAGCTGAAAATGCCAGACCACAGAAGATTTCTACCTTCCAGCATGACTTACAACTCACGCCAGATGGTCAAGCTCAAGGCCCTATCGAACTCACGATCCCTAAAGGCACCCCTGTGGCGGCTGTAACCTCATCTAACCCGCACGATGCACTATTTATGAAGTGTGGTGATTTAGTTGAAAACAAGGGCCATCAGTTTGGTATAGATTTACCGGCAGATGAAAAGCTCGCACTACGTGAATTCCTTAAAATGATGTAAGGAGATAAGCCAGATCAGGTAGCGGTAAGTACCCACTTACCTCTACCTCAAAGGGCTCATTAATATGAACTTAAGAAAATCACTCACCTTTGCGGCGCTAATCAGCCTCGGCATTATTGCCAGCATATACTTGGTCATCAACTACGCCAGTACACCCTCGATATCTGAACTCACGCAAGCGCCTCAAGACAAAACTCCGACCCTGCTCAATAAACTCATTCCTAATACTGACTTGCCACCTGAAGGTACACGCTCTTTATTCGACCACTTAATTACACAAAATGAGGGTCTGCCATTCCCATTTAGTCAGTTTAGTACTTTATTGCAGGATGCTAATCCTGAAAATAAGCCTCCTTTGTCATTACTGATTCCACATGGTCGATCCTTACTAAAAGGCCAAGCAAATAACGCTCTGCCACGGATTCTAATCGCACCGGATTTTCAGCAAGCAAACACACCCGCCGGTTTAGGCATGAGTACCCAAGGGCAGCTCTTTTTGGGTTTTGTGGAAGCGGCGAATGAAATTGAAGTGGTCAGTTATAACGAAGCGGCGGGCCGATTTGAATTTCAGTTAGTACAAAATTATTGTGAGGGCTGTGTCCCGCGCATAGTTTACGCTCGACGTGCCATATGCCTAACCTGTCATCAAGGTGGCACACCTATTTTTTCGCAGCGCCCTTGGGATGAAACCAATGGCCAGCTGAAGGTCTCCTCAAATATTCGTAAAGTGAGAAACAGCCAGAAAGCAAGCAATAATAAAGAGTACTGGGGTGTCGCGATCAAACAGCCACTGGCTACCCCCGAACGTTTTGATGAATTAACAGACATTGGTAACTTCTACATGGCAAGTCAGGCGGTCTGGTTAGATGGCTGTGGCGAGAAGGGCAACGAGTGCCGTCGAAAATTACTTTCGCTAGCCTTACGTTTTGCAGACCAGCCCGGCTTGTTTGACCCTGAAAGCGCTGAGGTTGAAGTCTTACGTCAGCTATGGGACTCGAGCTTTCCGGAAAATGGCATCCCAGTCCCTGAATCAGACTTAAAGAATCGCGACCCAAGTGGCGACAGTAATAGTTTTACCGACTGGTTATATGCCATGTTTACCCCCGACATTCATTTTGGTGACGGCGCGAAAGACAATGAAGATTTAAGCGCCTTTGAAAAACTGCCGCCTTTACCACCCGCACTAGACCCACTCACTGTGCGCGCAGCTAAAAAAATAATGCACAAAACAGATATTGATGGCGTATACGGTATTGCACGTTTTTTTACCGAGGATGATCTAAGCTCACTCAATAAGCACTATGCTTATAAGCTGGATGCTTTACTAAAAAAGGTAGAGCAGCTGCCTAAGCAGTTTTTTGCAGCCAAACCGTTCTCACGCGTTAAGGTCATGCAAGCTTTGCTTGATACTCCGCGGGAATATTGCTGCCTGGACACCTCAGAAATGTCGCCGCCTCGAGCGAGTGGCGTACCTGAATTAGCCATTACACAATACCCTGAATTGAAACTATTCGAGCAATACTGCTTTACCTGTCATCGGGGTAATCCAGCAAAACGCTTGGATTTCATGTCTGGCGATACCGAAGCTCATGTACTTGAGAAAATTCAGGCGAAGAATGAAATTAGAGAGGCACTCGACTGGGAGCGTTATCAGCAAACAGATAAAGCTTCTAAACTGATGCCACCAAGAGACTCTGTACAATATCAAAAACTAAAACAAGCAAATGAACAAGACCGCAAGAAAATGCGTGATACCGTACCCAGTATGTTTAGTTTTTAAATATAGCGATCCTTGAAGTTAAACCACGATCATCCCCGACACCTGGGCGGGTCTAATCGGGGATCCAGCACTAAGATAACAAGTACTCAAAAGTAAATAGGGAAATATATAAATGCAGCGCATTCTAAATGCTACAACAAGTAGGTTGATACAAGTCACTTTGGTTTTTATCCTAAGCATGAATGCATTATCAGCATTTGCTATGCCGTCTTTTGCGCGCCAGTTTAAACATCAATACGGCTATATACCTTCCTGCCACGCCTGTCATCAAGAAGGCGGCGGTACGCCTTTAAATGACTACGGCCAAGCATTTAAAGATAAGGGTAAAAACACGGCGGCGTTTAGTTTGATCGCAACGCTCGACAGTGACCACGATGGTTTCAACAATGAACTTGAAGCGAGTAAAAAAGCCAACCCGGGTGATGCTAAATCTACTCCATCCAAGCCAGGCTCTTGGTTAGATCTGTCCAGCCTGATCCCGAAAGAAGTACAAACCTTGTTTCCAAATGCTACGGCCTGGAAGCCGCTTGATGCCATATTAACAGCGAAAGATATCAGCCGGGCAGAAAGCATGGGTGTAAACTTGAGTGCCGAGGATGAAAATACTATTTACATACCGGTGGCTAATCGTCGTCCAATCGGCACCGCATTAATCTTTCCAGTTGAACATCAGAGCAAAATATTCTTCTTGTTAATGGCCACCGACCGTCAGCTTATTATTAGCCAGGTCATGCCCTTGAATGCTGAAAAGCTAGACCTAAAACTGGATCCTGAATTACTGCAAAGCTTTGTCGGCACAGCGCTTCAGTCTGTTAGTTTGAATACCACAAACAACTTAGCCGCGAGTATTAGTCTAGCGGTAAAGAGAGCCGGCGTGCTCGTTTATATCCGTTTAAAAGGAGCTTAAGATGTCAATCGCTACTGCACTATTAGCAGCCCCTTGCATAAACTATAAGTCCGTGCTCACAGGCCTTTGTCATGACTTAGTAAGTTCAGAGTTTATTCGAGTATTATTAGTAATAATTTTCACCTGTACGGTTTTACTCAATGCCTCGCCTACCTGGGCGAATGATACTGAGTTTGATTTCTTTAGTGACCAAGCTATTTCAGAAGAAAGCCTTATTATCGTGCCGCCTGAAAAACCTGCATGGATGACGATTGGCGGCCCGATTGCCTTAGTTGCTTTCTTCCTGGGTGCTTGCCTTATCGTCAACTGGCTTTTCCCTTTTAAACAAACCGGGCTCGAGTTTAATTTACACGACCTGCCTATCGCGGCTCAAAGAGGCATCGGCATGGCCGTTGTACTCTATGGTATCGCCTTAGTTTTTGGCGCTATGGAGGCCCACTATCAAGTCAACCTTCACGGCGACGCCCCCTCTTACTTCGAACAAATGGGCATCGGAAAGCTGATAGCTTTTACCCATGCGCATTTATTTGGCTTTACCACCAGTTTTTTTATTATTGGTATTCCCTTCTCTCTACACTTCAGTCGACTCAAAGTGTATCAGTGGATATTTCCGATTGGTTTGATTGCCTCCCTCACAGACATCATTTCCTGGTGGGGCATGAAGTATGTTTCAGCTAATTTTGAATACATTACCTGGGGCTGTGGGCTGGTCTTCACAGTGTGTTATATGTGGATGTTGATTGGGCTGGTCAGGGTATTATTTTTTCCAAAAGTGAAATGGCTACCCGACTTTATTAGTGAAGATCATCAACGCCAGTGGGATGAGAAAAACCCGCGGTCGTAGTATATAAGGGTTCAAACTAGACCTGACTGCTTTGGATTTAGGCTTGAACTTAATTAGACAAACCTTGAATGTCCGCAACAAATAAGACGCAGTGCTATTGAAGCTCAATGGGAAAAACCGGCCAATTCATTAGTTAGACGTTGCCCATAAGTGGCTGTGCAAGCAACGTCAACACTACCTAGCTTATTCAGACATCTGGTTCTTGCGCTTTTTATGGCAAACTCATCTGGACACCTTACTTTAAGGAATAAACAGCAGCACTGCTCTCTTGATGGCGGACTCACTGAACTGGAATACCGGAAAAATAGCGCTAGGTTCTTTCTTAGGTTTGTTGTTTCTATATTAGGCGATAGATTAAGGTTGTTTTAAATGACCAGGTTTGGCGATGAGAGTCAGCAGGAAAAGGAGGGAAGTTTTCTGAAGTTTGAATCGCTTTCATTGTGGCCTTTTTAAACGATGAATGACCGTTGACTTCGAGTACGTTTAATTCTCGAAGACTCCCATTCCTATTTAAAGTGAATGACACTAAAACCTTTCCTTCTTTTCTCATTTTGCGCGCTCGATTTGGGTAGAACTTATTTCCTTCAATTAGTTTAATGATGAGACGTCGATATTGTTCTTCTTCAAAAGCAATAAGGTTGAACTGCGACTGAGCGTTTAGACTAGGAGCAGGAGGATTCGGCGAATGTTCTACTACTTTCTTTTCTGGCGGCACTCGCTTTAGAGTCTTATTTTTTGGCTCAAATTGTGGCTCGGTTTTTGGTGTAACTATAGGCTTTAAAATGGACTTTTTTTTCACTGCTATAGCTTTCGTTAAGTTTATTTTTTCTTTAGAGGCCTTCATTTTTTTAGGCGCTGATATTTCGCTTAATTCACGTGCAATGACTTCTTTCGGCTGGATGGGGTTTGCTGATTTAGGCTCAAACTTTAACATGGCGATATTCATTCGAACGGGGTTTACTTCAGTTAGGTTTTTTTCTCTTATATCTAGGGAAAAAAAACCTGTCATCACAAGTACTAAGATGCTCGTTAAATGAATGAGAACAGAAGCTAATAAGGGAGAGCGAAATGAGTAACGATATTTCATCATGCCAGCTTCCGTTTAAGACCCAGAATCATGTTTCAACCATGCCTTTAGCATTACTTCATTTAGCAAACCGCTATGTGCTTTTCGCTGGTGTTTACTATCGTAAAAATAGCTCCTTGGTAGCTCTCCATACCAGTCAGGGTCGATGATATATCTCAAACGTTCAGGTAAAGCATCGGCAAAAAACCAGTTGTCCCACTCGTTTAATTGATAGTCTACAAGTATTTTTTGAACATCAGTCGATGAGTCCTGATCATCGGTTGAAACTAATACGATCTGGTTCATTGAAAATGCTCCCTTCAATGACTGAAGCAGAGAAAGTTCTTTCAGGCATGGAGGGCAGTCAAGAGACCATAAAATTAAAATGAAAGCCTGCTGATCTTTATGCTGAATAATCTCTGACATGCTCTCGGGCATAAATGGCTTTAGATGTATATCAGGGGTGGATGCATTCTCCGACAAAGTGTTGGCAGATAGATTATTTGTGGGTGTTAGGAGCGAAATATTCAACGCCAGACAAACAAGCAAGATATGTCTGATAGACATAAAAAAAAAGCTAATATCTGTGGGTACATCTAACACGATTGACTTTAATATCCATTTTAAAGGTTGAGTCATTGTGTCACCTTTATCAAGGTCAAACCTTCTGATTGCGTTTGCCATGACGCGTACAAGTCATTCCTATCGCGTATCCAATCAGGGTGATCAGAACCATTCGCAGTTGTGGCAATGATTTTATCTTCTGACCAGCTCTTTCCTTTGTCGTTGGAGTAGCGCGTCAGTAGGCTCATTGATATGCCATTAAAGCGTTTCCATAGCAGATACACAGACTGCCCCATGACTTCCACTTGGGGTCTAGCCGCTCCTGCCTTCGCATCAATACTTTGTACGCTTGTGCTTTGCTCATTTTGAAGGTCAAACTGTCCGTACATTAAGCCTTTATTCTTCATTCCTTGGCTAAACCAGGCCATATGAGCGATATTCTGTTGGTCGATAGCGATATCTGGCCCATGATGTGGGCAACCTTCAATTTGCCATGCATCATCTGTTGCTTTTGTGGGTAAGCCTTTTATTGAAGCACCTTGAGAGTCAATATATGAGATTGCATGATCACGAATATTACCTGGGTAAACGTGGCGCCAGAGTGCGACGACTTTTCCATCTGAGTCACTATCCATCGCAATTCGACAACACTCACAACTATGATCTGCCAGTTTGTAGTTTGTTTTAAAGCTTACGCCATTGTCTTCAGAGATGGCATAGTAAATTGAGGCGCCCGCATATTCCTGTTGGCGATCTTTTGCTTTTTGCTGGTCGCGTTTGTCAATCCAGGTAATGAAGATACGTCCATCTTGATCAAGACTCATTGCATCAAAACGGTGACTGATTAAACTTTGATCAGCATTAATTGTAATCGGTGTATCAAAGTGTTTTCCCTTATCTAATGAGCGTGCAAAACGTACATCTCCCGAGTATCTACCCGGTGTTTTATGTGTCCATGACACAAATATTTCGTCTCGTTTACCGAGCAAAATTTTAGGCCGATTTTCGCCGTCATCATAAATGCGCTCAGGTGCGGTGTTCACTACTACCGGTGAATTGTAGCTCCTGCCTTTGTCTGGCGATGTGGTGATATAAATATGCCCATTCTGGCTGAATACGGCATATAAAACCCCATCATCATCAAAGGCCAAACTCGGTACTCGACCACAGTGAGGCGATGGCAAAGCCGAAGCATTCAGACACTCAGGGGTTAAACTCCCTTTTGATTTTGAATGCCCAGCATGCCTATTATTTGCATCGTCTTTTGTCGTACTAATGTTATTAGACGTCGAAGTTGAACAGGCGCTCAATAAAATGAGCGCAGCACTAATTAGTATGGGTATTCTCATAAGTTACTCGAAACTATATTCTAATCCTGCAAAGAATTGGCGTGGTGTGCCAGGTGTATATTTTTCCTTTCCATAACTCAAACTGGCATTTTCAGCATAAACTTCATCAGCAAGGTTATTAATTTTCGCACTCAGCTTGAGTTGATTGTTTACTTGATAATTCGCCTTCAGGTGCGCGACGGTGTAACCGTCATAGGTAGTGGTATTTTCATCATCCAACCAATATTCACCCACATGCTCAAGTTCAAGCATGGTACTTAAGCCTTCGATTGAAGATGGTTTATAGCTTAAGCGCAGGTTAGCAATATCATTGGGGGCAGCCGCCTGCTCGTTGTCTCCGTATTCGATGTCATTTACGTATTTATGCTTCGAATAGCTATACGCCAGGCGGGTTGAGAATTGGTCATTTAGCGCGTGTAACCAAGAAAGTTCGACCCCTTTGTGCTCTGTTTCACCTCCATTTTCATAATACCGGTCACCAGCGTTATTCGTTCTACGAACGATGCTGTCATCGATAGACATATAATAAATAGCAAAATCCAGGCGTTGCGATTGTGTACCCAGTTTGTAACCTATCTCAAAGGTATCACTCACTTCAGGGTCTAGGTTGAAATTAATGTTATTTGTCTTTAGTGAATATAAACGTGAGGCTTGCGGTATACGGAAACCATTAGCAAAACGCGCATATATATTTTGCTGATGATTGAAACGATAAGTTAAGCCTAGTTTAGGGCTGACATGCTCAAATGACGGGTCATTATCGCTGCTAGGCCTTGAATAGCCTGAACTCGCATATTCACCATCATTCAAATTATTTTTATAATCATAGCGTGCATTATCGTAGCGTAAGCCAGCATTTAATTGTAGTTGATCAGTTACATCAAACTCTGAGCTCACATAGGGTGCAAAGGAAATATATTCAACATCATAATCATAGATGCTACCAGTTGGGACAGAGGAGCCAAAACCCGATGGAACGTAATCGAAGAGCTGCTTATAAGTGCGATTAGCTTTTGTAATTTCCAGGTCTGTTCCTATCGCCAAACGTACAATATTTTTGTCAATATCAGCTTTGAACATCATCCCAACAGTATTCTCTTTACTATCATTTTGAGGAAGGTTTTTTTCCCAGGTAGCTGTATATCTGTTTCTATTTTTACGAATATAGCCAATCGTACTCAACTCAATTTCATCATTTAAAAAGTGTGTCCACTCAGTACTAATACGCGCAAAATTGAATTTTCTTTGTATTTCTAAACCAGAGTCCAATGCAGTTTGAATATCACCCACAGACTCGGTATTATTTTCAAGTTCGTCAAGGCCGATCAAGCTGCCTGCCATATCAGCTTCGGAGGCATTTACAGACACAATCGTTTTGAGTGCATTATTATCATTAATTGTTTTGAAGTGTGTGATATTTGCTTCGCTTCGTCTTGAGGCTGTATGGTCACGCCAACCATCACTTTCGCTATGTGAAAATTCAAAGCCAATATCTGAGTCTGAAGTCTCTGTCTTATTCCCTTGATTGCTACCTGATAAGCTCAGCTTGTAAAAGCCATCACTTCCGCCATCGGCTTTTATTTTATAGCCTGATTTTAGGGAAGGATCATTTGAAATTACATTAACGGTCGCAGCAACTGCATCAGAACCATACAGTGCGGTACCTGCACCTTTTAAGACTTCCGCTGAACCTGCTGATGAGAAGTTGGTATACGCTAAACCATTATGGTTAAAAAAACCTGAAGACTGTACAGGAATACCATCCTGTAAGAATAAATAATAAGGACCCGTGTTAAGCGGCATACGAATACTCGTCATATGTCCTAGCGTTGACCCCGTTTGAGTGACTCGCACACCGGCGATCGAATTGAACAGCTCTTTTTGGTAGTTTGGCTGGTCCAGGGCAATCGCTTTCTGATCAACAACGCCAATACTTGCGGCTACACTTAATGATGCTTCTTCATCACGATTAGCTGTCACACTAATCATATCTAACTGATCAAGCTGCTGAGATCCTTCATTACTAATTGTAGTATCTGCACATGCATAATTTACTACAGTGGAATTCATCGCCAGTAAACTGAGTCCCAAAAAATAGCGCTTTGTATGTTTCACTTTTAAACCTTTTATAATGCTAGTTTTAACATCCACCTAAAAAACACGTAAAGGCCATCTTTTAAAAGTAAGCGTTAATTTCTAAATGAATATTAAGACTGAAGTGTATAGAGGAATAATTTGAGTAGAAGTGACAAATTGTCGCAGTAAGAAATATCAGCTAAATCGTAGAATAATAGAGATAGGAATGCTTAAAGGCGTATACAACGCTTCTGTTCATCATTTGTAATCTTCAATAACAGCGAAATACTTGGAAAAATAATTTCGTAGGGGTAAACAAAGCTTGAAAGCACTGTTAGGTATTATGATCAGTAAGTTGTTATGTGCTGTATATATCTGAGCACATAGAAATTTAAGTTCGGGTCATTGGTCGGTTGCCGAATAATGTTAACGACAACCGATCAAACGAACGCTTTAAGTTTAACCATGCAAAGCGCGTACAGCTGACTCAGGGTCTTTATCTAAAATACGTAGTAAAGCCCTAGCTGGGCCAGTAGGATGGCGCCGACCTTGCTCCCAATTTTCTAGGGTACGCTTACTGACTCCAATCAACCCTGCAAATCTGGTTTGTGACAAACCAATTTTATCTCGAATAGATTTAACTTCAGGCTCAGCGAACGCAGTAATGCGAGATGGCTCTGTGGTTTTCTTTACAATGTTATCCATCTCTTGGACGCTAGCTAATAACTCATTAAAATCTTTATCGTCCATATCACCACCTCTCGACAATATTTTTCAAAGCATTTAACTGCTCGTGTGTTAAGTTTTCTTGTTTACCCTTCGGGTAGACATACAGCATTCGAATATGATTATCGTCAACTACCCAATAGTAGATGACTCGCACTCCACCACTTTTACCAGTGGCCTCTAGCTTCCAACGAACTTTTCGTAATCCACCCGAACCTCTAATTATATCACCTAGTTCTGGGCGATTAATGAGCGCTTCCTGCAGCTCTCTGTATTGATCATCAGACATAAGCTGTTTAATAAGTTTGGTGAATATGCTTGTTTCAATAATAACCATAAAATAAAGTATACGCCAATGACGTACTACTTGAAAAGGGAAATCAATTGATGGGTTTTTGTTTATCCAATTTGGGGCCATACCGTACACGGTTCTTGATTATTTTTTCTAGTATTATGTTCCGGTTGATCCATCAGCCGCTGTGACATAGCGGACGTTCAGAGGTCTTTCTAACTTTGAATACTTAAGCCATAAAATATTAAACGAGGCGTTCACTTTTAGCTATTCTTATCAATAAATAAACAATTTAAATAAATACGGCTTCGATAATATTATTAAACAAGTGAATTTATCTGCATGAAAATATACTTTACTACCGGGGAAATAGTCTGTTACAGACAAAAGAGCGCTCTCTTATGTATTAATTCGGGAGAAGGCTCCGAGTTTTACATGGATTGTAGTCAGCCTATTTATAAGAGATACGAACTTAGTCAATATAACCCGCCGTCAGCCTAAGTGAGTGTCTATATTCATCGATTCGTACAATGCACGCACTATATCTATTTCAGCTTTAGAGGGTATGAAAACGACTTAATTGGTGTCGTGGTCTATAGATGAGTTGATGGTTCCATTGATTGATGAAGAATACCAATGATATCGATATGCGTTTCTGCTATTCGATAATAAATAGTGTGCGAGCCTTCAAAGCAGCTGTAGTAACCGTTTTTGATTTCGTTCCTAGCTGTGCCCATCAAGGGCGACTCAGACAGTATTCTCATTCTATCGCGAAGCGCTTTCAAATAGACTGTTGTGCGCTTTTTTCCGAATGTTTTAATGGAATAGGCTTTGATATTTAAGAGACTTTCTTGTGCTGCTGGGGAAAGTACATATTTTGACATTATTTTAGAAGCTCATTCATAAATGATTCGCCATCCAAACCTTCACCATTGTTCAATTGGTTTTCGCCAATAGTTAATTTTTTTCTAAGTAGATCAAGCTGAATTTCTTGTTGTTCAAGTAATCGTAGACCCGCTCGAACAGCCTCACTAGTTGATTCAAAACGACCGCATTGGATTTTACTATCAATAAAATCTGAAAAATGGTTACCTATAGTCACGCTTGTATTTCTTGGCATAATCTTAAGTCCAGAAGGGTAATATGTATTAAATATTAATACATGGGTGCGATTTTAGAAAGCACTTTATTTGAACTAACTTAGCCATGCATTGCTAAACAAGCGCTACCGAGAAAAATACATATACGTCCGCTATGTCACAGCAGCAGTCTAATTTATTAGAGCTTTTTGGGCTGATCGTCAAATCGAAAAGGTTCGCTTTGTGCTCATTCCTAGCGGTTAATTGTTTCCTTAATAAGGAACGATTTAAC
>Ga0209290_1000423_pt1 | contig 31378 bp, 30 predicted proteins | sample EN1Hudsemesocosm_2_FD_184632 | JGI IMG/M metagenome (GOLD analysis project Ga0209290, IMG submission 184632) | Methane-oxidizing microbial communities from mesocosms in the Hudson Canyon - EN10B Hudson Canyon (SPAdes) (version 2) | ecosystem: Environmental > Aquatic > Marine > Cold seeps... | reverse complement strand
GCTCCGGGGAAATTGCATATGTAGGTGAGAGTTTTATAGAAACTGCTCGCTGGTTGCACGAGCGAGACCCAGAGATAACTTTTTTACTGCCTTATGTGAATGATGCTCGACGTATTCAGATTGAAGAGTTGATTCACTGTCAGGGTCGTGGCTTACCTATTAAATTAATTGACGGTCAGTCAAGGGATGTTATGACAGCGAGTGATGTAGTTGTGTTAGCGTCAGGTACGGCAACGCTTGAGGCTATGTTGCTTAAACGGCCTATGGTGGTGGCTTACCGCGTCTCTAAATTTACTCACTATATTATGAAGCGCTTATTAAAAACGCGATTTATATCTTTGCCCAACTTATTGGCTGATAAGGAACTGGTGCCTGAGTTGATTCAAGATCTCGCACAGCCGGACTTAATAGGACAGCGAGTCTTGGAACGTTTGAATAGTACCAAGGCTGTTGAGATGCAGGAGTCTTTCACTAGGCTACATAAAGAGTTGAGGTGTGATGCGAGTGAGCAGGCTGCTGATGCAATATCTGATTTGCTAGAGCGTTCAGCTTCTCATTTAAAGATTGAGGGGTGAGTGTTTATGTCTACTGAATTATTTGTATGTCAATATTCGGGCTCCTTGTTGGCAGGTGTTGATGAGGTAGGGCGAGGCCCATTGGCTGGTCCTGTCGTAGCTGCTGCGGTTATCCTAGATCCTAGTCGACCTATTCTTGGTCTGGCAGACTCCAAAAAAATATCAGAAAAGAAGCGTGAAGCTTTATTTGTAGAGATAAAGGAAAAGTCAATTGCTTATGCAGTTGCAAGGGCTTCCGTTGAAGAAATTGATAGGATCAATATTCTTCATGCCTCACTACTTGCTATGAAGCGCGCTGTTGAGCAGCTTTCTCCGTTTGCGGAGTATGTGCTGATTGATGGTAATCGTTGCCCTGATCTATCAACTCCATCCGAGGCGGTTGTAAAAGGTGATTCCAGGGTCGCTTGTATTAGTGCTGCTTCAATTCTTGCTAAAGTCACTCGAGACAGAGAAATGATTGAGCTAGACAAGCTTTATCCAGGGTATGGCTTAGCGCAACATAAAGGTTATCCGACGAAAGCGCATTTGACCGCGCTCAAAGCGTTAGGCGTCAATAAATTGTACCGTAAATCCTTTAAGCCTGTTTCTGCTTTATTAAATTAATCTCCCCCTAGTTATCTTCTTATAAATTACATGTAGCTCAATTATGCTTTGAGCAAGCTAAGTTGTTTGTGACTTTGTTCTCTCAATATGTGTCATCTATTTCACAATATTTCACTAGTGACGCATTATTGACGCAAAATAACGATAAAATACAAACTGTTTCCGTCACTCTTGTTGTTTCTAGACTAATATTTGTATTAATTCCACGGCGTACAAATATTGGGTTTAATTATGACGACTACTTCAGCATCTAATAAGCTTGCTTATCTACTACAAACATTTAAGTTAATTGTCATTACTTGTTTCAGTATTTTACTTATTGCTTGTGGAAGTGGTGGTGAGGCGGTAGAGCCTTCAAGTGCGCCTGAGCAAGTTATTGATGAAAGTCCAGTTGACTCAGGTAATGATTCTACTGGAGAAGGTTCTTCAGACAATGCTTCTACTGGAGAGGGTCCTTCTGAGGAAGGCTCTGGATCTGGTTCTGGTAACGAAGAAAGTGAAGAGCCTATTCAGGTAAGTCTACCGGTAATTGCTAATCATCCTCAAGCGGCGTCAATTGATGAAGGCGATAGTATTACTTTATCTGTTTCGACTTCTAGTGGGGAGTTTCTGAATTATCAGTGGAGAAAGGATGAAATTGAGATCACTGGCGCGACTTCTAGTGCTTTGGTACTAAGTTCGGCGGACTCAGTAGATGCAGGGGTATACGATGTGCTTGTTTCTAATGCCGCGGGTAGTGTGACTTCGTTGTCGGCCTTAGTGAGTGTTGTTGAACAGCCTGTTTTTCAGGCAGTCTCCTTAAGCTGGGATATTCCTGAGGCTCGTGAAGATGGTTCTGATCTTGAGCTGTATGAGATTGATGGTTATGTGATTGCTTATGGTACTGAAGAAAATGATTTAGGCTCTCAGATAGTTGTATCAGGAGCCACTGAAACGACTGCTGAAGTGGATGCTTTATTGGCAGGAACGTATTACTTTGCTATAGCAACTGTTGATAGTGATGGTAAACAGGGTGCTTATTCAGAAACGATTACAAAAATAATTTAATAGATTTATCTGTAAGCCCTAAGTGGTATTCATAATGCTTGAGGCTTGCAAACGAACTCTACTTTGGTTCATTATATTCTTTCGATAATGATCAATGTGGAGTTTTTCGTGTTAAGTGAGTCCATTTCTAGCAGTATTAAAGCATTAAAATTAGCTTGTGATGAGCAAAACTGGGATCAGCTCAAATCTATTGATGAGCAAATTGTGGTTGCTGTTAAAGTTGCAATTGAGGGCGCGCAGAGCGAGAAAGAAAAGCAACAATTGATGTCCTATCTAAAAAGTATCCACCGTATTTATCAATTAGTGATTGATGATGCCGTTAAATACCGTAATGAGATTTCTTCAGAATTAAGAAAGCTGACGCAAGATAATCGAGCTGCAAATGTGTATCTTGAATCTTCACGCCACATTGATTAAAGCCCACCCATAAATTTCTCATTGTCAATTAAGCGACAGAAAATTGAACATTTTTTAATGTGGCGCATTTTTAATGTTTTTTGCGCCACTTAATTGACTAAATGCTCATTACATACTTTAATTGCTGGTTAGTAAGTGCGTTAATGGTATGTCTATCAATCGCTCTATTTTTTATTAGTTCTCGACTTTGTGGCCGGTATTAAAATTGATATCGCAGCGAGTAATATTATTACGATAATAATAAGGTTTATTTTATGGCGCAGGATATGAAAGTTTTGGTTATGCATGATAATCAAGAAGTGCTTCGTGATATCTCTGTCATTTTAAAATTTCTAGGTGAAGAAGTCATTAGCTCCTCATTGACTGACTGGAAGTCTATAGCGGAAGCTCAGGTTAATGATTCGTCGCAGATCAATGTTGTATTTTTGGGTTCAGATGGTGACTCTGTAGAACATATTGTTAAAGAACTGCATGAATGGGATGAAGGCGTTCCTGCCCTAGCGTTGGGGGATATTTCCCTTGACGGGCTCGATGATATTCTACGTCGTAAAGTTATTGCGCAGCTTGATTTTCCCCCGAACTATAATAAAACACTCGACAGCTTATATCGTGCACAGGTTTTCCGTGATCAATACTCGGCGCAAACCGGGCGTGGGAAGCAGCGTCAAGTTGAATTGTTTAGAAGTTTGGTTGGTACAAGTAGAAGCGTTCAGGCCGTTCGTGAGCTAATGTCTCAAGTGGCTGATAAGGATGTAAGTGTTTTGATTACCGGGCAATCAGGAACCGGTAAAGAGGTGGTTGCACGAAATCTTCATTATAATTCACACCGTCGGAACAAGCCTTTTGTTCCCGTTAACTGTGGTGCTATACCCGCTGAATTGCTCGAAAGTGAATTGTTTGGTCATGAAAAAGGCGCGTTTACCGGTGCAATTACTGCACGGGCAGGGCGTTTTGAGTTAGCTGAAGGGGGAACGCTATTTCTTGATGAAATAGGCGATATGCCGCTTAGTATGCAGGTCAAAATTTTACGTGTATTGCAAGAGAGGAATTTTGAGCGTGTAGGTGGCAATAAAACAATCGATACAGATGTGCGTGTTATCGCGGCAACACATAAGCACTTAGAGGATATGATCGAGGAGGGCAGCTTTAGAGAGGATCTTTATTACCGTCTCAATGTATTTCCTATAGAAATGCCTGCCCTTAAAGATCGTGTGGAAGATATCCCTCTGCTTATGAATGAGTTGATTTCGAGAATGGAGACAGAAAAACGTGGCTCCATTCGTTTTAACTCGGCTGCGATATTAAGTTTGTGCCGGCATGAGTGGCCTGGCAATATTCGCGAGCTTGCAAATTTAGTTGAGCGACTTGGTATTATGCATCCTTATGATGTAATCGGCGTGCATGAATTGCCACAAAAGTATCGGCATGTAGAAGATACAGACGAAGATCTACGCCCTGACGATGCTGTTGCACAATTGGCTGGCCCTGGTATGGCTAGTTTGGATTCTCCTGCACTACTCCCTGTTAATGGTATCGATTTAAAAGACTACCTGGGAAGTCTTGAAAAGTCTCTAATTCAGCAGGCGCTTGATGAGTCTTCCGGTGTGGTAGCGCGTGCTGCCGAAAAGTTAAGAATACGTCGTACGACGCTGGTCGAGAAAGTCAGAAAGTATGGCTTGAACGACTAATAATGAGTAAGTCCTACCTGCCAAAAAAATGTCAGTATAAATAAGCTTAGCTTTTTAGTTTTATTTACTTGTCATTTTTTTGTCTCCTCTAAGTTCTGTCCTTAAAGAGATAATTGTTTAACCTATTGAAACTAAAGCTTATATTGTTGTTGGTCTGAAAAATGCTTTAGTTTAACTATATCAATCCGTGTCTTAATAATTTAGATGCATTTGTTTGTAGTCAAGCGACAGTAGGTAATTTCATGGGGCAGCATAGAATAACAAACTTGAAAGAAGATACCGCGTTTATACCACCTGAATTTATGGAAGGTAGTATCTCTCGGGTAGATGTTCCTGTATCAAGCCATGTTTTAGTTAAGTCTACCGATACTCAAGGTCAGATAGTTAGTGAGCAAGTAGTTTCTCAGCGCCCAGTTGAGGGAGATTTGTCTTTGTTTGATCAGTTGTCCTCGCAACTAACATCTTCATATAGAAATTTGGAGCACAAGGTTAGTCAGCTAAAAACCGAATTATCTGATGAAGAGTCTCAACGGCGAGAGCAGCTGAAAGAAAAAGAAAAGTTGGCTAATCGCTTATCTACTTTGTTGGAAATATTACCTGCTGGTGTGGTGTTGTTGGATGAGAATGGTTTGGTGACTGAATGTAATCCAGCGGCCCTAGATTTGCTGGGAGAGCCTTTGGAAGGGCAGCTTTGGTTAGATATTATTAAGCGAAGTTTTTCGCCAAAGCATGATGATGGTCATGAGGTTTCTTTAAAGGATGGACGTCGAGTTCGTATTGAAACTCGATCTATGAGTTCAGGCCCTGGGCAGCTTATTTTATTAAGTGATCTAACTGAAACGCGTTTATTGCAAGAAAAAGTTAGTCGTGCAGAACGATTAAGCTCTTTAGGTAAAATGATGGCGAGTCTTGCTCATCAAATAAGAACACCTCTTTCTACAGCTATGCTCTATGGTGGGCATTTGTGCCAAGATCGGATTGAAGATTCAATGCGAATAGATTGCGCCAATAAATTGCTTTCTCGATTAACGCATTTAGAGCACCAGATCAGGGATATGCTTGTTTTTGCTAAAGGTGAGACTCGACTCGCCGAGCGCCTAAGTGCTTCAGATTTGTTTGATTCAATCCGCCAGGCAGCAGATCCAATACTGGAAAAAGCAGGTGTTCACTGTAGATGGGAATATTCAGAATTAAATAAGAGCATCATGTGCAATAAGGAAACCTTAGTGGGTGCATGCCTTAACCTGATTAATAACAGTATTGAAGCTGGAGAGCATACAAAAGATTTAGATACACCCTTAGAGTTACTTGTTTGTTTGAGTCCTAAAGGTGATGACGCGGTTAAGTTGATTGTAAAAGATAACGGGCCAGGAATTCCGGTTACTGAAAAACATCAGGTTTTTGAACCTTTTTTTACTACTAAACCTCAAGGAACGGGACTTGGGCTTGCTGTTGTACAGGCAGTCGTTAAGGCGCATCAGGGTGTCTTTACTTTAAGCTCATCTAAAAAGGGCTTGGCAGCGATGATTCAATTGCCAGCTTATAGCTCGGTGTCTGTTCATGGTCAATCAGTCGATAATGAAAGTGCCTTTGTTAATCAGGCAGAGAATACTGCTTTGCAGGGTGATTACTCGGAACAGCTTCAGTCAGAAAATTTTTATTCGGTACATAAGGGGTGAGATGTATGTCTAACACAAGTGTTTTAATTGTTGAGGATGATCGCGAATTGCGTGAAGCTTTATGTACCACTTTGCAACTTGCTGGTATGAATTATATTGAAGCTGATTGTGCTGAAACTGCGCTGTTGCAATTAGGTAAGCATACTGTGGATATTGTCGTGAGTGATGTGAATATGCCGGGTATGGATGGGCATGAATTACTAAAGCATGTAAAAGAAAAGTATCCTGCCTTACCGATGATGTTAATTACAGCTTATGGGCAAATAAAGCTCGCTGTTGAAGCGATGCAGCGCGGAGCGGCTGATTATTTGGTTAAGCCTTTTGAGCCTAAAGTACTTATCCAGTCAATTATAAAAGTGTTAGGGATGGGTAATGAGTCTTCTGCAGGTCTTGGTGTATCTGATTTGAATGCGCCAGTTGCGGAAGATCCGTTTTCCAGGCAGTTTTTTCAGGTCGCTAAACGAGTCGCTGACTCTGAGTCCACGGTAATGATCTCCGGCGAAAGTGGTACGGGGAAAGAGGTTCTAGCGCGATATATTCACGACCAGTCGCCAAGAAAGAATAAGTCTTTTGTTGCTTTAAATTGTGCCGCTATTCCTGAAAATATGCTTGAGGCAACGCTGTTTGGGCATGAAAAAGGGGCGTTTACAGGTGCATATAACAGTTCACCAGGGAAATTCGAGCAAGCTAATGGTGGTACTCTATTATTGGATGAAATCTCAGAAATGGATCTGGGGTTACAGGCTAAGTTACTTCGTGTGCTGCAAGAAAGAGAAGTGGAGCGCGTGGGTGGCCGTAAAACCATTGCGTTGGACGTCAGAGTTTTGGCAACCACAAACAGGGATTTGAAGGAATATGTGAACGAAGGGAAGTTTAGAGAAGACTTATATTATCGTTTAAGTGTATTTCCTATGATGTGGAAGCCTTTGAGAGAAAGAAAGCTAGATATCTGGCCTTTAGCGCAGAGGATTTTAAGTGAGCACACTGAAAAGATGAAGCGGGAGAAAATGTGTTTTGATGATGGCGTTAAAGAAGTTCTTAATCAATATCATTGGCCTGGAAATGTTCGTGAATTGGATAATGCCATCCAGCGTTCTTTAATAATGGCAAGTAGTGGTGTCGTTAAAGTGGGGGATTTGTGTTTGGATTTATCAGAGTCTTCTAATTGGATTTTAGAGTCGGCTGATATAGATTGTTCGGGGTATGGTGGGGCTGATAGTTTGAAATCCGGTCGCAGTCAATCTGATGATGAAATGAGTATTGAAGTTGGCCGAGAAGGTCTGGAGGGTACGGGTGAAATAGGTTCTGGTACTGGAAGTTCAGGCCTAGGAAAGGATCTTAAGATAAGAGAGTATCAGATAATAATTGATACGCTAAAGCAGGAGCGTGGTAAGAAGAAGAATGCTGCGGAGAAATTAGGCATAAGTCCAAGAACGGCTGCGTTACAAGTTGGCACAAATGCGTGAAAAGGGTATTGATATTACGGCTGAGTTAGCTGCATGATTATTTAGAATTCGTCAATCTGCTGATGAATATTTAGGGGCTTTTGCCCCTTTTTTTTTGTGTGTGTCATATTATGGCTTGGTTTATGCATGATTAGGAGTAATGAAACTTTAGTAACAATATTTTGACGGGGGGATATATGTCTGGAATTAGCTCGGTTGCCGGGAGAGCAGATATAAATCAGGTTCTAGCTGAAATGAGAAACTTGCGCTCGCAAGTACAAAAGCCTGAAACGCTTCGCCCAGAATCAGTTGGGTTCGAAAATAACCCAAACAAAATCCAGGGTCTTCAAGAAACCCAGTCGGTACCAAAGTTCAGTGACTTGCTGTCGAATGCGGTGAATTCCGTTAATGAAACTCAACAAACTTCAGCAGCGCTTTCGGCTTCATATGAGCAAGGTGACCCAAGTGTTTCATTATCACAAGTGATGGTTCAATCCCAGAAGGCGGCAGTATCATTTCAAGCATTAACTCAGGTTAGGAATAAAATGGTACAAGCTTACGAAGATATTATGAAAATGCCTGTTTAAGTGGAGAATTTAAAATTTTGCAGCAAGCGATACAAAAATTGACGAGAAAGTTTGATGTACCAACTTTCCAGCAAAAGGTAGAAGGTTAGTTTATGGCGATAGCACCAGTGGACACAAATGCTAACTTACCTGTACCTGTACCGGTAGGCGGTGGGGTGGCTGATACCGATGCAGTTGGTTCCGAAAGTGATTTAATGACGGGTATCAATCGCTTGGGTATATTTCGCCAAGTAGGGTTGATGGTAGGTTTGGCTGCGAGCGTTGCTTTAGGTCTAGCCTTAGTTCTTTGGTTGCAAGAGCCGAATTATCAGCCCTTAATGAATAATATGAAGGCTCAGGATCTAGAGGAAGTTACTCAAATACTCAACCTTAATGGTGTTGCATTTAAAATTGACCATCGTACAGGGCTGCTCTTGGTAGAGTCAGAAAAATTATACGAAGCGAGAATGAAGTTAGCAGCAACTGGCATAACTGATGAAAGAAATATCGGTTATGAAATTATGGATCAAGATCAGGGTTTGGGTTCCAGTCAGTTTATGGAATCTACCCGTTTCAAGCGAGGGTTGGAAGGTGAGTTATCTCGTTCGATAATGAGTTTTCATAATGTTCGCAATGCGAGGGTTCACCTTGCAATACCTAAGCGATCTGTATTCGTTAGAGATAGCCGAGAGCCAACAGCGTCAGTTTTAATTGAGACCTCTTCATCTCGTCCAATATCAAGGGAGCAGGTAGATTCAATCGTTAACTTAGTTGCGGGCAGTGTGCCTGAAATGAAGCAGGAGCAAGTGACGGTTGTGGATCAGAGGGGTAACTTGTTATCGAATAGCGATGAGTCTGCAGAAGACAAGCTTATTGCACGAGAGTTTGAATATTCCCGGAAAATGGAAAAAGTACTCAATAATCGTATTCATAGTATCTTGAGTCCGATTATGGGAGCTGAACGCTTTCGTTCTGAGGTTTCAGCGGATGTGGATTTTACTCAGGTTGAAGAAACTGAAGAATTTTTCAATCCGGATATGCAGGCTGTTCGAAGTGAGCAAACTTTAGATGAACAGCACCAAATGAAGGGTGAGGGTGGCGTGCCTGGTGCGTTATCAAATCAACCCCCTGCTGCGGGAGCGGCACCAGAAATTGCGGGTGGAAGAGGTGAAAATGAAGGTGGTGTACCCACAAATTTGCGTAAGCAGACGACGCGAAATTTTGAAGTAGATCGAACAATTAGTTACACGCGCCATCAACAAGGCCGCCTAAAGCGCTTAACCGTGGCGGTAGCAATTGATGATATACGAAATATAGACCCACAAACGGGGGAGGTAAGTTTTACTTCCTGGAGTGAAAACGAATTAGAGCGTTTAACTATATTGGTTAGAAGTGCGGTAGGTTTCTCAGCTGCACGTGGTGATAGTGTAAACGTTATAAATACCCCGTTTGCGCCAATAATCGTTGAACCTTTTGTTGAGCCTGAAATTTGGGAGCAGGATTGGTTTTGGGGGCTAGTCTGGAAAGGCTTGGCTGTTTTAATATCCCTTATCGTTATTTTTGCTGTTATCCGGCCTACGTTTAAAAATCTCGCTAACAGTGGCGCGCAAGCGAAAGAGTTTGCTTTGGCAGGCGACGCAGATGGTCTAGCACAAATGGAGCAAATGAGTGAGGGGGAGGCTGGTGAAAGAGTAACATTGAGTGCATCTGATGAGTTTCTTTTACCTGGTGCTTCAGAAGGGTATGATAGACAAATAAATGCTTTGAAAGGTTTGATTGCCGAAGATCCAGCCAGAGTAGCGCAAGTAATACGTCAATGGGTAAATGTAGATGACTGATGAGTCTGCTGATAAAAAACCAGCAAAAGTTGCAAGGGTAGATGCTGCCGCGATTTTGTTAATGAGTTTGGGTGAAGCGGATGCTGCACAGATACTAAAACATATGGGGCCGAAAGAAGTACAACGAGTGGGTACCTCAATGGCAGGGTTGAAGGATATTACCCAGGACCAGGTTGAGGCGGTGATGATCGAATTCCTTGAATCGGTTGGTAAGCAAACCGGAATGGGGATTGGCTCTGATGAATACATTAAAAATATGCTGACAGAAGCATTGGGTAAAGATAAAGCAGATAGTTTGATTGATAGAATTCTTGTTGGTGGCAATACAACGGGCTTAGATACATTAAAGTGGATGGATGGTCGTGCAGTTGCCGAATTAATTCGTTATGAGCATCCACAGATCCAAGCGATAGTTTTGTCATACTTAGAGTCAGACCAAGCGGCTGAAGTGCTAGGTGTATTGGACGAAAAGGTCCGCCTAGATGTGTTAATGCGTGTCGCATCACTAGAAAGTATTCAGCCACAAGCGTTGCAAGAACTGAATGATATCCTAGAGAAACAGTTCTCAGGCAGTTCTTCCACAAAAACCAGTAAAATTGGTGGTATTAAGTGCGCGGCAGACATCATGAACTTTATCGATACCAGTATCGAAGCTGACCTGATGGATAGTATTAAAGAGGTAGATGCTGATCTAGGTTCAGAAATAGAAGATTTGATGTTTGTTTTCGACAATCTAAAAGATGTGGATGACAAAGGGATACAAACTTTGTTACGTGAAGTCTCGTCTGATGTACTTATCGTTGCCTTGAAAGGGGCAGATACCGAGCTTCAGGAAAAAATATTTAAGAATATGTCGAAGCGTGCAGCTGAATTATTACGTGATGATTTAGAAGCGAAAGGGCCTGTTAAAGTGAGTGAAGTAGAAACAGCACAGAAAGAAATTCTGACCATTGCGCGTCGCCTGTCTGAGTCAGGAGAAATTGCTTTGGGTGGATCTGGCGAAGCGATGATCTAATATGGTTGATAAAACGAGACGAATTACACCAGGAGAGCTTACAGCCTACGAGCGTTGGGAATTACCAAACTTAGGTGATAATAATGCTGTGCCTTACAACCGCCAGGCGCCAATAAAAAAGGAAAAGATCAAGCCGTTAACAGCTGAAGATATAGAGAATATTCGTCAACAGGCTTATGACGCAGGTTTTGAGGAAGGGCGTGTTGCTGGTGTGGAGTCTGGGCATAAAGAAGGGCTTCAGCAAGGTAAACAACAGGGCCAGAAGGAAGGTCTGGAGCAAGGTTTAAAAAATGGACAGTCTCAAATTGATCAGCAAGTAGATCATCTCAAGATATTGCTCACTGAGTTGAGCGACCCTATCGCCCAGCAGCAAGATCAAATAGAGCAAGCACTGTTGAATGTGGCGATTGCGATTTCCAGAGCGGTTATTCATCGTGAGCTTCAATTAGATGAAGCGAGCATTAAGCCTGCTATATTTCACATTCTCAAGGATCTCCCTAAAGCAGATCTGGGCTTCGTATTAACGGTGAATCCTGTCGACAAAGGCACTGTGCAGTTGTTACTACATGAATTGGATTCAAAAATAGAGCTTCAGCTTGATGCATCTTTGACTTCAGGAGGCTGTGTTTTAGAAACCGCTAATCAATTGATTGATTACACCATTGAAAAACGTTTTCAAAAGACAGTTCAGGGTATGTTAAGTAATGCCATTCAAGCTAATGGTGAGTCTAGTCTGACAGAAATACCTGTCTCTATTGATGCGATTAGTGATTATCCTACTGAAACCTTGGATGAATTTAAAGAACCAGAACCAGAACCAGAACCAGAACCAGAACCAGAACCAGAACCAGAACCAGAACCAGAACCAGAGCCAGACCCAGATCCAGAATTTAAAGAATTGAATTCTGATGCCTCCAGTTTAGACGTTGATCAAGATGACTAAGCGACAGACTTCCATAGCTGACTCAGTTGCAGAAAAGTTAAATGCTTTCTCGGGATCAGTCCCTTCGGCAATTGAACCTGAAATAAGTGGTCGTTTGACAAGAATGGTCGGGCTTACATTAGAGGCTGTTGGTTGTAAAAGCATGGTGGGTGATCGTTGCTTGATAAAGTCAGCAAGTGGAAATGATATTGAAGCTGAAGTAGTTGGCTTCGAAGAAAATCGCACTTTCCTTATGCCTTTAACTGCCGCTGAAGGAATACGCCCAGGCGCACTCGTGACACCTGCTGATAGTGTGAGTGAAGTGGCTGTTGGTTGGGGGCTTCTAGGGCGCGTTTTAGACGGCGCAGGAAATGTTCTTGATGATAAGGGCCCCTTAGAAATTGATGCACATATCCCATTTAACGGCAGTATTATTAATCCTTTGGCGAGAGCACCAATCAGAGAAGCGATGGATGTTGGTATTAAAGCGATTAATGGTTTATTGACGGTTGGGGTAGGGCAGCGAATTGGCTTATTTGCAGGTAGTGGTGTCGGTAAAAGTATGCTTTTGGGTATGATGACCCGGTTTACGGATGCAGATGTTGTCGTCGTTGGTTTAATTGGTGAGCGTGGTCGAGAAGTTAAAGAGTTTATAGAGGATATATTGGGAGAAGAGGGTTTAAAGCGCTCAGTGGTTATTGCATCACCTGCTGATGACTCGCCCTTGATGCGTTTAAGAGCTTCCATGCTGACTACCCGAATTGCCGAGTATTTTAGGGATCAGGGTAAAAGTGTTTTATTGCTAATGGATTCCCTGACTCGATATGCACAGGCGCAACGTGAAATTGCTTTGTCTGTAGGGGAGCCGCCTGCAACCAAAGGCTACCCGCCTTCAGTTTTTGCCAAGATACCTCAGTTAGTCGAGCGAGCAGGCAATGGGAAGAAAGGAGGTGGCTCGATCACCGCTTTTTATACCGTTCTAACTGAAGGTGATGATCAGCAAGATCCAATCGCAGATGCCGCACGAGCAATTCTTGATGGTCATATCGTGCTGTCCAGAAGTCTGGCTGAAGAGGGGCATTACCCTGCTATAGATGTTGAGGCTTCCATTAGTCGTGTTATGCCTCATATTATTACGCCTGAACACCTTAAAAGTGCTCAGCGTTTTAAACAAACTTATGCGCGTTTTCAGCAGGCGAGAGATCTCATTAGTGTGGGGGCTTATGTACCAGGCTCTGATGCGCAAACTGATTTTGCCATTGAGCGGATCGATCGAATGAAGCAATTTTTGCATCAGAATCTATCTGAACAAGCTAATGCTGCTGCTTCCGTCACTCAGATGTCGAATACGATTGCCCCTGCAAAATAACTAATTGAATATAGATGCCGAAGGTGAGTCATTGAAACCCAAGTCTCAAAGATTGAAAGTAGTGCTAGAGCTTGCTGAGAGAAATGAGCAGGCTTCGATGGAAGTATTATCAAGCAAAAGGCAGTACAGAGATCAGCAGCAAGAGCAGCTTGAGCATTTGCAGTCGTATCATGTTCAATATGTACATGACATGAAGAAGGGTATGGCGGGGTCGCAAAATGTCAGTAATCTTCAAGCAAACCTTCAGTTTATGAATCAAGTAGACATAGCTATTCAGCAGCAAGAAGGGGTCGCCGAAAGTGCTCAGAACGCCTTCAATTTAGCTTTAGATGAATGGAAGGCGCTACATCAAAAAACCAAAGGGATGACGGACCTTATAACGCGATATAAAAACGAAGAATTATTGTTAGCTGAAAAGAAAGCTCAAAAACAAATTGAGGATGACTTACAGGCTCGCAGATTACGTCGATAGCACCTTCCCATTCCCATTCATTGCCATGCTGCTTTGGTAAGCCTGTTTTTTAAATTAAAGAAAAAATTCGACTTTTCTTGAGTGGCATTCCTATAAATAACGACTAAAGTTACTTGAAGATAACCTTAAATAACCCTGATTGGATGAGTTATGAGTCAAGCTAGTATTAAACTGGAAGGCGTCGTAAATATCGCGAAAGTCGAGAGTTTGCATCATGAGTTGGAAGATATTCTAAAACTGGGTACGCCTATAAAATTTTCTGCTTCAGAAGTCTCAAGAGTAGATACCGCTGCTTTGCAGTTATTATCTAGCTTTTTTAAAAGTATGCACTCTGCGGGTGCTGAAGTAACCTGGGATGGTGTTTCAGATGAATTAGTCGCAGCAGCAAAATTATTAGGACTTATTCAATCATTAAATTTATCACTTGCAGTGTAATTTGACAAAACGATTCGCTTAGAAAAAGTAATGGAGAAAATAAATGGCAACAATATTGGCGGTAGATGATTCTGCCTCAATGAGACAAATGGTTTCATTTACCTTAAAGGGAGCGGGCTTTGATGTAATTGAAGCAGCAGATGGTCAGCAAGCATTTGATAAGGCGAAAACAACGTCTGTTGATTTGGTTTTGTCAGACGTCAATATGCCTGTTATGGACGGTATCGAGCTGGTGAAGAATTTGCGTACATTGCCTGATTACAAGTTCACCCCGATCTTGATGCTAACGACAGAATCTGCAGGCGATAAAAAAATGCAAGGTAAAAATGCAGGAGCAACAGGCTGGTTAGTTAAGCCATTTAACCCTGAGCAACTGTTGGCCACCATTAAAAAAGTCATGGGTTAGTTTGTATCTAGGTGCAAAAGAATAACTGTGCTTGTTTCTAAAAGTATACGTTTATGTAGCCAGACTACCTTTAATATATATACACAAAAGCGGGTTGTGCAATGAGTGTCGATCTCAGTCAGTTTCACCAAGTGTTTTTTGAAGAAAGTTATGAAGGGTTGGACACAATGGAGTCTGCCTTACTTAATATTGACTTATCGGAATTAGACTCTGAAGCAATAAATGAAATATTTAGAGCTGCGCACTCCATCAAAGGTGGGAGTGGTACATTTGGCTTTAGTGAAATTGCAAACTTTACACATGTTGTTGAGACACTTCTAGATCTTATTAGGTCTGATCAATTTGTATTAGAAGCAGATCATGTCGATCTGTTTTTAAAGTCGGTTGATTGTATAAGGACTATGATCAGCGCACTTGAGAGTGGTGGCCAATGTGACACATCCATAGCGGATGAACTAAAAAAGTCATTTAATACTTTACTTGATGGTGAGCCTGTTGCAATACAGACAGCAGATGATGCCCAAGAAAATCAAACTGAACCAAAGTCAGTCGGAAGTGGTTGGCAGATTTATTTTAAGCCGGATACCGATATATTAAGGACGGGAAATGACCCGGTTCGCATGTTCAGGGAATTAGCTGAATTAGGTGAGATTTCTGTAAGCGCGGTACTTGATGATGTGCCTGATCTGGCAAGCTTGGATCCAGAAGCATGCTTTATGGCTTGGAATATCACTCTTTTAGGTGATGCCGATGAAAGCCAGATAAATGAGGTCTTTGAGTGGGTAGTGGATGACTCTGAGCTTAGTATTAAGTTAATAGGTGAGGACGATACTGAAAATAATGATGCACTTGCAACTGATGAGTTAGAGGGAGCTGAGCGAGAAGGTATATCGACTACCAGTGTTGAGAGTGATGATACACAGGAAGTAAATATTCCTGAGTCTGCAAAAGCTCAAACAGCGGCGGACGAAGTTTTACCTCAAAAGGAGCAAGCGCAGAAATTAGTTTCTAATGCCCCTGCTAAAAAGGAAAATAAGCCGGAAAGCGTCTCCATACGTGTAGGTACAGATAAAATAGATAGTCTGATAAATATGGTGGGCGAACTTGTTATTACCCAATCAATGTTAAATCAGTTAGGCAAAGATTTTTCTATCGAAAGTATGCCTAAATTATTGGAAGGGTTGGAGCAGTTAAGTCTTCATACGCGCGAATTACAAGAAAGTGTGATGCGAATTCGGATGCTGCCAATTAGTTTTGCCTTTTCCCGTTTTCCGCGTCTTGTTCATGATATGAGTAAAGCGCTTGATAAAAAAGTAGAGCTTATTTTATTAGGTGAGCAAACAGAATTAGATAAAACAGTGATGGAACGTATTGGTGATCCTTTAGTTCACCTTGTGAGGAATTCTTTAGATCACGGTCTTGAATTACCGGCTAAACGACTTGAAGCAGGCAAGGATGAAACAGGTAAAATTACCTTAAATGCATATCATCAGGGCGGAAACATCGTGATTCAAATTATTGATGATGGTGCTGGTCTGAATGAAGAGCTGATTTTATCAAAGGCGGTAGAGAATGGTTTGGTATCGCCTAATGAGCATCTTGAACCAGAGCAAATTCATGATCTTATTTTTCAGCCTGGATTTTCAACTGCTGCGGAAGTGACTGATATATCAGGTCGCGGTGTGGGTATGGATGTGGTTCGCCGGAATATCCAAGAACTGAATGGTTCGGTTGAAGTTGAGTCAAAGCCCGGTGAGGGAAGTGTATTTACAATTCGCTTACCGCTAACCTTGGCTATACTTGATGGGCAGCTTATTCGTGTCGGCCAGCAAGTTTATATTTTCCCTTTAGTATCAATTGTCGAGTCAATTGAGTCGCAAGACCAGATGATTCATCGGGTATCGGGTGGTTGTGATATTTTACGTTTGAGAAATGAGTATGTCCCTATCGTCCGATTATGGGATATATTTAATGTCGAGGCGGAATACGAAAAAGTTGATGATGGGATTTTGGTTATCGTTGAAGGCGACAATATCAAAGTTGCTGTATTAGTTGATGACTTGCTTGCTCAGCAGCAAGTGGTGATCAAAAGCCTACAGGAAAATTATCGGGCGGTGCCGGGCGTGTCAGGTGCCACAATTCTTGGGGACGGTACTGTCTCTCTGATTCTGGATATAAGTGGCTTGATTAAGTTAGCTGGCGTAGGGCGTGATGCTTATAAGAAAATAAGCGAATCTGATGATACCGAAGCGGCCTAACTCTTGAGAAGGTGAGAATTCATGACTGATAGTAAAGATGCAAGGCTTAATCAAATGAATGATGAGCTGACAGGCGGTAATATTGATGAAGCTACTGAGCAATATTTGACTTTCTTTATGGGAGGAGAGGAGTTTGGTGTCAATATTCTTTCAGTTCAGGAAATTAGGGGCTGGGAGGAGATTACGTCCATTCCTAATTCTCCGAAGCAAGTCTTGGGTGTAATGAATTTGAGGGGGACTGTTTCTCCGATCGTCGACCTTAGATACTGTTTTGGAATTCAAGACCTATCTTATACTGAAGAGACTGTTGTTATCATTGTTTCAGTTAAAACTGAAGCTAACACAAAAGTAATAGGCATTGTCGTGGACGCTGTATCAGACGTGTATAACTTTTCACAATCACAAATTCAGCCATCACCTGAACTGTCTCAAACTAATCAGGCTCAATATGTTAAAGGGCTTGGTAGTACCGATGAAAAAATGGTGATATTGCTTGAACTTAGTGAGCAGCTCATTGCTGATACCGATGTTATTCTAAATAGACAGCTTTTAGCGAGTTAAGGGGTTGTCAGTGGGTTCTGATAGGCAGCGCGAATTCTCAATGTCAGACGCTGATTTCAAGAAGGTTAGTGATCTTGCGTATAAATATACTGGCATAGTGCTTGGGGCGCACAAGAAAGATATGGTGTATGGTCGACTTGCCAGAAGATTAAGAGATGTAAACTTAACAAGTGTTCGTGATTATTTAGAATTAATTGATCATGAGGGTAAGGATGAAGTTAGCAGGTTTATTAATGCAATTACAACTAACTTAACCTCCTACTTTAGGGAGCAGCATCATTTTGATTTCTTAAAAAATACACTCTTCCCCGAATTAAAAAAAACCAATGCCAGTAGCCAAAAAATTAGAGGTTGGTCGGCAGGTTGTTCTACTGGCGAAGAGCCCTACAGTATAGCGATAACACTTAGAGAGAGTATGGATTTAAACGGCTGGGATTGTAAAATTCTTGCTACGGATTTGGACTCAAAAGTTCTTGAGAAAGGTCGTCAGGGTGTCTACGGTATTGAACGTATAGAGTCCTTAAATATTGAGAAAAAACGGAACTGGTTTTTATTTGATAAAAATCATCCGGATATTGTTAAAGTCAAACCAGAGCTGCAGTCGTTGATTCGTTTCAAGCGCCTTAACCTCTTGGAAAGTTGGCCGATGAAGGGGCCATTTGATTTTATTTTTTGTCGCAATGTTGTTATTTATTTCAATGATGAAACGCAACGTGTTTTATTCGATAGATATGCCGATATGCTTAAAGATGGGGGTTACCTCATTATTGGTCATTCCGAAAGCTTAAATAGGGTTTGTACTCGCTTCAAATCTATCGGGAAAACTATCTATCAGAAAATTTATTAGCCAAATTAATTAATAGGATCATATTTGAATGGCTGAAAATCACCCTCTTCAAAGTGCATTACCCGGATTCGAACATGTAAATCGTTATTGGGATAAACGCATGAATTTACCTGCAGCTAAAATTATGCCGGGTGAGTTTTATGTGAGTAAATCAGGTGAAATGATAGTGACCGTATTGGGCTCATGTATATCTGCCTGTATAAGAGATGTTCAATTAGGTATTGGGGGAATGAATCATTTCATGCTCCCCGTACAGGGTGAACATTCATCAGAGCAGTGGGGGAACAGTAATAGTTCTGCATCGCGTTACGGTAATTGGGCAATGGAATTTTTAATTAATGAAATTCTAAAGCTCGGAGGAACACGCAGAAATCTTGAAATAAAAGTATTTGGTGGCGGTAATGTCCTGAGTAGTATGACTGATATTGGAGAGCGCAATATAGCCTATGTCAGAAAATATATTTACGAAGAGAATTTTGAATTAGCAGCAGAAGATGTGGGTGATATCTTTCCAAGAAAAGTACTTTATTTTCCAGATACCGGTTCGGTAAAAGTTAGAAAACTACGTGAAACCTTGAATGATACCGTATTACAACGAGAAATTAATTATAGTAAAAACTTGAATGATGAACCGTCAGTAAGTGGTGATGTAGAGCTTTTTGACTAACTTGATTGAGGGTCTAATTCGTTGTTGATTATTTTTATTTGTTGTACCAGGTATGGAGATTTTTTTTGAAAAAAATAAAAGTGCTTATTATTGATGATTCAGAGCTAATTCGTCAGGTATTGACTGAGATCATTTCATCATCGCCAGACTTAGAGGTTGTTGCTACTGCGGAGCACCCTCTAGAGGCGCGTGATAAAATTAAGCAATTTAGCCCTGATGTACTGACTTTAGATATTGAAATGCCAAAGATGGATGGCATTACCTTTTTAAGGAACTTAATGCGACTGAGACCTATGCCTGTAGTAATGATCTCTACGCTAACGAGCAAGGGTGCGCCAGCGACACTTGATGCCTTAGAACTTGGCGCTGTTGATTATATTGCAAAACCTCAAGGTGGCTCCTGGGATGACATGACGGGTTATGCTCAAACTATTCAAGAAAAAGTCAGAGATGCGGCGCTTGCAAATCTTTCTGCGCATGACCGTGTACTTTCCAAGCCCGCACAAAAAGTTGAAAGCGGACTAAAGTATGATGGTCGAAAAATTATTTGTATTGGTAGTTCTACGGGGGGGACGGAAGCACTTCGTGAGGTGTTACAGAGTATGCCGCCAAACTGTCCGCCAATTCTAATAGCGCAGCATATTCCGGCAGCTTTTAGTGCGTCATTAGCCGCGCGTCTAGATGGTAACTGTGACATTACGGTTAGAGAAGCAAAGAGTGGTATGCCCTTGGAAGCGGGAAATGCCTACTTGGCACCTGGTGATTTTCATTTGAAAATATATGAAAAAAATGGTCGACTACTTACCTCTCTTTTTGATGGTGATAAAGTGAATGGCCATAAACCATCTGTAGATGTTTTATTTGAGTCTGTTTTGGCGCTTGGTGGAAAATATACAGTTGCAGCTATTTTAACTGGAATGGGGAATGACGGGTCGAAAGCGCTCAAGGCAATATTAGACTTTGGTGGCAAAACTATGGTTCAGGATGAAGATACGAGCGTTGTTTGGGGGATGCCAGGAGCAGCAGTTAAATTAGAAGCGGTTGAAAACATATTACCAATCAAAAAAATTTCCAACGCCTTATTGAAGGCTTGTGAAAAATAATGCTTACTAACCAAAAATAAATTAAGGAAGATATTTAGATGTCTATTACTTCATTATTATCGACTGAAGAAAATGTTTTGACTATCGGTATAAAGGGACGGTTTGACTTCTCTTCTCACCAAAGTTTTTCTCAGGCTTATGAGGGAAAAGGGGAGCATATTGCTCATTACCGTTTGGATATGCGCGATGTGACGTATCTTGATAGCTCTGCATTAGGTATGCTTTTATTACTTCGAGACTATACTAAGAATGACGCCAAAATTAGTATTCTTAACTGTTCAGATGACGTCAAAAAAATATTTGAAATATCAAATTTTAAACAATTGTTTGATATTGTCTAACGATGAAATATAGTTTCCTTATCCTTGGAATACAAAAGTTGTGAGTATTGTTGTTCATAACTTTGTAAGACTGGTTGTATGTATTCTTTTATAATTATTTTATAGGTTTAACTATTTGGCCCAATTTTCGCTTAGTTAATTCAAGCTATATTGAATTAACATAAAGCCAACATTGGGGTTTTACCTAGCATGCAAGATTTAGTACCGCTTTTATCGCCAAAAACTAACATATCTAACCTTAAGTCTGGTTCTGCGGAGAGTTCTGGGTTTCCAGGCCTTTCTGAAAAGCTAAGTGATGGAAGTTCAAGCATAAGCTTTCATGAGGTCTTGGTGGATCAACACAGTGCTGAAGGGCTTAAGACGGGTTTTAAAACCCTTGATTTAACAAATGTTAAATTACAAGACTTGAGCTCTACGCTTGAAAATATTCTTAATGATCCTGAAGCATTAACAGGGCTTTCTTCTGACTCTCCATTATTTGAGCAATTACAGGCACTCCTTCAGGGGAATGATTTTTCCGATTTATTTAGCGGGCAAGGTGGAAACTTGCCGCCTTCTCTTGAGAGTATTCAACAATCAATGGGTGAAATGCTGGCGAAACTTAGTGCCTCCATATCAAAGGAACTTCCTGATTCAGCTACCAATATTGATGTTTTAGAACAGGTGCAGTCACTTTTATTGTCATCTCAGGGCGCGCTTGATTTAATTCAGGGTAAAAATAATTTTATTCAGGTCGCTGATGTTCAGGTTGCGCAATTGTTCGGGGCGAAACCAGTACTATCAACGATTCCTTCAAATACAAATACAAATACAAATACAAATACAAATACAAATACAAATGCGGTAAGCGCTCCTGTTAGTGCTTATCTTACGACGGGCGAACAAGCAGTAGTTAATTCTTCCCAGGCAGCTAAAGATAGTAATAATCTTGATATTCCTAAACAGGCTATAGCCTCACCAATCGAATCAGAAGCTTCACGTACCATAAGTAATAAAGAGCAAGCTTTAGTGGTCAACGGTATGGAGCAAAAGAGTTCTTTTTCAGTATCAGGCGAGAATGCTCAAAAGTTGGGGCTATTAAGTGAGTCAGATGTACTTTTTAACTCTAAAATGGATTTTGGGTCTAATGCTAAAAGTGAGTTTTCGACCTTATTTGATTCATTCCTTCCAGATAAAGGGGAGGCGGCAAGCAAAATAGTAGGAGCAGACCTTCAATCTCGTACTCCTGGTGCAGGTTTAAAGCAATATTCAACGATGGTTGGGACAAATGTGGGCGATGCTGAGTGGTCTGATGATGTGAATCAAAAAATTGTTTGGCTAACCGGTCGTAATATTCAGTCAGCAGATATTCACTTGAATCCGGCTGAATTGGGCCCGATAGATATCAAAATCAATATTCATAATGACGCCGCTTCGGTAACAATTAATTCGCAGAATGCAACCGTTAGAGAGTTACTTGAATCTAATGTCCATCGTTTAAGGGATATGATGGAATCGAACGGTGTTGATGTGTTAGATGTGAATGTCGATTCAGGCGGGCAAGAGCAGTCTTATGCATCTCAAAACCAGGGGCGAGATGACGGCGCGGGGTCTGATGATGATGTAACTGATCCTAGCAATGATCCTGAAACTCAGATGATTGAAAGTTCGGTATCGTCTAATTTGGTTGATTATTTTGCTTAAAATTTTTTTAAGCCTTCCTGCTATTTCCAACTCTTTAAGCTAAACTAGTGCCTTAAGAGTCAAATGCTAACTTTAAGTTTATAGTTTCTAAGATAAAGCGTTGTTTTTGGCATATAGTTTGCTGAAAGTTTATTTGACTCTCAGTTTTTAATATTAAGACGGGAATTTGACGTGGCAGAAGAAGATCAGAAGACAGAAGAAAATCCAGAGGGAGAAGGGAAGTCTAAAAAGAAGCTGATAATCATTATTGCTCTGGTAGCTATTTTGGCGATTGGGTTGTCAGTCGGCGCAACAATATATTTATTAGGAGGCTCTGAGCCAGAGGTTATTGCTGAAGATGTGATTGCGGAGCCTATTAAAGAACCTGCTATATATTTGTCGATCAATCCGCCATTTCTTGTTACTTTCAATGTCGATGGCCGCCAGCGTTATATGCAAATTTCGGTTTCTGTTTCTAGTCGTGACGGTGCTGCGCTTGATACGCTTGAGTATCATATGCCATTGATACTTTCAAAGTTAAGGTCAATGTATGGCGCTCAGGTGTTTGACGAAATTAAAACAGATTCAGGTAAGTTAGCTTTGCAGTCTAAGACTGTTGATGTCATTAATGAGATACTGGCTGCAGAAGGCGCGAGCCAGATTGAGAATGTTTATTTTACTAATTTTGTATTGCAGTAATTGCTAGATCTTATACTTGCATGCAATTTATAAGTTTACATTATGCATGATTATATGGTGGGTAAAGTAAGCTTCACGAACAATATTATATAAATGTCTAACTAGGTATTAATGTGCAAGATTTATTATCACAAGATGAAATAGATGCGCTATTGCATGGTGTCGACGACGGTGATGTAGATACCGAAGACGACGTTGATGAAGAAGGCATACGTAATTATGATCTGGCCAGTCAGGACAGAATTGTTCGCGGGCGAATGCCTACGCTTGAAATGATCAATGAACGTTTTGCTCGATATACTCGAATTAGCTTGTTTAATTTACTTCGCCGCAACGCCGATGTGTCGACTGGTGGCGTTCAGATTATGAAGTTTGGAGAATATATCCATACTTTATATGTTCCTACTAGTTTGAATATAGTGAAAATTAGGCCCTTAAGAGGGGCAGGTTTATTCATATTTGATGCAAAGCTTGTATTCAAATTAGTTGATAACTTCTTTGGTGGAGATGGTCGACATGCCAAGATCGAAGGGCGAGAATTTACACCAACTGAAATTCGTGTTGTTCACATGGTGTTAGAACAAATTTTTATTGATATGAAGGAAGCCTGGAGTGCTGTATTTAATATTGACTTTGAATACATTAATTCTGAAGTCAATCCTTCTATGGCTAATATTGTTAGTCCAAGTGAAGTGATTGTAATTAGTACGTTTCATATCGAGCTAGATGGGGGGGGAGGGGATTTACACTTGGCGATACCCTATTCAACTGTAGAGCCCATTCGAGAGATCCTAGATGCAGGTGTGCAAAGTGACGTAGATGATGTTGACGAAAGGTGGATGACGACCATCAGAAAAGATTTACTTGAAGCGAAGGTACCTATTAATGCAACGGTTTTAGAAGATGAGATTTCTCTTAGGGATGTTTCTAATTTAAAAGCGGGGGATATTATCCCGATTGAACTCCCTGATTTAGTCACGGTCACAGCGAGTAATGTGCCTATGTTTAAAGCGCGTTTAGGGCAGAGTGGTGGTACCTTTGCTGCTAAAATTGTAGAGAAAATCGAACGACCTAATTTAACTGTGGGTATGGTGCAAAACGATGAGTGATAATGATATGCCTGGTGGTCAAAGTGAAGATGAAAAATTAGCCTCAGAATGGGAGGCTGCCATGGAAGAGTCTGGTGATGGGGAAGATGGAAATCCTGAAGATGAATGGGCAGCTGCGATGGCGGAAGCCGAAGCTATTGATAATACTGCCTCTGACGATATTCAGTCAGCCCCGCTTGAATCTTTTGAGCCTACACCGTCAGCAACCGTGGGCAACCCTGGCGCGCCCGATCTGGATGTTATTTTAGATATACCCGTTACTATTTCTATGGAAGTCGGGAATACCTCAATACCTATTCGTAATTTGTTGCAGCTGAATCAGGGTTCTGTTATCGAGCTTGACCGATTGGCGGGTGAGCCTTTGGATGTATTGATTAATGGCACCTTGATTGCTCATGGTGAGGTTGTCATGGTGAATGATAAGTTTGGTATACGTTTAACTGATGTCGTGAGCCCTACTGAAAGAATTAGGCGATTAGGTTAGTTTTGTGACCCGCTTATTATTTCTTATCCTTAGTCTATTTTTTAGCTTTAATACTTGTGCTGATATTGCGGAGAAGCAGGATTCTGTCTCAGGCGTTACCAGCGAAGTAGTTGGTGACGTAGCTATAGATGAAAAAGCTATTGATCAAACAGCGACCAGGGCGGTGGGTTCGGATAGTCGGCTTTCTGATGATGCTATTTTGCCTCGTAAGCATTTATCAGGGGCTGATGCAGTTTCGGTATCGAATTGGCCGCTGGTGTTGCTGACTCTATTTGGCATGATTTGTTTAATCTTCGCTTTAGCTTGGTTTGCTAGACGCTTTGGTGGCGTTAATTTTTCAGCAAACCGAGATATAACAGTCGTCTCTAGTATAGCTGTTGGCGCACGAGAGCGAGTCGCGCTTATTGATGTAAACGGACAGCAGTTTTTGTTGGGTGTCACGACACAAGGAATTAGTCATCTTCACTCCTTCAGCGAGCCTGTCGTTAATGCAGAAAAAAAACAGCAGAAAAATAAAGTGACCCAAAGTGATTTTGCAGACAAATTACAAAACTTATTAAAGGGGGGTGTTTATACAGCACCATCATCGGTCACAAAAGAAGAACCTGACAAATGAAGTTAACATATTGGTTAGTGTGTTTGTGCTCTCTACTTCTGGCAGGAAACGCTTTTGGTGCGGATGTGGGGATTCCCGCTTTAAAATTAGTGACAAATGAAGATGGCTCTCAATCTTATTCGGTGACCATTCAAATATTAGCGCTGATGACCGCGTTAACTTTTTTGCCTGCCATGATTATGATGATGACGTCGTTTACACGTATCATTATTGTATTCTCAATCCTCAGGCAGGCCTTAGGTCTGCAACAAACGCCTTCTAACCAAATTCTTCTGGGTTTGTCTTTATTTTTAACTGTTTTTATTATGTCGCCGGTTTTAGAAAAGGTAAATACAGTTGCTATTCAGCCTTACATGCAAGAAGAACTGGCGCCTCTTGATGCCGTAAAAAAAGCCAGCGAACCCTTTAGAGAGTTTATGCTAGGTCAGACACGTGAGGATGATATAGGATTATTTATTCGAATTTCGGGCGCCGAATATAATACTATGCAAGATGTACCATTTTGGGTATTAATGCCTGCATTTGTGACTAGTGAGCTCAAAACAGCCTTTCAAATCGGGTTTATGTTGTTTTTGCCCTTTCTTATTATTGATATGGTTGTTGCTAGTGTATTAATGGCGATGGGGATGATGATGCTATCACCCATTATAATTTCTTTGCCCTTTAAGATTATGTTCTTTGTATTGATCGATGGCTGGGCTTTGATTATAGGTACGCTGGCTGCTAGTTTTGGTATTTGAGTGCGTTGTGTAAAAGTTCAATTCAAAACTGACGTTATTTTATAGGAGAAAAATATGACGCCTGACGTCGCGATAGATATTGTAAGCGAGGCTATATTTCTCATTTTGACTCTGGTTTCTTTAATTCTTATTCCTGGCCTGATTGTCGGTTTAATGGTGAGTGTGTTTCAAGCGGCTACCCAAATAAACGAACAGACCTTAAGTTTTCTACCGCGTTTACTGGTTACTCTGTTTGTTATTATTGCTGCAGGGCCGTATATGATGCAAAGGATTATGGAATTCTCCGAGCGCTTAATCCGTAATATTCCGATACTGATTGGTTAAATAGATGGAATTCACAGATGCGCAAATTGGCGCGTGGGTCGGTTCTTTTTTATGGCCCTTGTTCCGAATAGCTAGCTTTCTGATGGTTGTCCCCGTGATTGGTACACAGCTTGTCCCGATGCGTGTACGAATGGGCTTAGCCTTTGTTATTACATTATTAGTTGCGCCCCTTCTTGGTGATATGCCTCAAGTGGAGGCCCTTTCTCTCTATTCAATGATTATAACCCTTCAGCAAATTGCCATTGGTACCTTAATGGGGTTTATGTTTGTCATGATGATGCAGGTATTTGTAGTGGCGGGTCAGATGATTGCAATGCAAATGGGTTTAGGTTTTGCATCGATGGTTGATCCAACTAACGGTGTTTCTGTTGCTGTTTTATCTCAAATATTCTTGGTAGCAGTTACTTTGGTCTTTTTGGCTATTAATGGTCATCTGGTGATGATTGAAGTCATCATCGAAAGCTTTCATGCCTGGCCGGTATCGACTGTCATTATTGGTGAAGGGAGTATTACTCAAGATAGCTTATGGGATTTACTCATGAGAATTAACTGGCTTTTTTCATCTGCTCTATTGATCGCACTACCCGTCGTGACGGCCGTTCTTATTATCAGTTTATCATTTGGTATCATGACGCGGGCCGCCCCTCAAATGAACGTCTTTTCTCTAGGTTTTCCGATTGGCATGCTGTTCGGCTTATTTATTATCTGGGTTAGTACGAGTGGTTTAGCGCCTCATTTTCAGAAGCTTAGCGAGCAAACATTTATATTTCTTCGCGGTATTCAGGGGGGGTAGACTAAATGGCTCAAGAAGGTGGCGATAGTAGCCAGGAAAAAACCGAAGAACCCACCGGGCGACGCATTGAAAAATCCAAAGAGGAAGGTCAGGTTGCTCGCTCTAAAGAATTGAATACAACCGTTATATTAATGGTCGGCACGGGTGGTCTGCTGATGTTTGGTAGTCAAATTGGTTATTCGATTAAAAAAATCATGGTAGCGAGCTTTTCTTTGCCGCGTGAAGCTATCTATGATGAGAATCAAATGGGTTTGTATCTAGCAAATGCCGCGATAGAAGCTGCTGAGACTATTTCTCCTTTATTAATTCTATTATTTATTGCCTCGATCATAGGCTCAATAGCGCTGGGTGGGTGGTTGATTTCAGCCAAGGCATTAGCGCCAAAGTTTAATAGGATGGACCCAATTAAAGGGATTGGGCGAATGTTTTCACTTAAATCTCTAGTCGAGCTATTGAAGGCAATAGCAAAGGTGAGTCTAGTTCTTTCTTTCGCTATTCTGATTCTAAAAAGTCAAACACCAGCTTTACTGGGTCTTGGGCAGCAAAATGTCATTCCTGCCATGATACATTCGGTGCAGATTTTAGGCTGGAGCTTTTTTTTCCTGTCTTGTACGATGATCATTATTACGGCTATAGATGTTCCATTTCAAATTTATGAGCATCATAAAAATCTTAAAATGACCATGCAAGAGGTTAAAGACGAATATAAAGAAACAGAAGGAAAGCCGGAAGTTAAAGGGCGTGTTAGGCAGCTTCAAAGAGAAATATCTCAACGGAGAATGATGCAGGATGTGCCGCAGGCTGATGTTGTTATCACGAATCCGACTCACTTTTCTGTTGCTTTAAGGTATGACCCGGAAAAAGATGGCGCGCCTATACTTTTAGCGAAAGGGCATGATCAAGTTGCGTTAAAGATTCGTGAGATTGCCAATGAGCATGGCATTGAATTGGTGGCGGCGCCCCCGCTTGCCAGGTCGGTTTATCACCATGCCGAGATAGGGCAAGAAATTCCGAGTGGTCTATATGTGGCGGTCGCACAAGTCCTGGCTTATGTTTTTCAGCTTAAGCAGTTTCGCCGCAGAGTGACTCCGAGACCTGCCAAGCCTGACTTTCCCATTCCTGATGAGTTTAAATATGATGGTTAGGGTGTATTAGTGTAAGTTGATACTCTTAATGCATTGTGTTCACAGGCTCTGTTTGCTTTTTATATAAAGGCGGCGCACTTCTTGCTTCTCTATACTTGGTGATTAAAATGCCAAAAAAATGACATTTTTAATAGGTTGTTTTTATTGGGTAATATCAAGTTTAGGTGGTTTCTAATTTTATGCAGCACTCAGCAGTACTTGAGCGGATTAAATTTGTAGCGAAAGGTAATTTGGCTGCACCTATTATTCTGGTTGCTATTTTGGGCATGATGACGCTGCCAGTGCCTCCATTTTTGCTTGATCTCTTGTTTACTTTCAATATCGCTTTATCTCTCGTTGTTTTACTTGTTTGTGTCTACTCTCTTCGACCTATGGAATTTGCTATTTTTCCAACAGTCTTGCTCATTGCAACGCTCTTGCGTCTGGCTTTAAACGTTGCTTCCACACGAGTGGTATTACTTGAAGGGCATATGGGTGGTGATGCTGCTGGTAAGGTTATTGAGGCTTTTGGAGAGGTCGTTATTGGTGGTAACTATGCTGTTGGTTTGGTGGTATTTGCGATTTTAATGATCATTAACTTTGTGGTTGTCACAAAAGGTGCAGGGCGTGTTTCAGAGGTGAGTGCGCGCTTCACATTGGATGCTATGCCTGGTAAGCAAATGGCGATAGATGCTGACCTGAATGCAGGTATTATTCAGCAGGAAGAGGCCAAATTGCGACGTGAAGAAGTGGCAATAGAGGCTGATTTTTACGGCTCAATGGATGGTGCCAGTAAGTTTGTGCGTGGTGATGCCGTTGCAGGTTTAATGATATTGGCGATTAATATCATTGGCGGGCTCGCAATCGGCATGATTCAGCATGATCTTGAATTTGGTGATGCCATGGAAAAATATTCCCTGCTTACTATTGGTGACGGATTGGTTGCTCAGATTCCTTCGTTACTATTATCTACAGCTGCCGCGATTATGGTTACGCGTGTGAGTACCACGCAAGATATGTCTTCGCAGGTTATTGAGCAAATGTTCGTGTCCCCCAAGGCCTTATATATTGCGGGCGGAATCTTGATTGTGATGGGTTTGGTACCCGGTATGCCTCATATTGCTTTTTTGGGTTTGGGTTTTGGAACCACGGCGCTTGCTTGGTATGGGGCAAAAAGTAAGGAAGAGGGCGGAGGTGATGGTGGTGCTCTTGGTGGGCGTGGAATACCTGCAGGAGGGGCTGCACCCGCAGGGCAAGGCGGTGGATTAGCGCAAGATGATGGTATGCAAATTGCTCAGGATGGTGTGGCCAAGGCTGAGCCGCATAAAGAGCTAGGCTGGGATGATGTACTTGCTGTAGATATTGTTGGCCTAGAGGTAGGTTACCGAATTATTCCTCTAGTTGATAAGGCTCAGGGTGGTGCTTTACTGGGGCGAATAAAGGGGGTTAGGAAAAAACTATCACAGGAATTAGGTTTTCTAATGCCCTCTGTGCATATTCGTGACAATTTGGATCTAATGCCAAATGTTTATCGAATTACCTTAATGGGGGTGACAATTGCTGAGGCTGAAATTCATCCTGAGAGGGAGTTGGCCATTAACCCGGGACAGGTTTTTGGGAAAATAGACGGTATAGCTGGAAAGGATCCTGCATTTGGTCTGGATGCTATTTGGATAGAAGCTTCACAAAAAGATCACGCGCAGACCTTGGGGTATACGGTTGTTGATGCTAGTACGGTTGTCGCTACGCACCTTAATCAGGTGCTACAGAAACATGCAAGTGAATTGATTGGGCATGAAGAGGTTCAGCAATGGCTTGATCAATTGGCAAAAGCATCACCTAAGTTAAGTGAAGAGCTGGTGCCAAATACGATAACTGTTAGCTTGTTATTGAAGGTTCTTCAGGGTTTATTGCTGGAAGATGTGCCAATACGTGATATGAGGTCAATTGCTGAAGCGTTGGTCAATGTAATGCCTAAGTCAGCAGATGCAAGTCATATGACAGAGGCGTGTCGCCAGGGAATGAAGAGAATGATCATTCAGGGTATTTGCGGTAATGAAGATGAGATACCCGTTATTACACTTGAGCCGGAATTGGAACAAATATTGCTTAAGTCAGTACATCAGTCACAAAAAACTGGCGGTGGGGATGATATGGGGATGATTCTTGAACCACGAATTGTAGAGTCTCTTCAGCGATCACTGGGTGAATCTGCGCAACGCCAGGAGATGTTAGGGAAGCCAGCGATACTGTTGGTTTCAGGGCCGTTAAGGCCAGTGCTGGCTAAGTTTGTCCGATTTGGAAGTGAGCAATTAAAAGTGTTGTCTTATCAGGAAGTTCCAAATAACAAGCAAATTACAATTGTGTCGACAGTTGGTCAGTAAGTTGTAGATTAATAAGTGTTAGGTCAATAAATTGACGAGTGACACAGGTTAATAAATAAATGATGAAACTGTTGGATACTAAATATCAGGTGAGTTGTTATGGAAGTTAAACGTTTTTTTTCAGCATCAATGCAAGATGTCCTACGTATGGTGCGCGAAGAGCTTGGTCCAGACGCTGTTATTTTATCGAATACGAAGGTAGATGGTGGGATTGAAGTAGTTGCCGCGCTTGATTATGAAGAAGAGTGGGCACAAGAGGGTGTTGACGCTCAGGTCGCTTCTCACGGCGAGCCTAGTCCTTCCCAGCTTGCACGCATGCATGCTGAGAAGCATATGCGCTTACAGAAAGAGATGGATACTGCCCGTAAACGGATTGAAGGCGTAAGAGCTAAGCGTCAAAAAGAATCTGTCAAGCGCGATCATGAGTCTCGGACTGATGATGCAATGAATAACAGTCATTCTGGCGCTCCAGCTGATCATGAAAACAAAGGTTTTTATGACGAGGCTAGCCCTGCATGGAGTGAGTTATCGGACATGCGGGCTCAGATAATGGAAATTAAAGGTTTGATTAATAGTCAGCCAAAAGCTGTTGATACTCACTTGAATGATCGGGCACAGTCAATTGCTGGCCAGCAAGTTGAGAAGACGCTAGAGTCATTGTGTCTTTCGAGATCTATTAAAAAGATGTTAATGAAACGTATAGAGTGTGAAACGAATTATGAAGCTGCATGGTCAAAAGTAAGACAGGAAATCGAATCATCTATTCAGGGTGAGCAAGAAGATATTATAGATCGTGGTGGTGTTATTTCACTTGTTGGGCCGACCGGAAGTGGTAAAACTATGACGATCGGCAAGATTGCCGCGCGCTATGTTATGAAATACGGCGCTGAAAGTATCGCCTTAGTAACAACGGATCGTTATAGAATTGCTGCGCATGAGCAGCTAAAGGTTTTCGGGCGAATTCTGAATGTACCTGTACATACAGTTGATGAAAGTAACTGTTTAGACACCATACTTAATAAGTTAAGTCACAAAAAACTTATTTTAGTCGATACTGCAGGTTTAATGCACTCTGATGTTTGTTGGTCGGAGCAGTTACAAGAATTAAAAATGTCTTCTCATCAAATTAAGAACTATTTGGTTGTTTCGTCTGTGGGACAGTATCAGGTTATGTGCTCAAATTTTCATA
>Ga0209290_1000422_pt1 | contig 31469 bp, 23 predicted proteins | sample EN1Hudsemesocosm_2_FD_184632 | JGI IMG/M metagenome (GOLD analysis project Ga0209290, IMG submission 184632) | Methane-oxidizing microbial communities from mesocosms in the Hudson Canyon - EN10B Hudson Canyon (SPAdes) (version 2) | ecosystem: Environmental > Aquatic > Marine > Cold seeps... | reverse complement strand
GTAATAACATTTCTTGCTGACGATTTAAACTTTTTTGATATCGACGTAAGGACATTTTATTGAGAAAAACAAGGTTTAGTAGTGCTATTATTATACCTTATCTAGGCTGGATACTTTCACAGCCTCTAAAGTTCTGCGCCCCATTGCGCTCAAGTTATTTCATGCATATTCCTAACTCAAATACAAAATAAATTATGGCAACACAAACACTTAAAATATCAATTGGCTCCTACAGTAATAAAGGCGTAAAAGCGCGTAATGAAGATTTTTTAGGTGCTTATGTGCCCGAAGGTTCGCAATTAACCCACAAAGGCATCGCTGTAGCCATTGCAGATGGAATGAGTGGTAGTGATGCAGGTCATGAAGCTAGCCATGCTTGTGTTGTTAGCTTTTTAAGTGATTATTACAGTACGCCTGATTCGTGGTCGGTAAAAAAATCAGGGCAAAAGATACTATCCGCAACAAACTCTTGGTTATATAGCCAAGGTCAACACCGCTATCAGTCTGCTAAAGGCATGGTCAGCACCTTAAGTATTGTGGTACTTAAATCAACAACGGCACATTTATTTCATATTGGCGACTCGCGTATCTATCGTTTACGCCAAGGAAACCTTGAGCAAATGACCCGTGACCATCGCGTATGGGTCTCTGATGAAAAAAATTATTTAAATCGTGCCATGGGCATAGAACCACGGCTAGAAGTTGACTACAAAACAATTCCTTTAGAAAAAGGGGATTTATTTTTCATGAGCACCGATGGGGTGCATGATTTTATTGCCGAAAAACAACTAAAAGCTTTTTTACAGTCGACAGATAACTTAGATAAAACGGCTCAACTTATCGTCGAACAAGCGATAACGAATAACAGCGATGACAATGTGAGCTGTCAATTGCTCTGTGTGGATGAAATTCCTTTAGCCAAAGAAGATGAAGTCTTACGCCAATATAATAACCTCCCCTTCCCTCCTCCTTTAGAACCTGGCATGGTGCTGGATGGTTATAAAATAGAAGCTGAATTACATGCCAGTAAACGCACACAAATTTACCGCGCGTTTGATACCCAAACCAATACCCGTGTTATTTTAAAAACGCCCTCTATTTTATTTGAGGATGACACCCAATACATAGAGCATTTTTTACACGAAGAATGGGTAGGAAAGCGTTTAGAACATGCCAATGTACTTAAAGTCTTTGGTTCTGATCGTACTAAAAGCTGTATTTATTATGCCACTGAATTTATTGAAGGCGATACCTTAAGAGAGTGGATGGATAAAAATCCAGCACCGCATATAAGCGAAGTAAAAGACATAATAAACACGATTGCTAAAGGCTTGCGTGCTTTTCACCGTATGGAAATGTTGCATCAAGATTTAAAACCTGAAAATATCATGATTGATAGCTCAGGTATCATTAAGCTCATCGATTTTGGTTCAGTAAAAATCGCAGGTATCAGTGAAATAACCCCCGTAGAACAACAAGAAGACAATCTATTAGGCACACTCAATTACACCGCACCAGAGTATCACCTAGGACAACGTGGCACGGTAAAATCCGACCTATTTTCGTTAGCGGTTATTTGTTATGAAATGATTAATCATGCGCTACCCTTTGGTGCTGATATGCCGGAAAAACCTAATAAAATAAATCTTGCAAAATTAGACTATGTCCCTAGTTTTACCCACAATACAATGGTGCCGATTTGGATTGATGGTGCATTAAAAAAAGCCACCTCTATTTCTCCTCAAGGCAGACATGACGAGCTATCAGAGTTCTTGTATGATTTATCCACCCCCAATGCTAATTTTTTAAAGGACCAATCACACAGCCCTCTCCTAGAGCGGAATCCTGTGCGATTTTGGAAAATAGTAAGCGGTGCCTTATTAGCTATTAATGTTTATTTGTTTTATTTGTTAAATATCTAAGATCCCTATCAAGCAAACTGCCATTTCTGCGCATTGACACAGCTTATCCTAGTGCTAAACTTGAGGGTATTAGTTAGGGAGTTTTGCCCGATTTGTCGGCTAATATCAACTTATCAAGGAAAGTCACCCTGATATTAAAAAAGACAGGTAAATGTACTTAGTAAGTAAGAGATATCAAGAGATATCAAGGGGTCGGATATCAAGGGGTCAGCCAGCTTGATTTTACGGATATCAAGGGGTCAGCCAGCTTGATTTTACAATTTAAACGACGTAATTTCTTGTCAGCTAAATGTAATTACATTATAGTTACTTTTATTTGTAACTGGAATTTTCATGGCTCATTTAGTTAGAATTGGTAACTCTCAAGGCATTAGAATACCTAAGCCACTTATAGAGCAAGCTCACCTTGAAGGCAAAGAGCTTGAATTTGAAGTGCTTAATGGTGGTCTTTTTATTGCGCCTATTCAGGAAGCAAGAAAGGGTTGGGCTAAGTCCATTGATGCTGTACTTGCTACGCATGGAGAAGAGTTAAAGGATAGTGAATGGCTGGATGCTGAATTAACAAATGAAGATGAATTAGAATGGTAGTTTCTAGTATTCGTCGGTTTGAGATATGGCTTGTTAGTCTTAATCCAACGCAAGGCAAAGAAATTAATAAAACTCGCCCTTGTGTTATTATTTCGCCCAATGAGATGTCTGCGTTATCAACAGTACTTGTTGCCCCAATGACAAGTAAGGGTTTTGATTTTCCTTGTCGAGTTGGATGTGACTTTAAAGGTAAAAAAGGGTTAATACTGCTAGATCAAATTAAAACGGTTGATAAAACACGCTTAATAAAGAAGTTAGGCGATATTGATGCTGATACTCAAGTTAAATTATGTGACTCGCTTCAAGAAATGTTTGTATTTTAACATCAGCTAACCAGAAAATTTCAAGGCAAACTTCAGGGAGTCAGCCCTTCCTTTGACCTCATGATTTACGTCATCTTCCTCTGAGCAAGTAACTCGATATGTCTGTTTTTTAAATTTATCCGTCATTGTTTTTCTCAATTTGCTCTATAGCAATTAAGACTTGCCGCAAGCAAAACCCTCTTAGTGCTATACTGCGCCCTATTCTCCTTATGACGACTTATCTAACCCTCTATGCCATTTTTAAAACTTGGATTATCTAACCCTATTGTAAAAGCTATTAAAGACTTGGGTTATACAGCCCCTACCCCTATCCAGAAAAAAGCTATTCCCCTTATTCTTTCTGGCAAAGACCTCATTGCCACCGCTCAAACCGGTACAGGAAAAACTGCCGCGTTTGTTCTACCGATTTTAGAGAGATTTAACAAAGAGCGTACATTGCGTGGTAAACGTATACGTGCGCTTATTCTTACCCCTACACGCGAATTATCGATTCAGGTTGCTGCGAATGTTGCTGAATATAGTAAACATCTAAACCTAAGCTCTCTGGCTGTTTATGGCGGCGTTGATTCCGAACCACAAAAAGAGCGCCTAATCGAAGGCATTGATATTTTAGTCGCAACACCAGGCAGGCTACTTGATTTGGCTCATCAGCGTGCATTGTATTTTGACGAACTTGAAGTACTGGTATTAGATGAAGCTGACAGAATGGTAGATATGGGCTTTGTTAATGATATCGATAAAATCATTGAGCGCTTACCCGAATCCCGTCAGAACCTATTGTTTTCAGCGACTATGAGCGACGACGTTCGCGGCATTGCCCGTAGTTTTTCTGCTAGTAAAATGAGTAATCCAGCCGCTGAGATAACTATTTCACCGAAAGCCACAACGGCACCCAGTATAAACCAATGGTTAATAACGGTAGATAAAGACACTAAGTCCGCATTACTGAGTCATTTAATTAACGAGCAAAAGTGGGATCAGGCGCTAATTTTTATCGAGAAAAAACACGGTGCAGCCAAACTGGTTGAGCAACTTGCAAAACGCGGTATTGAAGCGAATGCCATTCATGGTGGTAAAAGCCAAGCCATGCGTGAAAGTATTTTGGCTGATTTTAAATCTGGAAAACTAAAATATTTAGTCGCCACAGGGGTTGCCGCCCGCGGTTTAGATATTGGTGAGCTTAGCCGGGTTGTTAATTACGACCTGCCCTTTAAACCAGAAGAATACATCCACCGCATTGGCCGAACAGGTCGTGCTGGCTCCTCAGGTGAAGCTATCTCGTTTGTTGCAATGGGCGATTTTAAAAATCTATGCGCCATCGAAAGCCGTTTAGACCATATAATTAAGCGCAAAGAAATTGCAGGTTTTCCGGTTAGAAAAGTGGTTCCCGTTTCAATTTTAAACTATGTTCGCAAAAGCCAAGCACCTAGTAACACCTCTGCCTATAAGCCCAAAAATAGAAAGAACAATAATACTTGAGCTTAGATCCAATGGGGCGAAGGCTTTAGCCTTCACATAAAGCAGACTAAAACCTGCGCCCCACTGGGTACTTAACTTAGTGCGAATTTAATAAAGGACAGGTGGAAAAGGTGAAAAACAAACAAGATCACTGGACTATTTGTCCGGAATGTCAGGGCCGCGGTAAAAAAAGTAAGCGGCTACGCAAGAAAGTGAAACTCCGCTACCAGCGGGAGTTGGATCAATTTGAAAAATCGAACTGCGAAGGCACGGCTCCCGTTCGCCCTAAGGGTCACCTCGACTCATGCTTTAGCTGTAAAGGCTCCGGCTTGATTTATTCTGCTCTCTCTCCTTTAGCGGATAAAGAAAACTACCCTCACCTTGCCATCATTGGCGCTGGAATCGGTGGAGTGGCTCTCGCCGTGGCTTGTTTACACCGCGGAATCCCCTTCACTCTTTATGAACGCGATACTAGCTTCGAGGCGCGATCCCAGGGTTATGGACTCACTTTGCAACAAGCGAGTAGAGCGATCGAAGGATTGGGAATTTTCTCGTTAGAAGAGGGAGTGATTTCAACCAAACATGTGGTTCATACCACCGAAGGAAAAGTAATCGCTGAATGGGGAATCAGAAAGTGGGGGCGGTCAGATGCGAAAACGTCACCGAAACGCACGAATATTCATATAGCAAGGCAGTCGTTGCGTTTAGCTCTGCTTGAGCAGCTAGGTGGACATGATGCGGTGCAGTGGGGACACCAGTTGGTGGATTTTAAAGAATGTGCGGGCGAAAGTGTCAATTTAAGCTTTCAAGTAAAAGGTAAAATGAAGAGCGCCCATGCGGATCTTGTGGTCGGGGCTGATGGCATTCGTAGTTCGGTACGGCGCTTGTTGATTGGTGAGGACGCCTCCCCTTTACATTACCTCGATTGTATTGTGATTTTGGGGATTTGTCCTTTGGAGAACCTTAAAGGTCTTGAGAGTTCTTTGCTGGACTCGGCCACGGTATTCCAAACAGCTAATGGCAATGAGCGTATTTACATTATGCCTTATGCGTCAGACTCGGTGATGTGGCAGCTTAGCTTTCCCATGTCAGAAAAAGAAGCTTCTTCCTTGAGTGCTCAAGGCTCTCAAGCACTCAAGGAAGAAGCGCGTCAACGATGTCAGTGGCACGATCCCATTCCTCAAATTTTAGCGGCGACGCTGGAAGCTCAAGTTTCTGGTTACCCTGTGTATGACCGAGCACTACTCGAGCCAGAATTGTTGCAGAAAGCGGCTCAAGTAACCCTGATCGGAGATGCGGCTCACCCGATGAGTCCATTTAAAGGTCAAGGAGCGAATCAAGCTCTGCTAGATGCGCTGGCGCTGGCTAGGGGGATCACAAAAGGGTGTGGCTCCTTTACTCAATGGAAGAAAACAGGCGTGAGGGAAAGTGTATTAACTGAATTTGAATCAGAAATGTTACAACGCAGTGCGACAAAAGTTAAGGGTTCAGCAGAGGCCGCACAGTTCCTGCATTCCGATATTGTGCTCCATGAGGGCGACGAACCGAGAGGACGCTGCTTAAAGCGAAAAGCAGAGAATGAAAAATAACAACATAACAAGGCGCTGAAAAATATCAAAGTGGCTCGCCAGCTTGACATGAAAAGCAACGATTATACTAACTAAGATGTCTACTTTTTCGGGGAAAGCGCAGTTCATTTCCAAAAGTCAGTATTTCATCAAAGTTCACTACGTTGCAGGAGTTCATCGTATACCCTCCCGCGTCATGTGCGCTTGTCGTTATATTTATATTGTCTGAATTATCGAGCAAACTCATGGAGAGATTACAACCCTCCCCTAAGAAAACACGCGTAGTTTTAATTTTTAATCGAACCAGGCCCTTTTCGTTGCATTAGCATTTACGCAAGAAAATGCCCTTCTGTTTTAGATAGTTCAATTTGCCTTTTGATTTCTTTTCTATACCTCCTATAAGGTAACAGAACGAAATAAACCGCTATTCCCAGTAAAAGCCAGTATTTAATCCTGAACGCAGCTTCAAGGTGGTCTAACACTACAGGGTGAGTCGCTAGATAATGATTAAATGAATCAAAAAATTCCATAGCCATATCTCCGTAAATTTGTATTAGGGGTTAATTAACTAAAAGACCAATCTGTTCCAAAGCTATGCGATAAGTACTCATATTAAAGGCTTACAGCATATTTTTCGATTGTAACATCAAAGCTGATTATTCGTAAAAAATTAAAAAATCAATAAAAACAAATGATTAAGAAAATATTTTTAATATTTCTGATTATCCACAGGCACAGAACAATACAAAAAACGTCATTCTTGCCTGCTTTTAGCAGGAATCTATATTTTCAGCAATGGATCCCCGGTAAAAAACTTCGGGGATGACGTTTTTCCCCTAGAATAATAAGAAGTTACAATATTTTTAAAAACAATCGAGTTGTGTTTAATATTTTCGGAAAAAAGTAATTGCGCCTGAAAACCTTCGCCTTAGGTACAGCGTCTAAAACTATTATATTTCATATAAGAATTTAGCTATAATTAAAGCGTCAAAAAAGGTTTTTAAGTATATATTTTATAGGGCAATTCATGCTACAAAGAAAAAACATAACAATATTAGTGGTTGATGATTCAGAATCTATGCGTAAGGTATTGGTATCAATAATAAAAAGTTTTGGTATAGGTACCATATTAGAAGCTAATAATGGGATCGCAGCACTTAATATAATTAAGGAGCAAGAACTAAATGTGATTCTATGTGATTGGGAAATGCCTAAAATGAATGGATTAGAACTGTTTGTTGAAGTGAAAAAGATGAGAAACCCACCCGTATTTGTTTTGGTAACATCTAATGCCGAAATGGATAAAGTTAAAGACGCCGTAGCAAAAGGGGTTAAACATTACATTGTTAAGCCGATAAAGCCAGAAACAATATTAAAAAAATTAAGCACTATTCTACCTATATTAAATTATTAATTCTTTGAATATATGATGGATTGACTGCTCTCTGGTGCAGTTATTTAGCTTAAAATTCGTTATTAACCATATCTTGTGCTTTAAATGATGCGGAGCATCAAAGGCTGAATTCCCACGCGGAAGCATGGGAACGACATTATTTACCTATAGCAAAGCCTTAATCTCAGGAACACAACTACCACAGTTAGTTCCCGCCTTTAAACACTGCCCTACTTCTTGATGAGTTTTTAAGCCCTTTTCTTTAATTATATTAGTAATGGTTTTTTCACCGACATTAAAACAAGAACACACAATTTGTCCTACATCTGGCGTACCTAATGGCGGTAGCCCTGTTAATAAAGCAGAACGCTCTTCTTTACTCAGTTCGGGTTTAATAAATAAACTCGTTAACCAGTTACGCTCAGGTAAAGCACTCTGCCCTGCAATAAACAACACACTGTCTAATTGATTATCTAACAAACGCGCAGCACGATAAGAACCTTGACTGATATCTTGGTATTCTTGCCACTGTGCCATACCCACGGTGTCCGTACACAATTGTTTTTTTGCCCAAAGACTGTAATCATCAAAAGACTCATTACCCGCTAATTCATAACGGTAAAATTGCTCACCTTTCACTTTAACCACATAAGCAGGCTGTTCAAACTGTAATTCACGCCTAGATAGCATAAACCCTTGCCATGCGGGTTGATAAGCTTGAATTTTCACAGGCGTATGTTTGAATTCAGGCTGTTTAGACACAGGGTCTACAACAGGGTTTACCAAAGCACCCACCCGCCCCAAGCTAGAAAATTGCTCTGTCCAATGCATTGGGATAAACACACCACCTTGCAGCTGGCTTGCTGTTATTGCCACACGCGCAACCATTTTTCCCCATGCACTACTAATTTCAGCCAAACTATTATTGCTTAACTGCATTTTTTCAGCATCATCAGGACTAATCTCAACAAAAGGTTCTACTTTATGTTGATTGAGTTTAGCCGCCAAAGCCGTACGTGTCATGGTATGCCATTGATCGCGTATCCGCCCTGTATTTAACGCAAGCGGATAGGCTTTACTGGGTAAATTAGCCGGCAAACGTGGCGTTAATGCAATAAATTGCGCTTTGCCTGAAGGCGTAAAAAATTTTCCATCAGTAAGTAATCGTTTTGTACCTGCTGGATTTTCTGTATTCACAGGCCACTGTACCGGCTGTAAATCATCATATTCTTGTTGATTTATTTCACTGAATGCAGAAATATCAAAATCACGCACACCGTGTTCTGTATTATTTTCATACGCTGACAAAGCTGCATGTTCACGAAAAATTTCTGCACTACTCGTGTAATGGAAAGCTTTTTCAAACCCCATACGCCGCGCCACTTGCGTTAATATCCACCAATCAGGTTTAGATTCACCTGCGGCAGAAAATAAAGGGCGTTGCCTAGAAATTCGGCGTTCTGAATTGGTGACTGTGCCATCTTTTTCGCTCCAACCCATAGCTGGTAATTTCACATGTGCCAAATCTAAGGTGTCCGTACGCGCCACGCAATCAGAGACCACCACAAATTCACATTTTTGTAATGCCGCTTTCACTTTATCGGCATTCGGCATACTGACTACAGGATTAGTTGCCATAATCCAAACAGCTTTGACTTTACCTTCATCAATTGCATCAAATAATTCCACCGCCGTATATCCTGGCTTAGTGGCAATATTCTCACTGTCCCAAAAAGTAGCGACGCGCGCTACATCATCTGGCGTAAGCTCCATATGTGCGGCGAGTTGATTGGATAAGCCCCCTACTTCACGACCACCCATCGCATTGGGCTGTCCCGTTAAAGAAAACGGCCCCGTTCCGGGCTGACCAATGCTGCCTGTCGCTAAATGGCAATTAATAATACTATTCGCTTTATCAGTACCTGAACTAGATTGATTAACCCCTTGGCAATACAAGCTCATGACTTTTTTATGTTCAGCAAACCATTGGTAAAACTGCTCAATATCTTGTTCTTCCAAACCGCAATAAGTCGCTAGTGTGGCTAAATCGGCATCTTGTGTCGCTGTTTTTATAGCCTCATCAAATCCTTCGGTATACGCTTCGATATAATCTTTATCACACGCCTTGTTCTTATCTAAATAATTTAATAAACCATTAAATAATGCGACATCAGTGCCTATACTAATAGGTAAATGTAAGTCGGCAATATCACAACTTGCGGTACGGCGTGGATCAATCACCACAATTTTTAAATTAGGATTTTTTTCTTTTGCCGCACGAATACGCTGAAAACTAACCGGATGACACCAAGCGGCATTAGAGCCAATCAGCACGATCATATCGGCTAATTCATAGTCCTCATAACAGCCCGGCACAATATCTGCCCCAAAGGCACGTTTATAACCCGCCACAGCAGAAGACATACATAAGCGACTATTGGTATCAATATTGGCACTACCAATAAAACCTTTCATCAACTTATTAGCAACGTAATAATCTTCATTTAATAGTTGCCCCGATACATAAAAAGCAACTGAATCAGGGCCGTGTTCTTTAATGGTGCGACTAAAGGTATCAGCCACTAAATCTAAAGTTTCTGACCAGTTACTGTTTTGGCCATAAATTTGCGGTTGTAATAAACGACTACTTAAATCAATGGTTTCTGCTAAAGCAGACCCTTTAGAACATAAGCGTCCAAAATTCGCTGGATGATTTTTATCGCCTTGAATCTTCAACGCGTGTTTTTCAGTATCTACTTTTGCTTCAACACCGCAACCCACACCACAGTATGGGCACGTTGTTTGAATGGTTTTATGCGTCATTGTAAGCATTCCCTTCTGCATAATGTTGACCAAAAATAAGCTTATCTCTTATATTCGATAAATCCTGTGCGCTTTCTAATAATTGCTGATACCAGCCACCATCGGCTGTTTCTCCATATAAAACAGCGCCAACTAAACGATTATTTTTTAACACTAATTTTTTATAAATCCCTAACGCTAAATCACTAAACTGGATGAATTCGCAGTCATCATCGCCTAAATAATTGCCTACAGAAAATAAACTAATTCCTGTCACTTTTAATTTAGTCGCCGTTGGTAATGTGGTGTATTCAGCCATACCATGTCCACTTAAATGATTAGCACAGACTTTTGCTTGCTCAAATAAAGGGGCGACCAAACCAAAGGTATCACCCCGATGTTGCACGCACTCACCTACCGCATACACACTGGGATCATAAGTTTGCAAGGTATCATTCACCACAATGCCTCGGTCACAATGTAATCCCGATTCTTGTGCTAAAGCCATATTAGGGCGCACACCAATCGCCATTACAAATAAATCACAGGCTAACTCACTCCCATCGGCAAAGCGTACGGCTTTAACATGCCCATTGCCATCGTCAACTAACGCCTGAGTTTGCGCGGGCATCTTGAATTTTAGATTTCGTTTTTCCAACGCTTGTTGTAATAAAGTCCCCGCTTGGGTATCCATTTGTCGATTTAATAAAACCGCATTACTATGAACTACTGTGACATCCATACCTCGCATAGCTAGACCATTTGCGGCTTCTAAACCTAATAAGCCCCCGCCTAAAACAACCGCATGTTTATGTGTCCTAGCGTAGTCCAGCATGGTACTGATATCTATAATCTGTCGAAAACTAATAACACCCTGTAAATCGCAGCCTGGAATCGGCAACACTACAGGATTAGAGCCGGTTGCTATTAATAAACGATCATATTCTGCCGTAGTGCCATCTTCACTAACAACTGTATTAGTCCCACGATCAATTTTGCACACCGATTTATCCTTACCGGCATGCAAAGTAATCTGGTTATCTTGGTACCACTGCCGATCATTAATCACGATATCTTCTACGGTCTTTTCACCACATAAAACGGAAGACAACATAATACGATTGTAGTTACCATGCGGTTCCGCACCAAAGACGGTAATATCATATTTATCAGGGCTGGCAGATAACAGCTCTTCAACGGTTTTCATGCCCGCCATACCATTACCAATAACAACTAATCGTGGTTTATTCATTCCGTCCTTAATCCTGAGGTATGAACATTGTTCCTTCCGCTACCATCACCGCCTCACCACCAACACGTAAATTTAATGATTGCTCTTTTTTATGATCCATTTCTAGATTTAAAATACTACGGTTCATTTTGTCGTCACCTCGTTGCACGGCAAAAGTATAAGTTCCTTTTTGTAAGTGATCAAATGAACATAAATACGCAGCTAAAGCAGGTATTGCTGATCCAACAGGTGGATCATCATTTACACCAATATTGGGTCCCACTAAACGCGCCGCAAAATCAGAATCTTGATTTGGCGTTTTAGGTGACACAAGTAAGATTTCCTGGGCAGCGGTCTGTGGTGCTATCGATTGACTCCACTCAGAAAAATTAAACACGGCATTGCGCACATCTTCATAATAATACACAGGTACAACCAAATACGGCACACCACAGGAGACCAAACGCGGTGCATATTTTTTAATATCAATATGCCCTGCCTGTATACCTAAAAATTTCTCTAACTCAGTTTCTGTTGGTGCATAATAATCAACGGTAGGTATGACGGTACGTGCAAATTGAATAAAATTAGTTTTACCTGCATGTTTACTCACACTCGCTTGTATCGCGCCCGCATTTTGCTCAAAAACAACCGGTGTGTGTCCATCCTTTAGAGCCAGTTTTCCAGATTCTGCTAAAACATGACCCGCCGCAATAATGGTATGCCCTGCAAAATCAATTTCCGCAGAGGGTGTAAACATTTTCATGACGAAATGGTTTTCAGCACTGTCTTTTTTAGTTAAAAACACCGTTTCTGTGAGATTAAGTTCTCGTGCAATCAACGCCATTTGTTCTGCTTTTAAACCTTCTGCTTCAGGAAAAACTGCAATTTGTGCACCACTGAATACCTGATTAGTAAAAACATCGGCAATATAATAAGTGTAATTCATTTGTTATCCCTCTAAGCTAACTTCTACGCGGTTATTTTCTATACGTACCGCATAGACCTCAATACTGACTGCTTCATCTTCAAAACATTGACCCGTCAATAAACTGTAATGCTGTTTATAAAGCGGAGAGGCAATCATCGGTTCGCCTTTAATATCACCCAATAAACCGCGTGATAACACATGCACCTTGCCAAACGGATCATAATTACTTACTGCATACACAGCTTGTTCTTTAGGCAGATAAAAAATTGCAACTTGTTTATCTTCAACTAAAGCACAAACGCCTGAATCTGCTTGCAGATCATCGAGTGGGCAAATATCAATCCAGTTACTCATTACGCTTCCTCCGTTACAGCCATGTGTTGACGCTCTTCTTCATTTGCGGGACGAATTTGACCACGCTCTTCTACGAATAAAATATTTTCATCGGTTTTATCGCTATTAATAAAGTGACGGAAACGTTTTACTTTACTCTCATCTGCGATGGTTGTTTTCCACTCACATTGATAGGTATCAACCACATGTTGCATTTGTTCTTCTAAATCGTTACACAAGCCTAATTTATCATCGATAACCACAGACTTTAAATAATCTAAGCCGCCTTCCATGTTTTCCATCCACACTGAAGTACGTTGCAAACGATCAGCAGTACGTGCATAAAAAACTAATACGCGGTCGATATATTTAATCAAGGTTTCTTTATCTAAATCAGTCGCGAATAAATCCCCATGACGTGGTTTCATTCCGCCATTACCGCAGACGTATAAATTCCAGCCCCCTTCCGTCGCAATAATACCGATATCTTTACTTTGCGCTTCAGCACACTCACGCGTACAACCTGACACCGCAAATTTAATTTTATGCGGAGCACGTAAGCCTTTATAACGATGTTCTAACTCTACCGCTAAGCCCACACTATCATCAACACCAAAACGACACCAAGTACTTCCCACACAAGACTTAACCGTACGTAAAGATTTACCATACGCATGACCTGACTCAAACCCTGCATCAATCAATTCCTGCCAAATTAACGGCAATTGATCCATTCGTGCACCAAATAAATCGACACGCTGACCACCGGTTACTTTGGTATATAAGTTATATTTTTTGGCAATCTGTCCAATAGCAATCAAACCTTCAGGCGTTACTTCTCCACCCGTCATACGCGGCACAACAGAATACGTGCCATCTTTTTGCATATTGGCTAAAAAAGTATCATTGGTATCTTGCTGGCTTAAATGATCGTCACTTAAAATATAATCATTCCAATATGAGGCTAAGATAGAACCCACCGCTTGACGGCAGATATCACAACCCCGTCCTTGACCATGCTGACTTAACAAGTCATCAAAGGTTTTAATTTTATTAATCATAACCAAGTTATATAAATCCTGACGCGTAAAAGCAAAATGCTCACACATGTCGGTATTCACTTCAAAACCTGATTTTTCTAATTCACAATCTAATACCGACTTCAATAAAGCACTACAGCCTCCACAGCCCGTTGCCGCTTTAGTGCAGTCCTTTAACTCGCCCATAGTATGACAGCCACTTTCTACGGCATCACAGATCTGCCCTTTAGTGACGTCAAAACATGAACAAATTTGCGCTGATGCAGGCAATGCATCTGGCCCTAAACCGACTGATTCATCAGAGCGTGAAGGTAAAATTAAGCTATCTGGGTTTTCAGGTAAATCGATATCATTTAAACAATACTGTAATAAAGTGCCATATCCAGACGCATCACCTACTAATACCGCACCCAATAATTTCTTTTTATCAGCACTAACAACAATGCGCTTATAAATTTCATCCGCACCATTTTGGTAGGTATAAACCAGTGAGCCTTCTGCCGTGGCATGCGGGTCGCCAATACTGGCAACATCGACACCATTAAGTTTTAGCTTAGTGCTCATATCTGCACCAGTAAAACTGGCTTCTTTACCCGCTAAATCAGCAACGACAGTACGCGCCATGCTGTAACCCGGTGCAACTAATCCAAAGGTCTGTCCATTCCAAGCAGCACATTCCCCAATCGCATAAACGTCTTTAGCAGAGGTTTTACATTGGTCATCAATGACAATACCACCACGAGCCCCGACTTTTATCTCACTTTTACGTGCAATTTCATCACGAGGTCGTATGCCAGCTGAATATAAAATCATATCCGTTTCTAATGTAGAACCATCTGCAAAATTCATTTTATGCAAACATTCATCACCATCAACAATGCTTGTAGTATTTTTGCTGGTTAATACCGATACACCTAACGCTTCAATTTTATCAGCGAGCATTTTTGCACCGCCATCATCCAATTGGGCCGCCATTAAACGCGGTGAAAACTGTACGACATGTGTTTTTAGATTTAAATTTTGTAAGGCTTTAGCGGCTTCTAGCCCTAATAGCCCACCACCAATCACTGCACCTACTTTGGATGTTTTAGCGGCCTCCATCATGGCCTCTAAATCTTCAATGGTTCTATACACAAAACAATTTTTACGGTCATGTCCAGTAACAGGCGGTACGAACGCATAAGAGCCTGTCGCTAAGACCAATTTGTCATAACTAATAGCTACGCCTTTTTCAGAAACGACCAGCTTATTCATGGTATCAATTTCAACCGCTTTATCATTTAAATGAAGCTTAATATTATTCGTTTCAAAAAAGCCGTCACTGACCATTGATAAGTCTTCCGCTGTTTTTCCTGAGAAAAATTCAGTCAGATGGACACGATCATAAGCAGCTCTTTGCTCTTCGCAAAAAGTGACTATCTCGTAATTATCTCTTATATCACTGGCAACAAAGCTTTCGAGGAAGTTATGCCCCACCATGCCGTTACCAATAACTACTAATGTTTGCTTTGTGCTCATAGCTGCCTCATATTATTCATAAATACCTATTACATAATATCTAAGCATAGACCGTGCCATAGATTAATATACTGATTTTAAACGACCTATTTACAGAATTCTCATCAACCCCAGAACAATGCACCAATATAGAACATGGTAGCCCAATCATGGCGCACAACGTATTCCCCCCCTTCCAATAGAGCACTTGAAGAAATAAGCCCACTTTGCACTAGAGTAGTACATAAAGTCATCACTATCTAATGGCTATAAACAAAAGAAAGTACAATTAACTTATTGAAGTTAATCAGCTTACTAAGCCACATCATACTTTGGCTTGAATAATGCTTAATATTTATTTAACAGCTCCAACGGCGGAGCCTTAAGGTTGCCATTTTGTCCATTCTGACAACGACGTCATAAAATTAAGTGCATTTTCATGCCTTAAATTTTCTGGCGTTTTTTTTGCAAAAAATTCCAGAACTTGGGTAAATGCTTTACACAAAATAGAACCAAAGGAGCTATCTATGCTTAGCTTAATTAATGACGACTTAGCAACACACCTCAACAATACCCAACAAGCTAACCCTCTTATGTTTAGTTATAAAAATTACATTCTCAGCTCTGCATTTCAACCGATTATCAGCATAGCGCATAGAAGAGCGGTCGGGTATGAAGGTCTTATTCGCGCACGCACAGATGAAGGGGCCATCACAATGCTGTTGACTTAAGAATAATCTCCTTCTCCAAAGGGAGAAGGTTGGGATGAGGGGAGTTATAAAGGCATGATTTTATTCTCCTCACCCAACCCTCTCCAACAAGAGAGGGCTTAAGTCAACAGCATTGAGGGGCCATCACCTCACCACTTGAGCTGTTTTCAACACCACAAAATAGTAGTGAGCACCTTTCTTTAGATAGATTATGTCGTCGCTTACATATTCAAAACTTTTCGCAACAAGCAACGAATGATCAATGGCTGTTTATTAATCTAAATTCACAATGCCTAGCTACAGAAAAACCTGACCCTGGCTTTATGGATAGCCTATTTTCTGTTTCCGGAATTTCCGCACAACGCATTGTTATTGAAATACTAGAAAGTGAGATTAATGATCGCGCTTATTTACAAGAGCTCATCACGCATTTTCGCTCTCTGGGTTGCTTAATCGCTATTGACGATTTTGGTGCAGGACATTCTAATTTTGATCGAATATGGGAATTAGAACCTGACATAGTAAAAATAGACCGTAGCTTAATACAAAGAGCCGCATTAAGTTCTCGTATAGAGCGCATATTAACCGGCATTGTTTCGCTGATTCACGAAGCAGGTAGCTTGGTTATTATTGAAGGAGTGGAAACAGAAAAAGAAGCACTGACAGCCATAAGAGCCGCAACAGATATGATTCAAGGCTTTTATTTTGCCAAACCGAATGCACAAATCAGCAGCGACAATAGTCTCGATAAAACATTTAATGGCTTATTAGAGCAACAACAAATCAACAATCATTTAACCAGCAATAACTTAAATACGCATTTTACCGAATTTGAAAAACACTTTAAGAGTGCCCTGCAAATACTTACTTCACCCAAGTTAATAGATGCCAGCGCAAAAATCATATTCAAATCGCCTTACGCTGTTAGATGCTATTTATTGAATGAAGCAGGCTATCAAATAGGCTCTAGCATTCATTCCAAAAGCCTTCACTCGTTATTTGATACTAAGTTCACTCCTCTACTCTCTGGTAATAACGCCAACTGGGCGCACAAACACTATCATTACCGTGCCATACACTCCCCCAACACAATACAAATATGTCGCCCGTATTTATCCATTGCCGGTTCACATTTATGCATTACAGTCTCTCAAGCCATTAAACTTAAAAATGAAACATTTGTCTTTTGTTGTGATTTAGAGTGGAAAGATGACTAAAGTACTTTATAAGACCGTGGCATTTTGGTTAGTATTATTCAGCTTAATCGCAGGTGGATTACTTGACTTAGTAATCCCTCTTGGTGTGGCTGCAGCTGTTATTTATGTCATCCCTGTTCTACTTTCCTACAATACTCCTTCGCAGAAATTCACTTACTTTGTGCTATTTTTAAGCGTGATTTTAACTGTCATAGGTTACTTATTATCACCTTCAGGCGGCGAACCATGGAAAGTTATCAGTAATCGTGCACTATCCATTATGGCTATTATCAGCGTTGGTATCAGCGTCATCTTGATCAAAAAACATAAACAGGCACTGCTAAAACAAACTGAAATAGCGATTGCCGCCGAACACCAAGCTAAACAAGCTAATATCGCTAAATCTAACTTTTTATCTTCAATGAGTCATGAATTAAGAACACCGCTCAACTCTATCATTGGTTTTTCGGAATTATTAAAATCTGACGAAAACTTAGACGAAGATCAAATAGAAAGCATTAAATTCATTAATCAATCGGGTATCAGTCTTCTAGGCTTAATTACCATGACACTAGAATTTTCCAATTTACAGGACCAACTTATTTGTCATGATACAAGCTTTAGGCTAGACACTTCAGTCATCAACATTATCAATAAAAACAAATCATTAGCTAAAGACCTCGATATTCAGATTGATAGCCAAAAAATAATGCTCTTCCCCATCAAAACCATTCAATCCGACCCAAATGTAATACAGCAAATTATTGATATTTTGCTAAAAAATGCTATCCAATACAATACGCCTGGTGGCTCCATCATAATCAACAGCATACTTACCGACCACGGTAAGTTAAGAATCAATATTACTGATACAGGTTCGGGTATCGCCCCAGATAAAATAGATGAAATCTTTCAGCCCTTTTCTCGATTAGGCATGGAAAATTCAATTCATGCAGGAATGGGGCTAGGATTAGCTAAAGCAAAACTATTAACTGAAGCGATTCACGGCAACATAGGCTTTTACAATAATAACGATACCGGGTGCACTTTTTGGTTAGACATCGCTTATCTAGGCCCAGAAAAATAAACACTAACCTTCACTATCAACACACCATAAATAATCATGGATACATTTATAAAAATCACTGAAATTTGGGTATTAAACAAAGACCGCACTCAGCTTGAGTTAAAAGAAGGCATTTACGGTGAATTCACTGAATTTAAAGAGATTAGTGAAAACAAACAGTTTGCCTACCACCAAGGCTTACCAGGAAAAGTATGGGCAAAAGCAGAGCCTATCGTCATAAAAAAACTACAAAGCCCTTACTATGAGCGCACAGAAGCAGCACACAAAGCAGGTTTAACCTGTGCTATAGGCATGCCCATATTAGCAGGTGAGTTTCTTATGGCTGTGGTGGTTTTTTTATGCGGGGCAGATGATGACAATGCGGGTGCAATCGAGGTATGGACTAATTCTTTAACTGAAAAAAATCAACTTGATGCGTTAGATGGCTATTATGGAAAATTAGATCACTTTGCCCATATTTCTCAAAAAACACACTTTATGAAAGGCGAAGGTTTACCGGGTTTGGTATGGCAACAAGAACAGCCTGTCATTATAGAAGATTTGGCACACACCCAAAATTTTATGCGTAGCAAGGAAGCCAAAAAATCAGGCTTAACAAAAGGCATAGGCTTACCTATCGCTTTGCATCAAGGGAAAATATTTATTATGAGCTTTTTATCCGCACAATCTACGCCTATCGCCAAACGTATACAAATATGGTTACCCAATAAAGAGCACACCCTACTTAATTGCCAAACGGCTCATGGCCAAGAAAATAACGACCTAGCCAACCTGTTTGAAATACAAGACATAAAAAAAGGCTCTGGCCTCGTGGGTCGCGCATGGTTAACCGGTGTACCCGTTATTGGTAAAAGTGCTATTAATCAAGGTGCATTAGATCCTGCAGCAATCAGCTCTTTATTAGCCATTCCTATCACTGATAAAGGCATATTGAAATCAGTAGTGACTTTTTTATTCTAAATCTTACTTTTATCTAGTTTTACTCGTGCGCTACAGTGAGCAATTGAATCCATCGACGTTAATAACACAACAAACTCATCCTCTAGCAATGACTTGTTTTTAATATACAAGTAGTTGACCAGAAGTCTTTTAACAAAAAAAAAGACCTAAAAAACCACGTCATCCCCGCATGCTTTTGGCGGGGATCTGCTTAAAGCACTAGACTCCCGCTAAAAGCATGCGGGAGTGACGGGAAGTGAGATTTCTTCATCTTTATGTAGTTTGGGTATACAAGTGGTAAGTATCACACCCCATACTTTATAAACTGTCCAATTTGATAAATTAGGCACTAATTTGGTGTGTAATTAATTTTTATGCACCAAAGGTGCACTTAAACTTAATAAAACTAATACAAAAAAATCGCCTAAACAACCACCCACTAAAAGACAGGAGGAACTAGAAAACTTGGCAAGAACTTTGCTTAATCTAAAGTTAAGTGAGTGATGAAATCGTGTCAGTCTTGAATAGCACTGGTCTTGATTTACCTACTTATGTTTTAACAGAGTTATTGAATTTGCTTAACTATAAAATTATTTAGGAAATGATGAAAATAGGTTCTAAATGAACTTTAAGCCTGCTTTATTTCTTAAGTATTTACCCTTAATTATTAATTAAACTGAGAGAAGCTATATGTCCTATTTAGAACCCACAGAATTTGTCACAAAGATGGTGGATGCTGGTGAAGCCAAAGTATATATGTCCACCAAAGATACTTTGATTCGTGCTTTTATGGCTGGCGCAACACTGGCACTTGCGGCTATCTTTGCAATTACCGTAGCAGTCAAAACAGGTTCACCTTTATTAGGTGCCGTGCTTTTCCCTGTTGGATTCATTATGTTGTACTTAATGAAGTTTGACTTATTAACCGGGGTTTTTACACTCGTGCCACTGGCTCTTTTAGATAAAAGACCCGGCGTAACGACTAATCAAGTATTAAGAAACTGGGGATTAGTATTCTTAGGCAACTTGGCAGGTGCATTAGCAGTTGCTTTTATGATGTCTTTTATTTTGACTATTGGTTATAACACTGATGGCGGGGCTATCGCTGCAAAAGTAGGAACAATCGGTGAATCTAGAACCTTGGGTTACAAAGCACATGGCATTGGCGGGTGGTTCACAATTTTTATTCGTGGCATGCTATGTAACTGGATGGTTTCAATGGGTGTTGTCGGCGCTATGATTTCTACTTCTGCAACAGGAAAAATGATGGCGATGTGGATGCCCATCATGCTTTTCTTCTTTATGGGCTTTGAGCATTCAATCGTAAATATGTTCTTGTTCCCATTCTCTATGATTATGGGTGGAGATTTTACATTGATGGACTATTTAATTTGGAATGAGATCCCAACCGTATTGGGCAATATGGTCGGTGGTTTTGTATTTGTTGGGTTACCACTGTATTACACACACGTAAGAATGAGTCCTGAACGTAATTTGTAATCAAATTACAGCTGATAAACTAAGCCTCTGCTCTGTATAGAGCAGAGGCTTTTTTGTTTGTAGAAGTTCATATATTTTCAAGCGCCTTCTGAGGTTTAATCACAATGCCTAATCAATTAAAAGTTTCTGTTGGACAATATTCTGATAAAGGTCGTAAGAAAATTAATCAGGATTTTCACGGCGTATTAGTTCCTGAAGAGCCTCAATTAACCTCAAAAGGGATTGCCATTGCCTTATCTGATGGCATTAGTAGTAGTAATGTAGCGCACATTGCTAGTCAGGCGACCATTACAGGCTTCTTAGATGATTATTTTTGTACCTCAGAAGCTTGGTCAGTCAAAAAATCAGCCTTGCAAGTCTTATCAGCAACCAATTCCTGGCTGTACTCACAAACCCAACAAGGCCAATATCGTTTTGATAAAGACAAAGGCTATGTTTGCACATTAAGTGCCATGGTGATCAAATCGACTACTGCCCATATTTTTCATTTAGGTGATAGCCGTATTTATCGTTTACGCGATAACTCGTTAGAGCAATTAACCAAGGATCACCGACTTTGGGTATCAGAAGAAAAAAGTTATCTTAGTCGGGCAATGGGTATTAATTCTCGGTTAGAAATTGACTATGATAAGCACCAAGTCGACTGGGGCGATGTTTTTTTATTTGTAACCGATGGCATCTATGAATCCGTTAGCTCACGATTTATGGCTGATGTGATTAATAAGCATGCAGATGACTTAGATGAAGCCGCAAAAATAATATCAGAACAAGCGTACGAGCAAGGAAGTAGCGATAATTTGACAACCCAAATTATCCGAGTCGATGAATTACCTTCTCAAGATGTAAATGAAATCCATCAGCAGTTAACTGAGCTACCTTTCCCCCCCATTTTAGAAGCCAGAATGGAATTTGATGGCTATAAAATTATCAGGAAACTCCATTCAAGCAGCCGTAGTCATGTCTATCTGGTTGTAGATAATGAAACGGGAATTCAAGTCGTGATGAAAACGCCATCGATAGATCGTCAAGGCGATACGGCTTATCTGGAAAGGTTTTTGATGGAAGAATGGATTGCTCGGCGAATTAACAATAGCGCACATGTGCTAAAGCCTTCTGTGCAGACTCGGCAACGAAATTATCTGTATATCATCATGGAATATATTGAGGGTCAAACTTTGACTCAATGGATGATTGATAATCCAAATCCGGACTTAGCAACCGTGCGAAATATTATTGAACAAATTGCTAAAGGGCTACGTGCATTTCATCGCTTAGAAATGTTACATCAAGATTTGAGGCCAGAAAACATCATGATTGATAATACCGGCACCGTGAAAATTATCGATTTTGGTGCAACAAAAGTGGCGGGCATTACTGAGATATCAACCCCTGTAGAACATCATAATATTCAAGGAACAGTACAATATATTGCACCTGAATATTTATTGGGCCAGTCTGGAACACCTCGGTCAGATCTTTTTTCCTTGGCAGTCATTAGCTACCAAATGTTATGTGGCAAGTTACCTTACGGGGCTCAGGTAGCTAAATCAACAACAAAATCTGCACAACTGAAATTGAAATATATTGCTTTACCTTTTGATGATCGCCACATTCCATTATGGGTTGATGGCGCACTTAAAAAGGCATTACAAGCCAATCCATTAAATCGCTATGAAGATATTTCTGAGTTTTTATTTGATTTGCGGCATCCCAATAAAACTTTTTTAAATAAGGATAGGCCGCCCTTATTAGAACGAGATCCTATTATTTTCTGGAAAAGCCTTTGTTTTATCCTGATTAGTATTATAGCTGTACTTTTGAATATGCTATTTGGCTAGCTTAAACCTATCGATATTAAGAGTGGGATGATTACACTCGACAAAAAAGACGCAATATTGCGCTGGTATTAGTGTTTTTTCATACTCAATAACTTCACAAACTCGTCCGCTGGCAACGGTTCACTTCTAAGATAACCTTGATAAGTATCACAACCAATACTTTGTAAGAAATCTAATTGTTGTTGATTTTCCACGCCTTCTGCTAAGACCTTAAACCCTAAAGCATGCCCCAGTGTATTAATGGTTGTTGTAATTTCAACATCACCTTTATCATGCGGAATATCATCAATGAAGCTTTTATCAATTTTTAAGGTATCTAAAGGAAAACGTTTTAAATAGGCTAACGAAGAATAGCCGGTCCCAAAGTCATCAATAGCTAATAGAATACCCAGTGAGCGTAAATCATTAAGCACTTCGACTATTGCTTCTTGCTGCTCCATCAAGCCACTCTCTGTCATTTCTAGTTCTAATTGTTCAGCAGGGAAACCCGTGCTTGCTAAAACATTTTGAACTATGTCATGTATATTAGAACGTTTAAATTGGTGTGCTGATACATTAACCGCTAAAACAATAGGCTCAAACCCTGCTTGTACCCATTGCTGCCCTTGGCGACAGGTTTCTCGTAAAACCCATTCCCCAATATCCAGAATCAGACCTGTTTCTTCTGCTATTTGTATAAACGAGTCAGGTAAAATGAGCCCTTCATCTTTAGTTTGCCAGCGTACCAAGGCCTCCGCACCAATAATTTTTCCTGTCACAATATCAACTTGGGGCTGATAATAAACACGCAGATCTTGCTGTTTAATGGCTAAGCGTAAGTCAGCTTCCAATTTTAATCGTTCACGAATAGTATCAGTCAGATTATCCGAAAAGAAAGAGTAACACCCTCGTCCGTTATCTTTAGCCTGGTATAAAGCCATATCCGCATGATCCATCAATGACGATACTGAATTAGCATGCTCTGGAAATAAGCTAATACCGATACTTACCCCAATATTGGCTTCGTTTACATTACCCAGCATAAACGGCTTTTCCAGTTCTAAAACAATAGCTTCCGCAATACGTGCCGCATCATCTGGGTGGTTTATATCTTCTAATAACACCACAAACTCATCGCCTCCTAAACGCGCTAACAAATCAGTATTACGTAAGCGCTTACTAATTCGTTTAGCAACAAGCTGTAATAATTCATCGCCTGCTAAATGCCCAAAACTATCATTGACTGCTTTGAATCGATCTAAATCGAGCATCAATAAAGCAAAGCTTGTGCCTTCACGAAGGCTCATTAAAATGCAATGATCTAAACGATCTAGTAACTTTCTACGATTAGCTAACTGCGTGAGAGGGTCATAGTAAGCCAGGTGTTTTATTTTTTCTTCTGCGGCCTTAAATTCAGTGATATCGGTAAAAATAGCGACATAATGCGTTATTTTGTCGTTTTCATCCTTTCTGGCAGTGATGGTTAGCCATTCAGGATAAATCATTCCTTGTTTGTGTCGGTTCCATATCTCCCCTTGCCACGAGCCTGTTTGAACGATTTTATTCCACATAGCTGAATAAAAGGATTTATCTTGTCTACCTGAATTAAGTAAGGTTGGCTGTTTACCTAAAACCTCTTCAATGGAATACCCTGTAATTTTAGTAAATGACTTATTCACTCTAAGGATTTTATTCTCTGCATCGGTCACCATAATGCCTTCTTGTGATTCAAAGGCAATAGCTGCAATCCCTAACTCAATTTCGGCTTGTTTTTTCTCAGTGATATCTTCTTTTATAGCGAGATAATGGGTTACTTCATTGTTTGCTTGTCGTATAGGCGAAATAAGTGCTGATTCTATATATTCACTGCCATCTTTACGCTTATTAATTAACTCGCCTTGCCATGTTTTTCCATTATTTAAATGTCTCCATAGATCATCAAAAGTTGTTTTTGGTGTTTTATTAGAGCTTAATATTTTAGGGTTTTCACCCATTATTTCATCAATTTCATAGCCTGTTATATTTAAGAAAGATTGGTTAGCATATTCAATCTTTGCATTAACATCGGTGATAATTATTGAACTTGGACTTTGCGCCACAGCAAGCGAAAGTTTGCGTAATGAAATTTCTTTTTCTTTTATGTCACTTAAATCGCGAATAAACGCACTAAATTCAATGCCATTCGCTGTATTAACAGAGGATACAGACAATTCAACGGGAAATTCATGACCACTTTTATTTAAAGCCTCCACCTCCATTCGTGAGCTTATCTGTTCTCTTTCCCCAGATTGTAAGAAACGTTTTATGGCTCTTAAATGCATTTTTCTATGCCTTTCCGGAATAACCAAGCTATGTATTTTTTGCCCTTCAGCCTCACTTTTTGTCCAACCAAAAATCACTTCTGCCTGCTGATTCCAACCCGTAATAATGCCAGTGGTATTGATTTGAATAATAGCGTCTAAAGCTGAATTAACAATGGCCTGTAAGCGATCTTTATCTTCTCTATGTATTGCCAATAAATGATTAGCACTATCTGCCATTTTATTAAAGCTATCACCGATTTCTTTAATATCATCTTTAGTTTTTAAATGGACACGTTGCTGTAAATCACCATGGGTATATTTATAAGCTGAGCGAGCAATTAAGTGAATATTCCCCACGGTTGCGTAGTAAATACCAAAAAATAAATATTGAAAAACAAGAGTTAATAATAAAGCACTTCCAATGCTGATCAATAATTGCTGCTCTATCTGACTAATTCGGTTATATAAGAGTATTTCTAATGTGGGTAATAAAGTTTCATAAATTTGACTGTAACCTGTATTGATTACTTCAGTCGATAGCTTAAAAAATACATGAGGATCTGTGACAAATTTATTACCTAAAATATCAGACTCAACTAAGCGAGTGACTTTCCTAGATGAATTTTTAATGTCAGTTGTTGCCAGTGATAGTTTTGCCTGTATGTCTTTATTGTAATGGCTGGTTTTTTCTAGATTGATACTCAAAGAATCAAATGCATTAATAAGCGTTGCTATTAACGAATACATCTTTATTTTTTGTTTTTCAGAAATAGTTTTTTCTGCAAGAATCCCTGCCCCATAGGCACGCATCTGCCCCAATTGTTCAAGTGCTATCGGCATATCATTAATTGTAGTCATGATAAGATAATAAGACGCAATATCCGCATCAAGAGTCAATGTAGAGGTATCAGCTATATGATTAATCAACTTTTGCAACTGTGAAACAAGATGGCTATGAGCTGAAAAATTATCAACTTTAGACCAGCTTAAACCTGAAGATTGAATTAGTTTATATTCAGTCAATATATCCAACCAAGATTGATTAGAAAGTAAAGTAATCGGCAGGGTTTTTTCTAACGTTATAAATCTATCTGCTAAAAAAGAGGCTTCTTCATTAAGCGCATAAAAAAGAGTATTGTCTCCTCCTAAAATACCTGAAGATAAGCCTCTATGCCTTTGCACACTCTGAATTGTTTTTAAAATAGGCTGAATTAACGTTATTCCGTCTAACTCTTTTTGTGCATCATGAATATGTTGGGTTTCTTGTGTGTATACATTATAAATAACAACACTTAATGCGATGACATTAATAAAGCCTAAGAGTATTAGTTTTTTGGAGAACCCCAGTTTATTCATCAATAGGATAGCGGGGTAAAATATGTTTTTCATGTGTCTTTAAATCAATCTATTTCAATTTTTTATTATACAATAACTCATTAGATGTATGGTTTTTTAAAAACAGCCGGCGATATGTACAATGGTATGCCCCAACCCATAAGAATTACGCATACCGTTGCCTTATCTCCCAAACTATTATCTGACAAATCGTTTGGAATACTTGATTGTTTAACGCACAGGGAATGACACTAAGTCTTAATCAAAGTTCGGCTGCGTACTCAAGTAACTGCTACCGTTACTACACATGACATAAATGAAGCTATTTTATTAGCTGAACGCGTAGTAATGATGGACAATAGTCAGAATAAAAAGGCAGGAAAAGTTCAAGAAATTGACCTTCCTAAGCAAAGAACATGCAAAAACTTATTAACTCACCCAAACTATTACAAATACCGCAAAAGCTTATTAACTTTTTTAGCTGAATGCGATAAAACACTTTGAATATTTAATTAGGAGTTCTATTTATGACAAAAAACATACTTAAACCAAGCCTTATATCTTCGGTTATTTTAGCCGCAGCATCCCTGCAACCCGCATTGGCTTATGAATTTGATAAGCCTATCGAAAAGGCATTTAAACTAGGCCAAGATGATGCTAAATACGGGCAAATTAAAATGGATTTGCGTTATCGTTATGAGTTAGCGGATGTAGCTAATAATACTAACCCCGCAGGGAATATTGATACCGCTCATGCAAATACTTTACGTTTACGCTTAGGTTACTTAACACCAGAATTTCATGGCCTACAAGCGTTTGCAGAGTACGAAGGTAATTTAGCCATGCAGCGTGATTACAATGCACCCAAAGGCAACTGGGGCGGCGGTAATCCAAACCGTGAAGTAGTTGCCGATCCTCAAGATCAAGAGCTTAACCAAGCCTGGTTAAGCTATAAAGCGTTTGATACTGAGTTTAAAGGGGGTAGACAGCGTATTATTGTTGACGATTCACGTTTTATTGGTAATGTCGGTTGGCGTCAAATGGAACAAACTTTTGATTCAGCCATGATCACCAATAAGTCTTTTGATAACCTAACTATAAAAGTGGGGTATATCGGACAAGTTAAAAACATTTGGTCTGTTGACGATCTGATAGAGATGCCTTTTCTTAATGTTAATTATAAATACAAAGATCTAGCAAGTATTACTGCTTATAGTTATTTGTTAGCAGACAAACAGACGGCTGCAAAATCAACTCAAACTTATGGTTTTGCTATCACAGGTTCGCCTAAACTTAACAAAGATGTCAAACTGCACTACCGTGCAGAATACAGTTACCAAGGTGACTATAATAACAATACTGCAGACTTTGATTTGAATCGTTATAACTTAATGCTAGGTGCAACAGCGATAGGCATCACGGCAAAAGTCGGTATTGAAGAATTAGGTGGTGATGGTACCAATGCCTTTCAAACAGCACTAGGAACTAATCATAAATTCCAAGGTTGGGCAGATATGTTCTTGACCACGCCTGGAAACGGTGTCCGTGATGTTAATATGTCTTTAGCAGGAAAACTTCTAGGCGCTAAACTGGTCTTTGCTTACCATAACTTTAAAAGTTCTATTAACAGCATAAACTACGGTAATGAATACGATTTTTTAGTTGCTAAAAAATTCGGTAAACATTACTCGATTTTAGCGAAGTATGCTTATTATGACGCACAAAATTTCAAAACAGATACTAATAAATTCTGGCTACAAGGTAATGTTAGCTTCTAATAGCTAAATATATATACCTATCTAACTTCTCGGTTAGATAGACAAAAAGCTAGCCATTTTGATGTGTGAGCAAACTGCCCCCTCATCAACTTGGCTACCCTGCATAATCCTCAATAAATTTTATCGTGGCGTTCACTGGTATTTATTCGCCAATACAAAGAACAATAGTTTTACTCAAAAGTCTAACTCCCAAGATTAGCATCCTATTGCAAAAGAAATCTAACTCCTAGGGAAATAATTAAACTAACAACCTATATCCAAAACCTTTTACAGTTGTAATCCACATCGGTTTTTTAGGATTTTCTTCGATTTTCTTACGCAGTAAATACATATACTGATGCAAGTCAGCTTTTGTTGCGTGACTATTTCCAGGCCAAAGATAATCAATAATTTCCTCATCAGAAATGACTCGATCAGCATCACTCGTTCTTCGACAATTTGACTGCCCTCTGCGATCAAAAAAATCACGCCTATCACTACTTTTTCTTGCTGCATAAAAACTTGCACCCCGCTTAAACTTTCCGCCAATATATTGATCCAATTGGACTACATCAATCGGATCAATAAGTATCTCATCAAATTCAATATTCATCTGAGGTTTAGCGTGGGCATGACTTAAGCCACAAACGGGGAGATTACACTCGTAGTTTTTTCGTACTAAAATCCCGTGTTCTTTCTAATTCTATTCAAATTATTGATGATTTTAATCGCCAGCCCAAACCAAAAACCTTATGGAAAATTAATTAAGCTTAAGGCAACTATCAACTATTGATACTCACTCAGTAAGTCACTAGCCCAGCTAGGCAAACTCATTTTCTTTTGCATTTGAGAATTCTGAATGAATGCCACCTGCTGGAAAGGCTTATCGAAACTTGAGTTATCTAATATAGATACTCGGTCACACAGTGGTAATGTCTTTTTTATATTAACTAATAATCGAGGAATTCTAGCGGTAATCTTATCCTCAGGAACATTATGCCCACCTTCACTAACACGCTGCATGACCCTTGCTTGATTAAGCGCAAGTTCATCTAAATAAATAAAGATTAATATTATTTCATAATTCAAGGCTCTCGCTTGAGCAACAAAATCTATTTTTGAAGGGTGAGAGAATACTGTTTCAAAACAAAAGTTCCTGCCTTCATTCAGCAATCTAAAACGCATTTCAGTCGCTAATTTAGCCGCTTCATAACTATGTTCTTCTGGTGATTCTGGGTAAAGCTCTTTTGCTAATACATCCGTATTAATAAAAGGTAAGCCCAAAGGCTCTAGCTGCGCTCTATAAAAAGTACTCTTTCCTGAACCATTTCCACCCGCTAAAACCCACAATTGCTTATTATTGCTCAAGGTACTAACTCACTAACAGCAATAAACTCGCCCTCATTAAACCGCCCTACTTCAACCTTTCCTTGTTGGTCTATTTTTTCTAAGTAACCTGGGTGTTTCAAAGAAGATTGGTATTTTATTGAGCTTCCAGTGACTAGCTGAGTTAATACTCCCTCTTCCCTTTGAATATCGAGTGTTTTAAAAACATCATCAGGGTTAATTCTTACGCCATAAATGGGCTCAACCTTAACTCGTGTAAGCCCCATTGCAATACTAGATAGTATATCGGGGTCAAGTACCGCTGATACTCTTCTACCTATATCAGCCCAGTATTCAATTTGTTCCGCTGAGCTACGATGAAAACGCTCCCCTGTTAATTTTGCAGCTTGCATTAAATCATCTTGAAGGCGCACCGGAGAATTTGCTTTAGCCATTATTTTCACCCTTAAATATTATTTCAACAGCCTGATTGTAGCATAATGCTACATATTTATATAAGTAAGATCTCTCCTTACTCTCATCTAAACCCCCCCTTCTTAAGATGTTTCATAAAAATGCTTAATTAATTTTAAAATAACTTTATTTATTGACATTTTATCGTTGAAACCAACCTCTCCTTTTATATCTTCAAGCTCCATTATGGTCGATTTATCCAAGTAATTTGAGGCTGGTTTTATGGAGGGATTACACCACGGCATTTGCGTACTAAAAAAATCCTTAACGCTATGTTCCAAGTTCTGCGTTGCCCATTACACAAGCATCATAACATCGAAAAATCAATTACTTACAAATCTGCATGTTTTTGCACAATTGCCTATAACCCCTTATTTTACTGACTTCTCTATTGTTAGGCTATTTTCGCAAGTCATTGATTATTAGTCATTAAAAAAAAGGGGGGGGAGGAGATTTTTTATAGGACTTAATTTGTCGCATAGAAGCAACATAATAGATCATCCCTTTTATATTGCTTGAGCTTTATTATGAATACGCCCTCCCCATTAGCACCTAAAATACTAGATTTACCAGTGAGCAATAAAAATCAAGATCTCTTATCTGCCGATGATTTATGTATTGATCAATTAAAACAGCTTTGGTTCAGCCGTAGCTTGTTATTTTGCCATGGGGCTAAAAAACTGGCTAAAGAGCGGTTTAATCAAGATGAAACCTTTCAATTACTCGGCTTTAAAGAGGATGAGCTGGAGGATATAAAACCTTCTACACGTTATAAAGTCATTAAGAGTCGCTCTCAACAGTTTATAGAAACTAAGATTATTCGCCAAGGTGATTTGTTTACTAACCTACAGCAAATCAACCACCACTTTGGTATGAATACGGTTGAAACTGAGGTTATGTTATTTGCTACCTTGATTGAATTAGATCCTGATTACGGAGATTGCTACGATACTTTGGGTAAATTAAGTAATCGAGTTTTTTATTCTTATTTAGCCCGTATTATTAATATCCCTGAAAAAGTCATTATTAAGACTTTAACAAAAGAGGGGTTACTGTATCAATCGGGCTTATTAAAGGTTGATTCATCTGCCGACAATATAGATCGTAAATTTGATCTGTTATCAGGTTTTTGCAGTGCATTAGATAGCCCTCAACAAAATATTGCGTCATTATTTTCTTCTTTTATTACACTCGCACCTTTGGCGACGTTAACGCCTAAACATTTTAGCCATATTGAAAAAGACTATTCTCGTTTATACGCTTACCTACAAACCGTGTGTGATAAAAAAATACGGGGTGCAAATATTTTAATTTATGGATCACCTGGCACGGGAAAAACCCAATGGGTACGCACCTTAGCCGAAGAACTAAAGATTAAATTGTATGAAATTAGTGTGGAAGATAGCGATGGCGATATTTTATCGGGTAAAGAACGCGTAACCGCCTGTCAGCTTGCGCAAAAGCTGTTAGAAAAGGGCCAAAGGCAATGTTTGTTATTTGATGAAATTGAGGATTTGTTTCAAATAGATGCTTTTGCTCAGTTAATGGGTAATAGTAGCAAAAAATCACAGTCTAATAATAAGGGCTGGATTAATCAGCTCTTAGAAAATAATTCAGTGCCCACTTTTTGGTTATCGAACGATATTGGCAGTATGGATGAGGCATTTCTTCGTCGTTTTGATTTGGTATTTGAATTACCTGTTCCAACGCATTCGATTAGAAAACAAATGCTAACAGAAGCACTTAATGATACCCCTGTTAGTAGCAAATGGATTGATCGATTATCACATTTAGAACATTTACCCCCTGCAGTATTAGACGACAATTAGCTTGGCCGGTTCGCGACAACTAACTTGACCGGTTTTGGTAAACTTTCAGCATACTTAATCAACACGAGATTTTTATGCCTGGAAAACCCATTACTCAAGAACAGGTTAAT
>Ga0209290_1000421_pt1 | contig 31513 bp, 26 predicted proteins | sample EN1Hudsemesocosm_2_FD_184632 | JGI IMG/M metagenome (GOLD analysis project Ga0209290, IMG submission 184632) | Methane-oxidizing microbial communities from mesocosms in the Hudson Canyon - EN10B Hudson Canyon (SPAdes) (version 2) | ecosystem: Environmental > Aquatic > Marine > Cold seeps... | reverse complement strand
TTGATCGGTAGTGAGTACATCACCAGAAACATTGTTCCAAATGATTAGGCTAAACTTCTTTAAATCGTCCATATTATGAACGGCACCGTTGTCTGTAACAAACACCTGCCAGCCTGATGCTTTGATTTTTTCAGATAACATTTTGTTGGCTGCAGCCAAGGCACCATGATGAATAAAGCCGTTTGTTTTATTGAAAACTAAAACAGCAGGCTTAGTGAACTTTGGCAATTCAGGTGCCATGTGAGAATAATCAGACCGTGGAATCAGCCCCATATACCTGATGGATGCATAAGCTACCGTCATCAAGATTAGTACAATGAGGCTTAAGTAAATTAATATTCGTTTTAATTTTTTCATAACATTCTATCCAGGTTTACCATTTGGCTTTATTGTTCGAATTATATGTGGCCAGCGGTCAATTGTTGCACCGCGTAATCACAGGCCCTGGCGGTAAGTGCCATGTAGGTTAAAGACGGATTTACACAAGATGAAGACGTCATGCAGGCGCCATCGGTAACAAAAAGGTTTGCCACATCATGGGCCTGATTGTGTTTGTTTAATACTGAATTGGCAGGGTCGCTGCCCATGCGGGCTGTGCCCATTTCATGAATCCCCGAGCCACCTACAGCTTTAAGTGCCTTTGATTTTATATTAAATACCGCGCCGGCCGCTTTCATTAATCGATCTGCATTGTTTGCTGCATCTTTCCACAGGGCCTTTTCATTGTTGCCCCATTCAAATTCAATGGACACTTGTGGAATTCCATAACTGTCTAGCTTTTTTTCATCCAAAAACACTTTATTGCTTTTTTGCGGTAAACACTCAGCAAAACCTGTTAATGACCAAATCCAAGGGCCGGGTTTGCGTAAGCTTTCTTTATAAGATGCACCAAAACCTTTGCTGTTAAAGCTAAAACGCCAATCTGAACGAATTACATGTCCTTGGTAGCCATAGCCCCTTACAAAGTCTTTCTCTTTATCGTTTTTATCAAGGTTTTTAAATCTAGGGATATAGGTGCCATTGGGGCGGTTACCAAAATAGTAGCTGTCCATGTCATCTAAAAAGAAACCCACAGCAGCAGAGCCATGGGGGTGGTCCATTAAATAATGGCCCAAGGTGCCGCTGCTGTTTGCTATTCCGTTTGGAAAAGAATCACTTTTTGAGTTAAGTAATATTTGTGTCGTGGCGACAGTGGAAGCACACATGAAAAATAATTTTGCAGAATACTGTTGTCGTTTTTTACTGTGAACATCTACTACCTGCACCGCGCTTACTTTTCCGGATTTTTTATCATAGATTAGCTTTTCAACCACGCTGTCTGCTTTTATGGTGAGGTTACCCGTTGCCTTAGCTGCTGGTAGGGTAGAGCTTTGACTGGAAAAATAGCCGCCGGTGGAGCAACCACGGTGACAAGGGCCGCAATAGTGACAAGCCGCACGACCATTATGATGTTCGGTTAAAATGGCACAACGGCCCATGGTCATGGTGACCTCAGGCGCCTTGCTGGCCAGGCGTTTTTTAATGGTTTTTTCTAACGCGAACATTTTCATGGGCGGTAAAAATTCACTGTCTGGTAATTGTGGCAGGTTTTCTTTTTGACCGCTTACCCCAATGAATTTTTCCACATGGCTATACCAAGGGGCTAAATCTTTATACTCAATGGGCCAGTCAATGCCGTTTTTGTCTTGTTGGTTAGGTTTAAAATCCTGTTCATTAAACCGGTATACTTGGCGTCCCCATATTAACGAGCGCCCTCCCACTACATCGGCCCGCATCCAGTTAAAGGGCTTGTCTTTATTTCGCACGTAGGGGTTTTTTTTGTCGTTATTGAAGAAATGTTGAGTCGCTTCACTGAACGCGTATGACTCGCTCTGTATAGGGTACTCTTCATAGTTTTTTTCACGATCTGGTTTTCCATGAAAAGAAAATTTCCAGGTGGGCGCATGCTCACCACGATAGTCCTGCGCGTGTTTAATGTCCTTGCCACGCTCAAGCACTAATACTTTCAGTCCTTTTTCAGTCAGTTCTTTTGCAGCCCAACCGCCAGAGATACCAGAGCCAATCACTATGGCATCATAATCTGTTGTATTGTTTTTCATTGTTCATGACCCATGGTTATCATTCGGGTGAATAGTTAAAAATATTTGAAAACTAATGGTTAGATTACATAACCGTATAAGTAGATATCCAGGTGCTTTCTTCTGGTTTTAGGGGGATGTCACCGTCAAATCGCATAGGCATTGGGTTGCTACGTAATACTTGCTTGCCGCCCACTTCCGAGGTGAAAAAACCCCATGTAGTCAGTTCTTTAATTTGGCAAATAAAAGGGGCGTCGCTAACTATGTCCCGCATCACATTGCCCCGTTGGTACCAAATAGAATCACTGGCATCATCTTCCAGCTTCTCTAATAGTGTTACTTGTTCGGATTGTGTAATGTCATTAAAGCTTTTTTGGTATTGCTCTTGTGACTGCTGCATTAAAGCATCGAGTCCAGCCATGAAATTAGCTCGCTCCTGTGGGTTAAACCATTCAGCGACCATTAACTCGATGAATGCCGGAACACCGGCTTCGATTGCCCCTGGCGTATCGGTGGCAGGAATTATCGCTTCACTGATGGCGCTGACTGCCGAGCGCTGTAGAGCGCTGAAAAAGTTAACTGGGTTTTTATTATAATTAGGCGCCGAGGCTAAAAAAGCATGCTGCTCATGATTCATGGTGAACCCTAATGAGCTGATACTGGCACCACTTATTAATACGGCTGCGCATTGCATAAATTCACGGCGATTCATGATTTCTCTCCAGTTATTTTGGTGCGACTTTTTATGAGTAGTGCAATAAGGAATATGATCGATGCTGTCATAATGCAGACGGCAGTATGCATGGGCCAGACACTTAGGTAGTAGCCAACGGCTTTGAATATTGAATACAATATATATACAAAATCAAGTCCCGTGAAGTGGTGTAATTCATAAAATACGGTGGCGGTAGGCAGTAACCCAAACTTAAGATAAGTGCCAATTAATACTGAAATTAATAAGTTTTTTTTATGTTTATTAAACCAATTTTTCATGAATGTATCCTGAGTTTGATATTAATTTCCACTAAATACTAGAGGAGTAGTTACGGTTATCTAACCACTGCATCAAAGCGTTGAAAACAATGGATATATGAAATTTTTGAATCGATTCTATAGAAACAGCGCTTAATATCTCATTTTCTTTAGCTACATTTAATTCGCTATATGTATCGCTTCCACAGGCTGCCGTTAACGTTGTCTATCAAATGTCAGCCCTGAAACCGTTAGCAAACCCTTCATTCCCAAAAAAGTGCTGTCCCATACTGCTGTTATGGTAAAACGTTCAATATGGTGGGCTGCATGAAACGTACTCTGGTCTAAAATGTAGCCGCTACAACAGTGAACCCAAGATGATTAGTCCGTTTGAACCAATAGCGCCACTACCACAAATAGTGAAAATAAAAGAATCTGCAATAGTTATGCCCTGTACTTCGCCGCCCATTTTGAGTATTGGCTAAGCTATTAAAATGGACTAAATCAGTCTAAAACCGCGCAAAAAATATCTGGGTCTTTCATTTCAATCGTATTCTTATCCTTTTATTATTTTTTTGGTTTGGCTGCTCATAGGATACCATCTTGTATCTTTCTGGCTGTTTTCAACAAACGCTTCAAGTAAACTCATGCCCCGTACGGCGCCTGCGACTTTAGGGTAGTCCCAGTGGCTTATCTGGGTGGCTTCTTGACCTTGTTCATGGCTGCGAATCGCCCGGGCAAAGTGGTGGTAAATATTGGCAAAAGCCTGCAAATAGCCCTTTAGCTGGTCTTCTGTATCTCTTGCAATTAGTCTAGCCTGCAATGCATCATTGATGCTGTCTTGCACCCTTATTAGCATCATACCGTCATCATTTAGTCGGCGACCTGCCGCAAAGGTGCTGAGTTCGGCGCGTACATGGGTAATTTTTTTGCGTATTAAGCGCTTAACTATCTTGACGGTATGTCTGGCAATGTGGTTTATAAAACCACTCATAAACGGGTGTGCCACCTTTGCCACAGGGTTACCGGTGTAAGTGTGAGTTAGGCCAAACAAACAACCGCTTTGTTTCACCAGTTTAGTCAGTTCTTTGGCCTCATTTATATTTAATGTTGCCGGTTTGTCACACAAAACATGAAACCCAGCTTCAAGTGCGGCGCGAGCGATAGGCAGGTGTAAGTGGTTAGGGGTGACGATGCACACAAAATCCATGCGCTTATGTTTGGGTAATTGAGCCTCGCTGGCCATCATAGTGGGGTAATCACAATAGACTCTATTAGGCGTTAGCATTTGCTCTTCAGGGCAGGAGTTAGCAAGCTCAAGGTCGCTTGAGAAGGCGCCACATACCAGCTCTACTTGTCCGTCCAGGTCGGCGGCCATGGGTTTAACGGGACCAATACATGCTCCCTGGCCTTCACCTACTATGCCCATTCGAATTTTTCTTGCCACTGTGTCCACCATTTGCTATTTATTCTAAGTGAGCAAAGCCCCTTTAATGCAGAATTGTATTCAACCGTATAAGGGATAAAATGGCTTGCATGATTTCCTTGTTAACTTGTAAATAATCGGCGTGAGAGCTATTTAATGTCAAAAATAGTGTTAGATACCTTACTGCAGGCACAAGCCAGTTTTAGCTTGCTAAATGTGATGCCTGATATCCATACTTGGCTAAAGGACGATCAGGGTTTATTTGTATTTGCCAATCAACTCTTTTTGCAGCGTTTTGGTTTTTCGTCTTTAGATGCCTTAAAAGGAAAGAGTGATTACGATCTCGCACCGGCCTATTTAGCCGACAAATACCGCAAGGACGACGATAGAGTATTAAAGGGTGAGATGGTAAGTGAGCGTTTGGAATTGATTACCAATTTAAGCGAAGCCGTTTCTTGGTTTCAAACTTCTAAATGGCCGGTTTACAATCCAGCCGGAAAGATCATTGGTACCTTTGGCTTGAGCCGCCACCTAAATAAAAGTGCAGAAGCCACGCTGGCGTTTCGAGAACTCAGTGCCCCTATTGATTTTATTCGGCAAAACTTTTCACAGAAAATCACCATTAAGCAATTAGCCGAGGTCTCAAATATCTCGGTAAGTGCGTTAGAGCGACGTTTTAAAAAACACCTGTCTAAATCACCCAGTCAATACATTACCGAAGTGCGACTGGATCATGCTAGGGCTTTATTGGTGGACAGTGTGAAGGCCATATCAAATATTGCCTTGGAAACCGGCTTTAGTGATCACAGCCATTTTACCCGGGCATTTGTTAAGCGTTTTGATGTGTCTCCCAGTAAGGTACGTAAACAGGGTTAATAGGCTTGAAGCTCTACTCCCTCACACATAACGGTGATTTAAAGTCAGGCTAGTTAAAGGGAGAGGCTTGCCTTGTGGGCCAACACCATAGTGAGGTAGCTGGCCCCTTTCAAAATGAGAGGTTTAAAAAACAAACTATTTAAGTGCCGCTTTTCAGTTTACGAATCTGTCGTATTCCTAACCACACCAATGCAATAGTTAAAACTAAAACCAATAGAAGTTTCCCGATTAAAGAAGCAGCCAAGCTGACATAGGGAGAACGATCTATATTTTTTCCTCCTTTTATAGCCGCTGGGAGCTTGCCAAGTGACGTCTTGAACTGCTCAATTTCAGCTAGCATGGCCTCAACTCTTTCAGGCTCTGCTTTAGCCAGATTATTTCTCTCCTCAAGGTCATCCTTAAGGTTAAACAACAAAAGCTCATGAGCTGGCTCAAAACCATCATTTAACCAGGACAGAGAACCGGTAACCCCGTTAAAGGGCAGCTTAATCTTCCAGTCGCCATTGCGGTAGGCTCTAAGCTCACCGTTCATATAATAAAATAGCGCTTGATTTTCTCTTGCTTTACCACCGGTTAACAGGCCACTTATATCTTTGCCGTCTATGGGCCTATCAGTAGGAACCGATGCCCCTGTTAAGGTTGCAAATGTGGGCAGCCAATCCATCATAGTAGAGAAACCTTGTGGACGCGTTCCAGCGGTAATCTGGTCGGGCCAGTAAGCAACGGTGGGGACACGCATACCACCTTCAAAAGTGAATTGTTTGCCTTGTCTGAGTGGCCCTGCAGAACCACCTTCCGAGCCCATTAACTTCCAAGGGCCATTGTCACTGGTGAAGACTACTAGGGTGTTGTCCGATAAATTTCGTTTTTCCAAGTGCTTAAGCACTTCACCGACACTCCAATCCAGTTCTTCCACCACATCCCCGTATAGGCCGCCATCTGACTTCCCTTCGAATTCTGGGGACGCGTATAGAGGCACGTGAGGCATGTTGTGTGCAAGGTACAAGAAAAACGGTTGCTGCTGATGTTGATCAATAAATTTTATCGCTTCTTCGGTATAGGTTTTAGTCATGTAACGCTGGTCGATGTCTTCATAACTAATGTCTTTGTTTCTAAAGTAGTACAGACCGCCCATATCATTGCTGTAGGGAACACCAAAAAATTCATCAAAGCCCTGATTCCAAGGCATGTACTTTTCGTGATGTCCAAGGTGCCACTTCCCCACAAGCCCGGTTGCATAACCTTCTTCTTTTAATATTTCAGCAATGGTGATCTCGTCTGGATTCATTCCCTGATACGTTTCCGGATGAAAAACAGTGTGTATGCCTTGGCGAATGGGATAACGTCCGGTCAATAGAGCTGCACGTGAGGGGGTACACACTGGAGAAGCAGCATAAAATTGATCAAACATGGCGCCTTCTGCGGCCATGTGATCTATGTTGGGAGTTTTTATGGTTTGTGAGCCATAGGCGCCGATATCACCGTAACCCAGGTCGTCGGCAAAGATAAAAATGATGTTGGGGCGTTTATCCGCGCTAGACTCAGAAGTCGTTTGACTTTCTGTTTCAGTCAGGGCATCTGTTGAAGTTTTCGCAAACGTGCCAGGCACTGTCAGTGTTACCCACAACGTAAACAGGCTAGCTGTTACGGAGGGCCAGTTTAGAAATCGCATGTTATTTTCCTGTATAGAGGTTATTCGTTTTTTAGCCCCACTAAAAAAATGATGTTCGTGGGGCATTGGAGTGATGTAAATTAAAACGATTGATGACACATATAACACTACATAAATAGCGCACGGTACCCAGTTAAATAGCCATGAAACAAAAACAGATCAAAACGAAATAAGAACCAACCAAACGCCTCGATTCCCAGTACTAAAAATAGCGGAAGAAAGAAGTAGCCGCTACCACGCCATACGGAACGATTATCTTTTAACGTGACTTTGAAATAGAGTTCTAACCCTAAGTGAATGATCCCCATGCTTACCAGTATTAAGCCGTAATAGGCCCAGTAATAGCCCTGAATCCCTGAGTAAAGACCTGGGCCTATGCCAAAAAGTTTACTGGCCATGCATATTTCTTTTATATGCCACACAATGGGTACCAGCAACGCAATCTTAACGGATAACATGGTTTTAGCACCGCTCAGTCTGGCCCCAGCGTAAGCCACTGCTGCCCCCAGCATGATGCAAGAAAACAATAATATGCCGGCAATATTTCGAGCCTCTATGGACAAACCATAACGCCAGCCCAAATCATAGATCACTGACAACATTAGCCCGAACAATAACACCCCAAGTGACGTGCGCCAGGCGCAAGGTATACGGCTTATTAATGAATTCATTTTGATGCCCCTTCATCAATCACACTGGGTGCAGGCATAGACACATCGACGCTCAATTGCTTCATTTGTGCTTTCATATTAGTAAGTATGTCAGCCAGAGAGGCCTCTTCGATTAAATTGTTTTTTTCCTTGGGGTCAGCTTGTATATCAAACAGTTCATCTTCTTTACCGCGCGCATATTCAATCAACTTGTAACGCTTGGTTCGCAACGCCATTTGCTCAGGAACAGGATAAGGGAAATCTTCAAAGTACTTATACAGCCAAGCACTGCGTATTTCTTCTTGTTTGTTTTCAATCACCGGAAGCAGACTTTCACCCTGCATATACTCTGGCACATCAATACCTGCCACTTGCAGAATCGTTGGTGCCAAATCCAGATTCAGTATCATCTCTTGAGAGCGACGACCCGGTTGCTTAAGTGCTTTGGGGTAACTAACAACAAAGGGCACACGAATGGACTCTTCGTATGACCAGCGCTTATCGATCTGGCGATGCTCACCCCATAAGTAACCGTTATCCCCTGCGTATACGATCAAGGTGTTATCTGCCAAACCAAGTTCATTTAACTTGTGGAGTACGCGACCAATTTGTTGATCCATGGCCACGGCTGTTTCAGCATAATCTTTAACTTTCTCTTCCAAAGAACTCCAAAGGAAATGCTTGAAGTTACTGTCTGCAAGCGCTAACCAAGAGTCTGCTTCTTCGGGTAGTTCCACTTTTTTGTTATCGTAACGGCCCGCCATTTCTTCATCGGGCGTCATGGGCAGGTGGACAGCTTTGTGAGACAAATACAGTGCAAAAGGTTCTTCTTTACTGTCTTCTATATACTTTAAAGCAAAGTTGGTCAGGTCATCGGTAATGTAGCCAGTAATCGGCACACCTGGAACCGGTGTTTCACCCACCTTTAAAGATTTTCCGTTAACAATATACGAGGTGTCGTAATAAGCGCCCTGGCCAAGAAACGTGACAAACTGGTCCACCCCGCGTAATTCAGGAATGCCACCTGGCATATGCCATTTCCCCATAAATGCAGTTTGATACCCAGCTTTTTTAAGGTGCTCAAAAAAGGTGACATTTTGATTATCCCAAGGGGTGTAATTATTTTGCACGCCGTGTTGTTGTGGGTATTGCCCAGTGAGAAAACTGGCTCGAGAAGGGCTGCACAAAGAGGAGGTCACAAAGGCGTTTTCAAACAACACGCCTTTTTCTGCGATGCTGTCAATATTGGGGGTTTGAATGAACGGGTGGCCCATACTGCTAAGGTAATCCCAACGGTGATCGTCGGACAGAATAAATACAATATTGGGGCGCTTTGTCTTTGCGCTTTTTGTTACATCTGGTTGAGCATAGGCTAGGTTACAGATGAGTGTGGACACGAGAGCAATGATCCCCCTCAAAAAATAACCATTACTGATATTTACATTACGACTGGTTCGCATCATCATTTACCAATATTCAAATTATTATTAGGACCTGCATTATCCATTGCTTCATTATCCCCACCTCACTTAACAAGTGTTCGTGGTGGGGCGATAGCAACTCTCTCTAACTTATTGTAGACACATCAAAGTGGCAGGCATGGGCTAGTGGTGTATTACATCAGTTTCTGGACAGTGATAGCTTGTATAAAATCGCCGACATTTAGTAAGAAATCCGCACTGGGGGGGGCATGGGGTGGGCACAGAATAGTGAATAATGACTGGGTTTTGAGTACCGGTTATTCGCGACGTTTAGCTTTAAGCCATGGCTTTAAAGTAGGCTGGACTAAAGGCCAGGGAACCTTGATCCAAAAATGAATAACTTACTGCCCGGGCTCTGGGATAACCCAGAGGCTCGGCTAATGTAAATTTTCTTCATTCATTGGATCATGGTGTGCTTATCTTTAAATGGCCCTAATGAACGTCAGAGCCAGATAAATCTTTGAGTGTCACCACCACGTCTTTACTTTCGAGCCAGCCATAACGTACCGATTTGGCGGTTAGGCTTTCCCCTGGGTTTAATGAGACGGCCCCGTTATAGAGCTGCCAGTCACCATCATCACGACGATAATCAATGGATGCTCCTTTTGTTAGAGGATGAATTGTCGCCATGCCGGTGTCGTTATTAAGGTCTATTTGAGGGGGGAGGGTGATAGGGCCTTTTCCCCCAGGCCAGAATAGCTCAGCCATTTCCGCCTCTTCCATGGCACCCATATCTGGTACACGACGTTGCCAGTCTTTAAGTGCCTCACGCATCCTCACTAAAGTGTGCTGATGACCAGGGTTTTCTGCAAGGTTATTTACCTCATGAGGGTCCAGCTGAGTGTCATATAGCTCCTCTTTTGAGCGTGGTTCAAACCATAGTCGTTGCACTGCATTCAGCTTGCCTTGCTCCAATAGGTCCCACATCTCAATCATTATGTCTTGATCATCACGATAGGCTAGATGACCAGCGGCGGGCAACTCTGGCATATAGTTAAGGATGTACTTGTATCGGTTATCACGGACCGCTCGTTGGCGATCAGGGACCTCGTTGTTCCTGTCTTTGGCTGCAAAAATGTACTGGCGTGAAGATGATGAATTGGCTGGGGGCAGTTTTTGCCCTTGCATGTGTTGGGAAGGCTCTACGCCTGCCATGGCCAGGATGGTGGGGGCCAAATCAACAAAGCTGACCAACTGTTTATCAACGCTACCAGGGGTTACATGTTTGGGTCTGAACTTTTCTGGCCAGGCAATCAGCAGGGGCACCTTGATACCGGAGTCAAATAGTTCCCGCTTGGCCCGCGGCAAACCATCTCCGTGGTCTGTGGTCCAAATGACGATGGTATCGTCTGCCAAGCCATCAGCCTTAAGTTGATTCAGTACCTGGCCCACTGCAATATCCATGGTACGTACATTGTTGTATTGACGGGCAATGTCGCGACGCACAGTAGGCGTCTCTGGGTAATAGGGTGGGACAGTCACTTCTTCCGGGGTAATCACATCTTCCACCCCCCAGTGTAAGTAATTATGTACCATCATGGCCGTCAGGTGAGACTTGCTTCTGGGCCAAATATTGCGCGGGAATGTGCCGGACTCATGGGTCTCCATGAAGGTATACATGCCAAAGAAAGGCTTTCCATCGGGGCGATCAGCCCAGTTAACCCCATGGGGGGTACGGGACGCCTTATCCCATATGGTAGAGGGCCCTGATGTGGCAGAGAAACCAGAGAACTGATAATCATTTTTGAGGTTAACGTAAGTGAAATAGCCGGCTTTCCGTAACAACTCAGGAAATGCCTTCACATCACTAGGGGGCACTGCTTTATATTTTGCTAGGGCAAACCCTGCGGATCGCATATGGCCAGCACCAATGCTGTTTTGGTGCAGGCCAGTGATTAATGCCGCTCGACTGGGTGAGCAAACACCGGCCGTAGTAAACGTATTGGGGAAGCGTACCCCTTGCTCGGCGAGGGCATCGATGTTGGGTGTTACGGCAAGCGTATCACCAAAGGCGGCCACCTTGTCACTGAGGTCCTCGGCTACCAATAACAGAATATTGGGTCGGTCGTTGTTTGCTAATGCGGGCACGCACGATATGGCCAGGAAAACTAAAAGGCATAATCGATTATTCATGATGTTTCCTTTTCTAAAATGGGGCAAGACAGGGATGCTGCTTGCCCCTGAATATAAGTCTAGCGCTTGCCACTGCGGCGAATGGCCGAGGTGGTAAATTCTTTACGTTTTACTTCAAAGTCAAAATTAAAGGCATTACGCTCTTCGCTACTTAGGGTGGCCCCGTAGCGCCCGGAGTTTAAATCGTAGTTAGTCATAGCGGTATACCAAGGGGTGTTGGCATTTACAAATTGCATGGCATGACCTTCTGCCACGCGCCATAGTTCACCACGGGTATCAAAATGATCGGCCAGCGCAATCTGCCAGCTGTCTTCATCTAGGTATAACGAACGTTTTCCATAAACATGTCGGGCACCGTCTTTGAGAGTTGCTTCAACGTGCCATACCCGGTGCAATTCGTAGCGAGTGTAATCTTGATTAATGTGGCCAATGTTTACTATGTCTTGGTAATTGGCCCCTTGCTCCATGAACTTGTAAGAATTATATGGAATGTAAATTTCTTTTTTACCCACCAGTTTCCAGTCATAGCGATCGGGGGCACCGTTAAACATATCCACTTGGTCGGCGGTGCGCATGCCGTCGGTATTGGGGGAGTCGTAGGCCACCTGTGGGGCGCGACGTACACGACGTTGGCCGGCGTTATATTTCCAAGCTTTTCTGGGCTCATTTATCTGGTCGATGGTTTCATGCACCAGTAATACATTGCCGCTTAGGCGTGCAGGGGACTTAGTAGCAGAGGTGTAATAAAACAATATGTTTTTATCTTTTTTCTCAACATAGCCGCCTTTTAAGTATTGAGGCGGTGCGTATTTAAAGTTAACTTTTGAAGGGGAGAAGGTTCCATCATTTTGTACCGGAATGTTTGCGCGGTTTAATTCAACGGCGCCTCCTCGGTAGCGGGTGATATGGTTCCAGATAACTTCTAAGCCATTTTTTGGAATGGCGAACGGGATGGTTTCATCAAAATGATCCAGTCCATTACCGCCCGTCAATAACTCGGTAGACGTGGCGTTGTTTTTGATTTTATTCAAAACACGCTGCGGGTAACGGGCGGTACGGTGGGTTGGATAAACGGGCATGAAATAAGTATCCGGATACTTTTTAAACATGGCCAGCTGTCCATCAGTAAGCTTGTCCTTATGTTGGGTAAGGTTGTCTTTATTGATGACAAACAATGGTTTTTCATGGGCATACCGGTTGGCATATTGGTCAGTGGTGGTATCCTGCGCCAAACCACCTGTGTACGCTGGGATGGTGCCTTTTGCATTGGCGGCAGTTTGCGCCCCCACTGCGGTTAAGCTTTTACCTAACTGACTGGCTTCTTGATGGCTTACCTTTGCGTAAGCCGAACCTGCCGCCAATGACAAAGCCATTAGCGATGTCATAAATTTTATGCTTTTCATTTGGAATATCCTTTAGCGCCACTTAACGTTGGCGCCATTTTATTATTTTGTGGGTACGGCTTAGTACGTCATACCCATAGTGATAGATGTGAAATCACGATCAGAAGAGGCGCCCTCGCCTGAAAACGTCTTGTATGAAAGGGAGGCTGTGTAGATGTCCCGGTAGCTGGCATTTAGGCTAAAACCCAGAGTTTCATTTCCTTCCTTGAAGTTCCCGCCAGGATTAACCGAAAACCCCTTTACGCCCAGCGTATAGGACAGTACTGGTTTTAGATTAACGCCAGAGAGCACGTCTGTGTATTGACCCATCACTCGAGTGGTGTAACCCCATGCGCTTTGAGTGACGGCTCTTTGGTATTCATAGTTTGTATAGCCCACACTGGTATCCACCACGCTGCCGCCAAAGCGAATGGCGCCGGCGCTGGTATCCAGGTCGTGCACGAAGTCGACACTGGCTTCAGTGATCAGGGTATAACTACTGGCCCCTAACACCTGATTAAAGGGCTTAATGACAGTGATTTTTGCCTGACTTATGTCGAGCGTGCGATAGTTTTGGGCGCCTGTACCATCTTCAACGGAGGCGTAGTAATTTAACAAAACATCGCCATTATCTATGCCTTGTGCAACATAGGTATCGGCTATGAGCAGAGCCTGGGTGATCTGTTGGGCGGTTATTTGCGCGGGTGCGCCTCGCCTATGACTAACTTCACCAGAGATGGCCATGGTGGCTACATTAGTGGCAAAACTTAGGCCGAATACCTGCATGTCCTCGCTGTATTCTGTATAAAAAGTTTGCGCTTTAATCTCAGAAAATCCTTGATCCTGCCAGCCAATAATATCCCCTTTTAAGGCCAATATAGAGGCAAGCTGAGCTGGCGTGAAACCAAGGGCATTGGCGGTACCGGCAAACGTCGTTGACTCGGGGGTGGCCCCGGTTAGGCCCAGTAAGGCGGTTTCGTTGACCACAGCTTTATTGCCACTCACCAAAGGCAGTTGGCTATGAACATTCATGGCATAGAATCCAAACTCCGTGTCCAGGGCATCTGACATGTAGCGTAACGCCAAACCAAATTGACCCTCGGAATTGGGTCGGCGAATGTCAACTGGATCACGGGCCACGGTGAGCTCCTGTGATTCACTGATGATCACCTCACCACATCCTTGCGCTTGGTAATCGTTGGTACTGAAATAGGTGCCACAACCCTCGGTGACGGTTTCGTGAAACTCTAATAAATAAAAGGCTTCGCCACTTAGGCTGTCGGTGAGTCCGATACCAATAAAGGCCATATTGATGGGGATTAAGGCTTCCTTAATTTCGGCGCCAGGACGACGAATGGCGCTTTTATCGAAAGGGTTTATGGCGTTAATGCCCCCGCCAAAGAAAGTACTTTCCCCCCAATTAACCACCTGTTTACCTAAGCGTAAATCCACCGGCATATCGAAAAGATCAAATTCGGCATATACGAAGGCATCGAGAAATTCAGCCCCGGAAAATTTGGCCAGGTCATGGTTACCCGAGTCGTTAAGGGCACTATCATTTTCCAGCTCAGCGTCATACCAGTATTTAGCGCGTACAAATGCACCATAATTCTCATAGGTTATTTGCAGGTCGTGGCTGCCTTTAAATATTTGCGAGAACGTGTCCGTTTTAGCATAGTGTTTGTCGCCGTCATTTTTATTTATATCAGCTAACACGCTCTCAGATGCATTACCCATACGCCAGCTTTGTCCCAGGGAAACGTTACTGTCTAAGGTGGCATCTACCCCACCGGCATAAAATTCAATGGCATGTGCTTGGGTGGCCATGATTAAGGGAATCGCAGCGGCCAGGACCTTATTTTTTCCTAGAGTCTTGAGTGATAAAAATAAACTCATACTGATTCTCTTGTTGTACTTTGGTTTGATATTAGCTAACACGGATTGCGACCACCTAGGGGCACGGTTAAAACAGTCTGGGTATGACGAATGACCGCTTCCCAGCTTACTTTTAACCCAAAGTTTTGGATCACAGGGGCTGCGTTACTAGCAAACCGTGCCAAGGAAACTCTGGGCTTATCATCCGTGGAATGGATCTTTCCTTATACTTACTTTGTCTAAGTCTGTGTGCTTTGATAGTGAACGGGCCTATGTGCTTTTTCACTTCACTTGCCTGTCAAAAGGACTGTTAAATTATTGAATGGGTATTGTTCCCGTTACAATTAATACACCTTTGCAGTAAGGATAGACCACCGCTCCAATCTGCCCATGACAAGGCAGGACAAACCAACTAAAGGTTCCTTATATATGCAAGGCAATCCTGACCGATTAGATAGGCCATTAGATCAGTTTCTGCACATTGTTAGCTTGTATAAATTCGCCGACTATTGGTAAAAAATCAGCGCTAGAGGTGGGGGCTGTAGGTTGCTGAATATGGATTAATGGCTTGGCCGACTGAGCAGTATTCAGCACATTATTTACGCACCCACACTGCTGCACCCAGCAACGCAGGGTTATCATTTATTAGCAGGTTAACCGGGATTTTTTCCAGATAATGGCTCATGGGGCCTTTACTGATAAAGCTGTTTGTAAACGGACTATTAATGAGAAAATTTCGAATCCTAGGAAGGATACCACCGGCCAAGTAAACCCCTCCACGAGCGCCCACTGTCACGGCAAGATTACTGGCGGTATTCGCAAGCAGTTCTGTAAAGACGGTTAAGGTGTCAAAAACTAAAGCGTCTTCATTAAATCGAGATGTGATATCCCTAGGGCGATAGTCCAGTGATGTTTTCCCTTGAAGGGTTGCCATGGCTTTATAAAGAGTAACCAATCCCTGGCCGCAGAGTATGGTTTCAGCAGAAACATAATCAAGTCGATAGTTCTCAATGATTACTTTCATGAGTTCAGATTCATAAGGGGTGCGAACCGGTAACGTTACATGCCCCCCTTCACCAGATAGGGGGTGCCAGTTCCCCCCTTGTGAGACGAGTGTCGCCACTCCTAATCCGGTACCAGGGCCAAGCACGCCTTTGGCAGCGCCGGGTACCATTTGACCATTTTTTATCTGTAATAAATCTTGATCGCCCATGGCGGGCACTGCACATGCCTGCGCGGCGAAATCATTTATCAAATCAACCTGATCAAAGCCAAACTTTTTTTCTAACCCTGAGGCTGAAAACGCCCAGGGAAGATTCGTCATCTGAATGGCATTGCTCTGCACTGGGCCCGCTACGGCCAGGCAAGCAACAGGCGGTTTGCAATCCAGGCCATCCAGGTAAGTGGCCAGCGCGGCTTCAAAGGAATCGAAATCACTGCAAGCAAAGCTTCTGTTATTACTAATTTCAATTTTATCTAGCATCTTTTTAGCCACACCAAAACGGATGTTGGTGCCGCCAATATCAGCCACTAGGGTTAAATGGTTTTGTTCATCAATTGGCACGGTTAACCGTTCCTTTAATCGTTAGCGCTTAACCGCTAAAAGATCAGGCAAAAGTTGAAGGATCAACTTTTATTGAATAAAAAAAACGCCTTATAAAAAGGCGCAAAGGTCTCACCTTTTAAAGTGAGAGAGCGTACAAAAATTACAACTACCGCATCTATTTTTAATGTCTAATCCACAGGTTTAGCGGCTGCACTATTTGTTTATGACGTTGCCTGCGTTGTTTCACTTTCACGGCTCTTTTTTCGGGAAATAAACCAAATGAGAGCGAATAAAGGCAGCAGCAGTAGCGGGATAACCGAAATCGCTTGGAAAGATTCCACTGAAGCGAAGCGCACCACTTCATCCATAGCCTCGGGTGATAGGGTTGCCAAATTTTCAACCCCTCCGGCCGCTTCAGCTTTGGCACTGTCAAAAATTCTTCCCATGTAAGGCAATACAAATTGAATGGACATGCCACCGGCAAAACCCATCAGGCCCAATGCGACGGCCCCTCCACGAGGGAAGTTTTCGGATACCATGCCCAGCATAGTAGGCCACATGTAACAAACACCTATGCCCCAAATGGTGGCCGCTAAAAATGCAGGAAAAGGAGAGGTTGCCAGGCTCAATGTGTATAAACCTAGGGCAGCGCATACGCAGCTAAAGCACATTAAACCAATTGAGGAAATGCGCTTCACAATTGAGCCTGCAAAATGACGCATTACAAACATTAGGGAACTAACATAAATCAGTAAGATAATTCCCTGCATGCCCACAATATTCGACAAAGCCAATTCAACCCATTGCCCAGGGGCTAGCTCAGCCGCCGCGGTGCCAAACATACAACCCCAGAAAAGCCAGAATAGGGGGCGTTTAACAACTTCCATAAACATGTCTTTGTAACTTATGCCGCTGGCGACTCGTTCGGTAACAGGGAACGCAGCCCCTCGAACCAACAGTGCCATAATGATGGCGGGTATCATCAGTATTAATACATTCGTTTGCCAAGGCAAACCACTGGCGCTAATAGCCAGGCCTAATAAACCGCCAACGACAATGCCCGCTGGCCACCAAGCGTGTAATACATTCAAGCGGTGAGTTTTTTCTTCGGGGTAGAGGGAGGCTACCATTGGATTGGAAGCCGCCTCTACGGCCCCCCATCCTAACCCGGTTAAAAGAAGGCTTCCTAATACCAGTGTTTCAGCCAGGGCACCCACCGGTACCATGGCGGCAGCCAACAAACCTGCGGCACCCGCCACGTAACCCAGTGCAGAAAACAAAAGCATGCGACGCATACCGATGACGTCTACTAAAGCGCTGCCGAATAATAATGTTAAAGCAAACCCGGTAAAGGTGATGCCTAATGCTTCGCCCACCATGGCGGCAGAGTTTGCCAGGTCAAGGTGATCATAAATATCGGTTTTTAAATCGGGTGCAATATTTGCCCTAACGGCAAACCCCAGTCCGATCATAAAAATCGATAGGTTGCCTATGTAGTAAAGCTTTTTGCGATCAATGAGCTGATTGGACATCACTTATCCTCTTTTATAGCTATTATATTTTATAGGCCCAGAATCAACTGGTTGGTGGTTTCATCGGCAACAGTTCCGGCAAAATCATCAAAGGCTTTATCTGTTGTTCTAATAATGTGTTTATTAATAAAGTCTACACCTTCAGCGGCACCATCTTCAGGGTGTTTCAAGCAACACTCCCATTCTAAAACTGCCCAGCCGTTATAATCATACTGGGCCAACTTGCTAAAAATTCCACTGAAATCAACTTGCCCATCGCCCAGTGAACGGAAACGGCCTGGTCGATTAACCCAGTCTTGGTAACCACCGTACACGCCAGACTTCCCATTTGGTAAAAATTCAGCATCTTTTACATGAAACATTTTAATGTGGTCGTGGTAATGATCAATAAATTGTAAATAATCTAAATGCTGTAACACAAAGTGGCTGGGATCATAAAGGATGTTGGCCCGGTTATGATTGCCTGTGGCCTCCAGGAAGCGCTCAAAAGTTACGCCGTCGTGTAAGTCTTCCCCAGGATGCAATTCATAACAAACATCAACACCGGCATCGTCAAAGGCATTTAGAATAGGTAGCCAACGGCTCGCCAATTCTTTAAATCCAGCTTCAACTAATCCCTGTGGACGTTGCGGCCATGGATAAGCCGTATGCCATAACAAGGCCCCCGAAAAAGTAGCATGAGCATTAAGCTCCATATTTTTACTGGCTTTAGCCGCCAATAATAGCTGATTAACAGCCCACTGCGTGCGAGCTTTGGGATTACCTTTTGCCTCGTCAGGACAAAAGCCATCGAACATTATATCGTAGGCAGGGTGCACCGCCATAAGCTGTCCCTGTAAGTGGGTGGAAAGCTCGGTAATCTCTACTCCGCCGTCAGCGTAAATCCCTTTTAAATCATCACAATAGTTTTTGCTTTCAGCGGCCAACTCCAGATCAATTAGACCACTTTCCCAGGTCGGAAGTTGTACACCTTTATAGCCTAAGTCACCTGCCCACTTAGCAATGCCTGGCGCAGAATTGAAAGGTTCTTCATTGCTCGTAAACTGTGCCAAAAAAATTGCAGGCCCTTTCATCTTCGACATTTATCTTTCCTCATTTCTACTTATCCTTACACCCTTAATGTTTTTATGGTGATTAGGCTTGTGCTACTTATTATTTTAGCTGTGCAATAAACGGCTTAAAACGGCATCATGGATATCATTACTAAAACGTCTGATTACCGGTGCAAACTCCAGGGTTTAAGCGAAATAATTTCCTGTGTTTTAACTGCCTACAAAGTAAGGTCACAGTAGGCTTAGAGGGTTATTACATCAGTTTCAGTGCTTTAATAGCTTGTAAAAAATCGCCAAAAGTTGGTAAGGAATCCGCAATAACACTAAATATGAAGGCAGCTTGTGGGGACTTAAACTTAGTGGAGTAGGGTTATTGAGTGGGGGCAGGCAATTGTAAGCAATCGACAATGGTGTAAAACGGGTTAGTCTGCGCTGTATTTATGGGCTGATTTTAGGCTTTCTATCTTCACTGGGGGATATGTGAAAGCGCTTTTTATAGGCGCGGGTGAAATGACTGTTGTCAACGAAGCCTGTTTCTTGGGCGATAGTAGCCATGCTTTTTTCACTTTCAGTAATCAATACTCGGGCGTTATTCAGGCGGATCTCCATAATATATTGAAGGGGGGTTTGGGCCATGTGTTTTTTAAAACGACGTTCTAATGTGCTGACTGATAAGTGACATGCCTCTGCCAATTTTTCAATTGAAATTTTTTCAGAATAGTTTTGCTGTATGTATTCGATGGGCATGCTCAATTCGCGTATGGGTTTGGCCTGTGAAAGGGGCGAACTCAGTTGTTTACTGAACCCGTAAATGCCAATGATATTACCAGCATAGTTATAAATGGGATGCTTGGAGGTTCTAAACCAGCTTGCACTGCCGTTATTACTGACGATCAGTTCCAAGCGATCGGTGATGGTGCTCCCTTGCAGGACATGCTGATCATCCTTGATGTAGCGATTGGCTAAGTGGGAGGGGGCCAGGTCGTGATCGGTGAGATCGGTCAGCTTACATGAATTTGTTAAGACAAGGCGTTCAGAAAATAGCTTATTTGCGCTCACAAATTTGCCTTCACAGTCCTTGACCCAAGCAAGCAGGTTTTCCAGGGGGTTGAGAAATTGAAAGACAGTCTCTATTTCTTTGAGCGATGCCAGGGTTATCTTGATCATTACGTTAAATGCTTAATTTTTACAAATAATAGGTGGTTATGTACAAGTCAGCAAGGGCTTAACCCTGTTTTAATATGAGGCATATAACTAAAAATCGTGCCGACACTGTTCCTTTATACGCGGGGCGGGATTTAGCGCAATTGCAGAAAGGGGATAAACATTGTCAAAAGTTAGAATGGGAATGGTGGGCGGTGGTGAGGGCGCCTTTATCGGCGCGGTACATCGTATGGCTGCAAACCTTGATGGAGACGTTGAACTGGTTTGTGGTGCGTTTAGCAGCAGTGCCGAGAAATCAATGCGTTCTGGCCGAGCTTTGCATATTGCAGATGAGCGGATTTATGACGATTTTTACCAGATGATGGCGCAAGAGGCAGCGCTGCCAGTAGATCAGCGTATGCAGTTTGTTGCCATCGTGACGCCGAACCATATGCACTTCCCAATTGCGAAAGTGGCACTGGCGGCCGGATTTCATGTGTTGTCAGATAAACCGGCCACCTTAAGTTTGAAAGAAGCTTTGGAATTGCAAGACGTTGTAAGCAGTAGCGGCTTGCAGTATGGGCTCACCCATACCTATACCGGTTATCCCTTGGTTAAAGAAGCAAGATTACGTGTTGCAGCGGGTGAGCTCGGGACTATACGCAAGGTGATGGTGGAATATTCACAGGGCTGGCTTGCGGACCGTCAGGAGGATGTTGATAACAAGCAGGCGGCCTGGCGACTGGACCCTAATCAAGCAGGCATTAGCAGTTGCATGGGGGATATTGGTGTACATGCTGCTAACCTGGCTGAGTATGTCAGTGGCTTAAAAATCGTCTCTATGTGTGCAGACCTAACGGCGTTTGTGGCTGGCCGAGAGCTGGATGATGACGGCTCCATTTTGTTACGGTTTGAGGATGATGCTAAGGGTGTATTAACCGCCAGTCAGATTAGTGTGGGTGAGGAAAACGGAATTCGTATTAGGGTTTATGGTGAGAAAGGCAGTTTAGAATGGGACCATAATGACGCTAACTCACTGTGGTTGAAATTAAAGGATCAGCCAGCACAGAAATTGCGCACCGCCGCGAATTACTTACATTCTTTAGCGGCAGACAATACACGTACTCCCATGGGGCACCCTGAGGGTTATCTGGAAGCTTTTGCCAATATCTATATGTCATTTGCTAGCCGGGTTCGCTCACATATTGAAGGTGTGCCGTTTGATCAAAGAGGCATGGATTGTCAAGGAATTGAAAGTGCGGTACGAGGCATGAGGTTTATAGAGCTGGCGGTTTCAGCCAGTAATAGCCATATAAAGTGGCACTCTTTTGAGCCATTTTAATCTATGACGAAGGGAGACTGGCGGGTCAATTCATTTATTGGCAATAATAAGGCCACCTACTAGTTGGTGTTAAGACTTAATTGCCGCCTTTACCTTCAATTATTTAGAATAAAAAATTTGCATAAAGGGAGAGTGATACGGCTTGCAAGCGGTAGCTGCCGTCACTCGATTGAAAATAATTTCGTTTATTATATTTAATATCAAGCAGGCCTAGCAGGTTATATCCGTTAAACCCTAGATTAAGGTTTTCCTGCATCGTATAATTTACCCCTAGGTTTAGATACACGTTAGAGCCGCTTATTTCATCGTTACCAAACTCATAAAGGGGCGCGTCATCATTGGCAATGCGTATATCCGTTTGATATTCAAGGTTGTCTTTTATGCCATCAAACCCCCAGTAATATACTGCAGCCCCATGCATTAGCCATTTATCATTTAGCTGATAGCGGCCATTCAGCTTACTAAGATGGTTACTCCAATTATTTAAATTATCGCCATAACCGTTAGGCTTGGTCGTTACAAATGAGGATGTCACGCCTTTTTTAAGGTCGAATTGGTACAAATGAGTATAGGTATGTGAGAATCCAAAATCGATTGAATCGGTATGCCAAGCAAGTTCAAATTCAAAGCCCCATTGCTTCTCTTCGGCAATTACTTGCTGAATATTTCCACCAGGAACAAAACCAATTAAATCAATGTTTTCAGCATAAAAAGCCAGGCCAGACGAAATTTTGTTGCTGTAATTATGTTCCCATCTTAATTCAAAACTATCCAGAACTTCTGGGTTGCTGTCTGTATTGTTATCATTTAAAAATTCATTACGCATATCCACCGCAAAATTCATTCTTTGTGATCGAGATAATATCATCTTAATGATATTTTTTTGATCTATTAGCCATACCTGAGAAATCCTCGGGGAAGAAAATGTATGGGTATAGGTATTCTTGTCTAATCTAGCGCTTACAAAACTGATCCAATTTTGTTGAATGCGCCATTGGTGCTCAAAGTAAAAAGAGTGAGTGTAGGTAGTCCACTCATTTGGGTTGTCAAAATAACCGGGGATATTCGATGGCTGGTTTGGAAATCCAGGGCTATCTAGTCCAAACTTTTCATAGCTGGTATCAAGGCCAATGGCTAAACTATGATTGCCTTCGGACTCCCAGTGAACGGTTACTTTACCTAACGCTTCATCTTCTCTATAGGATTGAAAATTGGTTAACCCAATAAGGCGCTCATAATCAATTACATCGTAACTTAAGCCATAATCAATTGACCAATTATCGCTTAAAGCATGGCGATACTGGCTCATTAATGTAAGTTGCTGGCTGCCCATTTGAATAGGATCGTCAAAATCGACATTGTTGCCTCCAATAGGCTGCTGAAAAGATCCTGTTATGTTTGGAGAGTTTTGTTTTCCGCCGCGGGTGTACCTTGTCCACAAAGAAAAATTGCCAAATTGAATATCAACATGACTTTTTAATTTGGGTTTATTTCGATGTTGAATTTTATCATGGCCAATATTCGCCGTAATATCTGACTCGGCGGGTATAAAACTGCCATCCTTTAACGTGCCTGGTACGCTATAGCGTACGGGGGAATCTTTATAGCTTGCACCCTTAAAGTTACTGATACCAATATAGGTAAATATGCCCGAATTTTGGCTGAGTTTTTTTCCCCATTTATATTCTAAGTTGTCGTAGCGTTCACCGGCACCCAAGCTAGTAGTGAGTTCTTGCCCTTCAAATGTTAAATAATTCAATGTAACAACATTAATCACCATGGATACCGCGCCCAGTCCGTAAGTGGCCGACCCCGCGCCGCGTATAATATCAATATGATGAATATCACCCAAAATATTAAGATCTCTTTCTGTGATTGCACCGACCACAGTTCGATCATTCATAGTGCGCCCATTGACCAATAATAGATATTTATCATCTCGATCACTCATGATTCCCCTTGCACCTAAATGAGAAAATCCGAATTGGTGACCAATGTATTGCAAGCCAGGTACATAAATTTCCAGCAGTTCATTCATGCTTCTGGCGGCAGAAAGTTGTATGTCTTTTTGAGTGATGATGGTAACGGAAGCGGGTATTGTTTTTTGGTTTGTTTTGGTGAGGGTAGACGGCTGTTCAACTCTAATCTTAAGTATTTCTTCAAGGCTAAGCCGAAACAGATATTCTAGTTCAGTTTGATCTAGAGCTGAATGTGAAGGGGCAGATATAAGCAGGGCGACTAATAATGCAATCCATTTCATAAGAATTACCCACGAATGGGTTACAAGTATAGTTTGCTGTCTTCGGACCACAAGCTATTGTGGCGGCGTGGGTAGATTGTGTAGAGATCAAATTTAGACTTATTAGTACGTTTAGGTATGATAAAAACAATTTAGTTTTCCAATTAACATATCGCGAATTTAACTTTTAGAAAAATAAGTAATAAAAGGATCATTGGGCAATATTTAATGTAAAACCTTTAGAATTACCCGGGGATAATAGACTTCTTCTATAGGTAGGTGAGGGCGGCTTTAGAGCGAAATGGAGCGTAAGTAGACATGGGAATAGAGAGAAGGCACATGATTAACTATCATGTGGCCAAGGAAAAACCGGGTATTGATTTAGATTTTTACGATTGAACTTTTACGAGAAGGTTGCCGAAGTTACCCTAGCAAGAACTGCGGACACAATAAGTATCATTGATACGAAAAAGCGGCCAAAGCGGACATCTTATGGGGTCACGAACATTTTCTAAAATAGGGTAAAAATGGTCTCCCCACCAGGACTCGAACCTGGAGCAGCCGCTTAGGAGGCGGCAGTTTTATCCGGTTAAACTATGGGGAGGCGCGCGCACTATACCTAAAAACTTCAATGGTGTCATGAACTTGTACTTGTTGACTGGGTCAGAGGGGGATATGGTTGAGCCTATAAAGGGCTGAGCCCAATAAAATGAGAAGAGTTCCTATTTATGCTCGATAGTAAGCCTCTGTTAATTGTCCGTGAGTTTCCCGCTTTAAAACGCGCCGATCTACAAATTTTACAGGTAAACCTGGGTTATTTGTGCAACCTGTCTTGCACCCATTGCCACGTGAATGCGGGCCCCAAACGCACCGAGTTAATGGATAAAAAAACCATAGACCTAGTGTTAGACGTGATTAAAAGCCGCAATGTGAAAACCCTGGATTTAACCGGCGGCGCCCCCGAGATGAACCCACATTTCCGTTATTTGGTAAGCGAAGCGCGTAAATTGGGGGTAGAGGTCATCGACCGTTGTAACCTCACCATTTTATTGGAGCCGGGTTATGAAGGTTTAGCGCAGTTTTTAGCCGACGAAGGGGTCAACGTGGCGGCGTCTTTGCCCTGTTACACCCAAGACAATGTAGACAAACAGCGTGGTAAAGGGGTGTACGACTCCAGCATCGAAGGCCTGCTTAAACTAAACAAGCTAGGTTATGGCATACCAGGCACGGGCCTGAGTTTAGACCTGGTTTATAACCCGGGTGGCCCATTTTTACCGCCGGCCCAAGCAGGTTTGCAAGAAGATTATAAAGTACGTTTAAGAGACGACTGGGCCATAGAATTTAATGAACTGCATACCATCACCAACATGCCTATCTCACGCTTTGGCAGCATGCTCATGTCTAAGGGGCAGTTTAATGAATACATGCAGTTGTTAATTGATAATTATCAGCCACAAAATTTAAAGACCGTTATGTGCCGCACCACAGTGAGTGTTGATTACCAGGGCAACCTGTACGATTGCGACTTTAACCAGATGCTGGAAATGCCCATCGAAAATGCCGGCAAGCCACGTCATATCCAAGATTTATTGGCTGATGATTTACAGGGTGAAAACATAGTGGTGGCAGGTCACTGTTTTGGCTGCACCGCCGGGCAGGGCAGTTCCTGTGGCGGGGCCTTATAAGCTAAGCCATGAGCGCCTTTAACCTATCCATAGTGGTACCCATTTATAACGAGGCCAAGCAAGTAGGCGCCTTGGTGCGCAGCCTTAGGGTATTACAAGGCGAGTGGGTGAAAGAAATCATCCTGGTGGATGGGGGCAGTACCGATGGCAGTGCCGAGCAGCTAGCCCAAGAATTTACGCTTATTCGAAGCCCCAAGGGCCGTGCCGCCCAGATGAACGCAGGGGCAGCTGCCGCTAGCGGCACCTGGCTGTTATTTTTACACGCCGATACCCAACTGGGTTCTAGTCATGTTAAGGCTGCTATGTCCCAAGGGGCCTTGCATCACTGGGGGCGTTTTAATGTGCGCTTAAGTGGTGATCACTTTATGTTTTCGGTTATTGCCTGGTTTATTAATTGGCGCTCCCGCTTAACTTCGGTGGCCACCGGGGACCAGTGTTTGTTTGTGCGTAAAAAATTGTTTGATGAGGTAAACGGTTTTGCCAATCTTGCCCTTATGGAAGACGTGGAGCTGTGCAAACGATTACGCAAACAGCACAAGCCTTTGTGTTTACAAAAAACCGTCACTACCTCCAGCCGCCGTTGGCAGCAGTATGGGGTGTATAAAACCATATGGCTCATGTGGAAACTTAGGTTTATGTTTTGGCGCGGGGTTAGCGCCGATAAACTGGCTCAGATGTACCGATCTAATTAACGATTAAATTAAAAAAATTATGAAACTTGATTGCCTGGTAATTCAATTTGCCAAGTTCCCCCGTTTGGGTGGCGTAAAAACCCGCTTAAAGTCTTTGTTAAACGACGATGGTTGTTATCAATTGCACCTGCAGCTCATGCAAAGAGTGAATGCTAATTTACAAGCCAGTGGCATCTTTAATATATTGTCTTTAGACCAGTTAGCTCAGCACGAGGTGATAGATAAGCTGGGCAAACACAGCCCCATTCTATTGCAGCAGGGGGAAGACTTAGGGCAAAAAATGCAGCACGCCATGCAGTGGGGGCTGGCCCGAGCCAAGCAAGTGATCATAGTGGGCAGTGATTGTCCGGTATTAAGCAAACAACATTTTCTAGAAGTACAGGCCCAGCTGAAAACTCATGACCATGTATTTATACCGGCTGAAGATGGCGGTTATGTGTTAATTGCCAGTAACGAATGTTTTCCCCCTGTGTATTCAGACATTGCCTGGGGCACCGACCAGGTACTGGCGCAAACCAAACACAAGTTAAAACAGGGAAATAAAAAGGTGAGTTTTCTGTCCCAGCTATGGGATGTGGATCGCCCAGAAGATTACCAGCGACTTGTAAATATGTACCCTAACTGGCCAGAGTTGTAGCGGCCTAAGTTGGGCAATTAAAAAATCCTTACTTGCCCTTTATCCTTTTTGAGCGGCGGCTTGTTTCTTGTGTTCTTCACGTTCTTTGGCGGCTTGTTGTTTGCGCTGCTCTTCAAACTGTAAGTTGTTCACCATGGTTTCTATGTATCTGTGTTTCATGCCGGTGAGGGGCTGAAACGAAAACCCGCAAAAGGTCATTTCTTTTTCTTCGTTGTAGACTGCGTGGCGGGCATCTAACCCACAGTCCATGGATTCATCCCCCACGTGCAAGGTGCTCTCGTCAAAGTTTTCAATCTTGGTGAGTTGCTCACGAATATCCCCTTTAAAAAATGCTTTAAAGCCGCTGCCGGAGATGTCCTGCAAGTTGCCTTTAAAGGTTTTTTCAGACTCGCTGGAACGAAAAATACAATGCACAGAATAGGTCCTGGGCACCATGGCGCGGTAGGCGTCGCGACGCTGCAGGTACAGTAATTTAGCTGGAAATTTGCTGATGTATTCTTGATGGTCTTTTCGGTATTTTAATTTACCTTCCAGGTGAAAGCGTACCAAAATGCCGCGAAAATCGGCGATCATTTCCATTTTTTTACCGCCCCGTACTAATTCGTTACCGTCTTCCGGGGTAAGTTTATCGAAGGCAAAGGCTCGGGATTTTAAATCAACCTTGGTAATAGAGGTGCCAAAGGCTTTGTCGTCAAGGCCATCAAAGCGTACGGTGATTCTGTGGGCATAACGAATAAGGCGCTGTATGGCGCGGTAGATTTCTTCCGGACTCGTGAGGAAGTTCTCTTCTGGCTGGTTTTCCTGTTCCATGGCACCGTTATCCACTTGTGACGCGTTTTGTCATCATTGTTATTAAGGGGGTGGCCCTGTTTAGGGCTGCCAGCTAGGCCTCCCCTAAAATATGAGAGTTAGCCTGGGTTTGGGCTGCACCACTTTCATTATATAAGTTTGGCTGATTTTTATTACCATGCAAGATATTAAGCAAAGAACGGTTCCTTGCCTGGCTGTGTTGAATCACAGCGCCATTGGTTTCATTTTGCAGTAACAGGGAGTTGAAGTCTTTTTTAAGGGTAAGCCATTGCTGTTTAATGCTGGCTTGAAGTTGGGTATCCAGGGAATTAAGCAGGTCAAACAGGCCCGATTCGGATGCATCTAACTTTTGCGTGGATAGATAGCGCAAGCGAGCCTGAACTTGTTTAGAGAACGCCTTTAAGAGTTTGCTTTTAACACTGGCACTGGATTCAATGGCTTTTATGTCGTGTTGGGTCAGGGCATCAGACTCTTGTTTCAGAACCTGTTTTAACTGATCTACAGTGGTTTGTTCCACACTTAGCATCTGAGCCAATTCATTGGCCACAGCGTGCGACGACGTATTTAGCAACATTAAAATCCCTTAATTTAGTATTCCATCGTACTTAATCATCTTGCCGGCCAGGCGTTCATAATCAATCTTGTATTCATTGTTGGCCAGCGCACCTTTAATACGCTCCACCGCGGCGTCGTCAATTTCCGGTAGCTTGGCTACAGCGGCTTCTATTTGCCGAATAGACTTGCTCTGTTGGCTAATGTTGACCTCAGAGCCAGCATTGCTAGAGCCACTGGGGGCTTTTGTCTGACTGGCGTCAGAGACCTTGTCGGCGCTGCGGGGTTGTCCACCGCCGCCACCTAGTCCGGGTATTAGTTTAGTTATGTTCATTTTGTTTACCTTCCACGCAAATTGGATTTCCTCGTAGATTTATAACGGCCGGCCTGAAGCCAACTTTAGTCTTTTTTTCTGTTTTTTTAATAAAATGTGTAAAGTTCTTATAAATCATAATTAAAACAACACCTTAACCATGCCGGGTGCCACCACCATGGCCTTAATTATGCGGGATGAACGACTGTTTTTAACGCGAATTTGGCGTCCTTCGCGGCCATCGCTTAGGGCTTCTCCTGGCATTTTTACACTCATAACCCCCTTGCTGGCCTCAATCATTACATGATCCCCCTTGCGCACCATAAGGGCGGGCAGGATTACATGGCTGTTAATGACGGTACGTCCAGACAGTGAGCGTTTAGATTGTTTGCCCATAACCAGTTCTTTCTTTAGGTAATAACCATTACGAAGCACCGCCAGATTATGTTGTTGGTAATCCAGATGTTCTTCCTTTAATACTCGCCCCTTGCCGATGGGTTGGTTAAGCACCACCACCGCCGCAAATAACTTAATGTCCACCGGCACGTTTAAGGCCCAGGGGCTGGCGGTTGGGCAACTGACTTTTACATGGTTTCGGCCCAGCTTTAATGGGGTGGGTGGGGTGATTACTAAACTGGGCTGACATACCGGCAGGTTTAGGCGGCTATCAAGATAATGCAGGTCAATTTCATAGCGGTATTCTGATAGGGACATTTGATGGGCCATTTCAACCACTTGCTCGCCCAACTGGTGTTGCATTGCGTCATTGAGCTGCTGTAACCAGCCACCATTGCCCCAAGCATTGGGGGTAATGGCAAATATTAGCAATACAAATAAAACCCTGTGATTCACTGAAATCTGTCCTATTCTCATAGTTAGAGAGTGGTTTGAGCGAGCGTTAATGGTTTGTGCGCCGGTAGTCATGAAAATGGCGCTTCACTCACAATCTTTACTGTGATGGTCATGCTGCAAAGGGCATGCCCAGCATGGAAATAAGTCAGAAATATTAGACCCAATTCAGACACCGTTTTGAATGTGGGCCTGAAAAGTATGGAGCTGTTTATGGCCGGGGTACTGGACGCCGTCGATCAAAGAACGCAACTGGTGGGGGAAAACCGCCTGGAGTTGTTGCTGTTTCGTTTAAATGGCCCACAAATGTATGGCATTAACGTATTTAAGGTGAAAGAGGTTTTGCAGTGCCCAAGCCTTACCATCTTGCCCAAAAGCCACTATGTGGTGGTGGGGGTGGCACATATTCGCACCGGCACCATTCCTATTATGGACTTGGGTTTAGCCACTGGCGGGCCGGGAGCGGGCGACCCTAAAACCTGTTTCGTGATTATTACCGAATACAATATGGCCACCCAAGGGTTTTTAGTGTCTGGGGTGGAGCGCATTGTGAACATGAATTGGGAAGAGATTCATCCACCACCAAAGGGCACGGGCCGTGACCACTACTTAACTGCGGTTACCGAAGTGGATAACCGTATGGTGGAAATAATTGACGTGGAAAAAATTCTGGCGGAAGTCTCCCCAGCCGATGAATCCATCAGCGAAGAGATACTGGAAACCGCTCGCGAAGAAGCCCCACAAGAAAAACCCAGGGTACTCATTGCCGATGATTCTAAGATTGCCCGCAAACAGGTAAGCCGGTGTCTGGAAGCTCTGGGAGTGGAAGTAACCGCCATGTGTGACGGCCGAGAAGCCTTAACACACTTACAAGAAATGGTGGCTTCTGGAACCAACCCGGCCGAACACTATGCCATGATGATTTCAGATATCGAAATGCCCGAGATGGACGGTTACACCCTCACCACCAGTGTGCGCGGCGACGCCGCCATGAAAGACTTGCATATTATTTTGCATACTTCGTTAAGCGGGGTATTTAATCAAAATATGGTGAAAAAAGTGGGGGCCGATGACTTTATCGCCAAGTTTAACCCGGATGTATTGGCATCCAAGGTGGCCGAGCAAGTGAAGCACGTGAGTGAGAAGTAAGCGCGGGCAGATATGGATATTCCCTGCCTACTTTAAACTTTGCTCTGTTACGCTCCTGTGTCAAAGAGAAAAATGAGCTGTGATTCTTCCTGACCCCTAAGGCATTGCTACATGGACATTAGCAAATCAGATTTTGCTTTATTTCGAGACTTCCTTGAGCGGGTTTGTGGCATTTTATTGGGTGAAAATAAAGAGTATTTAGTGGTAAGCCGTTTGCGCAGTATCATGAAAGAAAAAGACTTTCCTTCCATCGGTGACCTGGTTAAAAGAATAGAAGTGGATTCACGCCTGCGTGAGCGCGTGGTGGATGCTATGACCACCAACGAAACCTTGTGGTTTCGTGATGCACACCCATTTCAAATTTTACAAAAACGTTTGCTACCAGAGCTGTGTGAAAAACAAAAAAGTGTTGATATTTGGTGTGCCGCGTCTTCCACCGGGCAAGAGCCTTATTCTATTAGCATGATAATTGAAGAGTTTAAACGCAATAACCCGGGTAAGTTGGTTAACGAAAGAGTCACCGCCACCGATATTTCCAATTCGGTTTTAGAATCGGCCCGCAAAGGTGAGTACGACCAGCTAGCATTGGGCCGCGGCATGCCGACGGACCTTTTATCCCGTTACTTTAGCAAAACCGATAATGGCTGGCAGGTGATGCCCATCGTGTCGGGCCGTGTACAGTACCGTATGTTAAACCTGTTGCACCCTTATTCGGCACTGGGGAAGTTTGATATTGTATTTTGCCGCAACGTGCTGATTTATTTTTCCGCCGATTTAAAGGCGGATATTTTAACGCGCATTCACGGGGTACTAAAACCCGGGGGCTATTTGTTTCTAGGGGCCAGTGAAGCCTTAAGCGGTGTGGCTTCCTTGTTTGATATGGTGCAGTGTTCCCCTGGCATTATTTACCGTAAAAAATAATATCGTTTTCATTTTGTTATATTCTCCCCATATCGCAACTTAGGTTTGAGTGTCTGTTGTTAACCGCCAGCCTCATAAAACCCATTGCCAGCTTCTAGCCAGCGGCCCCGCTGCGTTCTGCGACAAAGGCCTCTGGCTAGAAGTTGGCAATAGGTTAAGCGTAAACCTAAATGCCACAGGGTAAGCCATTAGCAATCCCGCATTCATCACTCAAGCCCCTCCGCTTTTTCTAAAAACGGCAAACTTTTCCCCCTTAAATAATTCCGTAAAACTTCCTAACCCGTTGAAATACAAGCATAAATAATATTGGCACAAGGGTTGCTCTATCTCCTGTAAGTAAATTAATAAACAGGTGAGTCATGTCGGCATTAGGATTTAAAAACTCATTAGGCATTCATCCTCAGGTGATGCAATTGCATGCCGCCCGTGCCGAGATCTTGGCCAATAACCTAGCCAACGCTGACACGCCTCATTTTAAGGCCCGCGACTTTGATTTCCAGGCGGTG
>Ga0209290_1000418_pt1 | contig 31949 bp, 29 predicted proteins | sample EN1Hudsemesocosm_2_FD_184632 | JGI IMG/M metagenome (GOLD analysis project Ga0209290, IMG submission 184632) | Methane-oxidizing microbial communities from mesocosms in the Hudson Canyon - EN10B Hudson Canyon (SPAdes) (version 2) | ecosystem: Environmental > Aquatic > Marine > Cold seeps... | reverse complement strand
AAAAGGCAGATGGTGGATATGGGGCGCGTATTGTATAGGGTTTGAACAGGGAATGGAAGCTGGGCTGGCCTTATATGTAAGGCTCTCCAGAGGTGTTTCATATAGAAAGGCTTCAGATAAGCTTTAATACTGCCGAGCTTTTCGCTTACCCCATCAAGATGCCTATTTACTGGCTACGCTGCGTCCTGCGACAAAAGCCAGTAAATAGGCACCTTGATAGGGTTTGCTCACGTGTTAGATACTGCATAAAAGCTTAATAATTGGGCTTCCTGAGGCTTTCAAATTCGCCGCCAGGTCCGATTGAGCCTGCTATTCATCAGACTTTGTCGCAGGACGCAGCGTGGCTGATGAATAGTAGGCTTAATCGGGCCCTCCAAAAGATTTACAGATGCGATACATGCCCTTAAACACCAGCCAAAAAAAATCGGGCTAGGCCCGATTCTATTTTTACTCATTTAAAACTTGGGAAAACCACCGCCACCCATACCTGGTGGCATACCGCCCCCTGGCATTCCGCCCGGGCCGCCTTGTCCACCCATGCCTTTCATGGCGCCCATCATCTTGCGCATGCCGCCTTTGCCCGACATCTTCTTCATCATTTTTTGCATTTGCTTATGTTGCTTAAGCACGCGGTTAATTTCCTGGATGCTGGTGCCGGAACCGGCAGCGATACGCTTCTTGCGGCTACCGTTAATCTTATCCGGGAAACGACGCTCCATTGGGGTCATGGAATTAATGACCGCTTCGGTTTGGCCCATTTGTTTTTCGGCCACATCCATCTGCCCGGCTTGGGCACCCATCTTACCCATGCCCGGCATCTTATCCATCATGCCCATCAAGCCGCCCATGTTTTTCATTTGCAGCAACTGGTCACGGAAATCTTCCAGGTCGAAGCCTTTGCCTTTTTGCATTTTCTTGGCAAGTTTTTCGGCTTTTTTCTTATCAACCTTGCGCTCTACTTCTTCGATGAGCGTTAATACGTCGCCCATGTCCAAAATACGTGAAGCCACACGATCAGGGTGGAAAGGCTCAAGGGCGTCTATTTTTTCGCCCATACCCATAAATTTAAGAGGCTTACCGGTAACGTGTCGCACCGATAATGCCGCACCACCACGGGCATCACCGTCGGCCTTGGTTAAAATCACACCAGTTAGAGGCAAGGCTTCGTTAAAGGCTTTGGCTGTATTGGCAGCATCCTGACCCGTCATGGCATCTACCACGAATAAGGTTTCTACCGGGTCAATGACCTTATGCAGGTGCTGGATCTCAGCCATCATGGCTTCGTCCACCGCTAAACGACCGGCGGTATCCACGATCAGTACATCAGCAAACTGAGTCTTGGCTTCCGCGATAGCCGCCTTGGCAATGTCCGCGGGCTTCTGCGAGATGTCAGAAGGGAAAAACAGGGCATCCACTTCTGTTGCCAGGGTTTCCAATTGCTTGATAGCGGCAGGACGATAAACGTCGGCACTCACCACCATGACTTTTTTCTTTTCACGATCTTTTAAATAAAGCGCTAATTTGGCAACCGTGGTGGTTTTACCAGCACCTTGCAAACCCGCCATAAGAATAACGGCAGGTGGCTTGGCGGCCAGGTCCAGGCCTTCGTTGGCCTCACCCATGACACGCTGTAATTCTTCATGAACAATTTTAAGGAAGGCCTGACCTGGGCTTAGGCTCTTTAGAACCTCACTGCCCACGGCACGTTCTTTCACCTGGTTAACGAAATCTTTCACCACAGGCAAGGCCACATCGGCCTCTAATAACGCCATGCGCACTTCACGCAGGGTCGCCTTAATATTGTCTTCGGTAATTTTTGCTTTGCCGCTCATTGAGCGCAAAGCGCCGGTCAAGCGGTCTTGAAGGTTCTCAAACATCTATACATCCGTCGCCACAATGTGCACAATTGAGCAGCATTATATAGGGAAGTGCACAATAACTCACTCTTAGTGAGGCAGAATAATGATTACCCAAGTACTTCCACCATAAAAACACCATGCAAAGCAGGAAACCCCCATTCACATGGCCCAGTTGTTGGCAATCATCGCCATTCTTTTGTACCTATTTAGCACCTACCGCCAGTTGTCGGTGATATACACGGACAATACTGTCAGTCGTAGCGGCGTATTAGCCACCGGCGCCATTGCCACTGTATTGCATGGTATTACCTGGTTCATGCCGTTTTTTGACGATGGCGCTCTAGTATTCAGTTTTTTCAGTGTGGGCTCATTAATCGCCCTGGTCATCAGTGCGTTAATTATCATCAGCGCCATTAAGAAACCACTGGAAAATCTGTTCCTAGGTATTTTTCCCATGGCCGCATTACTACTGCTATTAAACCTGCTCATACCCGCCAGCAGTAACGGTGGCGCTCAATGGAGCCCTGGGGTTACCAGCCATATAGTGTTGTCCATCATTGCCTATAGTGTATTAACCATTGCGGCTTTTCAGGCGGTGATGCTGCTGGTACAAAACCATCAGCTTAAACACAAACACCTGTCCGGCATCATGCGCATCCTGCCTCCTTTGCAGACCATGGACCGTTTATTATTTGAGATGCTGGGAGTGGGTACCGTGTTATTAAGCCTGGCCATCGCGTCCGGCTTCATCTTTTTAGAGAATATTTTTGCCCAGCATCTGCTGCACAAAACAGTCTTTACGCTCATAGCTTGGGGCATTTTGAGCTTCTTGATATTTGCCCACTGGCGCTTTGGCTGGCGCGGTAATGTGGCCTCAAAATGGACCCTTACCGGCACTGGCTTTCTGATTCTTGCCTATTTTGGCAGTAAACTGGTATTGGAAATCATTCTGCACAAGGTTTAGGCCCATCCTTTTAACTGCGCGCGCCTAACCTACAGCAAACTTATATTAGAATTCCTTAAGGAAAAGGTTTAGTCTTAGCCCATTATTAGTTACTAGGCCCCTTTTGTGAGCGAGATCCCCCTCAGCGTACTGTTTTCGATACTTTTCTTACTGATCGTTTTTTCTGCATTTTTCTCCAGCTCTGAGACCGGCATGATGTCGCTCAACCGCTACCGTTTGCGTCACATGACCAAACAAGGGCATCGCGGCGCCAGACGCGCCAGCAGGTTATTACAACGTACCGATCGCCTCATCGGCGTGATCCTCATTGGTAATAACTTTGTAAACATCGCCGCGGCGTCCATCAGCACCCTGATTGCTCAGCGTATTTGGGCGGATAACCCCGAGTTTGGTGTCACCATCGCCACTGTGTTATTAACCTTGGTGATTCTAATTTTTTCAGAAGTAACCCCTAAAACCATCGCCGCCAATCACCCCGAAAAAATAGCCTTTCCTGCCAGCTACCTTTTAAGACCTCTGTTGTGGCTACTCATGCCATTTGTGTGGGTGGTGAACGCCATTGCCAACGCTATTATTCGCCTCAGTCGCCTGGAAATAGATCAAGACAGTAAGGATTTATTGAGCACAGAAGAGTTTCGCACTTTGGTACAACAAGCCGGCGCGGTAATTCCTGAACGCCACCAACAAATGCTGCTCTCCATACTGGATTTAGAAACCGTACGAGTGAACGACATTATGGTGCCTCGCAATGAGATTGTGGGCATCGATCTGGACGACAGTCTTCGCGAGATTGAAGCCCAGTTACGTAACGCTCAACATACCCGCCTGCCGGTTTGGAAAGGCAACATCAACAATATGATTGGTGTTTTACATATGCGTAATGCAGTAAGGGTACTGGCACAGGAATCGTTTAACAAAGCCGAGCTTATGCAAATCACTCGCGAACCTTATTTCATCCCTGAAACAGCTCAATTGCACAATCAATTATTCCATTTTCAAAGTGAGCAGCGCCGTATCGCCATCGTAGTGGATGAATACGGTGAGGTGCAGGGCATTGCCACTTTGGAAGATATTCTGGAAGAAATAGTGGGAGACTTCACCAGTGATGTCTCTACTACCAGCCAAGATATAACACCCCAGGAAGATGGCAGTTTTATCATAGATGGCACCACAACCATTCGCGAATTAAACAAAGCGCTGGATTACGGCCTGCCGGTTGGTGGCCCCAAGACCTTCAGTGGATTAATCATCGAAACCCTGGAAGCCATTCCTGAAAACAGTGTGTGTTTAAAAATTGAGAATTACCAAATAGAAATTCTTAAGGTGCAAACCAATACCATTGCCAGCGCTAAAATTACTCGCGCTGCATCAATTAAACCTCAAAGTTAATTAGGGCCTGGGTTATGCTTTTTTTGCTAGCATAGCCCTTAGCACCCTCGCCCCCTGTTTTTTTAATTTAATTTGATGTCTTTACGGTATTCACTGGGTACTCGGCCGGTCCAGCGTTTAAAGGCCCGGCGAAAATTACTGGCATCTGAAAAACCCACCAGATCGGCAATATCCTCTAGCCCCATACTGGAATGCTGCAAATACTCGGTAGCCAACTGTTCTCTGGCACCGTCAAATATTTTTTGAAAACTGGTATTGTTGCTCTTGAGTTTTCGCCTTAAATGGCGAGATTGAATACCCAACTGCAAAGCGACTTTTTCTTCATTGGGAAATTGTCCTGGTGACAATATTAACGCCGAGTGCACCTGCTTAACTACGTCATCATCACATTGGTGTTTCGCCAAATACTGTTCACACAAGGTATTGGCCATTTTTTGTGCCACCACATTGCCCTGCAAAGTAGAAGCCTCCAGGTCACGGGAACGATAGACGATTTTATTATGACTGGCATTAAAGTAAACCGGGCAGCCAAAAGTGTCTTTGTACAGGTGGCTGTAGCTGGGTTCTCGATAACTAAAGTGCACCGCTTGAGGGGTTAAATGTTGTCCGGTTAAATAATAGAAACTACGATTGATAGCACTAAATACTTCTTCCACCATAAAGGCAAGTTCAACTCCCATGGGCATGCTTGTGGCCACCAATAAAAAGCTAAGATCGTTTTCATGTTGCAAAGACATGTTCACTAAACTGGGGGAGGCTTTTTGATATTTAATGGCCACTTCAGCGGCCAGTGCCATAGTAGGAGCACAACTCATGGCGTACCCCATAAGGCCATAACTGCTGGTATTTTCACAGGCGCCAATTTGCAACCCCAGGCCATCCACCCCACTCAAATCAATAGCATTTTTTATTAACAAGATGGATTGGGAAAAAGAAAGCTGACCATTTTCAGAAAATATGGTTTGTGTGCTTAAGCCGGTGTTTTTTAATAAAGCCTTGGGGTCTATGCCCAATTTGACCATCTCATCCACAATATGAGCAGCCTTATGACTGGAGGTCATCATGTTCTGTGAAGAGATCAGGGTATTCAATGCACTGGCCATATTTAAAGTTTCATTTTTGATTTAGTTATACCGCCGCATAACACCATTGGCAAATTATTTGACCTGATGCACTCCATATTAACGTTAATCCTATCCATGTCCTAAATAGACTTATTTTTTAGCCATGCAGACCTCCTATTACAACTCCCAGATGCTTAAGCTGTAGACGATACTTCAAAATAATAAAAAGGTGATGTATGCGCGGCTATCTTAATATTGCCAAGATGTATGGCTTAACCATCCCAGAAAATGACGGCCTGGGCGTGTTTCAGTGGAAACGACGCATGGGTATTCACCTGGCATTTCATCGTGACCCCATGAATATTTTTTTACACGCCCTGTTCCCGGTGTTTAATGCCTTGGGTGTATTAATGATCTGCTACCCATTCTTTATAGACGTGCCGGGTAACGTAAGCCTGTTACCTCAATCACTCTCCCTGGCGTTACTGGTATTGGCTGGCAGCTTTTTTATATATGCCTTAATTGATCTATTAGCGGCCATTCTGGTGACCTTGCCGGTACTACTGTTATATCCCTTGTGCCAATGGAGCTTCGAGGCATTAGGGCAGTCTGTGTTATGGATGACCTGCGCAGGCATCGTAGTATTTTTTGTAGCCCTTTGGATTCAGGTGGGCATCGGCCATAAAATTTGTGAAGACGGCATTGGTGATGAGGTGGAAAATATCGCCGAATTATTTGAAAGTAAAAACCCCATTCCGTTTATTGTATTACCAGTCTACACCATCCTGGATTTGTTATTCATGCTGGGCTATCGCAAAAACCTGTCCACCTTCATATGGGAAATGACCAATGAATTGAGGCCCAAGTTATTGGCTCAAATTCAACCAAGTCCAACCAACCTATAAACGCCATTAATAATAAAAAGGGTGCCATATGAATAGTTCAGCAATCCCGGTAGCCAAAGGCCTGTTTAGCCCAGTGTCTATCGGCACATTAAAATTACCCGGGCGATTTTTAAAGTCGGCCATGGTGGAAACCCTGTGCACCAAAGATGGATTTGTCACCGATGCCTTGATTGAGCATTACCGTGAAATCGCCCGCGGCGGCACCCCGCTGATTATTACCGGGGCCGCCAGCTTCAATGGTTACAGCCGTGGCGTGCCTTATCAAATCAGCATAGACAACGACAACAAGATTGAAGGCCTAAGAAAACTGGCAAACGCCATGCACGAACAGGGCGCAAAAATCATGGTGCAAATTTTTCATACCTCAAGACAGGCGTCACCGGGACCCGTGGGACGTAAAGATGCTCAAGCCCCCTCTGCTGTGTATGAACCCTTGTTAGGTGTCTCTCCTCGCGCCATGACCATCAGCGAAATTGAAAGCACCATTGAAGAGTTTGCTTTGGCGGCCTTGCGCTGCCAACAAGCAGGATTAGATGGCGTGCAAATTCATGCCGCCCACGGTTACCTCATTAGCGGCTTTTTAACCCCACATACTAATCGCCGAAAAGATCAGTACGGTGGCTCACTGGAAAACAGAATGCGCTTCTTGATTGAAGTGGTGCGGGCGGTGCGCAGCAAAGTGGGAGCTGATTTTCCAGTAATTTTAAAACTCAATGGCCATGACGATCTTAAATTTCGCAAGGGCCTAAAAACCCAGCAGCTGGTAGAGATCGCTCGGCGCATGGAGCAAGAAGGCATAGATGCCATTGAAATTTCTGCGGGGCATTATGAGTCGGGCAATACCTTTTCACGAGGGCGCTGGCAGGGTTATACCAAGGCGGCGGTTAAACACGGCGCCGGAGCCTACCTTCCGCTGTTGCGCCGTACAGGCATGGGATTGTTTGCTCCCTTGGTGGATTGGTATTTCAATAAAGTCTCGGCCTTTAGCCCAGGATTTAATTTAGATTACGCCAAGCAATTTAAACAAGCGTTAACGATACCTGTCATGTGCGTAGGAGGGTTTGTAGACAAGGACGCCATGGAGAAAGCCCTTAACGATGGCCACTGCGACCTTATATCCGTGGCCCGAGGCCTCATTGCCGACCCCCATCTATATCGCAACATGCGTGACAACATCGAGGGTCCAAAATGCACTTACTGCAACGCCTGTTTTGCGCGCCCCGGCGTGAAAGCCTTAACCTGTTACGAGCCGGTGGTGAGTAAACAGCGTAGCAAGATGTTAAGAGCATCTGCTAACCAGACCGACAATCGCCAACCTATTTCAACTCTCTCTGTGGACAAGTAATTTTGTGAATAACATTGAACTGGATAGCCCCATCACCCTTAAGCGCGGCCAGCCCATAAAAAACAGGTTGCTCAAATCTGCCATGAGCGAGCAATTGGGGGATAGACGCCATAACCCCGGAGAAGAATTTATTAATCTGTATGGTGCTTGGGCGCGAGGCGGCATCGGCCTGGCCATCACCGGGAATTTTATGGTGGACCGAGAACAACTGGGTGAACCTAAAAATATAGTATTGGATGAAAAAAGTGACTTGGTCCAGTTTGAAAAATGGGCAAAATCTGGCACCCAAAACAATACTCAGCTGTGGGTACAGTTAAACCACCCGGGCAAACAAGTGCCCAACTTTATTCACGGCCAACCCGTGGCACCATCAGCACTGCCTTTGGAAGGCACCTTGCAAAAAAACTTCAATATCCCGAGGGAATTAAAAAACAAAGAAATTGAAGACATCATTCAACAGTTTAGCCTCAGCGCTGCACTTGCCAAAAAAACAGGCTTTAGCGGTGTACAAATTCACGGCGCCCATGGCTACCTGGTGAACCAGTTTTTATCCTCCAGGCATAATCAACGTAAAGACAAGTGGGGCGGGTCCCTTGAGAACCGCATGCGTTTTGTGCTGGAAATTTACCATGCCATAAGAGTTGCGGTAGGAGATGATTTTCCGGTGGGCATTAAACTGAATTCTGCCGACTTTATGCGCGGAGGATTCACCGAAGAGGAATCCATGATCGTTGTAAAAACACTGGGCGACGCGGGCATCGACCTCATTGAAATATCCGGCGGCTCCTACGAAGCCCCCATCATGGCCGATGGCACGGGTAAAAAAAGCAGCCTGCAAAGAGAAGCCTATTTTCTTGAATACGCAGAAAAAGTACGTACACGGGTGGACACGCCATTAGTGGTCACAGGTGGATTTCGCAGTAGCCTCGCCATGCGCCAGGCATTAACCAGCGGCGCCACCGACTTTATTGGGCTCGCTCGCCCCATGGCACTAGACCCCAACATGCCTCACAAGGCTATCCAGGATGAAGGCTATCAAGTGAAATCACGGGCGTTAACCACAGGTTTTAAGGCCCTGGATAAAATGGTGTTATTGAACATGAGTTGGTATGAAGTGCAGCTGGCACGTATTGCCAAGGGTAAGTCACCAAAACTGAATTTGAGTGAATGGTATTCCACCTGGGTGGTGTTTAAACACTTAGGGGTATTTGCGTTTCGAAAACGCCGGGCATGAGGTAAATGAAAAACAAAAGATCCCAGGGTGTACTTGACTCACCCCAGGGATTTAACAAAACTTTTATAGAACTATTTCAACAGCAGCGGCACATTGATTGGCAAGTTCTCTCGCCTGTTCGATAGAGTCGCCATAGGCCAATGCCACTCCCATGCGACGCACACCCTTAACTTCTGGTTTGCCAAACAATCTAAGTTGCGTATTACTCACGCTTAAAGCCGAGTCCAAATTACCAAACTGTAAACAGTCGCTTTCTCCTTCTACTAGGATCACACTGCTGGCCGAGGGAGCGTATTGTTTAATGGTATTAATGGGCAAACCTAATATGGCACGGGCATGCAAAGCAAACTCGGATAATTCCTGGCTTACCAAAGTTACCAAGCCGGTATCGTGGGGCCGTGGTGACACTTCGCTGAAGGTGACCTCATCCCCTTTAACAAATAACTCCACTCCAAACAAACCTTTACCACCCAAAGCATCGGTGACTTTTTGGGCTATATCTTGCGCGGCCACCAAGGCATCAGCAGACATTTTTTGTGGCTGCCAGGACTCCTGGTAATCTCCATTGGCCTGGCGATGCCCTATGGGTTCACAAAAAGAAGTGCCATCGCGGTGACGAATAGTGAGCAGAGTAATTTCAAAATCAAAATCCACAAAGCCTTCCACTATAACCTTGCCTTTACCCGCACGCCCGCCCTCTTGAGCGTAATGCCAGGCGGCGTCTGCATCGCTTTCGCTTTTTAATAATGACTGGCCCTTGCCCGATGAACTCATGATGGGTTTCACTAGGCACGGGTAACCAATTTCTTTGAGAGCATCATTATATTCGGCTTCGTTGGCGGCAAAAATATAAGCACCGGTTTTAATGCCTAACTCTTCGGCGGCCAAGCGACGAATGCCTTCCCGGTTCATGGTGAGTTGGGTGGCCTTGGCAGTTGGGATAACGGTGAAGCCTTCCTGCTCCAATGCAAACAGGGTATCGGTGGCGATGGCTTCAATCTCGGGTACAATTAAATCGGGCTGCTCTTCCTCAATCACCTTACGCAAGGCATCGCCATCCAGCATGTCAACCACATGACTGCGGTGCGCCACCTGCATGGCGGGCGCATTGGCATAACGATCTACCGCGATTACTTCCACGCCTAAACGCTGTAGTTCAATGGCCACTTCTTTGCCCAATTCACCCGAGCCGCACAGCAGTACTTTTTTTGCTGTCTTAGAGAGTGGAGTGCCTAACATGAGCGACATAGTGCAGCCTTAACATTGTTTTTTAAATTAGAATTTTTGGAAGGTTTAGATGGCAATAATATTGCCGGAAGCCTGTTCACGTTTCGCTACTTTTTCCAGTACTTCACGCTTTTGTTCGTTGTCCATCTCGCCCCACGCCGTGATCTCGTGCCCGGTACGATAACAACCTATGCACACATCATTTTCATCCAGCGCACATATGGCCACACAGGGAGACTTCACCATACCAAATATATTTTGTTTTACTGCCGTCATTACTACAGGCACCTCTATTACAATTCTTGGATTTTTAAATCTTTATTAAAGCGCTTAAAGTTTTGCACATAAAATTCACTGCCCATTTCCAGCTGCTTTTTCTGCATGTCATTTAATTCACGCTTAATCTTGCCCGGTGACCCCATCACCATAGAACCATCCGGTACCACCATGCCCTCAGGGATCAGAGTGTTGGCGGCAATAATACAATGCTTGCCAATTTTAGCGCCGTTCAATACCACCGCATTAATGCCCACCAGGGAATGATCGCCAATCTCACAACCATGCAGCATCACCTTGTGACCGATAGTCACGCCCTTGCCTAGGGTAAGCTTGAAACCCGGGTCGGTGTGCAATACCGAGCAATCCTGTACGTTGCTATTTTCACCTATGGTAATCACATCGTTATCACCACGAATCACCACATTAAACCACACACTGGCATTATTTTTTAAAACAACGCTGCCAATTAAATCGGCACTGTCGGCGATAAAATAGTCATCACCGTGAATTTCTGTTTTTCGATCGCCCAAAGAGTAAATCATTAACTTTCTGTTCCAAGATTCATTATTATTTTTGAATTAGTTCGTTCATATCACCCAGATGCAATTCAAGATCAGCATCGTAAAAGCGATTCAGTAGCTCGGCCAACATCATGGCGGTTAACCCCCAAATGGTGTATCCCTGAAAATACCACCTGGGCCCGCGAAAACTGCCAAATTGATCAATTTGATCGGGCTGCCCTTCTAAAAAAAATTTAAGCGGCACACGAAAGACCCCTTCAATTTCCCGTGAATCGGCATTTAGTTCTATGTCGGCCGGCACGATACCCAATACCGGAGTCACCAAAAAACCAAAGCGGGAAATGACCTGATCTAACGGCCCAATAACACGCACGTGTTTGGGGTCCAGCCCCACTTCTTCATGGGCTTCACGCAGCGCCGTGGCAATCACATCGCTATCTGCGTCCTCGGCCTTGCCTCCAGGGAAAGCCACCTCCCCTTTATGGGTGGGCATTTGACTGGAACGCAGGGTAAGAATGACTTCCGGCTCCTGCTGGTCTGTGATGGCCACCAATACAGATGCCCGCGCCAGCTCATGACCCGATAACACTCTGGGCTGGTGAGCGGTAACACCCTCTATCAATGAAGTTAACGACATATAAGCGACCTCCAAGTCCTGCTTATTTTAACCAATTAGACTCTGAGCGGATATAGCCACACTTTTACCATCAAACCAGATCCCACTGAAAAGCGCACTCAGGTCACACATTAATATCCTAACTTATAAGAGTTTGGTCTTAATTTCGCTTTTTTTATCGCCAATTTTCATGAATAAAACTGAAGCCTTAAAAAATATAGCCTGTAAGCCTTTGTTTTTATTGTATTTTCTATATTTCAATGGAGTCACCCCAATGGGACACTCACGAAAGTTTGGCCATTCCTGCCCTAGTTCTGGGCTCTTTTCAACCTTATTTAACCAAGCATTCACAGGTAGACTAAACCCTAGGAATTACAAATTTGATTGCCAACTATTTTAAATAACTAACGGCAACGATGTATTGGGGTAACGAAGTATGAACCAAGTACTGCCAAGTTTTGAAACTTTGCTGAACATGGCCCAGCAAGATCCAGAGGCCCTTGAGCGCTTGCGTGAGCAGCATGTAACCGCCGCCATCAATAGTGCACCCGAAGCCTATCGCCAACGCCTGGCCGGTTTACAGTTTCAAATTGATGGGGTGCGTCGAACCTCCAAGAGCCCCATGGCATCCTGCATGAACATCAGTAAGATGATGCACGACTCCTTGCAGACCTTAAAAGCCTTCATCGATGAGAGCGACACGCCCATAGAAGCTTCTCCCATGGCAGCGGCCAAAGTATTGGCCTTCCCGGGTTAAGTACTCGCTTAATTGTATTGGCCCACTGAAGGTGGGCTCAGAAAACTCTGAACCGCGACCTATGTTAGTCGCGGTTTTGCTATCTGCTCCCCTTGAACGTTATACTCTTTGCACAGTTTAGGCTCGTTAAGGATTAGCATGAAATTTTGCAGCGAATGCGCTCATCCGGTGCATTTAGAAACCCCCGAGGGTGATAATCGCCAGCGCTCGGTGTGCAATCAGTGCGGTACTATTCATTATGTGAATCCGCGCATTATTGCCGGTTGCCTGCCAGTGTTTGAAAACAAAATTTTGCTGTGTAAACGGGCCATCGAACCCCGCAAGGGTTACTGGACTTTGCCGGCGGGTTTTATGGAGCAAGGGGAAACTCTGGAAGAAGGGGCGGTACGCGAAACCTTGGAAGAAGCGGGCATTGAAATCCGCGCCGGGCAACTGCTCACTTCCATCAGTGTGCCACATATATCCCAGGTACATATATTCTTTTTAACCCAAATGGACAATTCGCAACACGCGCAAAGCACAAGTGAAAGCCTGGATGTGAAGCTATTTGATATGGATGAAATTCCCTGGAAAGAAATTGCCTTTCCCACCGTTAAAAAAACCCTGCGTCATTACCTGGATGATTTACAAGAGGGGCACATTCAAACCCGAATTTTTGATATTCATTTTGATGAACGCCTGGCACGCACTAAAAATTAATTAAAATCCTGTAACCCTAAAACCGGGTATACGTCGTACGCCGCCTCTTCATAGGGGTGGGCTGCCAGCATAGCCGTTAATGCCGTTTTCATGGTCGCGGCTTCACACACCATTTCCAGCTTGTACTCCACTACCTTTTCAATTTTTCCCACATCACCAATAAAAGCATCGCTGCCCGCTAACGGCCTAAACTGCCCTTCACCCTTGGTTTGCCAGCAACAGCACTCATACAAGCCTATACGCCCAGCACCGGCTTCAAACATAGCCAGCTTAACGGCTTCTATATGGGACTGGGGCACATAGACATTTATTCTGAACATGGAAAAATCCTAGGTAACACTTTCAAGATAAATAAGATTATCCATGGCCTGCTCTCGGGTTTGCCCACAGATTTCAAGCTCGGCTTGGAATGCACCACAAACCTTAGGCCGTTCAGGCTGACCAAATAGCTGGCATAAGTCGTTTTCATCCAACTGCACACAGCGCTCACCGGCTTTTTTTCCCTTGGGCATGCCCGGAATAAAACTGCTGATGGAAGGCGCAATACAACAGGCGGCGCAGCCCAAACGACATTCCATTTATAATCCCAAAAGATTGAGTAGATGGCGATTGTAGCGAGTGCAATAACGCTCCAACCTATAATTATCTTGCAGATCTTGTTTTGACAATTTTTTCTTAAGCTCCTGGTACAGACGATATTCGTTCAGTACTTTCACACCGTATTTTTTTTTAATGGTACGGCGCTGCTCGCTATTCACCCCTGGCATTTTGGGTTTACTGTTGAGTTCGGCAATGAAGGCAACAAATTTGGGGGCAACGCTGTCGGCACTGGCTTGAGCATCCAATACAGGGGATTGAATTTTTCGTAAATCAAGACCCGCCGCCACCAAATGAGCGGACGCCAGAATGAGCATTAAGCTGATAACTATTTTCATGATCCGGCCTCAAGAGTAACCATTGGTTACTCTTGAGCTTAGACCTAGCTGGCAAACTCTTCCATAAAGTCCAATTCGGCTTGCTGGCGTACCACCTTGCGGTGATTGGCCCACAGCTGCTGAATTTTTTCCTGGTTGCACTGCTGGCGATCCACCAGTACACGAGTATTTAACTCACCACGGGTACCAGATGCCAACGGCACTTTGCTAAACACATACTGGTTGCTAATAAGATCCATGAAAGGACCTGACTTGCTGGTGGGCATAATAAACAGTAACTGTAGCCCTAAGCTCTCGGTAAGGTAGTTAATCACTTCTTTGGAGCGGGTTTCATCCATCTTGGAGAAGGCTTCATCCACCAACACCATGCGCAAATGACTGTCTCCCTGATTAAAGCGGAACGCCGAGGTAATGGCCGCACTGCGAATAATATAAGCCGGGGTTTCCAACTGACCACCCGAACCAGTACCGTATTGAGACAGGGCAATGGGCTCTTTACCTTCTGGGTGTTTGTAAATTTCGTAGCTGCGATAGTTACGATAATCGGATAAACGTTCCAATTCACGCATGGCTTTTTGCTCGTCATCATCTAGCAACATGGCCATTAACTGCTCACGCACTTTCACCGACTTGGCACTTAATTCTGCCTCAAACAAGGTTTGTCCTTCGCCTATTGAAGGGTTTTTAATTACCTCTTCAAAGAAGTTCCAGTAATCTTTAAATTCCGGCACCCACTCCCAGTCAAACCAGTAACATTCTTTGTCGGTACCAAATCTGTGGTGTTTGAGTTCTTTGTTCATTTCCTCTAATACACGCTTACCGTCACTGATGGACTGGTGAATACTGTGACACAAGTTTGTCACAAAAGCGTTATCGAAGCTCAGCTTCAAGCTGGATAATTTGTCTTGCTTTTCCACCAGAATATTATTCTTTAGGCGGTTATGAATGCGCTCAATCTCACGCTGTACATCGCACACACCCTGGAAAAAATCACTACTGTGTTCATGACTGTAATCCGCTGCATACACGATGGCATCCAAAGTTTGGCATCTTTGGTTATGCTCGCTGATGGCACGCTCCAGGGATTGAGCTCGGCTATTAAGTTCACTTAAAATAGATTGCTGCTGGTTTTGTGCAATTTCGGCGGTGGTGCGCTGGGATTCGGCATCGGCTTCTTCCATGCACTTCTCCACATCAAAATCCGGCCAAAACTTAGCGATGCTACGCAGGTTTTCTTCGTTTTGATCGGCTTTTTCGCTGGTAAATTCTTGCTGATCACTCAGTATCACGCAGCGCTTTTCACTTTCCTTAAGCTGTTGCTGGGTACGCCCCAGTTCGCCATCCAGGTTTTGAATTTGTAAATCCAGCGTTTGCGCCTGTTCGGCCAGTTGCAAGTATTCTCCTTCCAAGTCCGAGAAATCAGACAGGTCCACTTGCTCCAATTGTTTCTCGGCATTTTGCCACTGACGGTTAACGCTCACCATCTGCTGCAATTGATCGGCATAACTTAAATGACGTAACTGATTTACCGCCAACAATAAGTCTTGTGCTTCCCGCTGGGCCTGTTGGGCACTACTGGCTTGTTGCGCCAGGTTTTGCAATTCTTTTTGCTTGGCACTTAACGCGCGTTCTCGTGCGCCTTGACCAAATACCAATTCAGCATCATTCATGTCGCAGCGATACATGGAATAAGAACCCGAACCCATACCTTCTTTGGTAAGACCACGACGGGTCTTACGCAAGGTCGCGGCATCGGGCACTTGCTCAACGCTGCCATAACTGGCCATCAAATAATGTTTGGCGGTGGCGTGTTCAAATTCCATTAAGTTCATGATGGAATTGTGTGGCACCTTAATGCGATCGCTGTCTTGTTTAGCTTTACTGCCCTGAATTACACGGGCACGGTTGCCACCTGGCATGTTGCGCACGATTGAAATGGCATCACGCTCGTAATCTGTTTCCACAATTATGGAATAGCGGGCGCCACCAATGTAACCCTCGATGGCGTTTTGCCACTGACCATCTAACACTTCCACATAATCACACAACACTTTTGGGTCGGCCTGTGGGCATTCTCTTTGAATGGCATCCAGGGCCGCTTCGACAAAATACGGGTAGCTTACTTGGCTTGCATTTAAGCGATCGATATCCTGCTGATTTTGTTGCATCTTTTTCGATTGGGCTTGCAGTTTTTGCTCACGGCGATCGGCCAGACGAGCCAGCTGATCGCGCAGACTTACCCCTTCTGTGGTGAGTTCACTGCTGAACCATTTATGTCGCCACTGATTAATTTGTTCCTGGCGTTTAATGCCATCATCCAAGTGCGCTTCCAAAGGAGACATATCAATCATGTCTTTATTTAGGATGGCGGGAAAATCCAGTTGCTCTTCATCCCCCAGCAACATCACTTCTTTGCCCTGCTTTAAAAAACCACGCTCATTTAACGCGGCGATCTCAGCGCCAATGCTGGTATTTTGCAAGGTCTTGTGAATGCTCTTGGTGGCATCCAATGTATATTTAAGTTGCTTGTCTTGCTCCAGCAATAACACAGCCTGTTGCTGTAACTGCTGCTGGTAACCTTTTATATCTTGCTCAAGGCGGTCCTTGTCTTTTAAGGCAGGGATCCCCTGACGACGTGCCTCTAAACTCACTAGCTGTTCACGAGCCTGTTTACGACGAGCCTCACAGGTTTCCCGTTCGCTGTCGTGACTGGTGAGGTTACTGCGCAGTGTCTGTTGCTGCTGCTTGGCATCACGGTAAGCCACTTGATCTTCCATAAAACGACTCTTGGCCGCGACATAATGGGCCGTTTGGTAGTCGATCCATTGATCGATATAGGTTTGGCTGTGAGACTTGCCGCCCAGGAGTATCTCGATATTTTCAATCAGCTGATTGGCATCGGATTCCATGGAGTGAATGGTTTTCATCAAATCACTGATGCTGCGAATGGCCTCCCCTAAATCTTTTTTCTCAAGGATTTCATTGGCCACAAAACCGTTAATGCTTTTAACCGGCTTATACGCCATGAAGCGTGAGAAGGCACGGGCAGCATTGACCGCTTCCCGCTCACTCACCGCATCCTCACGGCCGCGCAAGGCGCCGTACAAACGACGTAAATATTGTTTTTTGGTATCGTATTTTTCTACGGCGCGCACACCACAACGTTTCTGCAAACGTTTAAATATCTTGCCTACATCACAAGCTTGCTTAGAGCCCTCTTCATCCAGTAAAAAATCACTCTGAGTAAGTTCATGGCCGGCCACAATCATCAACAAGAAATCGTTTTGTCTGGCCACCGCCTTGTTACCGGCTTTATCAATGTAGGCACTAACGCCAATGATGGCAGTAAAAGGCTGCGCACTCTCACCCTTGGTAGGGTGGAATACCGCCGCTAAGTATCCGTTGGCACCACCTGGGCGCGCGTAAGAGCCATCATCACAGCCCAGCACATAAGAGGCCAGGGTACGTACTTGTTTGCCACGTCCCTTTTGGGTGGCTTCATCCTGGCCCGGATTATAATTAAATAAATTATCGTGGGCTGCGGTCATGATGGTTTGAATGGCATCGGCGGCAGTAGTTTTACCAGAACCGTTACCACCACTTAACAAATTGATGGGACCAAATTCAAAATCGGTGGCGGGAATATTGCCCCAGTTTACATAAACAAACTTTTTCAAAAACATTAGTTTGTCTCCTCTTGTTCTTCAGTTAACTCTTGGGCGTCTGTTGTTTGATCATTTTCGTTCGACGCGTCTTCATCTTCATTTAACAAACCACTTAATACATCATCGCTCACATAACTCATGATCATGGGGCGCACTTTCAACCAAAACTCACTGCTGTCTAACACATCTTCGTTAGCCAGTTGAATCAGGCGCAACTGACGCAGGCGACGAAACAGGTTTTTACGCTCGGTGAGTTGCTCCGGCAGGCTGCGACCCAATAAATTTTTAAGGGCAATGCTTAACGACTCTAACGACACCAGCACACAACCCTGTTCGTCTACCTGACCTTCACGCAAAGCCTTGTCGTATTGACTGCGTAATACCAACACCACCGCCACTTCGTTTTGAGTTAGACGCACCCGCAAGCCGCCGTTAAAGGGCTGATCATCATCGTCCATACCGGGGATTTGTGCACCCGGTGGAAAGCACCGTACAAACTGAAAACGGCGATCGTGTTGAATACGGATACCCATGATCGACACATAATCTTGTACTAGCTGTTCTATACGTAAATAACGGTCATACAGGGTTTGCTCTATTTGGGATTCATCCCGGCAAATAACTCCGTAATCCATTAAGCGAATGGTTAGCTCACTGAATTCTTTTAGTTGTATGCCTTCTTTTTCCAGAAGCTGTTCTATTTTATTTAACATGTTATTTCCAGTTTCTGTTATTAGGCGGCAGGTTGCGCTGAGGTGGATTCAGCTTCGCTGGCATTAGCACTTTCATTAGAGCTTTCATTTCTAATGAGCCGAATACTGAATACGTCTTTTTGCTCAAAGTACTCATCCGCCAGCTGCTCCACCCAGTTCAATTCAAAGTGATAATCACTGGATAAGTTATCTATGGCCCCCACGCTCACCACGTGAGCCACAGCCAATAAATCGTTGGCGCTGGTGATGGGCAATTCGCTGCTGCGAATTTCATCGCGCTGCTTAAACTGCTCCACCATGAAACTGCGTACCTGATTGTTATTCACAAAAAAGGCCTGATCCAATGCTTGCTGCACGTATAGTTCACGGCGACTGCCTTGATCCACACTCTCTAGCCCTTCATCCACCGCATTGTCTATCACTGTGCGCTGGCGTGGGGCCTGTAAACGTACCTGGCTTGGGTCTATGAAACCTAATTTGGGCACCGCCATTAACATGGAGACCCGCTCCAGCTGCTGATTTTGTTCATCCTTGGTTAAACTGGATAATTGCTTGCACACCGCCACCACATCGTTATTTTTTTGGCTGGCCAGGTAACTCATTTGGCGAATAATAATATCAGCACGCTTGGTAAAGTTTTGCAGGGCTTTACGCACCAGCGGCAAGATATGCTCACAGGCACTTTTTAATCTGTGTTCAATATCATCCAGCACCGACCACAACAAGGAAGCGTTGCCTTGCACTTGATCGGGTAATAATTCACGCAGGCGTTTTTCGGCACGGGCCTTAAATGCATTGGGGCTTAAACGAATTTGTTCGATGATGTCGTTAATTTGGCTGCGATATTTTTCCACGTTATCGGCCGACAGACGTACCGACAAATCGGGCTGAAAACGTTTTTCCATGAAATCAAAAAACTGTTCACTGGCCTTTTGCGCCAGCATCTGGCCGTCAATTTCTCGCACCAAATCCCGTTTGCGTTCATCCAGTTCGCTGATTACATCGGTAAAATCGCTGATGATGCGTTCACTAAATTCGAAAGCATCCAGCAAGTCATAGACTTCGCCGTGTTCCAAAAAGCTTTCTAATGCGTTACGCACGTTACGAGTATTACGGTGGCGAGCAACCTGCTGTGCCCCATGACCCTCCATGAAGGGCTCCACAAACTGACGTCCGCAGCGGGTGAAGTTAAAGCTGGATTGCAAAGTGGCTTCATCCACTTGTTTTTCCATCCAGCCGTGTTCCAGCATGTTGTTAAGGATAAAACCCGCCAGCTCGCGATGAGTCTTGAAGCGGCTGTCGTCCTCATCGTCATCCTGAATCACCGGCGCACGCACTAGGGCTTCGCCAAAAATGTTAATGACGGCCTCACGACTCAGGGCCTGGCCATACTCGCTACTGCCCGCATGGGAGCTGGAGAAGAGCTGTTTATACAGCTCCGTCAGACACTCCACCATTTGCTCGCGATACTTGCTGGTGAGGGGGCGAAAAAACTGGCTGCGTTCCTGTTCAAAAAACATACAATTAGTAGTGCCAATGTGTAAAAATAAAGCCCACCACTTTACCTGATTTAGCGGCTCACCGGAACGCCCTAGGCCTCTGTATATGCGGGAATCTGGTCACGGCTGGGATAATTCGCCTAAGGTGGTGCAAAAAGGTAAAATGACGGACATTAGGCGCTGTTATGTCGGCCCACCCTCACATGAGTAAAACCCTGCATGAAAGCCCTGTTATTAATTGTTCACGGCAGCCGCAAGGCCAGTTCCACCACAGAAATTGCTCTGCTGGCCAAAAACATCGCCAGCCAAAGCCATGACTTCAACCATGTACGTCACAGTTTTTTGGAGCTGGCACAGCCTAAGGTGGATGCCGCCATTGACGAACTGGTATTGCTGGGCTGCCAAGAGATTGTGTTGATGCCGTATTTTTTAGCCCAGGGTTTTCATGTGGCACAGGATTTACCCGAAATCCTCACGCAGGCGCAATCGGCACATGCACAAGTAAACTTTAAACTGCTTAAACACTTTGGCGCCGCCCAACAGATGCCCCATTGGATCCTTGAATATGTGGCCGGGGAAAACGGCTAGCCAAAGCCTTATGCTATAGTGCCCGCTAAAAAATGAGGCACATTATGTATTTCCCCCTGTTGGCCATTATTGGCATCGTCGTCGCGCTGCTCTTCCATCAGGAACTGGTGTCTTTTAAGGCGCTCATTATTCCCATGCTGGCCATGATCATGTTTAGCATGGGCTTAACACAAACCCTGCAGGATTTTACCCGGGTGTTCAGGCAGCCCAAGCCCATCATGATTGGTTTGGCCTTGCAATATAGCGTCATGCCGGTACTGGCCTACATCATCGCCCTTGTCATGGGGCTTGATGAACAACTGGCATTGGGGTTAATTATCGTGGGCTGTTGTGCCGGCGGCACCGCCTCCAACGTGATCACTTATTTGGCCGGCGGCAACGTGGCCCTGTCCATCAGCATGACGCTGGTTTCTACTTTGCTAGGAATGTTGTTAACCCCCTGGTTAATTCAGTTTTATGCCGGTCACCTGGTGGTTATCGAAGTGTTGCCCATGCTGATTACCATCGCCAAGATCGTGTTGATGCCGGTATTGCTCGGCACCGGCTTGCGGTACTGCTTCGATGGCCAGATACAAAAAATCCAATGGGTACTACCCCATATAAGCACAGTGCTTATTGTTTGTATCATCGCTATCGTAGTGGCCTTAAATGCCGCTCGTTTTTCTCAAATTGGTGCCACCTTAGTGCTGGCCATCATGCTGCACAATGGTCTGGGTTTGCTCATCGGTTATTGTGTGGCCAGGTTATGTTCGCTGCAGGATAAAGATGTAAAAGCGGTGGCCATCGAGGTGGGCATGCAAAATAGCGGTTTGGGGGTGGCGTTGGCCATCAAGTATTTTGCCGCGGGCAGCGCCTTGCCTGGAGCCTTGTTTAGCATCTGGCATAATTTAAGCGGCTCGTTATTGGCCGCCGCCTGGTCCAGAAACAATACCCCAAAACAAACAGAGACCATTCAAACACCAGGCTAACAACCAGGCTTATACCGGGTTGTCTATGTCCACAAACTCCACCTGCAATGCAAATTCTTGTGCCAAGTGTTCACCCAGAGCCTTGGCCCCGTAACGCTCGGTGGCGTGGTGGCCAGCGGCATAAAAATGAGTGCCGGTTTCGCGGGCGTTGTGTACGCTGGGTTCGTTAATCTCACCGGTAAGGTAAGCATCTATGCCGCCATCGATGGCGTACTGCATATACGACTGCGCGCCTCCGGTGCACCAGGCGATGGTGTTAATAAGGTCGTCCTCTTCCCCTATGTGCTGGGGGGCACGATTCAATTTTTGGCTTATATGTTCGCTTAACTGGCGGGCACTCATGGGGGTTTTCAAACGTCCCATAAAACCCGGTACTCGATCATCGCTTGCGTCGATGGGGCCCGTTACCTCAAAATCCAGTATCTTAGCCAACTGCACGTTGTTGCCCCACTGAGCATGGCTGTCTAACGGTAAATGGTAAGCCAGCAGGCTAATATCGTGTTTTAGTAGGGATTGAATGCGCTGTTTCTTGATGCCGGTAATGGCCTCGTTTTCCCCTTTCCAAAAATAGCCGTGGTGCACTAGGATGGCATCCGCCTGTTTTTCGATGGCCACATCGATGAGTTGCTGGCAGGCGGTGACGCCGGTGACAATGCGCATCACCTCGCTCTTGCCCTCCACCTGCAGGCCATTAGGGCAATAATCTTTAAATTTGTTAATTTGCAGTTGCGTATTTAGGTAGGCAACCAGCTGGTTAAGCTTCATATCCCATCACCAGTTAAGTAAACTACGGGTATTTTCGAAGATTTCCCGTAAAAGGCAATTCTTAATATGCAAAAACCCGGTTTTTTATCCTGGTCAATCTTAATGGGCCTAGTGCTGGCCAGCCTAGTGCTGCATTTTATCCCTAAGCCCGCCTCTGCCCCCATTGCCACCGGGCCTCACTCTTATGCCCCGGCGGTAAACCGGGCGGCCCCTGCGGTGGTGAACATTTACACCAGTAAAACCGTACGCCAACGCAGTCACCCGCTCATGAATCAGCCCTTTTTTAAGCGCTTTTTTGAGCGTGCCCCCATTCCCAAGAGCCGTATGCAAAACAGCCTGGGGTCCGGGGTCATCATCGATGCCAATGGTCTCATCATCACCAATAACCACGTGATTGATGGTGCCGATGAAATCCTGGTGGCCTTGCAGGACGGCCGCACCATTAACGCCCTGGTGCTGGGCAAAGACAGCGAAACCGACATTGCCCTGTTAAAAATTGAACTGCAAGATGTGCCTGTGATCAGCTTTGCGCAAAACCCGCAAATGCACGTGGGGGATGTGACCCTGGCCATCGGCAACCCGTTTGGGGTGGGGCAAAGTGTGTCCATGGGCATAGTGAGCGCCACCGGCCGTAATCAGCTGGGCATCAGTACCTATGAAGACTTCATCCAAACCGATGCGGCGGTGAATCCGGGCAACTCAGGAGGCGCATTGGTGAATGCCATGGGAGACCTAGTGGGCATCAATACCGCTATTTATACCAAGTCAGGCGGTAATCAGGGCATTGGTTTTGCTATTCCCCTTAACCACGCGCTTAAGGTAGTGAGCGACTTACTCACCTACGGCCAGGTGGTACGTGGCTGGCTGGGGCTAGAGACACAGGAACTCACTCAACAGTTAAAACAGGTTTTTGGTCTGCCCGAACAACTCACCGGCCAAGTGGTGGTGGGCGTTGCCTTCAACGGCCCAGCCCAGTTAGCCGGGCTACAAAACGGAGACATCGTCACCCATTTTAACGGCCAAGAAGCTGGAGAAGGCACCGCCACCATGCGCCAAATTGCCGATCTAATGCCTGGCGACAAAATTAAACTGGGGGTGATTCGCCAAGGACAATTCATGGAATTTAACGCCACTCTGGGTCAGAGACAAAACAAGCCACAACAGCCCTAAGGGCGTCGATTTAACGCCAAAAACTCCCCCTCTAAACCCGGCCTTGTCTACACTGTTAGCATCGGGGTCGGATATTCACATGGCGTTAACACTTTCTATTAAGCAAAAAATCTATTTTGCCTTCGCCATATTGCTGGCCAGCGCCCTGCTTTCGGCCCTAGTGTATCAACGCCTAGGTCATAATGTGACCAAGTCCGTTGAGCAAAACACCCAGCTCATGGAGTCTCTGGTACTGGCCAGTCAGGGCATAGAAGGGCACATACTAAATGCCCAACACTTAGTGGGCCAATCCCTATACACCCCAGTGGACACCCTAAATAGGCGTTTCTCTAGCTACCTTAGCCAGGTACAAGGCATCGCCAACTTTATGATTGGCACTATTCACAGCGATGAGGACAGCGCTTATGGCATGTCCGAGCGGGCCATCATTTTTATAGAGCTTATCGGGCGCATTGAAATACTGGCGCAAGAAACCGAACTACAATTTACAGCCTTGATTCAACAGGCCTCCCCGGTTATTAAGGTTAAAGCTCTTACCTTTGATGAAATTAATACCCTCAGTAACCAGTTACAGCTGCAATTAATACAACAAGGGCGCAAGACCCCAAAACAATTTCCTGCCTTAACCCAATTGGGTTTTAACCTTAGCCTGGGTCATCTGGAACTCATTCACTACCTGCATCAACGCAAATCACTGCCTTCCCGCCCTTTTCTTGATCGCTTCGAAGCGCAACTCAGGGCGCTAAAAAAAGTACCTGGTATCTCAAGCGGCACGGTCAATCAATTACATCAGCAAGCCCTGTTACGCATCAACATCCACCAGGCAAAGCTAACCCTAAAAAAGCACATAGATGAAACCATCGTAAAAAAATTACACATATTGCTGGAGTTATTAGAAGATTTATCCCAGGCCGTGGTCGGTTACAACGAACAAGTCATCAACGACTTTAATACCCAAAAAAATGATTTATTACTCAGCACCTCCATGGCACTGGCCTTAGTACTAATCCTCGCCAGCTGGATTGCCTGGCGTCTGGTAAGCGGGTTTATTTTGACAATTAATCAGCTAAAGGTCGCCCTGCTGGGGCTGTCGGCAGGAAAACTAAGTGTGCCCATCCCCCACAAAGAAACCCAGGATGAACTGGGAGAAATTGCCCGTGCCACACAGCAACTTAAGCTGCGTTTAATAGAACGTAATGGCTTTGAATTAGCCAACGGTGCCATTAAAAAGAGAATGGAATCCATACTCATCAACGCTCCTGTGGGTTTAATCGAAATTAATGATGAAGGGGTGATCGTACTGGTCAATAACGAAATTAAAACTCTGCTGAAATTCAGCGAATCTCAATTGCTGGGAAAAGAAGTATCAAGTGTACTGGGTGGTGATTTTTTTGAAGCCTATGAAAACTATCTAGACAGTAGTGAAAATCAAACACCAGGCAGCACCCAAAGAGAGATGCTGGTCTTAAATTTAACCGACAGTGACGGCGCTGATATCAAGGCCCAGGTCTCCTTGTGTGGGTTCCAACTGGAGCAATCTCGTTATGTTATTGCCAGCGTGCTCAATGTTACTCCCTTGTATCAGGCGCAAGCGGATTCCATAGAACAACAAAGTTTATTGGAAGAAATAATCAACGACGCCCCTGAGGCCATGATCATCACAACGCCTGAGCGCATCATTAAAATAGTGAACCCGGCCTTTTGTAAAACCTTTGGTTACCTAAGCGAAGAAGTCATTGGCAAGAGCACTCGTTTTTTGTATGAAAACACCCAAGCCTACGAGGATACAGGGGCCATAAAATACAATCCGCAATCCCCCACCGACCACCCGATACTGGAAATTTGTTACCGCAGAAAAGACGGCACAGTGTTTTTATCTGAAACCGTGGGCGGTGCCATTCGTGACAAAAACAATCACCTTATTGGTTATATGGCGTTTGTGCGAGACATCAGCAAACGTAAACAATCCGAGAAAAAACTGGAAGAATATCGACAACAAATTAATGCCAGTAACCACAGATTAAGAATTGCTACTCAATCGGTGAACATGGGGGTTTGGGATTACGATATTCAAACTGAAAAATTACACTGGAACGAAGAGATGTTCAGTATCTTTGGCAGCGACCCGGCCACCTTCAAACAATCCCTAGCAGATTGGGCACAAAGAGTTCACCCAGAGGACCTGGACAGCACCACTCAAAAACTAAATGACGCCATCGAACAAAAAAATGATTTCGCCACCGACTTTCGCATTATTCACCCGCAAAAAGGCATTCGCCACATTAATGCTCATGCCAGCATGAGTTTAAATACAGCCGGAGAAGTGGAGCGCATCATAGGGGTCAACTGGGACCAAACTGATAAAAAACAAAAAGAGGCACAACTTAAACAATTGGCATTGGTGGCCAGCAGTACCAACAACGCGGTTATCATCAGCGCTCCTAATGGGCATATCAAGTGGGTCAACGCAGCCTTTACCCGTATCACTGGCTACGAAGCGCAAGAAGTGATTGGAAAGGACCTGTCCAACCTATTAACCGGAAAAAATACCGCCCCGGATACGGTGGAATACTTAAAAGACGAAATGACCAAGGGTAATGATGTTCACCTTGACATCATAAATTACCATAAGAGTGGCCGCCAATATTGGGCGTCCATCGACATCCAGTCTATCAAGGATGAGGATGGCAAGGTCAGTGAATTCATAGAAGTGCAAACCGACATCACCCATAAAAAAATGGACGAACAAAACCTACACGATGCGGTGGCTCAGGCCGAAGTGCTCACCATTGCCGCCGAACAAGCCAATATTGCCAAGAGTGAATTTTTGGCCAATATGTCCCATGAGATACGCACCCCCATGAACGGCGTACTGGGCATGCTTAACCTGTTGGTTCGCACCGATCAAAATCCTCAACAACAAAGATACGCTCAACTTGCGCATAACAGTGCAGAGTCATTATTGGTATTGATCAACGATATACTGGATTTTTCCAAAATTGAGGCCGGCAAACTTGAACTGGAAACCATCGATTTTGATCTAGCCAAGATGATCAGTGAATTTTCTGAAACCTACGCTTACCGAGTACATGAAAAAAACCTGGAATACATAGTTCAATTGGATGACAACTTGCCCAAAATTGTCAGCGGAGATCCCAGCCGAATCAGACAAATCATAACCAATCTGTGTGGTAACGCCTTGAAGTTTACCTCGGAGGGTGAAATACATTTAATAGTCAGTCCCGTAGAGCAACAGCATATTCGTTTCGAAATCACCGATACCGGCATTGGCATTCCTAAAGAAAAAACTCAAAAGCTGTTTGGCAAATTTACCCAAGTGGATGGCAGCACCACCCGACAGTATGGAGGCACAGGGTTAGGGCTCTCCATCAGCAAACAATTGTGCCATCTAATGGGGGGCGAAATTGGCATAGAAAGCACCGAAGGCAAAGGCAGTCGTTTCTGGTTTACCGTTAACTTGCCGACGTCTCAGAAGATCGACCAGGTGGAGGTGCCCCACATATCCTTAAACGACACCTGCATTTTGGTGGTGGACGATAATCAAACCAACCGAGAAGTGATTGGCAGCCTATTAACATCCTGGGGAGCGGGAGTAGATTACGCCGCCCTACCCAACATTGCCTACAACATGTTAAAAGATAATAAAGACAAATACCGCTTGGTTATTCTGGACATGCAAATGCCAGAGGAAGATGGTCTTTCGTTATTAAAACGCCTGCAAGACAATTTACAATTCAAACAAACCTATTTTTTACTCATGACCTCTGTGGTGCTGGATATGCCACCAGCCGCCATTAAGGCACAGGGGTTGTCGGGCATACTTAATAAACCTGTGATCAACATGGACCTGCACAAGGCCTTGGCTATTATTATCGACCATGGTAAAGCTTTTGAAGAAACCCAAGGGTTGGTCACCCAAAGCAGTTTACAAGCTCTTAAGGCAGACGCTAATAAGCTGCTACTGGTGGAAGACAACCTCATCAACCAGGAAGTGGCTAAGAGTATTTTGGAGGAATTTGGTTACAGCATAGACACCGCCGAAAATGGTGAAATTGCCATTAACATGCTTAAGAAAAATCCCCCTTATGGAGCCATATTAATGGACTGCCAAATGCCGGTTATGGATGGCTACCAGACCACACAAAATATTCGCCTAGGGTTAGCCGGTGAAGATAATCAAAAAATTATTATCATCGCCATGACCGCCAATGCCATGAAGGGGGACCGGGAAAAATGCCTGGATAGCGGCATGGACGATTACCTCACTAAGCCACTGGATATATTAAAACTGGAAGAATTACTGCAATACTGGATTAAAGGGGGAGAGAAGCCCGCTGAGTGAGTTAAAAATTAGACAACTGGGCAGCGGCTAACAATTCACAAGCTGCCCAATTTACTGAAAACTCAATCCAGACGGAAACCTATTTTAAGGGTCACTTGCCAATGGGCAACCTTTCCGTCTTTTATGTGCCCCCGGGTATCCATTACTTCAAACCAGTCCATATGTTTAATAGTGCCGCTGCACTTGTCCACTGCATTTTTAATGGCATCCTCCATATCTACCGAAGAACTGCCGGTTATCTCAACTTTTTTATAGACATGATCACTCATGGTTCACTCCTAGGGTTAACCAATAGAAAACGGACTTAATTTAGTCTAGGACACCAGGGTGCTTTGCGCCAAAATTTGACTTTAATTCCTTTAGAAAAGCTGCCATTTATTGTCTAAGCTGATTAATAACCACATTTTTTTTATTCATGGCAGTCACAGGTGATTAACCAATATGGACAACCAACCTTCCATAAATATAAATGGCGTGGATATTGATTGGAACCCACAAAAAGGCACCTTTAACTTCTTTGGCCTTCCCGCCGCTTTATTCTGGATTAACCCTTCCTTATTAACCATGTTGCAACCCTTAGCCCAAGAAGTTGGCTACAACCTGTTTCGCCTGGAAGTGGCCGCCTCTGCAAGCGAAGGCACAGAAGAAGACTACCAAAATATGGTCACCACCCTGGGGGATACCTTCGTAGAGGGTTTTCATAACTGGGGCAGCGCAGTGGGTAGCGCCGGCTGGGGAACATTTGAAATAGTAGAGTTTCAACCGGAGCAAAAAAAAGCGCGAGTACGAGTGTGCAATACCTGGGAATTACTCATGCAAAAAGACTTGCCACAACGCTGGGGCTGCCCGTTTATTCAGGGGAAGATTATTGGCATCTTTAACCAGGCGCTAAAAACAAACTGTTGGGCCGATGAGGTTATCATCTGTTACGACGAACAAAACCCTTATGTTGAGTTTGACATTCACCCCTCCAGCAAAACCATTAGTACCGAAATTGACAGGGAAAGGCGTCTGGCCATGCAGCAAAAAGAACGCGCCCTGGCCATAGAAATTGAGAAAAAAACTCGACAACTCAATGAGCAAAAAATAAAAGCGGAAGCCGCCAACCATGCCAAAACAAAATTTTTAGATGCCATGAGTCACGAATTAAGAACGCCTCTTAACGGGGTATTGGGTTTTGCACAGCTAATGGCCGCTTCCACCAAAAACCCGTTGGACGAAAGACAACAAAACAATATGAAACAAATATTGGAGTCCGGCAATAACATGCTGTCTCTGGTGAATAATCTTTTATTGTTTGCCGAGGTAGGAGTAGACGTTAAAAATGTGGTACTGCAAGCCCTCGCCCCCAAACCCGCCCTGAAAAAACTGTTGGAGATTATCCAACCCTTAGCGCAAAAGCGCGCCATAACCCTAGTAGATAAAACCCCTGCCAAGCTGCCATTAATCGTGGGCGATCAGGATTATTTTAGAGAAATATTATCCAGTTTTTTGATCAACGCCGTGAGTTTTATTCCTGAACAGGGCCATGTCACCGTGCGCTGTGAATTGGTAAAACCAGGTTTTCAGCGATTTATTGTGTGTGATGATGGTCCGGGCATCGCCGCAGAACATCATGGCACGTTATTCGAAGCCTTTGAGCGCCTTGACCACCAAACTGGCGCCATTTCCGGCGCTGGAGTGGGTTTATCCATTGCAAAATTAATGGCGCAACACATGGGAGGCGAGGTGGGTTTTAACAACAACTCGGATGCCGGCGTGAGTTTTTGGGTTGACTTGCCCCTGGAAGAATAGCCGGTTTAAACCACAAATCTAAATGATTACATTTTGTAGAAGGCTGCTTGCCGGCGACCAGTGTTAACCGGGAGCAAAACTACTCGCTAACTATTGTCGCCTGTAAGCAGCCTCGTACTGGGTTTAGTCATATACCCGCAGGTTTCGCCGTCTCTTAATCCAATACAAGCTTAAGCCGGGGCCAGAGAGTCAGCCAGTTTTTATGTTTCACTCTGTGTAAAAACGCCTGTTTGTCTCCTTTGGTATTATAAGTAATGTGCCCGGAAAATAATCCCATTAAGCCAAACGGTGCCACCACATTAATCTCACCCTGTTGGTCAATGCAGACTCCCACCGCCGTTTCCTGCTCAGGCCAATGTTTCATGGCATCTTCACAACTTGTATAGGGGCGGTGATTATTTTTAAGGTGCATGAGGGCCTGATTTTTAACCTGCCAGTTAACGTCTGGAGCCAACTCATGCAAGCAGGTCAGGACCAATTGCCCCCTGACACCCAACTCATCACTGGGGTCAAAATAAATCACATCCACATCATTAAGGGGCGTAGGGGAGAAGCCGTGCAAGTCATCCCATACCAGGTTGCGCACAAACCCCGCCGCCAGCAGGCATTGGGGTAACTGGCAACTAGCCACTGTTTTTAGCAGCTCAAGGCGATGGGCATCTTGGTGTAATAACTCAACCAGGCGTTGCATCAGTGCCGCTAGTTTAGTTTGGTGTTGTTTTTAATGTCGCGGCTGTTGCGAATAAGTTCGTCACCGCCAATGGGGTTGGCCGACTTGGCCAGCCTGTCATACAGCAGCACATTTACCGTGGCCGCCAGGTTCAGGCAACCTACCGTGGGGATGTACACCACCGCATGGGCCTCATCTAACACTTCCTGCTTAATGGTGCCGTCTTCCGGGCCAAAGATGTAAATGGCGTTTTCTGGGTGTTCAAATTCGGGTAAGGAGATGGCCCCCTCGACCAATTCCACACACACCACCTTTACCTCTTTATCCACACAGTTCAGCAGGGAATCTACCCCAGTTAATGGGATCTTGCGGCTGGTATTGTGGGTATCGGTGTGAAAACGTGCCGCCTTGGCATAACGTTCACCTGTATAAAAAATGGCGTCCACCTGAAAGCAGCCAGCGGCGCGCATCACTATGCCCATATTGGTGGGGCTCTTGGGGTTGGTTATACCCAGGCTTACCTTGGGTTTATTGTTCACTGATTCAGTCATGATCATTCGGGTCGCAAATATTTGGCGTCATAATACCAAGCTACGGCCAACATTGCTCACAGTGCCTAAGCATTGTTTATTATCCGCCACAGGTATTCAATGGCCCCCAAAATGGGTACTCTGGTGGCATTTCAAGGAGATGATTTGTGAAAAATGCAGCTATATACCTGATAATTGGTTTGATTCGCCTGGTATCATTTTTACCCCTGTCGGCCGCTCATGGCTTGGGCAAGTTAATTGGCCTAGGCCTGTGGCACAGCAACAGTGGCGTGGCCCGCGTGGCTAAAGTGAACCTGGGCCTGTGTTTCCCCGATCACGAACCACAAGAAATCGAACATAGAGCCAAAAAGAGTCTTATCGCTCTGGGTAAAACCTATGCTGAGATGGGCATGTCATGGATGTGGCCCATCCCCAAGGTCAACAAGTTAATCACTCAGGTTGAGGGCATGGAGCATCTTCAGCAAGCCCTGAAAGATGAAAATGGCATTATTTTAATTGCGCCCCACTTGGGCAACTGGGAATTGTTAAATCACTTTTTCCGTCAACATTTATTCATGACAGTAATGTACAAACCCACCAAGATTGAAGCCCTTAACAAGTTTATTTTTAAGACCCGTAAACGGGTGGATGTGGGGCTGGTGCCCGCCGATAAACGTGGGGTATTGGCGCTGTTTAAGTTACTCAAAAAGAAAGGGGTGATTGCGGTTTTACCCGACCAAGAACCCAGTTTATCCAGCGGCGTATTTGCCCCCTTCTTTGGCCAACCGGCCCTCACCGGCAAACTCATTGGCGATCTGGCCAAAAAGACCCCAGCCTATCTTTTATGCTGTTACGCCAAGCGTTTAGAAGATGGTAACTACGGAGTGGTTTTAAAGCCCGCCAAGCAAGACATTCGCCATGAAGACCCAGTAGTGGCCGCTACCGCCCTTAATCAAAGCATTGAAGATTGTATTCTGGATTGCCCAGAACAATATCAGTGGAACTACAAACGCTTTAGATTACAGCCTGAAGGGCGCTCCAGCTTTTACCGTTAAATTTTATACCGCCAATAAAAAAAGCCTTGTTCACTCACACTCGCGTGGTTGAACAAGGCTTTTTGTTTTTCCTAAAGGCTTATATTAGGCTTGCTTCGCTTCACCCAAAAGATCCAACGCCACCGCTTCCGCCACTTTAATACCGTCTATGCCCGCCGACAATATTCCCCCGGCATAACCCGCCCCTTCACCGGCAGGAAACAAACCGCGAGTATTAAGGTTTTGGAAATCTTTATCGCGCTTTATGCAAATGGGCGACGAGGTACGAGTTTCTACCCCGGTTAAAATAGCGTCGTCCATGGCAAAGCCTTTGATCTTTTTATTAAAGGCGGGAATCGCTTCACGAATGGCCTCCACCGCAAAGTCGGGCAGGGC